>Ga0310345_10000118_pt1 | contig 167091 bp, 160 predicted proteins | sample HC15DNA20500_MG_FD_204667 | JGI IMG/M metagenome (GOLD analysis project Ga0310345, IMG submission 204667) | Marine microbial communities from station ALOHA, North Pacific Subtropical Gyre - HC15-DNA-20-500_MG | ecosystem: Environmental > Aquatic > Marine > Oceanic | place: Pacific Ocean... | reverse complement strand
GTGCTCACGTTGATCACTCCTGTCCCCCGCTGCTGCAAAAAGCAGCAGGGTAGGTGGATAACGTGGCTCAAAATTGGACGTGACGGAGACCCTTCAGTGGCTCAGTTTTGCTCGTGATTCAACAGTGAAGCCACTCCACGCCCAGGCTGATGAGCACACCCATGGTGGCGAACACGCCCATCGCGAGGGTGTCGCTGGGGTTGTGCACGGCCCAGCTCCAGTGGGGTGGCAGGAAAACAAACGAGGCCAGCGCAGCAGAGGCGGCGGTGGCGAGCATGCCGGCCATCCACCCGCCCTGCCATGCCGCCAGGAAGACGGCGGGGTAGGGCAGCAGCCAGGCATATGGCTGCAGGTGCGCCCATAAGGTCCACTGCAGCACGGTGGCCAGCAGCGGCATGCCCAGGCCCCAGGCGAGCACGAAGCGGTGGCCCTTGGGCGACACGTCCTCGGGCAGGATGGTGTCCGTGTCGGTGGGGGCGTTCTGGAGGGTCACCCACAGCATCGCGGACGTCGCGGCCACGAACGCGAGCCCCTTGAGCAAGGAGAAGCGGGCCAGGGTCTGGGCGTCGCTGAAGTGGGCGAGAACGCGGTCCGAGAGGACAATCCAGGCCGCCGCGAACACGGCGTAGGCCACGGTGGCACGCAAGCTGAACAGCTTGCGACGAGAAACCGGCATCCATGCTCCTTCCCGGACAGCGCAGAGACTTGGATTATCGCGTCCGGTCAAGCGGTGTGGTGCAGGGAATACCGGATATGGCTCAACGTTCCCTCGCCGCTCAGGTGCCGCTCAGGTGCCGTTCAGTCGCGCTGTCACGGCCTTGCCGCTTTTCAGCCCCAACTTGGCCATCAGGGCCTGATCCTTGTCGAACTCGGGGTTGCCGGTGGTGAGCAGCTTGTCACCGTAGAAGATGGAGTTGGCGCCGGCCAAAAAGCACATGGCCTGCACCGCCTCGCTCATGGCCTGGCGGCCGGCCGACAGGCGCACGCGGGCCGTGGGCATGGTGATGCGGGCCACCGCGATGGTGCGCACGAACTCCAGTGGGTCGAGCGCAGGGGTGTCGGCCAGCGGCGTGCCGGGCACCTTCACCAGGTCGTTGATGGGCACGGACTCGGGGTAGGTCGGCAGGTTGGCCAGCTGTGCGATCAGGCCGGCGCGGCCCTCGCGCGTCTCGCCCATGCCGACGATGCCGCCGCTGCAAACCTTCAGGTTGGCTTTGCGCACGTGTTCGAGCGTGTGCAGGCGGTCTTCCAGGTCACGCGTGGTGATGATGTCGCCGTACAGCTCGGGCGCCGTGTCGAGGTTGTGGTTGTAGTAGTCCAGGCCGGCATCCTTGAGGGATTGGGCTTGCGTGTCGGTCAACATGCCCAGGGTGCAGCAGGCCTCCAGGCCTTCGGCCTTGATGACGCCGATGAGCTCGGCCACCTTCTCGATGTCGCGGTCCTTGGGGGCGCGCCATGCGGCACCCATGCAGAAGCGGCTGGCGCCGGCATCGCGCGCAGCGATCACGGCTTCGCGGACTTCCTCGGGCGCCATCAGCTTGCTGGCTTCCACGCCGGTGTCGTAGGACTGGGATTGCGGGCAGTAGCCGCAGTCTTCCGGGCAGCCACCGGTTTTCACGGACAGCAGCGTGGCGTGCTCGATCTCGTTGGCGTCCCAGTGCTGGCGGTGCACCTGCTGGGCCTGCCACAGCAGGTCGTTGAAGGGCAGGTTGAAGAGTTCCAGCACCTTCGCGCGGGGCCAGCGGCCTTTATCAAAGTTCGGGTCGGTGCAGTCACCGCCGCAGCCATGGGCGTTCAGCACGGGCTTCTTGGGCACGAGCTGGATCGGGCGCTCGGCGGTGGCCTGGGCGCTGGTGGGCTGGGTAGAGGTCGAGCAGGAGGACATGGACGTTCGGCGCCGGGTGGGCGCGAAGGGCAACACAATCGTGTGCGCAGTTTAGTCCTTCTGCCTGGGTGACTGTGTTGACCGCAAATGCATCCGGGTGACCCAAATAGGCGTCGACGTCAGTTGGTGTCCATGGCGCCGTGCGGGCGATGCGGCTGGGCTAAGCTCTGCCCATGCGCTTTGAACACCTCATCGAAATCAACTCGCCCCGCGTCACCTTGGGCATGGTGGTGCCCACGTTCACGCGTGCGCAGCTGTGGCGTGGCCTCATGGCCCGTGTGCAGACGCCGCAGCGCTTCCCCATGGGGCCGGAGCGTTGCGAGTGGACGGAGCCCGAGCCGGGCCGCATCCTGCGCACCTTGCACTTCGGTCAGCACGTCATGCACGACGAGGTGGTGGTGACGCCCGAGCAGCGCCTGGTGTTCACGCCCGAGGCGCATGGCGACACGGCGCCCATTCGCCTGAGCATCGCCATCGAAGAGCCGCAGGCCGGCCAGATGGTGCTGCGCTTCACCTACGAGGCGCTGGCCGCGCAGACGGCCGAAGAGGCCTACTACAACGATTACCGCCACAACGCCTGGCTGCACAACGACCGCGACATGGTGCGCACGCTGCGGCAGTGGGTGCAGGAAGGCGGGCTCTGAGCCTGGGCGTGCGCCTCGGCTTGGCGTTCAGAGCACGGGGTGGGGCAACGCGGGCGGCGGCTCCCGCGCTTCGTTGCGGCCCAGCCGGACGGCCGAGCGCAGGGCCGGCACCGACTGCTGCATGGCCACAGCGTTGTGGCCCAGGCCGCGCACCACGCACAGCGCGGCGGGGTGGCAGGCGGCGAAGCGGCGCACATCGGCTGGGGTCAGCAGGCCGCCGATGGCCACCACCGGCGCAGGGCTGTGGGCCTGCCACCAACGCAGGTTGCCTTCGCCTTGAGGTTGCCAGGGCATGTCCTTGGTGGTGGTGGCCTGTACCGGCCCGCAGGCGATCAGGCTGGCGCCGCAACCGGCTGCGCGGGCCAGCTCCCACAGGCTGTGTGAACTCAAACCCAGCATGATGCGGTCCCGCTCGGCGAGCAGGCGGGCGCGGTCGTCGGGGCTGAGGGCTTGCAGGTCTTCCTGACCCAGGTGGATGCCCAGGCGGAAACCGGGCTCGGCCGCCATGCGCGGCGGCAGGCTGAGCGCGGCGCGCCAGTGGTCGTTGATGAAGAGCTGTGCGCCTGCCTGTGCGGCATCGGCCAGGCTGGCATCGAGCTGTGCTTGCAGCGCTTGCAAGCTTTCAGGCTGCTTGTGGCGCAGTTGCACGCAGCGCAAGCCGGCGCCAAGCGCCGCGTGCAGCAGGGTGTGGTCAGGCAGGATGCCGTAGAGCCCATCGGTGGGCGGGGTGAAGGGGGCGAACAAAGGGGTGGGCGAGGGGGCGCGACCGCCCAGGCTGAGTTGCCAGGGCAGCTCGGTACCCAGGCCCAGCCAGGGCAGCGTGGCCCCGCCGCGCGAGTGGCCTGAGGCAAAGCCCGCCCGGGCCTGCACGGGGCCTGCACCGTTGCCAGCCGCGTGGCCATGGACCAGGGCGTGGCGTGTGAGCATGTGGGCCAGCACGATGGCGTCGGCATCGGCATGACCCAGAGCCCAGGCCCCGGCCACGCCGCTGGCAAAGGTGCAGCCGCTGCCGTGGGTGTGGGGCGTGTCCAGGCGCTGGGCGCACAGCCAGCCTTGGGCCTGTGGGGTGTCCAGCCAGTCGAGACACCAGGCCTGGCCTTGGGCGTCCTGAACCTCGTGGGGGGCGTCCCCGCCAGTGATGACCACGCTGCGCACGCCCATGGCGCGGAGTTCCGCCGCGAGCGCGGGCAACTCGTCGCGCGGTGCCACGTGTCCCCCAGGGCGCTGCAAGAGCAAACGGGCCTCGGCGCGGTTGGGCGTGAGCACGGTGGCGCGTGGCAGCAGCCATTGCCGATAGGCCTGGCGCACAGCCTCGTCGGCAAAGGCAGCACCGCCGGCGGACGCGCCCAGCACCGGGTCCACCACGAGGGCCAGTTGTCGGTGCGGGTCTTGGCCTGCCGGCGTGCGGGCGCGGAAGTGGTCGACGCACAGCGCCGTCAGGCGCACCGCCTCCACGCTGCCGAGCAGGCCGGTCTTGATGACCTTCGGCGCCATGTCTTCGGCCAAGGCCTTGAGCTGGGATTGCAACTGCGTGGTGGGCACGGGCATGACCGCTTCAACACCTTGTGAGTGCTGGGCCGTGAGCGCAGCGGCCACGGGGCACAGGTGCACGCCCAAGGCGTCGGCGGCACGTTGGTCGGCGCTCAGGCCGGCGCCTCCGGCGGTGTCGAGCCCGGCGATGCTCCAGACGATGGGCGGGCGTGGCGTGGCTTGCGGGTCGTTCATCGGTGGGGCGTCGTTCACAGCAGCACGAAGGGTTGCCCGCCCACGGGGGTGGTGGCCACGGCCACGTCGCTGGTGGGCATCAGGCCGGCGCGCCAACCCTCGCGGCCAGCGCACACCGCGTGGCGGAAGGCCGCGGCCATGCGGACCGGGTCTTGTGCTTGCGAGACGGCCGAGTTCAGCAGCACCGCGTCCATGCCGAGCTCCATGGCCGCGGTGGCGTGCGAAGGCGCACCCAGGCCCGCATCAACGATGAGGGTGGTACCTGGCAGGCGAGCGCGCAGGGTGCGCAGTGCCCAAGGGTTGAGCAGGCCCAGCCCTGAGCCGATGGGCGCAGCCCAGGGCATGAGGATGCGGCAGCCGGCGTCGATCAGGCGCTGGGCGCTGACCAGGTCGTCGGTGCAGTAGGGCAACACCTCGAAGCCATCGGCCACGAGTTGGCGTGCGGCCTCGACCAGCTCGAAAGGGTCGGGTTGCAGGGTGTGTTCGTCACCCACCACCTCCAGCTTGACCCAGTGGGTGCCGAGCAGTTCGCGCGCCATGTGGGCCAGGGCGATGGCCTCGCGGGCGCTGCGGCAACCGGCGGTGTTGGGCAGCAGGTGGGCGCCTTGGGTGCGCGCCGCCTCGCGGATGATCTGCACGAAGCCGTTGTCGCCGCTGCTGCCAGGTACGGCCAGCGTGCGCTTGAGGCCCAGGGTCAGCACCTGGCTGCCCGAGGCGACGATGGCATCGTGCAGGGCCTGGGGTGATGGGTAGCCGGCGGTGCCGAGCAAGAAGCGGCTGCGCAGTTCCGTGTCGCCGATGTGCCAGGTGTCTTCGGCGGCGGCGGCGGCGGGTGCGGGTTGGCTCATGGATTCAGCCTCCGGTGATGGGGGAGAAGCACAACACGGTGTCGCCGTCGTGCAATGGGTGGGTGGCTCGCAGGTGACGGGCCACGAACTGGCCGTTCACCGCGGTTGCCACGGCGGCGGCGAAGGTCGGGTCGGCTGGGGTGGCTGTGGCATCGGCAGCGCCTTGCGTGCGCGACCACAAGGCAGTCACCGCATCGGACAGGTGGCTGCCTGCCGGCAAGGTCAGCGGGCCTTGGTCGGTCTGGACGGTGATGGTCGTGGGCAGGCCCGTGGATGTGTTCATGCGCATGGTGTGGGGGAGGCTGTGACGTCGGGATCGCCAGGCAATGGGCCCAAGCCCAGCGTCTGCAAAGCGCGTTGCACCAGGGCCGGCGCCAGCAGCCAGCCGTGGCGGTACAGGCCGTTGATGCGCAGCAGGCCGGGCTCGGTGTGCACCTGGGGTCGGTGGTCGGGCAGGGCCGGGCGCAGGTTGGTGTCCAGCCGCAGGATGCGGGCCTCGGCCAACCCGGGCAGGATGCTGTGGGCCGCGGCCATGAGCTCCACGGCGCTGCGCAAGGTCATGGGCGCCCGGTCTTCTGTTTCCAGCTCGCTGGCACCCACCAGCACGCGCTCGCCCGGGCGCGGCACGATGTACACGCGGTGGCGCGGGTGCAGCAGGCGCACGGGGCGCTGCAGCCGCACGCCTGGGGCATGCAGCCAAACCACCTCGCCGCGCACGCCGCGCACTGGCAAGGTGGGGCGCGCGCCCACACCGCGCACATCGCAGACCAGATCGAAGCGCCGAGGGGCTTCGCCTGCCGGTGGGAGGGGCCACATCATGCCGGGCGTGACGTCGCGCACCGGCTGCGCCCAGTGCCACTGCACGCCCTCTGCCTCGGCGTGCAGGGCTTGCAAGGTGGCCACCGTGTCAATGTGGCCTTCGCCCGGCAGCAACCAGGCATGGAGTGGGCCGTTGCTGCCGTGAAGATCGGGCTCCATCGCCGCGAGCGCTGCGGCGTCCAGGGCCTGGGCTTGGGCGTTGGCAGGAAAGCCTGCGGCTTGCAACTCGGCCGGGCGGTCGAGGTGGGCCAGCATGCGCCGTGCGGCGCCGAGGTCGGCCCCGTGCGCCACCAGCAGGCTGCCGTTCTGGCTGACATGCGGCGCGCCCAGGGCCTGCACGATGGCCCGCCAATGCACGATGCTCTGCCAACCCAACGCAGCCAATGCCGGCTCGGCCGTCTCCAGCTCGGCCAAAGGGCTGAGCATGCCGGCGGCCGTGAAGCCCGCTGCGCCGTGGCCATCGTGGGCCGGGTGCGGGTGGGGTGCCGGGTCGAAGACATGCACCTCGTGGCCCTGGCGCGAGAGGTGCCAGGCCAGCAAACGCCCCAGCAGGCCGGCACCGGCGATGCCCACGCGCATGGCGGGGCGGGCCGGGGTGTCTGTGTGCGGTGTGTTCATGCGCACCTCCTGCGTTGACACCTCAGGCCGGCTGGATGGGGATGTATAGCTCACCGCCGACCTGCTTGAACTCCTCGGACTTGCTCGCCATGCCACGGGCGATGGCTTCGCCGTCGCCCACGCCGTGTGCCGCAGCGAACTCCCGCACCTCCTGCGTGATCTTCATCGAGCAGAACTTCGGGCCGCACATCGAGCAGAAGTGCGCCACCTTGGCAGCGTCCTTGGGCAGCGTCTCGTCGTGGAAGTCCCGCGCGGTTTCGGGGTCCAGGCCGAGGTTGAACTGGTCCTGCCAGCGGAAGTCAAAGCGCGCTTGGGAAAGCGCATCGTCGCGCGCACGCGCACCTGGGTGGCCCTTGGCGATGTCGGCCGCGTGGGCCGCGATCTTGTAGGCGATCAGGCCTTGCTTGACGTCGTCGCGGTTGGGCAGGCCCAGGTGCTCCTTCGGGGTCACGTAGCACAACATGGCCGTGCCCATCCAGCCGATCATGGCCGCGCCAATCGCCGATGCGATGTGGTCGTAGCCGGGCGCGATGTCGATGGTCAGCGGGCCCAGCGTGTAGAAGGGCGCCTCGTGGCAGTGCTTGAGCTGCTCGTCCATGTTGGCCTGGATCAGGTGCATGGGCACGTGACCGGGGCCTTCGATGATCGTTTGCACATCGTGCTGCCACGCGATCTGCGTGAGCTCGCCCAGCGTGCGCAGCTCGGCGAACTGCGCCTCGTCGTTGGCGTCGCTCAGGCACCCGGGGCGCAGGCCATCGCCCAGCGAGAAGGTCACGTCGTACGCCTTCATGATCTCGCAGATCTCTTCGAAGTGCGTGAACAGGAAGTTCTCCTTGTGGTGGGCGATGCACCATTTCGCCAGGATCGAGCCCCCGCGCGAGACGATGCCCGTGCGGCGATTCGCCGTCATCGGGATGAAGGGCAGGCGCAGACCCGCGTGGATGGTGAAGTAGTCCACGCCCTGCTCGGCCTGCTCGATCAGCGTGTCGCGGAAGATCGCCCAGGTGAGGTCTTCGGCCACGCCACCCACTTTTTCCAGCGCCTGGTAGATGGGCACGGTGCCGATCGGCACGGGGCTGTTGCGCACGATCCAGTCGCGCGTGGTGTGGATGTGCTTGCCCGTGGACAGGTCCATCACCGTGTCGGCGCCCCAGCGGATCGACCACACCATCTTCTCGACCTCTTCCTCGATGCTCGAAGTCACCGCCGAGTTGCCGATGTTGGCGTTGACCTTCACCAGGAAGTTGCGGCCGATGACCATCGGCTCCAGCTCCGTGTGGTTGATGTTGGCCGGGATGACAGCGCGGCCGCGGGCGACTTCGTCGCGCACGAACTCGGGCGTGATCTCGCGCGGGATGGCCGCGCCCATGCTGTTGCCGCGCAGGCGGGCTTCGCGCTCTGCGCTATCGCCATATTTGGCACGCCAGTCTTCGGCGAGCTCGATGCGGCGCTGGTTCTCGCGCAGGGCGATGAACTCCATCTCGGGCGTGATCAGCCCCAAGCGCGCGTAGTGCATCTGCGTGACGTTGCGGCCGCCGCCGATGCCACCGATGGCGCGGCGCGGCTGGCGTTGCAGCGCCGAAGCAGCCGAGCGCAGCGCGGCCATGCGCTCGTCGTGGCGTTCATCGGGCTTGAGGCCATCGTCCACCGCCTGGATAGCGCGGCCTGCGTAGGCTTCGGTGTCGCCTCGCGCCAGGATGGCGGCTTCGCGCACGGCCGGCAAGCCGCGCGTGACGTCGATGCTCACGTTCGGGTCGGTGTAGGGGCCCGAGCAGTCGTACAGCGTGACGGTTTCGCCATTGGTCAGCGAGACCTCGCGCATGGGCACGCGCAAGGGTTCGGCCAGATCGGGGTGGCTGCCTTCCACATAGACCTTGCGCGAGGCGGGCAAGGGCTCGCGCGTCAGGCGGGTGCGCTCGTTGAGGGCCTCTGCCGCAACGGGCATGTCGGCCTCAGGGGCAGTCTCGGGGGATGTGTCTCGGGCGTTCACGGTCGGCTCTCCTCGGGTGGATGCGGGTGCCACGGCGGATGCCATGGGGCACGTGCTCCGAGGGGTGCCAAGCGGGCACTGGAGAGCGATCAGGACGAGGTGGTGCCGGATGTTGGCGGCCTCAGGGGCAGCGCACACACATCGGGCCGCCCCCGTCACGGACCACCCCGGGCCAGACAGGACAGCTCTTCTTTCGCCGGTATGAGCCGGATCAAGTTCAACGGGTTCGGTGGTTCACCATCTCAGCGTCGCTGCGTGACCTTGGGAAAACCAAGGCCCGCGCGGGACACACCCCGGAGCAGGCGCAAGTGTAGCGCCGCCTGAGACCGATGCGCCGATCAGCGGGGTCGACCGTGTGGTGATGGGGCTTCGGCGGCCACGGTGCGCAGGCCCAGGTCCCCCGGGCCGTGAACCACCGCGCGTGTCACCGTGGACGTGGTCTCCACGGCGGGCCGGCTGGTGGCAGTGCGCTCTGCGCCCGCAGCGAGACCGCGCGCAGGCGCGGACCCCAAGGCGGGTGCCAGTGTCGATGTGGTCGCCGCCTCACGCGCAGCCTCCTGGCGTGCGAGATCGCCTTCGTCCCAGCGCGCAGGACGGGGGCCAGCAAAGGCCATCAGCAGGGCCAGCGGGGCGATCGCGAACAGGGGACGCATGGGCGGGCGGCGCAGCATGCAGGCTGCGAGAGGTACAAGGAATCCAAGTCATCTCAGTTTAGGCAGGCCACCGACCCGCATGCACCCCCGGCACGAGGGGCACCCCCCCCTTGACGGTGGGGTTGCGGGCGCAGGTTGTCGTGATGGCGCGTCAGTGTTTCGCCCGACGCGGCGGATGCCAGCGCACCGCTGAGGACGTTGCTGCCTTGTCGCGGTGATCCCTCAGCGGCGTGGATGGGGCCATGCCGCACCCGCCGCCGCAGCTGCCGCAGCCGCCAGAGCGCGTGCTTGCGTGTGCGGCTGCCCCTTCACCTTCACCTTCACCTGCGCTGCACCGGCTCGCCGCCGAGACGGCCTTGCTCGGCCACCAACGGCGAATCAGGTGGCCCAGCGCGCCCGCGCCCAAGGCCAGCGTCACCCAAGTCTGCCAGTCTTGCAGTGTGTGGGCGGCGTTCATCTCAACCACCCCAGGCCAAGGCCGCACGGTAGACGGCGAAGGATGCGCCATAGGCGAGTGCGAACAGGTAACCCAGCATCAACAGCGGCATGCGCCAGCCGTTGGTCTCGCGCTTGACCACGATGACGGTGGACAGGCACTGCGGCGCGAACACGTACCACGTCATCAAGGACAAGGCCGTGGGCAGGCTCCAGGCGTGGCCGATGAGCTGCACCAGCGCGTTCGACAACTCGTCGCCCGTTTGCGACATGGCGTACACCGTGCCGAGTGCGGCCACAGCCACCTCGCGCGCGGCCATGCCCGGCACCAGCGCGATGCAGATCTGCCACGTGAAGCCGATGGGCGCGAACACCACCTCCAGGGCGCGCCCCAGCGTGCCGGCTGCGCTGTATTGGATGGCCGGGCCGGTCGCACCCGCTGGTGGGGCCGGGAAGTTCGAGAGGAGCCACAACACCACCATCAGCGACAGGATGATGGTGCCCACCCGCTGCACGAAAATGGCGGTGCGCTCCCACAGGCCCAGGGCGAGGTTGCGCAGGTGCGGCCAGTGGTAGTCGGGCAACTCCATCAGCAAGGGCTGTGCGGCGCTCTGCCTCATGAAGCGCTTGAGCACCAGCGCCACCACCATCGCCGAGCCGATGCCGGCCATGTACAGCGCGAACAGCACCAGGCCTTGCAGGTTGAACACCCCCGCCACCTCGCGGTCGGGGATGAATGCGGCGATCAACATCGCGTACACCGGCAGACGGGCCGAGCAGGTCATCAGCGGTGCGATCAGGATGGTGACGAGGCGGTCGCGCGGGTCGGCGATGGTGCGCGTGGCCATGATGCCCGGCACGGCGCACGCGAAGCTGGACAGCAGCGGGATGAAGGCGCGCCCGGACAGGCCCACACTCGCCATGATTCGATCGAGCAAGAAGGCGGCGCGCGGCAGGTAGCCCGAATCTTCCAATGCGAGGATGAAGCCGAACAAGATGACGATTTGCGGCAGGAACACCAGCACGCTGCCGGCCCCGCCGATCACACCCTCGATGAGCAGGCTGCGCAGCATGCCTTCGGGCATGTGGGCCTTGAGCACATCGCCCAGGGCCCCCATGCCGGCTTCGATGGCGTCCATGGGCGCTTGGGCCCAGCTGAACACCGCCTGGAAGACCAGGAACATCAGGGCGGCCAAGATCAGGGGGCCGAACACCGGGTGCAGGACGTGGCGGTCCAGCCGCGCGGTCAAGGGCGAGGCGTTGTCGGGCATGGTCACGCAGGTGGCCAGCAACTCGCCCACGCGGCGATGGGTGTCCTCGACGGACGCCTGCGCGATGCGCTCCATCGGCCGCGGCGTTTGGGGGGCAGGCAGGGTGGTCCAGCCCAGGGCATCGAGCTGCGCAAGCAGGGCGCGCTCGCCCCCGGCGCGCACCGCCACGGCCTCGACCACGGGGATGCCAAGGGCCGCTTGCAGTCGCGCGGTGTCGATGTGGATGCCGCGGCGCGTGGCCAAATCCATCATGTTGATGGCCAGCACCATGGGCACGCCCAGCGTCTGCAACTCCAACACCATGCGCAGGTTCAGACGCAGGTTCGTGGCGTCGACCACGCAGACCAGCCCGACAGGCGCCGCCTCGCCTGACCGCGTCCCGGCGATCACGTCGCGGGTGATGGCCTCGTCCGGCGTGGCCGCCAGCAGGCTGTAGGCGCCGGGCAGGTCCAGCACGCGCCATGTCTGGCCCTTCGGCGAGACGAATTGGCCCTCTTTGCGCTCCACCGTCACGCCAGCGTAGTTGCCCACTTTCTGTCGGGCGCCGGTCAGGCGGTTGAACAGGGCGGTTTTGCCGCAGTTGGGGTTGCCGACCAGGGCGATCAGCGGTGCGGCCAACGCCGTGGTGGGCGCGGATGTGACATCGGGGGACACGGTCGCCATGGGGCGCTTTTCTGGACGCATGCCGGGGCGCGGCCGTCAGGCCAGCACGACTTCGACGAGCGAGGACTCCAGCTTGCGCATGGCGAAGGTGCTGGTGCCGACGCGCACCGCCAGCGGGCCGTGGCCGAAGAACACCCGGCGAAGCACCTGGACGCGTTCGCCCGGCACGAAGCCCAACTCCATCAGGCGGCGCTTGAGGGCGCCCCCGTCGTGCCCCGTGGCCTGCACCTCGCGGATGGTGGCCGTGGCGCGCACCGGCAGCTTGTCCAGCGTGGTGACCGAGGGGGCCTGTGCCGCGGCGGCGACCGGGCGGGTGGCATGCGGGGCGGCCGGGCGGGGCTGTCTGTGCGACTTCATGCGTCCATTGTGACTCAAATGAGAACGATTCGCAATGCAGCAGGTTTGACGCAGGTCAGGGACGTGACCGAGTGTGCTCGGTTTCGCGTTCGGGGAGGCCTGAACGCGCCCAAATCACGGCGGCGCTGATCCGGGACAACCCGTATTCACACCCCGAAAATTCCTCAACTTCCACTTCCAGACACCTTTGCAGGTCATTGATTCGTAAGGACTTTTTTTCCGAAGATTTCTCGGAAGATCGCTGCTAAGTCTTTGATTTCATTGGCTTTTTTTTCGCATTCACCTTGTTTCGGGGGTGTTGATCGGGTAAAGTGGGATTTAGTGCAAATTCGTGGGGTTTTGTGTGAGTCTGATCTTCCAAGGTGCATCAGCGCTGTCGCTGGACGCCAAGGGCCGCCTGGCGGTCCCAGCGCGCCATCGTGACGCCCTGGCCGCCTTGTGCAGCGGTCAGCTCACCCTCACCAAACACCCGGAAGGCTGCTTGATGGTCTTCCCGCGTCCGGCCTGGGAGACCTTCCGGGACAAGGTGGCCGCCCTGCCCATGTCGGCCTCGGGCTGGAAGCGCATCTTTCTGGGCAACGCCATGGACGTCGAGGTCGACGGCTCCGGCCGCGTGCTGGTGTCGCCAGAGCTGCGCGCCGCTGCAGGCCTGAGCAAGGACGTCATGCTGCTGGGCATGGGGAGCCACTTCGAATTGTGGGATGCCGAGCGCTACGCAGCGCACGAGGCCGAAGTCATGGCCCAGGCCATGCCCGATGCCCTGCAGGACTTCACCTTCTGATCGGGCGCACGGTGAACGCACCTTGGCAGCACCACACCGTCTTGCTGCACGAGGCGGTCGACGCCTTGTGGGATGAGGCTGCCGGTCCGCTGCCCGATGGCGTCTATGTCGATGCCACCTTCGGTCGTGGCGGGCACTCGCGCCTGATCCTCTCCAAGCTGGGGCCGGGCGCGCGCCTGATTGCGCTGGACCGCGACCCTGAGGCGATTGCCCACGCCACGCAGGGCCCGAACGCCATCACCGACCCGCGCTTCCAGATCGTCCATGCGCCTTTCTCCTCGTGGGGAGAGGTGTTGCGCGAGCTGGGGTGCGAGCAGGTGAGCGGCATCCTCATGGACATCGGCGTGTCCTCCCCGCAGATCGACAACCCTGAGCGCGGTTTCAGCTTCCGCTTCGATGCGCCGCTGGACATGCGCATGGACACGACCCAGGGCATGAGCGCGGCCGACTTCCTGGCCCAGGCCACGGTCGATGAGATCGCCGAGGTCATCCGCACCTACGGCGAGGAGCGCTTCGCCGGCCCCATCGCGCGGGCCATCGTGGCGCGCCGCGACGAAGGCCAGCCGCTGCGGACCACGGGCGAGTTGCAGGCCCTGGTGGCCCGCTGCGTGAAGACCCGCGAGTTCGGCCAGGACCCGGCCACGCGCACCTTCCAGGCGCTGCGCATCCAGGTCAACCGCGAATTGGGCGAGCTGGAAGACGCGCTGGACGCATCCCTGCAGATGCTGGCGCCCGGTGGCCGTCTGGCCGTGATCAGCTTCCATTCGCTGGAAGACCGCATCGTCAAGACCTTCATCGCGCGACACAGCAAGGAAGAGGTCGATCGCCGCGTGCCATTCGCGCAGCCGCGCCCTCTGCTGCTAGATGCCGTGGCGCGCATCAAGCCATCTGACGAAGAGGTGTCGGTCAACCCGCGCTCGCGTTCGGCGGTGCTGCGTGTGGCCCAGCGCACCGCGGTGGCCTGGTCGCCTGAGGTGGTGGCTGCGGCGTCACCCGTGGGCAAAAAGGTTGCGGGCAAGGCATCCGGCAAGGTGCCTGGCAAAAAGGGAGGTCGCCCGTGATGCTGCGCCTCAACCTGCTGCTGGCCATCGTCTTGCTGGGCAGCTGCGTCTGGCTGATCCGCACCAGCCACGAGTCGCGCCGCCTGTTCGTGGAGCTGGAGAAGGCGCAGAACGAATCGCGCGAACTGCAGATCGACCATGAGCGTCTGGAGGTCGACAAGCGCGCCCAGGCCACGCCGCTGCGCGTGGAGCGCCTGGCCCGCGAGAAGCTGCGCATGTTCGGCAACAGCCCGGGGGTGACGCACTACGTCAGCGCCACGGCCTCGTCGCCCATGGTGGCGCCCTCCGCTGTGTCTGCGGCCTCGGCCGGCTCGGAGGGGCGCCCATGAGCCGCGTCGCGGACATCTGGCGCCGCTTGCGCGGCAAGCCGCGTCGCCAAAGCGGCCAGGGCATGCCCACGGTGCGCTACGCCACCAGCCCGCTGCTGGCCTCGCGCACGCCGCCATGGCGCGTCAAGTTCCTGATCGGGGCGATTGGCCTGGGCTTCGCGGTGCTGATCGGCCGCGCGGCCTGGATCCAGATCATCCACAACCAGTTCTACCTGGATCAGGGTGCCAGCCGCTACGAGCGCCGCATCGAGCTGCAGGCCACGCGCGGCCGCATCCTCGATCGCAACGGCGAGTTGCTGGCATCGAGCGTACCGGCGCCCTCGCTGTGGGCCATTCCGAAAGATTTGGACGCCTCGCCGGCCGAGTTGAAGCAGTTGGCCAAGCTGCTGGAGATGCCGCCTGCCGATTTGAAGAAGCGCCTGGACAGCAACCCCAACTTCGTGTGGCTGCGCCGCAAGGTGGAGGACAAAGTCGCCCAGCAGGTGGCGGCCCTCAAGATCAAGGGCGTGTACGAGCTGCGCGAAGCGCGTCGCCAGTACCCTGAGGGCGAGTCGGCCGCCCACATCGTCGGCTTCACCAACATCGAAGACGAGGGCCAGGAAGGCATCGAGCTGGCCTACCAGAAGCAGTTGGCTGGCCGTGATGGTTCGCGCCATGTCATCAAGGACCGCCTGGGCCGCCCGGTCGAGGCGGTGGGCGACACCATCCCCGCGGTCGATGGCCAGGCCATCCGCCTGTCGGTCGATGCCAAGGTGCAGTTCTACGCCTACCAGCGCATCCGTGACGCCGTGCTGCAGCACAAGGCCAAGGCGGGCAGCGTGGTGGTGCTCGACGCCGTCACGGGCGAGGTCCTGGCGCTGGCCAACGTGCCCAGCTACGCCCCGGGCGACCGCCGCAACCTGACCGGCGCGCAGCTGCGCAACCGTGCCCTCACCGACACCTTCGAGCCGGGTTCCACCATGAAGCCCATCGTGGCCTCGCTGGCGCTGGAAACCAAGCGCGTGCGGCCCGACACCATCATCGCCACGGCTCCTGGGCGCCTCACCATCGACGGCTCCACCATCTCCGACTCGCACGCCCACGGCGACTTGACGGTGGAGCAGATCATCCAGAAGTCGAGCAACGTCGGCACGGCCAAGATGGCGCTGATGATGCAGCCGCGCGAGATGTGGGAGATCTTCACGGCGGTGGGCCTGGGCCGCAAGCCGCAGATCGGCTTCCCCGGTGCGGTGACGGGCCGGCTGCGTCCCTACAAATCGTGGCGCCGCATCGAGCAGGTCACCATGAGCTACGGCTACGGCCTGTCGGCCAGCCTGTTCCAGCTGGCGCAGGCCTACACGATCTTCGCCACCGACGGCGAGCTGATCCCGATGACGCTGCTCAAGCGCGACGCCACGGGTGATGCCCCCGTGCCCTTGCGCAAAACGGCGCAGTCCACAGACGCTGGCGGCCCGCGCCCTGTGTTGGCTTTCAAGACCGCCTTCCGCCCCGGCACCGACGACGCGGCCATGCCTGCGCCTGCCAGCGAGCCGGTGCAAGTGCATGGCACCCGCGTGATTTCCCCTGAAACCGCGCGTGCGGTGCGGCAGATGCTCAACCTCGCCACGATGCCCGGTGGCACGGCACCGAAGGCGCAGGCCCTGGGTTACAGCGTCGGGGGCAAGACGGGCACGGCGCACAAGGTCGAGGGCCGCGGCTACTCGGGCAACAAGTACCGCGCCTGGTTCGTTGGCATTGCGCCAATCAGCAAGCCACGCATCGTCGTCGCCGTGATGGTCGACGAGCCCAGCAACGGCGTCTATTACGGCGGTGACGTGGCCGCGCCCGTGTTCAGCCAGGTCGTCCAGCAAACGCTGCACCGCCTGGGCGTGGTGCCCGACCTGGAAGTGCAGCCGCAAATCCAGACCAGCGTCCCGGCCGAGGTGGAGAGCTTCTGATGGCCGCACCCTTCATCCACCTCCACAGCACGGCCGAGGCGCTGGATTGGTTGCGCCAGCAAGGCGTGGCCGAGCTCACCGTTGACAGCCGCGCCGTGCGCAGCTTGCCCGATGCGGCGTTCATCGCTTGGCCCGGTGCGGCGCGCGACGGCCGCGAATTCGTGGCCCAGGCGCTCAACGAGGGTGCGCGCGCCTGCCTGGTCGAGGCCAGCGGCGTGGAGGCCTTCGACTTCGCGGGCGTGCCGCCAGGTCGGATCGCCACGGTGGCGGGCCTCAAGGCCCGCAGCGCCGAGATCGCCCACGGCTTCTACGGCGAGCCGAGCGCCGCACTCAACGTCGTGGCCGTGACCGGCACGAATGGCAAGACCTCCACGTCCTGGTGGACGGCCCAGGTGCTGCAGGCCTTGGGTCAGCCTTGCGGTGTGGTGGGCACGCTGGGCGTGGGACAGGTCAACGATGTCGCCTACACCGGCCTCACCACGCCCGACCCCATCACCTTGCACCGCACCTTCCAGACCTTCGTGCAGCAGGGGATGAAGGCCGCGGCCATCGAGGCATCGTCCATCGGCATCGAGGAGCTGCGCCTGCACGCCACGCACATCGCTGTCGCGCAGTTCACCAACTTCACGCAAGACCACCTCGACTACCACGGCGACATGGCAGCCTACTGGCAGGCCAAGCGCCGCCTGTTCGACTGGCCCGGCCTGCGCGCCGCCGTCGTCAACCTGGACGATGGGATGGGCGCCGAGTTGCTGGCCCATGCGCGTTCGCGTGGATTGGACGGGTGGGGCTACACCCTCGCGCCCCACACCGCTGCGCGCCTGCAGGCCTTGGCGGTGCAACACCTGCCGGCTGGCGTGGCCTTCGATGTGGTGGAGCGCGCGCCCGTGTCGGGCGAGGTGTTGGCGCAGGCCAAGGTGACGGCGCCCGTCACGGGCGGCTTCAACGTGGCCAACCTGCTGGCCGTGATCGGCGCGGCGCGGGCTTTGGGCACCCCGTTGGCCGACGCGGCAGCCGCCTGCAGCCGCCTGCAGCCCGTGCCGGGGCGCATGCAGATCGTGCCGCCTGCTGCAGGTGGGGCAGCCCAGCCGCTGGTGGTGGTGGACTACGCCCACACGCCCGATGCGCTGGAAAAGGCTTTGCAGGCCCTGCGCCCTGTGGCCCAGGCGCGCGGCGGTCGGCTGTGGTGCGTGTTTGGCTGCGGCGGCGACCGTGACCCGATCAAGCGCCCACTCATGGGGGCCACCGCCGACCGCCATGCCGACCGCGTCGTGCTGACCAGCGACAACCCACGCAGCGAAGCGCCCAGCCTCATTCTCTCGCAGATCCTGGCCGGTGTGCCCGGCCGCGACGAGGTCGACGTCATCGAAGACCGCCGCGCCGCCATCGCACACGCCATTGGCCAAGCCACCATGCAAGACGTGGTGCTGCTGGCGGGCAAGGGGCACGAGACCACGCAAGAGGTGGCTGGTGTCAAAACGACGTTCTCCGACCTTGACGAGGCCGCCGACGCGTTGCGCGCGCGGGCTGTGCCCGGCGCGCCTAGGAAGGGAGATGCCGCATGAGCCCCACGACGCCCATGGCTCCGATGATGACGCTGGGGCAGGCCCACGCGCTGCTGCCTGGCTCGGTCCTGCACGGTGACCCGGCCACGCCGATTGCCCGCGTGCACACCGACACGCGCACCTTGCAAGCCGGTGACCTCTTCCTCGCGCTGTGCGGCGAGCGCTTCGATGCCCACGACTTCCTGCCGCAGGCGGCCCAGTCCGGCGCGGTGGCGGTCATCGCGCAGCGCGGCGTGACCGCATCCGGCCTGCCCGGCCTGACCGTGGCCGATACCCGTGCCGCCTTGGGCTGGCTGGCCTCTGGCTGGCGCGCACGGTTCGACATCCCGTTGGTGGCCGTCACGGGCAGCAACGGCAAGACCACCGTCACGCAGATGGTGGCGTCCATCCTGCGGGCCTGGATGGCGTCGCAAGGCAACGCCGAAGCGGCGCTGGCCACAGCCGGCAACTTCAACAACGACATCGGCGTGCCCCTGACCTTGCTGCGCCTGCGCGAGGGCCTGCACCGCTGCGCTGTGGTGGAGTTGGGCATGAACCACCCGGGCGAGATCGCGCAGCTGGCCGCGATGGCCGCCCCCACCGTGGCCTTGGTGAACAACGCACAACGCGAGCACCAGGAATTCATGCACACCGTCGAAGCCGTCGCTCTTGAGAACGGTGCGGTGCTGCAGTCGCTGTCGCGCAATGGTGTGGCTGTTTTCCCGACCGACGATGCGCACACGTCCATCTGGCGGGAGCTGGCCAACGGCTGTCGCGTGATCGACTTCGCCACCCAAGAGGCTGCAGCCGTCACTGGCAGCGCCACCTGGCAAGCCGCCCCCAAGCCGCATTGGCAGATCCGCCTGCGTACGCCGCAAGGTGAGGCCGATGTCGCCCTGGCCATGGCCGGCCAGCACAACGTGCGCAACGCCCTGGCGGCCGCGGCATCGGCGTTGGGTGCGGGCGTACCGCTGGCGGCCATCGTGGCCGGCTTGCAGGCTTTCGAGCCAGTGAAGGGGCGCTCGCAACTGCGCCAGGCCACGCTGCGCGGTGAGGCCGTCACGCTGGTCGACGACAGCTACAACGCCAACCCGGATTCCGTACGCGCCGCCATCGACATGCTCGCCGGTCTGCCGGGCCCGCACTGGTTGCTGCTGGGCGACATGGGCGAGGTCGGTGACCAGGGCCCTGCTTTCCACGAGGAAGTGGGGGCCTATGCCGCCGAGCGCGGCATCGAACACCTCTGGACCGCTGGCGAGCTGTGCGCGCACACATCGCAAGCCGCCGCCGGCACGTCCGTTCGCCATTTCGACAGTGCCGCCGACATCGTCGCGGCGCTCTCCCAGCCCGATGCGGTGCCATCTGCGGCATCCATCCTGGTCAAAGGTTCTCGCTTCATGAAGATGGAACAAGTTGTCGCCGCCCTCACCGGAGCTGTCCATGCTGCTTAGTCTGGCGTTGTGGCTGCAAGGGCTGCACCCCGAATGGGGTTTCCTGCGCGTCTTCCAGTACCTCACTTTCCGTTCGGTGATGGCGGCCATGACGGCGCTGCTGATCGGGCTGCTGCTGGGCCCCTGGGTGATCCGCAAGCTGACCGAGTTGAAGATCGGCCAGCCCATCCGTGAGTACGCGATGGCGAGCCACCTGACCAAGCGCGGCACGCCGACCATGGGCGGTGCGCTGATCCTGCTGGCCATCGGCCTGTCGACGCTGCTGTGGTTCGACTGGTCCAACCGCTTCGTGTGGATCGTGATGATCGTCACCACCGGCTTTGGCCTGATCGGCTGGAGCGACGACTGGCGCAAGGTCGTCAACAAAGACCCCGAAGGCATGCCCTCGCGGGAGAAATATTTCTGGCAAAGCCTCATCGGCCTGATCGCGGCCATTTACCTGGCGTTCAGCGTTTCAGAGACAAGCAGCCTGCGGGCTTTCGAGCTGTTCTTTCAGTGGATCGCCTCCGGCTTCAGCAATGAACTGCCCCCGAAGGCCGACCTGATCGTGCCTTTCTTCAAGACGGTCAGCTATCCGCTGGGTGTGTGGGGCTTCATGTTGCTGACCTACATCGTCATCGTCGGAACCAGCAATGCGGTGAACCTCACCGACGGACTGGATGGTCTGGCCATCATGCCGGCCGTGATGGTGTCGGCCTCGCTGGGCATCTTTTGCTACGTCACGGGCAACGCCGTGTTCGCCAAGTACCTGCTGCTGCCGCACATCCCTGGCGCTGGCGAGTTGCTGGTGTTCTGCGCGGCCATGGCCGGTGCGGGCCTGGCCTTCCTGTGGTTCAACGCCTACCCGGCGCAGGTTTTCATGGGTGACGTCGGTGCGCTGGCCCTGGGTGGGGCCTTGGGCACCATCGCGGTCATCGTGCGCCAGGAAATCGTGCTGTCCATCATGGGCGGTGTCTTCGTGCTGGAAGCGCTGTCGGTGATGCTGCAGGTGAGCTATTTCAAGTACACGAAGAAGAAGTACGGCGAGGGCCGCCGCATCCTGCTGATGGCGCCGCTGCACCACCACTTCGAAAAGTCCGGCTGGAAAGAAACGCAGGTCGTGGTGCGCTTTTGGATCATCACCATGCTGCTGTGCCTGGTCGGTCTGTCCACCCTCAAGCTGCGCTGACGAGAGGGCCTGACGATGCACCACCTGCGTGACCTCACCGTGCTGATCCTGGGTCTGGGTGACTCGGGTATGGCCATGGCGCGCTGGTGCGCCCGTTGTGGCGCGACCGTGCACGTGGCAGACACCCGCGCGAACCCGCCCCAGGCCGCGACCCTGGCCGGGCACGTGCCTGCGGCCACGTTGCACCACGGCCTTCGCCCGGAGTTGCTGGACGGCGTGAACCTCGTGCTCAAGAGCCCCGGGCTGGTGCCAGGCGCACCCGACGTGGCGCCCTTGCTGGCCCGCGCCGATGCCTTGGGCATCCCCGTGCGCGGCGAGTTGTCGCTGTTCGCCACGGCCCTGGCCGACCTCAAGGCCGAGATGGGGTACGCCCCGAAGGTGGTGGCCATCACGGGCACCAATGGCAAGACGACCACGACCTCGCTGACGGCCAAGCTCATCGAGCGCACGGGCCTGCGTGTGGCCCTGGCCGGCAACATCGGGCCGACCCTGCTCGACACCCTGCGCCAGGCGCTGGAGCAGGAGCCGATGCGCATCCCCGAAAGCGAGGGTGTGGCCTTGCCAGATCATGGAGACGGAGCGCTGTCCGAAGCCGACGAGCCCCCGCTGCCGGTGGGCGAAGACGGCGACCTGGCCTTGCCCGCGCAGGGCTTGTCCGACGATGTGAACGATGCCGATGCGCCCCTGTTTCAATTGGCCCCGCCACCGCCTGCCGCGCCCACCTTCGAGGTGCTGCCCGAAGCTTGGGTGCTGGAGCTCTCGAGCTTCCAGCTCGATGGCGTGAACCATTTCGAGCCCGACGCGGCTGTGGTGCTCAACGTCACGCAAGATCATCTCGATTGGCACGGCAGCATGGCCGCCTACGCCGAAGCCAAGTCGCGCATCTACGGTCGCCAAGGCACCATGGTCGTCAACCGCGACGAGCCTCTGGTCGAGGCCATGATCCCGGCGCCCGAGGTCATCAAGTCCGGCGTGCGTGGCCGCCCGGCGCGCGTGGTGCACCGCAAGGTGGTGCGCTTCGGGCTGGATGCCCCCCGCGCCCATGGCGACTTTGGCCTGGTGGTCGAGTCGGGCATGGCCTGGCTGGTGCGCGCCATGGAAGCCGACCCCACGCTCAAGCGCGGCAAGGGCAAAGGCGCACAGCTGGAAGACGGCGAGATCGTCCTGCAGCGCCTGATGCCTGCCGATGCCCTGCGCATCCGCGGACGCCACAACGCCTCCAACGCCCTGGCCGCCCTGGCCTTGGCCACGGCGATAGGCTGCCCCTTGGCGCCCATGCTGCATGGCCTGCGCGAGTACCGTGGTGAGCCGCACCGCGTCGAGCATGTGATGACCTTGCGCGGCGTCGATGCCATCGACGACAGCAAAGGCACCAACGTGGGCGCCACCGTGGCCGCCCTGCTGGGCCTGGGCGCCGACCTGTCGCCCGGCAAGCTCTGCCTGATCCTGGGTGGCGACGGCAAGGGCCAGGACTTTGGCCCGCTGCGCGAACCCGTGGGCCGTTTTGCCCGAGCCGTGGCCCTGATCGGCCGCGATGCCGAGGCGCTGGGCGAGGTGCTGGCCGGTGTGCAGACACCCGCGGGCGATGACATCGTGCTGCAGCGCTTCGACAGCCTGGAGGCCGCCACACGCTGGGCCTACGAGCAAGCCCGTGAAGGCGATGCCGTTTTGCTGAGCCCGGCCTGTGCCAGCCTGGACATGTTCCGCAACTACGCTCACCGCGCCGAGGTCTTCGTGCAGACCCTGCAGGCGCTGGCGACCGACCTGGGAGACATCGCATGAGCGTGGCTGCCGAACGGACGTCTCCGCTGGCCTGGCTTGTCCGGGCCGTGCTCAGCCTGCGCGGTCAGGGCAAGGGTGGAGATGGACGCGAAGGCGGCCCGCTGCCCGTGCGCGATTTCGTCAACGTCAGCACCGCCCAGCCGTCGCGCCTGATGGGCTTCGACCAGCCGCTGGTCTGGGTCACGCTGGGCCTGCTGTTGGCCGGTCTGATCATGGTCTATTCGGCCACCATCGGCCTGCCCGACAGCCCGCGTTTTGCCAACTACGCGCCCACGCATTTCGTGATGCGCCACCTGATGTCCATCGTCATCGCCATCGCGGTGTCGGCCGTGGTCACGCAGATCCCGATGGCCACCTGGGAGCGCATCGCGCCGTGGTTGTTCGTGGCCTCGCTGGTGATGTTGATCCTGGTGTTGATCCCGCACGTGGGCAAGGTCGTGTACGGCGCACGGCGCTGGTTGCCGCTGGGCTTCATGAATTTCCAGCCCTCCGAGCTGGCCAAGCTGGCCATCACGCTCTACGCCTCGGACTACATGGTCCGCAAGATGGACGTGAAGGAGCACTTCTTCCGCGCCGTGGCCCCGATGGCCGTGGCCGTGGGCGTGGTCGGCCTGTTGTTGCTGGCCGAGCCCGACATGGGTGCTTTCATGGTGATCGCCACCATCGCCATGGCCATCCTCTTCCTGGGCGGGGTGAACGGCCGCATGTTCTTCCTGATCACGGCGGTGCTGATCGGCGCCTTCATGCTGATGATCTCGCTGAGCCCGTGGCGGCGCGAGCGCATCTTCGCCTACCTCGACCCGTGGAACGAGAAGAACGCTTTGGGCAAGGCCTACCAGCTGACGCACTCGCTGATCGCCTTCGGGCGCGGTGAAATCTTCGGCGAAGGGCTGGGCTCCAGCCTGGAGAAGCTGCATTACCTGCCTGAAGCCCACACCGACTTCCTGCTGGCCGTGATCGGCGAGGAGCTCGGCTTCATCGGCGTGGCCGCCGTCATCCTGGCCTTCTTCTGGCTGGTGGTGCGCCTGTTCAACATCGGCCGCCAGGCCATCGCCCTGGACCGTGTGTTCTCGGGCTTGGTCGCCCAGGGTGTGGCCGTGTGGATGGGCGGCCAAGGCTTCATCAACATGGGCGTGAACCTGGGTGTGTTGCCGACCAAGGGCCTGACCCTGCCGTTGATGAGCTTCGGTGGCTCAGGCGTGCTGCTCAACTGTGTCGCCCTGGCCATCTGCCTGCGCGTGGACATGGAGAATCGGCAGCTCATGCGAGGAGGCCGAGCATGATGGCGATGGCGACGTACAACGGCGGCATCGGCACCGTGCGCCAGCGGCGCGCGGGCGAGCGATTCCGGCGAAGCCAGAACAGGCAACTCATGCGTGGAGGTCGGGCATGAGCGCCGCACCTCGTCACCTCGTCATCATGGCCGCAGGCACCGGTGGCCACATCATGCCCGGCCTGGCCGTGGCCGATGAAATGAAGCGCCGTGGTTGGACCGTGAGCTGGCTGGGCACCGAAGGCGGCATGGAAAACCGCCTGGTGCCGCCCACGGGCATCGCGCTGGACACCATCTCCTTCAGCGGCCTGCGCGGCAAGTCCCTCAAGGACACGCTCTTCGGCGGCGTGCGCCTGCTCAAGGCCTTTGCTGACTGCTTCAAGATCCTGGGGCAGCGCAAGGCCAATGCCGTGCTGGGCATGGGCGGCTATGTGTGTTTCCCCGGTGGCGTGATGAGCGCAGCCCGAGGCCTGCCCCTGGTCATGGTCAACGCCGATGCGGCCATGCTGTTGAGCAACCGCGCGCTGCTGCCCATCACCGACGTGCTGGCCTGCGGCTTCGATGGCCCGGCCGCCCAACACAAGGTCGCGCGCGTGACCGGCAACCCGGTGCGCGCCGAGATTGAAGCCATCGCCGAGCCTGCGCAGCGCTTTAGCGGCCGCAGCGGCCCGCTGAAGGTGCTGGTGGTGGGCGGCAGCCTGGGCGCGCGCGCGCTCAACCAGGTGCTGCCCCAGGCGCTGGCCTTGATCCCGTCCGATCGGCGCCCGCTCATCACCCATCAGACTGGCATGGCCAACCTGGAAGCGGTGAAGGCCGATTACGTGCAGGCTGGCCTGGACCCCGCGCGCGATGTCGAGCTGCTGCCTTTCATCAACAACATGGCCCAGCGCCTGAGCGACTGCGACCTCATCGTCTGCCGCGCCGGTGCCATCACCGTCAGCGAGTTGTGCGCTGCGGGCGTGCCCAGCATCCTCATCCCGCTGGTGGTGTCCACCACGGCCCACCAGCGTGACAACGCCGAGTTCATGGCCGCCCACCAGGCCGCCATCCACCTGCCGCAAACCGAGCTGCGCGCCGACACCCTGGCCGCGCAATTGCAAGCCCTGCAGCGCAGCGAGTTGGCTGCAATGGCCAGCCGGGCGCGGGCGCTGGCGCGCCACCAATCTGCTGCCGCGGTGGCCGATGCCATCGAGCAGTTTGTCAAACCCACTTCAGTAAAGGCGTCGGCATGAAGCACGCCGTCAAGCACATCCATTTCGTGGGCATCGGGGGCGCCGGCATGAGCGGCATCGCCGAGATCCTGCACAACCTGGGTTACCGCGTCTCGGGTTCGGACCAGTCCGACAGCGCCACCTCGCGCCGGCTGGCCTCGCTGGGCATCACGGTGCACACTGGCCATGATGCCGCGCACATCGAAGGCGCCGAGGCCGTGGTCACATCCACCGCGGTGAAGGGCGACAACCCCGAGGTCATCGCGGCGCGCGCCAAGCGCATCCCCGTGGTGCCGCGCGCCGTCATGCTGGCCGAGCTGATGCGCTTGCGCCGGGGCATCGCCATCGCGGGCACGCACGGCAAGACCACCACCACCTCGCTGGTCACGGCCATCCTGACCGAAGCCGGTGTCGACCCCACCTTCGTGATCGGCGGCAAGTTGCACAGCGCCGGTGCCAACTCGGCCTTGGGCAAGGGCGAGTACATCGTGGTCGAGGCAGACGAGTCGGACGCCTCCTTCCTCAACCTCATGCCCGTGCTGTCGGTCGTCACCAACATCGACGCCGACCACATGGACACCTATGGCCATGACTTCGCCAAACTTAAGCAGGCCTTCGTGGACTTCCTGCACCGCATGCCGTTTTACGGCGCGGCCATCCTGTGCTCGGATGACCCGGGCGTGCGCAGCATCATCCCGCTGATCTCGCGCCCCGTCATCACCTACGGTTTCGAGGAAGACGCTCAGGTCCGCGCGGTCGATGTCGAGGCCTTGCCTGGCGGACAGATGCGCTTCACCGTGCAGCGCCGCAATGGCACCGTCATGCCCGACCTGCACGTGACGCTGAACCTGCCAGGCCGTCACAACGTGCTCAACGCGCTGGCCGCCATTGCCGTGGCCACCGAAATCGAGCTGCCCGACGAACCGATGGCCAAGGCCCTGGCCGCCTTCACCGGCGTGGGCCGCCGCTTCCAGCGTTATGGCGATTTCCCTGCCGCCGACGGTGGCCGCTTCACCCTGATCGATGACTACGGCCACCACCCCGTGGAGATGGCCGCCGTCATCAGCGCCGCGCGTGGCGCCTTCCCCGACCAGCGCCTGGTGCTGGCCTTCCAGCCGCACCGCTACACCCGCACGCGCGACTGCTTTGAGGATTTCGTCAAGGTGCTGGGCACGGCCGATGCCGTCTTGCTCACCGAGGTCTATGCCGCAGGCGAGGCGCCCATCGTGGCCGCCGATGGCCGGGCCCTGACCCGCGCCGTGCGGGTGGCTGGCAAGGTCGAGCCGGTGTTCGTTGACGACGTGGCCGAGCTGCCCCAGGCCATCGCCACCAACGCCCGTGGCGGTGACATCGTGATTTGCATGGGCGCAGGCACCATCGGCAGCGTGGCCGGCAAGGTGGCCGAGCAGTCGAAAGAAGGCGCTTGACATGAGCAACCTCCACCTGAATCCGCCGAGCATCGACGTGACCTCCCTGGGCCGCGTGGCCGTGCTCTTCGGTGGCACCTCGGCCGAGCGCGACGTGTCCCTCATGTCGGGCACCGGCGTGCTCAAGGCTTTGCAGTCCCAAGGGGTCGATGCCTTTGCCTTCGATCCGGCCGAGCGCCCGTTGCAAGACTTGAAGGCCGAGGGCGCGAGCCGCTGCTTCATCGCCCTGCATGGCCGCGGCGGAGAAGACGGCACCGTGCAAGGTGCGCTGGAGTTGCTGGGCATCCCCTACACCGGCTCGGGCGTGATGGCGTCGAGCATCGCCATGGACAAGGTCATGACCAAGCGCATCTGGCGCTTCGAAGGCCTGCCCACGCCAGACTGGCGCATGGTGGGCAGCGCCGCAGAGTGCGAGCAGGCCCTGGTGGCCTTGGGCGCGCCCATGATCGTCAAGCCGGCGCGCGAGGGTTCGTCCATCGGCCTGACCAAGGTGACCGACGCGTCGCAGTGCGCCGCCGCGTATGCCGCAGCCGCAAAGCACGACCCCGAGGTGCTGTGCGAGCAGTTCATCGAGGGCGAGGAAACCACCTGCCCGGTGCTGACCGTGGAAGGCGAGGCACAGGCCCTGCCGGTGATCCGCATCGTCGCGCCCGGCGGCAACTACGACTACCAGAACAAGTACTTCACCGACGACGTGAAGTACCTCTGCCCCAGCCAGCTCGACGCCGACGAGGAGGCCGAGATCCAGCGCCAGGTGCTGCGCGCCTTCAAGACGCTGGGCTGCCGCGGTTGGGCCCGTGCCGACGTGATGATCCGCAAGACCGACCGCCAGCCCTTCCTGCTGGAGATCAACACCTCTCCGGGTATGACCGGTCACTCCCTGGTGCCCATGTCCGCCCGCGTGGCTGGCCTGAGCTACGAGCAACTGTGTGTGCACCTGCTGGCCTCCGCCAGCCTGGACAAGCAAGCCTGAGGACACCGAGCACGCCATGCAAGCCGCCGCCGCCCTCCACCTGCCGCGAGAAGCCGACGAGGCGTCCCAGGACGTCCGCTGGATGAACGCGGCCACGGCCCTGCTGGTCCTGGTGGCCGTGTGTGGCCTGCTGTGGGCCGGCATGCAGCGACTCAGCCGCCTGCCCATGTTCACGCTTCAGCAAGTGCAGCTGGAGGGCGACCTGGTGCGCAACAACATCGCCACGGTCCGCGCCAACATCGTGTCGCGCCTGCCTGGCGGCTTCTTCCAGACCGACCTGGCCCGCGCCCGCGACGTGTTCGAGTCGGTGCCCTGGGTGCGCAAGGCCGTGGTGCGGCGCGTGTGGCCCAACGAGCTGCGGGTGCAACTCGAAGAGCACCGGCCTGCGGCCTACTGGCAGCACGACGACCGCGACGACCAGCTCGTCAACACCTTCGGCGAGGTGTTCGACGCGAACGTGGGGGACGTCGAGGAGCGCTTGCCCACGCTGGACGCACCGGCCAACGCAGGCCCGAGCGAGTCCCGCGCGATGCTTGACATGCTGCGCCGGCTGCAGCCTGTGCTGGCGCCGCTGGGCAACATCGACACCTTGCACTTGAGCGAGCGCGGCTCCTGGTCGGTCGAGCTGGACAACGACGCCGACATCCAGCTGGGAAGGGGCAGCGAAGAAGAGATCATCGCGCGGGTGCAGCGCTTCGTGCGCACCTTGCCCGAGCTCAAACGCCGCTATCCGGCACCGCTGTCTTACGCCGATTTGCGTTACGCCGAAGGCTATGCCGTCAGGCTGCGTGGCACCACGACATCGCAAGAGCTCATCAAGCCCGGCACTGCGCGCAAACCACTGCCTCCAAGCAACAACAAAACGCCCGCGACCCCTTCGCGCAGCGTGAATTCAACTCGATAATCGACGCATACACCATGGCCAAGGAATACAAGGATCTGGTAGTGGGACTCGACATCGGCACCGCCAAAGTGATGGCGGTCGTCGCAGAGGTCCTGCCCGGTGGCGACTTGCGACTCGCCGGCCTCGGCGTCGCTCCTTCGCATGGCTTGAAGCGCGGTGTGGTCGTCAACATCGACGCCACCGTGCAGTCCATCCAGCAGGCGCTGAAAGAAGCCGAGCTGATGGCCGATTGCAAGATCAGCCGCGTCTGGACGGGCATCACGGGCAGCCACATCCGTGGCCAGAACTCGACCGGCATGGTCATCGTGCGGGACAAGGAAGTCGCGCCCCTCGACGTGCAGCGTGTGGTGGAAACGGCCAAGGCCATCAACATCCCCAACGACCAGCGCCTTCTGCTGGTCGAGCCGCAAGAGTTCATCATCGACGGCCACGAGGTCAAAGAGCCCATCGGCATGAGCGGTGGCCGCCTCGAAGTCAAGGTTCACATCGTGACCGGTGCACAAAGCGCGGCTGAGAACATCGTCAAGTGCGTGCGCCGCTGCGGCCTGGAAGCCGAGCAGCTGGTGCTCAACCCGAGCGCATCGAGTGCCGCTGTCCTGACCGAAGACGAGAAATCGCTGGGCGTGGCCATGGTCGACATCGGCGCGGGTACCACCGACGTGTCCATCTTTACCGATGGTTCGGTGCGCCACACGGCCGTCATTCCCATCGCAGGTGACCTCATCACCAGCGACATCGCCATGGCGCTGCGCACGCCGACGAAGGACGCCGAGGACATCAAGGTGGACTTCGGCGTGGCCAAGCAATTGCTGGCTGATCCCAACGAGCACGTCGAAGTGCCCGGCCTGGGCGACCGCGCACCGCGCATGCTCTCGCGTCAGGCCCTGGCGGGCGTGATCGAGCCGCGCGTCGAAGAAATTTTCTCGCTGGTCCACCAGGTGATCCGCGAGTCTGGTTACGAGGAACTGCTGTCGTCCGGCATCGTGCTGACCGGTGGCTCGGCGGTGATGCCGGGCATGGTCGAGCTGGCCGAAGACATCTTCCTCAAGCCGGTGCGCAAGGGCACGCCCTTGTACGCCGGCGCACTGCACGACATGGTGGCGAGCCCGCGCTCGGCCACCGTCATGGGCTTGCTCGAAGAGGCAAGACTCGCGCGCATGCGCGGGATGAAGGCGGCGCAACAGGCGGGGTCGGTCCAGTCCCTGTTCGGTCGCGTGCGCGATTGGTTCGTGGGCAACTTCTGAAGTGCGACAAGAAGCACCCACCGTGGAAATTCAATTGGCAACTGCTTGAGACAAAGAGAGGTCTGACATGGCAATCGAGATGATCGAAAACTTCGACATGGGCACCCAGATCAAGGTGATCGGGGTGGGCGGTGGCGGCGGCAATGCCGTCGAGCACATGATCGCGCAGGGCGTGCAGGGCGTGCAGTTCATCTGCGCCAACACCGACTCGCAAGCGCTCAACCGTTCCAGCGCCGAGTTCCAGCTGCAGCTGGGCAACTCGGGCCTGGGTGCTGGCGCCAAGCCCGAAGCCGGCCGCGCCGCTGCCGAGGAAGCCGTGGACCAGATCCGCAACGCGCTGGACGGCGCTCACATGGTCTTCATCACCGCCGGCATGGGCGGTGGCACGGGCACGGGCGCTGCACCCGTGATCGCCCGCGTGGCCAAGGAAATGGGCATCCTGACCGTGGGCGTGGTCACCAAGCCTTTCGAGTTCGAGGGCAACCGCCGCATGAAGCAGGCCGACACCGGCCTGGCCGAGCTGGAAGCCAACGTCGATTCGCTGATCGTCGTGCTCAACGAGAAGCTGCTGGAAGTGCTGGGCGATGACATCACCCAGGAAGAAGCCTTCAGCAAGGCCAACGACGTGCTGAAGAACGCCGTGGGCGGCATCTCCGACATCATCCACATCCCTGGCCTGGTGAACGTCGACTTCGAAGACGTCAAGACCGTGATGAGCGAGCCCGGCAAAGCCATGATGGGCACGGCCACCGCCTCGGGCCCGGACCGCGCCACCAAGGCCGCCGAAGCCGCTGTGGCCTGCCCGCTGCTGGAAGGCATTGACCTGTCCGGCGCGCGCGGCGTGCTGGTGCTGATCGCCGCTGGCAAGGCCAACTTCAAGCTGAGCGAGTCGCGCAACGCGATGAACACCATCCGCCGCTACGCTGCGGAGGAAGCGCACGTCATCTACGGCACAGCCTACGACGAGTCGCTGGGTGACCAGCTGCGCGTGACCGTGATCGCCACCGGCCTGAGCGGCGCCCGTCGCCAGCAGGCCCCGATGACCGTGGTGCACAGCGCCCCGGCCGCGCAGGTCTTCGCCCGCACCGGCACCGACAACATCCCTGTGCTGACCCAGCCTGTGGGCCACATGGCTGCACACGGTGGCGCTGGCATGGCCGGCTCCTCCATCGGCATGGGCCACGCCAGCGACTTCAGCGGCATGAACACGCCCAGCGTGTGGCGCTCGGGCCGCACACAAGCGGCTGCCAAGGTGGATGCGCTGGCCAGCAATGGCATGGACGAAATCGAGATCCCGGCCTTCCTGCGCAAGCAAGCCGACTGATCCCGTTTTCGTTCGTTCTCTGTCTCTCGATCTCTCTGTCAATTTCCCTCTGTCCCACCCGGGGCAGAGGGCTTTTTGCCTCGCCTTGCCGCTCAAGCGGCGGTCCTGAAGGCCGACACCGCCTGTGCCAGTTGCTGGGCTTGTTGCTTGAGGCTCTCGGCTGCGGCCGACGTTTCTTCCACCAGGGCGGCGTTCTGCTGCGTGGTCTGGTCCAGGTTGTTCACGGCCGCGTTGATCTGGCCCACCCCCTGACTTTGGTCGGTGCTCGATGAGCTGATCTCGGCGATCAGGTCGTTCACCTTGCGCACCTGCTGCACCACATCGTCGATGGTCTGACCGGCTTGGTTGACCTGTTGGGTGCCCATCTCGACCTTTTCCACGCTGTCCGTGATCAGGCCTTTGATCTCTCGGGCCGCATTGGCGCTGCGTTGTGCGAGCGAACGCACCTCCGCCGCAACCACCGCGAAGCCACGACCTTGCTCACCAGCCCTGGCCGCTTCCACTGCGGCATTCAGCGCGAGGATGTTCGTCTGGAAGGCGATGCCATCGATCACGCCAATGATGTCGGCGATGCGACGGCTGGACTCCTGGATGGCCGACATCGTGGCCACGACATGGCCCACGTCCTGGCCGCCTTGCGTGGCGACCTGGGTGGCTTGCAGCGCCAGCTGGGTGGCTTGGCGGGCGTTGTCCGAGTTGCCCCGCACGGTGTCGTCCATTTGCTGCATGGATGCGGCGGTTTCCTGCAGGCTGGCGGCCTGGTGTTCGGTGCGGGCGGACAGGTCGGCGTTGCCTTGTGCGATTTGCGCCGAGGCCGTGGCGATGGACTCCGTGCCGCTGCGGATGCGACCGATCAGCGCCGAGAGGTTGCGGCTCATGGTGTTGAGCGTCTGGCCCAGCGTGCTGAGCTCGTCCTGGCCGGTGACCTGCAACTGCTGACTCAGGTCGCCATCGGCCACCGCCTGGCCCAGGCGCACAGCGTCGTGCAGGGGCTGGGTGATGGAGCGGGTGATCAACCACGCCATGGCCGCACAGGCCAGCATGCTGACCACCAGCGCGGCCGCGGTGGCCCACAGTGCTTGGCGGTAGGTGGCGCGCGACAAGGCCACGGCGTCCCGGGCGCCCTCGGCGTTCAGCGCGATGTCTTTCTCCAAGTGGGCGGCCAGGGCCAGGAAAGTGGTGCTTGATTCGGCGTTGAGCAGTCGCCTGGCCACCATCAGGCCCTCATCCCCGAGCTCGGATTTCGCCAGCACCGGGTCCACCGTGGCGTGGTAGGCGTCCAGGGCGGCGCGGATGTCTTCGTAGAGGCGACGTTCGTGCTCTGAGCTGATCAGCGGCTCGTAGGCCTTGAGCAGCTCAGGCAGTGTCTTGCTGCGGATTTCGTCGATCCGCTGGCGCTGCTTGGCCTTGGCGGCGGGCTCCGTCTCCAGCACGTGCCGCATCAGGGCGCGGCGCTCTGTGTTGATGGTGGCGTCGATGCGGGACAGCGCCTGCACGGCTGGCAGCCAGTTGCTGCTGATGTCGTCGTCGCTGTGGCTCATGCGGGACATGCTCACCAACCCGGTGGCGCCGGTCAGCAGCACCAGCAGGCTGGCCATCAGGAAGGCGGCGGCCAGGCGGCCGCCAATGCTCAGGCGTCTCAATGCGGTCATGTCGGTGTCCGTAACTCTTCGTGCTTTCTCCCGGGCTTATCGGCAGCATCGGTCGAAAGAACGAGGGTGGGCGCAGGAAATCCCCGCCCTTGGACCGCCTGAGGTTCACTTTTGCCGGATTTGTGCACGCTTCAGGTGCATCCGGGCGGCTGAAGGCGCAGGGACAGGGCCTGCAATCGCGCCTGTGCGATGCGCTGGCCGATGGCGGGGCCTGTCAAACCTTGCGCCAGCGCGGCGGCGGAGGTGGCTGCGGTGTCGACCGCCATCACGCAGTCAAGCGCCTCGCGCAGGCGAGGGCCCGGCGCGTAGACCGTGTCGGCGAACCCCAGGCGACCACGGGCATCACATTCGCAGGCCAGCAAGGCGTCGTGGAAGCGCTGTGGCTTGCGGATGGCGTCACAGCGCTCCAGCAGGCGGAAAACAGCTTCGGGGCCGAATTCGCCGCTGCGGTGGATGTTGCCGTGCTCGCGCGCGACCACATCGGCGAGTTCGCGGCATTCGCTCGGCACACGCAGGCGCTCGTTCACTTTCCTGAGCAGTTGGGCGCTGCGACCTTCGTGGCCGATGTGGCGGGGCAGCACGTCGGGCGGTGTCGTTCCCTTGCCCAGATCGTGGCCCAGGCACGCGTAGCGCACCGGCAGGCTGGCCTGCAGGCGCGCGCTCATGTCCAGCACCATCATGAGGTGCACGCCGGTGTCCACCTCGGGGTGGTATTCGGCACGTTGGGGCACGCCCCACAGGCGGTCGACCTCGGGCAGCAGGCGGGCCAAGGCGCCGCAGTCACGCAGCACCTCGAACATGCGCGAAGGGCGGTCTTCCATCAGGCCGCGCGCCAGCTCCTGCCAGACGCGTTCGGCCACGAGGTGGTCCACCTCGCCGGCATCGACCATGTCGCGCATGAGCTGGGCGGTTTCGGGCGCGACGCTGAAGTCGTGGAAGCGGGCTGCGAAGCGAGCCAGGCGCAGGATGCGCACGGGGTCTTCGGCGAAAGCGGGCGAGACGTGGCGCAGCACGCGCGCGGCCAGGTCACGCTGGCCGCCCCAGGGGTCGATGAGGGTGCCATCGGCATCCTCGGCCATGGCATTGACCGTGAGGTCGCGGCGCACGAGGTCGTCTTCGAGGGTGACGTCGGGCGAGGTGTGGAAGGTGAAGCCGTGGTAGCCATGACCGCTCTTGCGCTCGGTGCGGGCCAGGGCGTGTTCCTCGCCGGTGCCCGGGTGGAGGAAGACGGGGAAGTCTTTGCCCACGGGGCGGAAGCCCGCGTTGAGCATGTCTTGCGGCGTGGCGCCCACCACGACCCAATCGCGGTCACCGACAGGGCGTCCAAGCAGGCGGTCCCGCACGGCACCGCCCACCAGGTAGGTTCTCATGTTGGCTGGGCGGCCGCAGTGGCCGATAGGGCCGATGGGGCGGAAGCAGCCGACGCCACCCGTGAGGCCAGCGCCAGGTACTCGGCCACCGGCACTTCTTCGGCACGGCGCTGCAGGTCGAAGTCGGTGTCGATGCCGTGCTGTGCGATCCAGGCGCCGAGTGTGTGGCGCAGGATCTTGCGGCGCTGCGAGAAGGCCACGGCCACCATCGCTTCGAGCACCTTCGGGTCAACGTTCGGGACCTCGGCCAGCGGCGTCATGCGCACGACGGCTGAGTTCACCTTTGGCGGCGGATCGAAAGAGCCAGGAGGGACGTCGACCACACACTCCATGTCGTAGCGCCACTGCAGCATCACACTCAAGCGGCTGTAGTCCTTGTGGCCCGGCGTGGCCACCATGCGGTCCACCACTTCCTTTTGCAGCATGAAGTGCTGGTCCACCACCACGTCCGCGCAAGGCAGCAGGTGAAAGAGGATGGGGCTGGAGATGTTGTAGGGCAGGTTGCCGATGAGGCGGAGCTTGACGCCGCGTTCGCGTGCCAGCTGGGCAAAGTCCACCCGCAGCACGTCGGATTCGATCACGTCAAGCTCAGGGCGCTTGCGCAGGCGCGCGGCGAGGTCGCGGTCCAGCTCGATGACGGTGAGCTTGCCGCAGCGCTCGACCACAGGGTCGGTCAAGGCACCCAGGCCGGGGCCGATCTCGACCAGTGTTTCACCCGACTTGGGCGCGATGGCCCGGACGATGTCTCCGATCACGGCCTGGTCGACCAGGAAGTTCTGACCGAAGCGCTTGCGCGCGATGTGGCCGCCACCCCCTGTGACCGCGCGCGGGCGACCGTGGCCGCCGGGGCCGCCCGTGCCGGGCCGCTTGGCGCCGCGCTCAGGGGGCATCGCGCATTTCCACGTAGGCCGCGGCGCGCAACTCGCGGGCCCACTCTTCGTAGGCCGCCTCGAACTTGCGTTCGCGCAGCACGCTGCGGGCGGCTTCGCGCTTCTGGGCATCGGTCAATTGCGCCTCGCGCCGTTCGATGAGCTGGATCAGGTGCACACCGAAGCGGCTGATGACGGGCTCGGAGATCTGGCCGGGCTGCAAGGACAAGAGCGCCTTCTCGAACTCGGGCACGAATTGCCCGGGCGAAGCCCAGCCCAGCTCGCCACCCTTGGCGCCGCTGCCGTCTTCCGAGTACTGGCGCGCCATCTGGGCAAAGCTGGTCTGGCCGCCCACGATTTGCTTGCGGATGTCGCTCATGCGCTTGACCAGCTCGGCCGTGTCCACCTGTGGCGTGCTGCGCAGCAGGATGTGCCGCGCGCGTTGCTGCGTGTAAGTGGCTTGCGCGCTGCTTTCGCGCTCCAGCAGTTTGATGATGTGGAAGCCCGCGTTGGAGCGCACGACCGGCGCCACCTGCCCCACCTTGAGCCCTTGCGCGGCGCTGACGAACAGCTCCGGCAGCCGGCTGAGCTCGCGCATGCCGAATGCACCGCCCTCATTGCGGGTGGAGCCGTCGTCCGAGTATTGCTTGACGAGCTGGGCGAAGTTCTCGCCCGCGGCCACCCGTCGCTGCAGGTCTTCGGCCTTGGCCTGCAGCTGGGCCACCTGGGCTGCCGTGGCGCGCTCGGGCACCGCGATCAGGATGTGCGCCAGGTTCAGTGCCGTCTCGCTCTGGGCGGCCGGGTCGGTGGCCAGGAATTCCGTGACCTCGTCCTCCGTGAGCGGGATGCGTGCCGTCACTTCGCGCTCGCGCAGCCGCTGCAGCAAGATCTGCTCGCGCAGGCTGGCGCGGTAGCGCTCGTAGTCCAGGCCATCAGAGGTCATGCGCTGTCGCAACTCCGCGAGCGTCAGCTGGTTCTGGGCCGCGATGTTCTCGATGGCTTGATCGAGCTCGCCGTCGCTCACGTTCATGCCGACGAGCTTGGCGTAGGACAGCTGCACTTTCTCGTCGATGAGGGCGTCGAGCACCTGGCGGCGCAGTTCGTCGAAGGGCGGCAGGCGGGTGCCAGGCGCCGACGAGTCCTGGATGCGGCTCACGCGCTTGTCCACCTCGGTGTGGGTGATGAGCTCCTGGTTGACCACCGCGACGATGTAGTCGGACGTGGTTTGCACGCCCGAGAGCTTGAGCTCGGTGCTCAGCGCGCGGCTGCCCGGGATGCGCGGCGAGGGCGAGGCGGCTTCGTTGCGGCGCAACTGAGCCAATGCCGGCGTGACCGCGGTGACCCACGCGGCCGTGGCCAGGCACACGGCCAGGGCGCGCAGTGGGCGCCGGGCGGCACGGACATCTGCTGGGGAGGCACTGGACATCAGGGGTGCTCGCTCATTCATCGCTGTAGGGGGTGGTGTTGCCGGGTTGCGCCAGGGGCTTGCCCTCGTCGCGCAGCAGGCGGTAGCCAGGCACATTCTGCTTGAGGACGCGCAGCGGGTTGGCGCCGAGCGCGAGCTGTGACAGGCCCAGCAGCTCGAGCTGGAACATCACGCGGGTGTTGGCCTTGCTGGTGCCCAGCGCGACGCGTTCGGTGACCACACGGCCGATCCAGCAGCCGGCGTCGTACTCCACGCCCACCAGCGAGTTGATGACGCGCTGGTCGCGCATGCTGTGCGTGATGCGGCCCACCGTGTACCAGGTGCCGCCGCAGGCACCGCCCGCGGATGGGCGGCGGGGGTTGAGGTCGAGCAGGTCGGGGGAGGTGGCCTGGCTCATCACCTGCTCCAGCGGCGGTGTGCGCCCTGCAAAAGGCCATTGCCACCCAAGTTCCACCTGCTCGGAGGCAGTGCGCCGGTAGCGGTAGGTGGCGCTCAGGGTGCGCCACGCGCCGGGGTAGTAGCGCACCGTCATGGCGCCTTGCTCGGTCTGGCGGTTTTGCGCACTGTACTGCACCGTGCTGTCCAGCGACCAGTTCGGGATCACCGAGGTCGAGGCCTGCAGCAACAGATCGGACAGCCGCTGCGTCACGGGCTTGTTGTCCAGCGGGTTGATGCGCTGGTCCGACAGCAGCACCTTTTGCGCGATGCCCAGGCGCAGGGCCTCGGTGCCCGTCTTGCTGTCCAGCAGGCGGGACTGCACACCGACCGTGACCTGGTTGGCGTCCGAGATGCGATCGCCGCCGGTGAAGGCGTTGTCGGTGTAGATGGCGTACTGGTTGAAGTCGCGCGGGGCGCTGTCGAACAGCGGCAGGTCGCTCTGGCGCCGGTAAGGCGTGTACACGTAGAGCATGCGCGGCTCCAGCGTCTGGATGAGGTCGCGGCCGAACAGGCGGGTGGCGCGCTCCATGGAGAAGCCGCTGTCGACGCTGAAGGTCGGCGTGACGGTGGTGGCGCTGCGGCGGTCGCCCTCGGCGACCTTGTCGAGGTCGTAACTGATGGCACGCAGCGAGGCGCGCGGCAGCACGTTGATGCCGCCCAGGGTGAAGGGCCGCTCGACGGTGGCGTTGGCGTTGACGCGGTTGCCGACGACCCGGGTCGGGTCCGCGTTGCCGAAGCGGTTGAACTCGCCCTGCAGGCCGAAGACGACGCCGTTGTCATTGACGCTGCGGCTGCGGAAGCCCAGTTGCGGCTCGCGGCGGTAAGGCGTCACGATGTTGCTTTGCGTCGGGTCGGCAGGTGGCGTGAGGTCACGCAGCGTCTGCCACGATTGCACGCTGCCGTAGAACGTCGTCTGGCTGTTGCCCAGGCCCCAGTAGCGCTCGTTCAGCGTGGTCTCGACGTTGGCGTGGCTGTCGTAGAGGCGCGGCGTGGTCGAGAACTGGATGTGGGAGAAGTCTTTCCAGAAGTTGTCATCCGAGGCGCGCAGCAGCTTGATGTCGTAGTTGGTCTGGGAGAGGGCGTCGGTGCTGCCCAGACGGCCTTTGTGGGTGAAGTCGATCAGGCCACGCGTGCTGCCCCGCAGCTTGTCCTCGGGCAGGCCGAAGATGCGCAGTTTGCCGGCGTCCTGCGCCTCGAGGTAGCGGAGCTCGAGGTCGGCCCCGACGCCCCGGCGCGCCGACATCGTGGGTGCGACGGTGACATCGCGGTTCGGTGCGATGTTCAGATAGTAAGGCGCAGAGAGCTCGAACCCGCTGGCGCTGTCGAAATAGAAACTCGGCGGCAGGAAGCCGGATTTGCGCTGGTTGTCCAGCGGGAAGGTCAGCGAGGGGGCGGCCAGCAGGGGCACGCCCATGAAACGGATCACCGCGTTCTTGGCCTCGCCCTCGCTCTTGTCGAAATCCAGGTCGACCTGCGAGGTCTGCAGTTCCCAGTCGGGGCGGCCCGGTGCGCCATCGGGCTCGTCGTCCGGCGTGCAGCTGGAGTAGCGCGTGTTGTGCGCGCGCAGCCGGTTTTCGCCCAGGAACTCGACCAGGGTGGCCTGGCCGCCGGCCTGGGTGCGGGCAAACCAGAAATGCGGGCGGATGAAGTGGCCTTCCAGCGTGTCCAATCGCAGCGTCAGCTCTGGCCCGGTGAACAGGTTGCCGTTGCTGACGATGCGCACGTTGCCGCTGGCGCGAGCGGTGTTGTCGGCCTGGGTGTGGACGAGATCGTCGGCGCGCACACGCATCTCGCCCTGGCGCAGGCGCACCGAGCCGCTGGCGCGTGTGCGCTCGCCCGAGGTGCCTTCCATCGAGTCCGCTTCGAAGAACAGCGGCAGCTTGCCGTCGCGCCGGTTCATGCGCGGGGCCGGCAGGGAAAAGCTCATGCGCGACGCGGGTGTGGGCACCGCGCTGGCCGCAGCAGCGGTCCCGCTCTGGGCGGTGGGTGCCGATGCCGCGGTGGCCGCGTCTGCGAGCGCCTGTGCTTCCGCGCTGTGCCATCCCGCTGGGGCCATGGCCCACGCGCACGCCAGCGCGATGGGCGTCCAGCCCGAGGCCAGTGGGGCCGAGCGTCGGCGTCGCTTCAGGCCCTCGGCGGGCCGGGCGGAGGGCGGCACCCGGGCGGGCGGGGTCTGGCGAAGTCGGGTCAAGGGTGGGGTCACGGGTGGCGCATCGCTGGGGGCTGCAGCAGGGGCTTGCCGTTGGGTACGCCAGCCTTGCCTAGAATCGCCGCATTATTTCATGAGCCGGCCTTGCCGCCGCCTCGCGCGCACATGACCTTCGCCGACGACACCCCGCCCGCCGCCCCCTCTGCCGGATCTGCCGGATCTGCCGCATCTGGGGCTGCCCCTGTCACGCCCGGGGCGACCATTGCCTGGGCCGACCCCGCCCGCGCACAGGCCTTCGCCGCCTGGCTGGAGGGCTTGCGCGCCGAGCACAGCCTGCTGCCCGACACCGTGCGCGCTGCCAGTGCCGACGCCAGCTTCCGGCGCTATTTCCGCATCGACACGGCCGCCGGCGCCTCGCTCATCGCCATGGACGCCCCGCCCAGCCACGAAGACTGCCGCCCCTTCGTCGCCATCGACCGCCTGCTGGCTTCGGGCGACGTCGGCGTGCCGCGCATCCTGGCCTGGGACGAGCCCCAGGGCTTCATGCTGCTCTCCGACCTCGGCGCGCACACGCTGTTGTCCACCTTGCAGCCCGAGGCGCAGCCCCACACGCCGGCCGATGTCGCCAACCGCCAGCGCTATTCCGCCGCCCTGGACGAGCTGGTGCGTCTGCAGGCCGTGCCGGCCGACAGCCTGCCGCCTTACGACGACGCTCTGCTGCAGCGCGAGCTCGACCTCTTCCCCGACTGGTATCTCACGCAACTGCGCGGCCTGACGCTGGGCGACGCCACCCGCCAGATGCTGGACAGCACTTTCGCCCTCATCAAGGCGCAGGTGCTGGGCCAGGCCACCGTGCTGGTCCACCGCGATTACCACTCGCGCAACCTGATGGCCGATGCGGCCGACGCGAAGGCCCGCCTGGGTGTGATCGACTTCCAGGACGCCGTGCACGGCCCCATCACCTACGACCTCGTCTCCCTGCTGCGCGACGCCTATGTGATGTGGGACGAGGACGTGCAGATTGACCACGCCGTGCGCTACTGGGAGCGCGCCCGCAAAGCAGGCCTGCCCGTGCCCGACGACTTCGGCGACTTCTGGCGTGACTTCGAATGGATGGGCCTGCAGCGCCACCTCAAGGTGCTGGGCATCTTCGCGCGCCTGTCCATCCGCGACGGCAAGCCGCAGTACCTGGGCGACATCCCGCGGGTGTGGACCTTCGCCCACCGCGTGGCCTCGCGCTACCAGGGCCTGGGCCCGCTGGCGCGCTTGCTGGAGCAGGCCGAGGCGGCACATGGCGGCATCCAGACGCAGGTGGGCTACACCTTCTGAGGCTGCTTCCAAGGCACCTTCTGCGTCCAGGGGCGCGAAATTTGCGCAAAAAAGCGGCAATGCAGGGATAATCCCGCCTTGATGACCGAACACACCCCCGAGATGACCGCCGCAGCTGACGCTGTGCCCGCAGCCCCTGTCGACACCGCAGCGCCCACCGCCGCCGAAGCCGCGCCCCCCGCGCCGGCCCGCTTCGACACCCTGCCCCTGGACCCGAAAATCCTCGCGGCCATCACCTACCCGACGATGACGCCCATCCAGGCCAAGGCCATCCCCTTGGTGCTGGCGGGCCGAGACGTCATGGGCGCCGCGCAAACCGGCACGGGCAAAACGGCCGCCTTCTCCATCCCGCTGCTTCAGAAGATGATGAAGCACGAGAACGCCAGCATGTCGCCCGCCCGCCACCCGGTGCGCGCCATCGTGCTGGCGCCCACGCGCGAGCTGGCCATCCAGGTGGCCGACAACGTCAAGACCTACGCCAGCAAGTGCAACCTGCGCTCGGCCGTGGTGTTCGGCGGCATGAACATGAAGGAGCAGACGGTCGAGCTCAAGGCCGGCGTCGAGGTGCTGATCGCCACCCCGGGCCGCTTGATCGACCACATCGAGGCCAAGAACTGCAACCTCTCGCAGGTGGAGTACGTGGTCCTCGACGAGGCCGACCGCATGCTCGACATCGGCTTCCTGCCGGACCTGCAGCGCATCCTCAGCTACCTGCCCAAGACCCGCCAGACCCTGCTGTTTTCGGCCACCTTCTCGCCCGAGATCAAGAAGCTGGCGCAGAGCTACCTGCAAGACCCGGTGCTGGTCGAAGTGGCCCGCCCCAACCAGACGGCCACCAACGTCGAGCAGCGCTTCTACAAGGTCGATGACGACGACAAGCGCCACGTGATCCGCCAGATCCTGCGCGAACGCGACATCAAGCAGTCCATCGTCTTCGTGAACTCCAAGCTGGGCTGCGCCCGTTTGGCGCGCACCTTCGAGCGCGACGGCCTGCGCACCGCGGCCTTGCACGGCGACAAGTCGCAAGACGAACGCATCAAGTCGCTGGACGCCTTCAAGCGCGGCGACGTGGACCTGCTGGTGGCCACCGACGTGGCGGCGCGCGGCATCGACATCGCGGCCCTGCCGGCGGTGTTCAACTTCGACATCCCCTTCAACGCCGAAGACTACGTGCACCGCATCGGCCGCACGGGCCGTGCTGGGGCGTCGGGGCTGGCGGTGTCGCTGGTCACGGGCACCGATGCGCGCCTGATGGCCGACATCGAAAAGCTGATCAAGAAGAAGATCGACGTCGAGACCTTCGAGCTGGACGGTGGGCGGGGTGGCCGTGGCGGTGAGCGTGGCGAGCGCCCGGTCTACCGCCGCCGCGACGACGCCTTCGACGACCGGCCCGACATGCCGGTGTCGGGCGCTGGCCCGCGTGAAGGACGGGAGCCGCGCGAGTCCCGCGACGCCCACGCACCGCGTGACCGCGACAGCCGCTCCGGCCGGCCGGCCCCGCGCCGCGCTCCGGTCGACCCGTTCTTCGACAAGCCCTACGAGCCTTCCGCCGCCGCCGAGCCGGCTTCCTGGGAGGCCAAAGACGCCACGGCCACGGCCGCCACGGGCAGCGGTTTGTCGCGCTTCATCAAGCCCAAGCGCAAGGTCGCGGCGCTGCTGGGCGGCACGGGCACCACGCGGCGCTGAGCCGGCTGCTCTCGCTCACGCCTGCGTCCCAGCGGGCCGGCAGATCCGGCGCCTCACGCCGCTTTGGCGGGTGCCAGGGCGCATGCCGCTTCGGCCAGGCGCTGCTGCCGCCACACCGAGGGCGACACGCCGTACTCCCGCTTGAACGCCTGGCTGAAAGCCGCTTCCGAGGCGTAGCCGACCTGGTCGGCCACCTTGCCCACCGACAGCGCCGAGTGCGCCAGGTGCCGCGCGGCCAGCCGCATGCGGTGGCGTGTCAGGTAGGTCAGGGGCGGCTCGCCCAGCGTCTGGGTGAAGCGCTCCGCGAAGGCCGAACGTGACAGGCAGGCCTCGCGCGCCAAATCAGGCACCGTCCAGTTGTGTTGCGGGTCGCGGTGGATGAGCGCCAGCGCGGTGGACAAGGCGCGGTCTTTCAGCGCGGCCAGCCAGTTGCCCGAGCCCTCGGCCACCGTCTCGACGTGGTCCCGGATGCATTCCATGAACAGGATGTCACCGATGCGGTTGAGGATGGCCTGCTGGGCTGGGCGGCGCTGAGACACCTCCAGCGCCAGGAACTGCAAACCCACGGCCAGCCACGGCGGCGGTGCCTCGCCCAGGCCGCGCACGTGCAGCACCGGCGGCAGGGCACGCACCAGCGGCGCGGCCATGTGCACATCGAACCGTGCGTGGGTGCTGATGAGGTGGCAGGCCTGGGGACTGTCGGTGTGGCCGTCGATGCCAACGTTCACCCGTGCGCCGACCACGTCCTGGGTCATGTGGGGTAGCATCTCTTGGGCGGCGGCTGCGCTGTGCGGCCGGTCCTGGATGTGGTGTGGGCTGCCGTTGGGCAGCACGACAAGGTCACCCGTTTCCAGCAGCAAGGGCTCGGCGCCATCGCGCATCAGCCAGGCCTGACCTTGGGTGACGACGTGGGCGCACGCCAGGCCGGGTGTCGCCAGGCGCCACGACCAGGGCGGTGCATTGACCGACGAGACGAAGACCACGCCGTCGAAGTGCATGTCGTCCAAAATCAGGCTGAGGGTGTCCATGCTGCCGAAGCTTGCCATGGATGCAAGCGCGGCACACCGGGCAAAAGTCCGCATCGTCAGCGCCATCCGCCGCCGCGCGCACTGGCTCGCGCCAAGCAGGGTTTGCCCGCAGGCGCGGGCGGCGCCTCGCGCAAGTCACCCGGCCGCTGGCGGCTTCCGCCGCGGGCACCGTTTGCCGACACTGAGGCCATCGAACAAGGAGTTTCTCGATGTCCCATGCCAACATCCACCCAGCGCCCGCCGCGCACTGGGCCGACCCCAAGCGTTACCTGTGGCTGCTGGGCCCTGCCATCCCCGTCATTGGCGGCGCCATGCTGGCCATCTATTGGCAAACGCAAGCCGCCTGGAGTGTGTGGTTCGCCGTGGCCCTGGTGCACCTCATCCTGCCCGTGCTGGATTTCATCTTCGGGGAAGACGCCGCCAACCCGCCAGACGAGGCGCTCAAAGCGCTCGATGCCGACCGCTACTACAGCTGGGTGCTGTACGCCTTCGTGCCTTTGCAGATTGCCGTGACCATCGCTGGCGCCTGGATGGCCGTCACCCTGGACATGCCTTGGCACGACCTGCTGGGCTTGGCCATCAGCGTGGGCATCGTCAATGGCGTGGCCATCAACACCGCGCACGAACTGGGCCACAAGAAGGACAAGCTCGACCGCTGGCTGGCCCGCATCTCGCTGGCACCCACCTTCTACGGTCACTTCTACGTCGAGCACAACCGCGGCCACCACAAGAACGTGGCCACGCCGGAAGACCCGGCCAGCTCGCGCTTTGGTGAAACCTTCTGGGCCTTCTGGCCGCGCACCGTGGTGGGCAGCCTGCGCTCGGCCTGGCACCTCGAGGGGGAGCGCTTGCAGCGCCACAACAAGGGCGTCTGGAGCCTGGACAACGAGAACCTGCAGTCTTGGGCGATGTCGGTCGTGCTGTTCGGTGGCCTGCTGGCTGTGCTGGGCTGGAAGGCGCTGCCTTTCCTGCTGATCCAGGCGGTGTACGGCTTCTCGCTGCTGGAGGTGGTGAACTACCTGGAGCACTACGGTCTGAAGCGCCGCAAAAACGCGGATGGTCGCTACGAGCGTTGCGAGCCCGAGCACTCTTGGAACAGCAACCACACGGTCACCAACCTGTTCCTCTACCACCTGCAGCGCCACAGCGATCACCACGCCAACCCCACGCGCCGCTACCAAACCTTGCGCCACTTCGACGACAGCCCCCAACTGCCCTCGGGTTACGCTGGCATGATTACGCTGGCCTACATCCCGCCGCTGTGGTTCGCGGTGATGAACAAGCGCGTGATCCGGCACTACAAGGGCGATTTGGAGCGCATCAGCTTCGACCCGGTCAAGCGCGAAGCCTTGATGGCGAAGTACGCCGACCACGCGGCCAGCGTGCGGGCGCAGGTGGCGCACTGATCTGCGCGCTGAGCCGGGGGCGCGGGAAGGCGCTACAGTGCCAGGGCGTGAACCGCACCGGCCTCGCAACCCGCTCCGCACCCTGCCATGCCCGCCCCTCTGTCCGCACCCGCGAACGTACCCGAGCCTGAACCTGCGCCCGACAGCCTGACCGATGCCGGCTTCGTGGCCAGCCTGCGCCAGCAGATGGTCAAGTTTGCGCGCCTGCACCTGGGCGACAGCCACCTGGCCGAGGACGCGGTGCAGGAAGCGCTGATCGGCGCCTGGAGCGGTGGCAAGCGCTTCGCCGGACGCTCTGCGTTCAAAACCTGGGTGTTCGCCATCCTCAAGCACAAAGTGGCCGACTTGCTGCGCCACAAGCAACGGGTGGTGGACGCCGGTTCCCTGCTCAAGGAAGGCGAGGCCCAATCCCTCGATGATTTCTTCGATGACAAGGGCCACTGGCTGCAGGAGGCCCAGCCCGCGGCTTGGCTCTGTCCTGAGGCCAGCTTGGCGCAGCAGCAGTTCTGGGCCGTGCTGGAGGTCTGCCTGGACGGCATGCCCGCCGCCCAGGCCCGTGTCTTCATGATGCGCGAGTTCATGGATTTCGAGACCGACGAAATCTGTGCCACCGTCGGCATCAGCAACAGCAATTTCTTCGTGATGATGCACCGTGCCAGGCTGCGCCTGCGCGAGTGCCTCGACCAGCGTTGGTTCGCCAAGGAGGCATGAGCATGGGCAAGCACCGCGTGATGATTTCCTGCGACGAGGCCACGCGCCTGCTGTCGGACGCCCTCGACCGCCCGCTGGGCGCTGGAGAGCGCACCGTGCTGCGCATGCACACCTGGCTGTGCAGCGGCTGCCGCCAGTTCGGCGCGCAGGTGGGCTTCATCCGCCAGGCCATGAGGGGCTTCGCCGATCGCCGCGACGGCGAGGATGATGGGCCAGACGAGCGCAACCCGCCCAGCGCCCGGTGAGGGGCGTTCAGGGAATTTCGACGCCGCCCATGCGCGCCGCGATGGTGGCGGAGCGCCCCATCACGTAAGCCGAGCGCGGCTGCAGCTCGAAGCGCTTGGGCGCTGGCAGCATCACGGCCAGGCGCGCGGCCTGGGTGGGGCCGAGCTGGCTGGCATCGACCTGGAAATAGTGCCGTGACGCCGCCTGTGCGCCGAACACGCCTTCGCCCCACTCGACGTTGTTGAGGTAAATGTCGAGGATGCGGTCCTTGCTCAGCAGGCCTTCGAGCATGAACGTGATGGCGAACTCCTGGCCCTTGCGCAGGAAATTGCGCTCGCTGCTGAGGAACAGGTTTTTGGCAAGTTGCTGCGTGATGGTCGAGCCGCCAATGACCTTGGGCGTGGCGTTCAGCGCCGTGGGCGGCGGCGGCGCGGCGCGGCCACGCTTGGCGGCGCGCTCGGTCGCCCGCTGGTAACGGGCTTGTGCATCGGCACGGAGCTTTTCTGCGCGGGCCTGAGCCTGGCTGTTTTTCTTCCAAGCGTTTTGCAGCGCGTCCCATTCCACGCCGCGGTGATCGACGAAGTTGGCATCTTCCGAGGCGATCACGGCGCGGCGCAGGTGGTCGGAGATGCGGCTGCCGTCCACCCAGTCCTGGCTCCAGGCGATGCGGCCTTGCGTGCGCAGCAAGCGCGCCATCTCGCTGCGCTGAAAGGTGGTGGATTGCGGGTCCACCACGCGCATCAACGCGATGCGACCGAGGAAAAACAGCTGCAGGCTCAGCAGGCTGAGCACCAGCAACACGGAAATCCGCCAGACAGCGCGCATCGGTGTCAGGCTCCAGGGGCGTCGACCAAAGCGCGCAGGGTGGCCAGCACGGGGGCGGTGTCCGGACGCACGCCGCGCCACAGCAGGAAGCTCTCAGCCGCCTGCTCGACCAGCATGCCCAGGCCATCCCGGCCGATGGCGCCATGCGTGCGGGCCCAATCCAGGAAGCCTTGTGCGGCCGGGCCGTACATCATGTCCAGCGCCAGGGCGCCGGCGCGCAGCACCTGCGGGCCCACCGGCACGCCCTCGCCCGAGAGGCTGGTGGCCGTGCCGTTGACGACGATGTCGAAGGCCTCGCCGGCATCCTGCAGCGATCGTGCGCTCAGGCGCACACCGTGCTGGCGGGCGAGGTCCGCGTGGCGGGCCACCAGTTCCTCGGCCTTGGCCACGGTGCGGTTGGCCACCACCAGCTCAGCGCAGCCCGCTTCGATGAAGGGCCCCATCACGCCGGCACTGGCGCCACCGGCACCGATCAGCAGCACGCGCTGACCCGCCAAAGGCGCCCCCGCGTTGACGGTGATGTCCCGCACCAGGCCGAGGCCATCGGTGTTGTCGGCCAGCCAGCCGCCCTGCGCGTTGGTGTCGAAGCGCAGCACATTGGCAGCCTGGGCCAGCTCGGCACGTGGCGTGCGGCGTGCGGCCAAGGCGAAGGCCTCGAACTTGAAGGGCACGGTGACGTTGCAGCCCTTGGCGCCACTGGCCGCGAAGGCTTTCACCTCGTTTGTGAAGCCGTCCAGCGGGCACAGCAGCCGCCCGTAGTCGATCGCTTGGCCGGTTTGTTGCGCGAACAGGCTGTGGATGTGCGGCGAGCGGCTGTGGGCCACGGGGTTGCCGGCCACGGCGTAGCGGTCTGCGGGAGGGGCTGCGGGGCTCATGGTACGTTGGAGGTGTTGGGGCTGGCCGATGGGGTGGCCTGCACCGTGGTGGCTTCCATGCCGGCGTCGCGGGTGAAGCGGAAGCGCGAGGAGATCAGCAGCAGGTCGTGCCCCGCGCTGACCTCGGGCGGCACCGGGTCGAAGTGGTCCATGGCCATGACGATGCCGCGGGCGCGTTTGTCCAGCAGCTTGTTGCCCGAACTCCGCGTGACGATGGCGTCCACGATCTTGCCCTGCCGGTTGACCCACACCTCCATCACCAACTCGCCGTACAGCTTCTGGCCATTGGCCGTGGGGAAGCGCTCGGTGCCGGCGCGCTCCACCCGCGTGCGGAATGCGCTGTAGTACAAGGCGTCGGCCGATTTCAGCGTGGCCGGGCTCAGGTAGCGCTTCTTGGGCCGGGCGTTCTCCTCAGAGATGCGCTTTTCCAGTTCCGCCAGCAGCTTGGTGAGCTGGCGGCGGCGCTCCTCCTCCGCCTGTGCTTGCGCCGACTCGGTGGGCGCGCGGGGCTGTGGTGGCGGCAGGGCAGCCAGCTCTTGGCGCAGTTGCGTGAGCAGTTGCTGCTGCTCGGCCTGCATCTGCTCGATCATGCGGGCGGTCTGCTCCAGCGCGTCGCCGACCTCGTTCTCCGGCGAAGACGGCAGCGGCGAGGTGGCGCGCACGTTGGCACTGGCCTCACCGCCGCCAGCCAGGTTCTGCTGCGCCAGCGCTTGAGCCTTGTCGGGCTTGGCCTCGCTGCCCGCGTTCACCAGGATCACCTCCAGCGGCGTGTTCTGGAAGGTGCGGTTGAAGCCCTCGGGGTCGACGAAGCGGAAGCTGAACAGGCCGATGTGCAAGGCTGCAGAGACGCCCAGGCACACCTGCAGCAGGCTGAGGGACTTCCACAGGGCGATCAGGCGAGGGGGCATCGGCAGGTGCTTCGCGAGATGGGGGCTGGCGGCGTCGGGCTGGCCTCAGGTGCCTGAGGCCGGGGCTTCTGGCGCGTCGGCATCGGCCACGTCGATGGCCAGCGTCAGCGGTCCTGCATTGTCCAGCACCTCGCTGTCGTCTTCCTCGGCCGCGTCGGCCTGGGCCGCATCGCCTTGCGCCTCGGCCGCATCGAGTCGGGCGATGACGCTGGCATGCACGTCCAGGGTCAGCAGGTCCACGCCGGTGATGCGCACGCGCACCTTGGCGTGGCGTGGCAGGCTGTCGGCGCCGATGGCCTTGAAGACCAGGGGCAGGGTGTCGGCGCGCACCAGGCCGTTGACCATGACGGCGCAGTCCAGCTCGCTGATGCCTTCCTGACCCAGGTGCTTGATGGTCCAGTAGCGCTCCATGCTCGACTGGAAGCCGTTGTAGGCGCTGTAGGCCCCATCGAAGTTGGAGATGATGGCGAACAGCTCGGCGTCTTTCGGCTTGAAGGGCGCGGCCAGGGCGGCGGTGCGGCCGTTCTTGGCGCAGGCGATGATCTGCCACTGGTTGACGAGGTCCACGTAGCGGCGCAGCGGCGAGGTCGCCCAGGTGTACTGGGCCACGCCCATGCCGGCGTGCGGTGCGGGCTTGGTGGACATGCGCACCTTGATGCCCGGCTGCAGGCTGGCCTGGCTGCGGTAGATGCCGGGCACGCCGAGCTCGGCCAGCCAGCCGCCCCAGGTGCTGTTGGCCAGGATCATGGCCTCGGCGACGATGAGGTCGAGCGCCGAGCCGCGTTGGCGCGTGCCGATCACGACCTGTTCGTTGCCCTGCGGCTCGATGCCGTCGGACATGGTGTTCTCGCCATTCGGGCCGAGCAGCTTGAAGCTGTAGTCCGGGCGGTTGAAGGTTTCCGGCTTGCCGCGCACCTCCTCGCGTTTCGCTTTCAGGTGCTGGGCCAGGCGGAAGGCGAAGGCCAGCTCGGGCGCGAAGGCGTAATCGGCCGGTGCCTCGCCCGTGAGCGTGGCGTTGGTGATGACGCCGTCGAGCTGGTCGTGGCGCAGGTTGGCCACGATGGGCACGCGCTCCAGCTTGGTCTCGCTGCCCTTGCGCTCCAGCGTGGCCTCGTCGAAGCTCACGTACAGCGACACGGCCGGGCAGTCACGCCCTTCGACCAGCGTGTAAGCCTGCACGACCTCGTCGGGCAGCATGGTGATCTTGTGGCCGGGCATGTAGACGGTGGACATGCGCCCGCGGCCGAGCTGGTCCACCGGCGTGCCCGGAGCGATGGCCAAGCCCGGTGCGGCGATGTGGATGCCGTAGGTGACGGTGCCGGTGCCCAGGCCTTGCACGGACAGGGCGTCGTCGATCTCCGTGGTCATGGAGTCGTCGATGGAGAAGGCCTTGACCGATGCCAGCGGCAGCTCGTCCTTGACGGGCGGGGCGTCCAGCGGCGGGAAGCCTGTGCCCTTGGGGAAGTGCTCGAACAGGAAACGCTTGAAGTGGAACTGGTAGGGGCTGTCGATGGCGCCGGCGTCTTTCAGCAGGTCCAGCGGCGCGCGCTGCGTGGCCTTGGCCGCGTCCACCACGGCCTTGTAGGCCGGGCCGTTCTTGTCCGGCTTGAACAGGATCTTGTAGAGCTCGTCCTTGATCGGCTGCGGGCACTGGCCTTGCGCCAAGGCCTGTGCCCATTCTGCGATTTGCAGCGCCTGCTGCTTCTTGCGCTCGATGGCGACCAGGGCCTGCTTGAGGATGTCTTCCGGGGCCTTGCGGAAGCGGCCCTTGCCGCGGCGGTGGAAATAGTGCGGTGTTTCGAACAGGCGCATCAGCATGGCGGCCTGCTCGACGGCGCTGGCCGTGGCGCTGAAGTATTCGCGGGCGAGTTCGTCAAAGCCGAACTCCTCGTCGGGGGCGGTCTCCCAGACCAGGTCCACGTCGATGTCGGCGGCCAAGGCGGCAGCCTGCGCCAGCAACTCGGCCGGGGCGGGCTTGGCGAACTTGATCAGCACGTTGGCGGCTTTCGCCTTCACGCGCTTGCCCGAGTCGAGCTCGATCTGCATCGAGGCGTCGGCTTCGGACATCACACGGCCAGCCAGGAACTTTCCGGCGTCGTCAAACAGGGCAAACATCGACAGGGGCTTCTTTGGGAGTCAGGCCGCGATTGTCCCATTTTGGCGCGACGGCTCGGGCGTGTCGGCCGACGGCGCCCCAAGTGAGGGCGGCGGTTGCGCCAAGGCGGTTCCTGGCGTGCCCCAAAGCGGTCGCATTTGGCACAAACCTCCGCGTTTGGCGTGACACCCCGCGTTTCCGGGTTGTGGTCCGAAACGTGCTGTGGATACGATGCGCGCAAGGTTTGCCGTCACGCAAGGAGTCTTCCCATGATCCGAAAAGTCCACACCCTGTCCTTTGCTGCGGTTGCCATGCTGGCGGCGAGCGGCGCCATGGCCGCCAGTGAAAAGGCCTTTCAGAACAGTCAGGGGCCCGTCCACGCCAACCCCCAGGCCGGCGGTTTCTCCAACGCGAACTCCGTGCTGTACAAGAACGTGTCCGAGGTGCCCGAGCCCGCGACGCTCGCCTTGGCCGGTGCCGGAGCAGCCGTGTTGCTGTGGGCACGCCGCCGCGGCAGCAAGTGATGGTCGGTGCCGCCTCAGCCTGGGATGGGCTGGCGCGGCGGAAAACCCAGCCAGCGCAGCAGCGCCGGCATGTGCTGTGCAAAATCGCTGACTGCGTGGTCGCTGCCATCGAGCAGCACCACCTGGGCGCCGTCGTGGTGTGAAAACATCTCGCGCCAGTCCAGCACCTCGTCGCCCTTGGCGATCAGCGCCCAATGGCGCTCTGGGTGGTGCAGGGGATAAGGGTCCAGCAGCGCAAACTGCTGGATGAATTCCTCGCGAAAATAAAACCGCTCGGTCGGGTCGTGGAAGGCCGTTTGCTCGCCGATGTGGCGGGCCAGGTCACGTGCGGGCGCCACGGCCGGATTGATGAAGGCCGCGCGGCAGCCGAGGGATTCGGCCATCACCGCCGCGTAAAACCCACCCAGCGACGAGCCGATCACGGCCATGCTCTCGCGCGGCCACAGCGCCACCAGTTCATGCAACTCGGCCACCGTCTGCGTGGGTGAGGGCGGCAGTTGCGGGCAGTACCAGTGCACATCCATTCCCTGGCGCTGCAGTTCTTGCACGGCCGCCCCCAACATCCGCGCCTTGTTCGAGTGCGGCGAGGAGCGGAAGCCGTGCAGGTAGAGGATGTGGGTGGGCAGGGCCATGCCCCGCATTGAACGCCGACAGACGCAGACCCGTCAAGGTCTGCGCCTTGCGTCCAGGCGTGTGCCTGGCGGGGGCTCAGCTCACTTGCCGATGAAGGCGTCGCGGGCCTGGCGGCCCAGGAAGGGCTGGTCGGTGAAGAAGCCGTCCATGCCCAGGCCCAGGAAGGCCTTGATCTGGCCGGCCAGGTTGCCGAGGTCCGCTGGGTTGGTGCTGCTGTCGAACTCGTTGGGCAGGAAGTTGTTTTCGGCGCGGAAGGTCCAGCCGTGCACCTTCAGGCCCACCTTGTGCGCGTCGCTCACCAGGGTGGTGGGTGTGCCCAGCTTGCCGCCGACCAGCGGGATCATCAGGTTGGTGTTGGCGCCCACGCCCGTGGCGTAGGTGGCGATCTCCTTGAGGCCTTCTGGCTTGGCCAGGTCGGCGTAGGTGCGCTTGTCGCCGGCCACGGTGAAGTCATAAGGCTGGCCCGAGCCGTTGAGCAGCTGGATCAGGGGCAGCCGCGTCTTCGTGGCCAGGGCCTTGAGGTTGCCCACCTCGAAGGACTGGATGAACACGGCGGCGTCGGGGCCGCGGTAGCCGTGGCGGTGCAGGCTGCGCAGCAGCGGCTCTTCCAGCGACAGGTTGATGCCGTCGAAGTAGGTCGGGTGCTTGGTTTCGGGATAGACGCCGATGGGCTTGACCTTGGCGGCAGCCTTGGGCCCACCTTCGGCCAGGGCCTTCTGGCGGCGGCGTTCGTTGGCCTGGTCCACCAGGTTCAGCACTTCTTCGAAGGTGGGCACTTCGAACATGCGGTCGAAGCGGGTGTTGGCCACGCGCAGGCTGGGCAGGCGCTCCTTGGCGCGCAGGGTCTTGAGCTCTGCCAGGGTGAAGTCTTCGGTGAACCAGCCGGTGAGGGTCACGCCGTCGATGACCTTGGTGGTCTTGCGGTCCGCGAACTCGGGGCGCTCGGCCACGTCGGTGGTGGCTTCGCGGATGCTGCCGTCTGCATTGACGATGGCGATGGCGTTCTCGTGGCGCGCCACCAGCACGCCGTCCCTGGTGCTGACGAGGTCGGGCTCGACGTAGTCGGCGCCTTGCTCGATGGCCAGCCAGTACGACATCAGCGTGTGCTCGGGCACGTAGCCGGAAGCGCCGCGGTGGCCGATGACGATGGGCGCTGCAACGGTGGGTTGCGACGAACCCTGGCGAGCCGCGCTGCCATCGGTGTCCGCGTCATGGGCCTGGCTGAGGTTGGCGCAGGCGGCCAGGGCGAGGGCGGCGATGGGGGCCATCAGGCGAGCGTGGGGGCGGGCTGGGGGGCGGATGGACATGCTCAATGCTCCTTGGTCTTGCGCGTCGTGAAAGAGAAACGGGTGTGCTCAGACTAGGAGGGGCGTGTGTCGCCTGCGTGAACGGGGGGAGGCTGTGACCCCTGTCACAAAGCTGTCAGGGATAGCCCAATAGGATCACGTCCGTTGCGTCACCCAGCTTGGGCGGCGTTGGAAGGATCTCCCCCGATGAACACGTGTCAAGCGCCCCGCAGCCGGGTGCGGGTTGAACTCGTCCCTGATGTTTCTTGTGCGATGCCTGCGGCGATGCCCACGGTGGCGCGCACGCAGCGCGGCTTCACCTTGCTGGAGCTGCTGGTGGTGCTCGTCATCATCGGCTTGCTGGCCGGTTATGTGGGCCCGCAATTCTTCAAGCAGATCGGCAAGTCCGAGACGAAGACGGCCGCGGCCCAGATCGATGGCCTGGCCAAGGCGCTGGACCAATACCGCCTGGACACGGGTCACTACCCCAGCACCGAGCAGGGCCTGGCTGCGCTGTGGGTCAAGCCGGCGGATGAGTCGCGCTGGTGGGGGCCCTACCTGCGCAAGGCCGTTCCCAAAGACCCGTGGGGCCGCGAGTACCAGTACAAATCGCCCGGCGACCACGGCGACTACGACGTCTATTCGCTGGGCAAGGATGGCCGCGAAGGCGGTGACGGCGAAGACCAGGACATCACCAATTGGTGATCGCCATGAGTCGCCCGGCGTCCCGCGCTCCGCTCAATTCCTCGACCACCGCCGTGCCGCGTTCGCAGCGCCTGGCGGCGCGTGCAGGTGCGGGTGCGGGTGCAGGTGATGGTGCCAAGACCCTGCTGGCGCGTTGGCAGGGACAGCAGGTGTCCCGCGGCAACGCGGGCCGCAGCGAGTTCCCGCGCCGCCTGTTCTGCCAGGAGCTGGCCGTGTTGCTGGACGCGGGCATCCCGCTGTTCGAGGCCATCGCCACGCTGCGCGAGAAGGAAGAATCGGCCGATGTGGCGCGCGTGCTGACCTCGCTGACCACCGACCTGTCCGAAGGCCGCACCTTGTCGCAGGCCATGCGCGAGCAGCCGCAGGCCTTCAGCGCCCTGCTGATCGCGTCCATCGAGGCCAGCCAGCGCACGGGCCAGACGGCCGAGGCCTTGCGTCAGCACGCGGCCTACCTGACGTGGTTGACGGGGCTGCGGGACAAGTTGGTCAGCGCGGCCATCTACCCGGCCATTTTGATCGGCGCCAGCCTGATCGTCATCAGCTTCCTGACCGTGTTCGTGGTGCCGCGCTTTGCTGACATCTACGAAGGCATGGGTGGTGAGATGCCCTGGGCCTCGGCGGTGCTGCTGGGCATTGGCAAGGGTGTGGGCGATCACCCCTGGCTAGCCATCGGTGGCCTGGTGGCGATGGTGGCTGGCGCAGTGTCGGCCTGGCGTGCGCCGGTGGTGCGCGCGGCGGTGTCGGCTCGCCTGTGGCGCACGCCGGTCATCGGCCCGCGCCTGCGTTTGATCGAGTTGGCTTCGCTGTACCGCACGCTGGGCCTGCTGCTGCAGGCCGGTGTGGCCGTGGTGCCGGCGCTCGAAGCCTCGCTGGAGCTGGTCGGCCCATCGCTGCGGCCTTCGCTGGTGCAGGCCACACGCCGCGTGCGCGAAGGCGCGCGCCTGTCGGACGCGCTGCAGCGCCATCACCTGACCACGCCGGTGTCCGTGCGCATGATGCGCGTGGGCGAGCAGACCGGCGAGCTGGGCCCCATGCTGGAGCGCGCCGCCACGTTCTACGACGAGGAATTGGCCCGCTTCACCGAGTGGGTGGGCAAGGTGGTGAGCCCGGCGCTCATGCTCATCATGGGCGTGCTGATCGGGGCCATCGTGGTGTTGATGTACCTGCCCATCTTCCAGGTGGCGGACCAGATCCAGTGAGGCACACACGATGAGCGCCCAACTCCAATCGAACGGCCTGCCGCAAGGCGATGCCGACAACGTGCTGCCGCTGGACGGCATGCTGAACTGGACGCCCGATTGGCGCATCTGGCCGCTGGCCCGCGCCTTGCGCTTGCGCGTGGTGGTGGCGCGTGAAGCCGCGCAGTCTGCCGATGGCAGCGGGACCGCTGGCCACCTGTGGGCCCTGAGCCCCCACACCGACGACGTGCTCTTGCGCGAGGCCGTGGGCCGCGCCCTGCCGCAGCCCTTGCGCTGGCGTCATGTCGAGGAAGACACCCTGGCGCTGTGGCTGGCCCAGGGCGAGCAGGCCTTCGAGGCGCGCGGCACGCTGTTCAGTGTGGAAGGCGAGGGCACGGGCGCCGAGGGTGGCGCCGAGGTGCACGCCCTGTCGGTGGACACCATCGCCCGCGAGAGCAGCCAGGTCGTGCGCATGCTCGACGCCACGCTGTTCGATGCGCTCAAGGCCCAGGCCAGCGACTTGCATTTGGAATCGACCGCCACAGGCATGGTCATCCGCCACCGCCTGGACGGCGTGATGGTGCACGTGGGCGATGTGGGCTCGCGCGAAGTGGCCGAGCAACTCGTGTCGCGCCTGAAGGTGATGGCCGAGCTGGACATCGGCGAGAGGCGCCTGCCACAGGACGGCCGCTTCAAGTTGCGCGTGCAGCAGTCGGCCGACAGCGGCGTGCGCGAGGTGGACTTCCGCGTGTCCATCATGCCCAGCAGCTTTGGCGAAGACGCGGTGCTGCGCATCCTGGACCGCTCGCGTCTGTCGGAGGAGTCCAGCGCGCTGAGCCTGGAAGGCCTGGGCTTCGACGCCGACGACGCCACCGTGGTGCGCCGCCTGGCCAGCAAGCCCTACGGCATGCTGCTGGTGACCGGCCCCACGGGCAGCGGCAAGACGACGACGCTGTATGCCGTGGTCCAGGAGATCAACACCGGCGACGACAAGATCATCACCATCGAAGACCCGGTCGAGTACCAGCTCGGCGGCGTGGTGCAGATCCCCGTCAACGAGAAGAAGGGCCTGACGTTCGCGCGCGGCCTGCGCAGCATCCTGCGCCACGACCCGGACCGCGTGATGGTCGGTGAAATCCGCGATGCCGAAACGGCCCAGATCGCCTCGCAAGCCGCACTGACCGGCCACTTGGTGCTGTCCACCATCCACGCCAACAACGTCTTCGACGTGGTGGGCCGCTTCATGCACATGGGCGTGGACCTCTACAACATGGTGTCGGCGCTCAACGGCGTCGTGGCCCAGCGCCTGATGCGCAAGCTGTGCACGCACTGCGCCGTGCCCTGGCAGCCCAGCGCCTCGGACCTCAAAGCCGCCCAGCTGCCGCTGGACACGCACGGCACCTTCTTCAAAGCCGTGGGTTGCACGCATTGCCGCGACACCGGCTACCGCGGTCGCAAGGCCGTCTCGGAAATCCTGCTCATGGACGACACCCTGCGCGACCTCATCGTCACCCGCGCCTCGCTCATCAAGATCAAGGCGCATGCGCGCGCCAGCGGCACCCGCTTGCTGCGTGAATCGGCCCTGGCCTGCGTGCAGCGCGGCGAGTCCACGCTGGAAGAACTCAACCGCGTGACGCTGGCGGAATGAGCATGGCGCAGCAAGCAGCTTCTTCCGTGCGCGCTGGGGGCGATGTGCTCGCCGCAGATGTGGCCGAGCGCCAAGCCAGTGGCCTCGGGGTGCAACTGCAGCGCCATTGGCGCCGCCTGCAGGCCCGTCTGCGCAGCAGCTGGCGTCCGCTCACCGTGGCTTTGTTGGCGCCGCCGCATGTGCCGGGCGATGCCAGTGGCACGGCGGTGGCCATCGACGCCGCGCTCGATGCGCTGGACGCCTGGGCGGCCGAACACGAAGGTGTGCAAGTGGCGGTGCAGCTCTCCAGCCGGTGGCTGCTGTGCTGTGCCACGCCCGAGGCCGAGACCGACTTGCAGGCCCGCGAGCAGGCCGAGCAGCAATGGGCCCACTACTTCGGCCTGGAGGCCGAGCAGTTGGCGGCCGAGTGGCAGGTGATGAGCGTGGTGACGGGTGTGGTGACGGGCGTGGTGACCGGCACGGCACAAGGCGGCGTGCGCCTGGTCTGTGCCGCGCCGCGCGCCTTGCTGGCCGGCTTGCAGGACGTGGCCCGCGAGCGCGGTTTGAGCTTGCAAGCGGCCATGCCCTGGTGGGCCGAAGACCTGCAGGCCACCTGGGATGCACACTTGCTTGAACACCCGGCGCCGACCCAGCCAGAGGGCCACGCTTGCCAATGGGCCTGGGCCGAGCCTGGCCTGCTGACCCAGGCGCAAGCCTGTGTGCAGGACGGCCGCTGGGTGCTGACCCGCCTGTGGACGGAGGTGTCTGACGAGGCCAGCGACGTGGCCGCTGTCCCTGCGGCCACGCGGGTGGCTCGGCTCGTCCCGCCCCAGCCTGCGGACCTGGTGTGGTCCTTGAGCGAGGCGCCCGCCGACACCACGCATGATGGGAGCGCTGCATGAGCATGCTTCGCCCGTCTTCTGCTGCGGCTTCACGCAGGCCGCGCGCCTTCGGCTGGGCCGAAGGCCTGAACTTCCTGGGGCCGCGCGTGCGCAGCAGCTTCTGGGGCTGGGCCTTGCTGGCGCTGGGTGTCGTCGCGACCCTGCATGCGGCCGACCGTGCTGCCGCGGTGCAAGATGAACTCGCCGATGCGCAAGCCGTGGTCAAGCGTCTGCAGCGTGGCGAGCGCCAGGTCAGCGTGCAGGCCCAGGCCGCATCGGCTGTGGAGGCCACCCACGCCGCCCGCGTGCCCGAGTTGAAGGAAGAAGGCTGGCGCCACGCGGCCCAGTTGGCCCAATGGCTGGGCTTCCCGTGGGAGGACACGCTCGACCACATCGACGCCACCTCGCTCAAGCACAAAGCCGTGCTGGCGCAGTTCAGCCTGGACCTCTCCACCCTGGCGAGCAACGAAGGCGTGCAGCCCGACCTCAAGCTGCAAGCCGCCGTCACCGACGACAAGGCCGCGCTGCAATGGCTGGAGGCCCTCGGCCCGCAAGCCATGTTGCGCGCCCGCGAACCGCTCAACGCCCCGTTCAACACCACGCAAGGCAGCTATGCCTGGCGCCTGGACGTGGTCACCACCGGAGGCACGCCATGAACGCCGCCGTCTGGACGATCTGGTTGAAGCGCCTGGGTTGGCCCGGCGTGGTTGGCATCGCCGCATTGCTGGGCGTGGCCTGGGTCGAGCGCGCCTGGGTGCCGCAGCAGCACGAACTGGTGCAGCGCACCGAATCGGATGCGCGCCGCTTGCGCCACGAACTGCAGGCCAAGGCCGATGCCGTTCAGGCCGCGGCCAGTGCCGCCTCGGCTGCATCGCAAGGCATCGATCCCAAGGCCGGCCCGCGCGAAGTCTGGGCCGTCTTGTGGGATGGCTTGCCCGATGCCTCCCAGCGCCTGGCCTTGCAAGGCGGTGTGCTGGCGGCCGCGAAAGATGCCGGCATCGCGCTGGGTTCGGTGCAGATGCGCGGCGAGCTCAGCCCCTGGCTGGACAAGTCCCTGCCGCAAGGCCTGTGGCGCCAGCGCATGGTCATGCCCGTGCAGACCAGCTACCCGGCCTTGCGCACCTGGTTGAGCGCCTTGCTGCGTCAGCCGGCCTTGAGCATCGACGCGCTCGACATCCAGCGCCCCGACCCCATGTCCGACCAGGTCAAGGCCCAGGTCACCGTGTCGCTGTGGTGGCGTCAGGACAGGAGCCACTGATGCGCGCACCGTTGAAGATCGCCCTCGCTGTGGCCGTGCTCGGCGCCGGATGGGCCGCCATGCAGCCGGACGACGGCATCGAGCTCGCGGCGAGCGACAAGCGTGGCGCGCGCAGCGAGGCCCGTGGCCCCGCCACTGGCGACCGACGTGACTCGCCACGCCCGAGCACCGGCGCCGTGAGCGCCACACGCCGCACCGCGCAGGCCGGCGCCCCCACCGTGTCCTGGACCGACGCCGCTTTGAGCGAGGGTGTGCGCGCCTGGCGGCTCAGGGTGAGCGATGCCGAGGCGCTGCCGCCGGCCCGCCCGATGACATCGGCCTCGCCCTCCGCCTGGGCCTCGATGGCGCCACCGCCGCCACCGCCCGTCAAAGAGCCGCCTCCACCACCGCCCCCGCCGCCCATGGCCCCGCGCTTCCCGCACGCCTGGATCGGCCGCGTCAACGACGAGACGGTCAACGCAGAGGCCACCCCGCCCAAGGCTGTGGCCGCCGCTTCCGGCCCGAGCGCTGCCGCTTCGGGGGCCGCAGCAGTCACCGTGCCGCCCGCCCGCCCCATCCAGCGCGCCGTGCTCGCCGGCCCCGTGGCCACCTGGGTGGTCAAGGAAGGCGATGTCATCGACAGCCAGTGGCGCGTGGACCGCATCCAGGACCGAACCATGCGCCTGACCTACCTGCCCCTGCAGCAAAGCCAGACCGTTTCCATGAAATGACCATGAGCAAGCATTCCCACTCCCGATGGCGCCTGAGCGCCTGGTGCCTGGCCGCCAGCCTGATGCTGGCCGCTTGCGCCGGTCCCGCTGCCATCGAAGAAGCCGAACTGCTGTCCCGCGGTGGGCAGTACGAATCCGCCGTGGCCCGCCTGCAAGGTGCGCTGAAAGAGCGCCCGGAAGACCGCACCCTGCGCCTGGCCGTGCTGCGGGAGCAAGACCGTGCCATCGCCGCGCTGACGGCCCAGGCCAATGCCGCGCGCGACGCCGGCCAGCCCGACGAGCTCAAGCGCATCCTCAGCCGCATGGAGCAGGTCGCACCGCAGCACCCGCGCACCCAGGCCCTGCGCATCGAGGTGGACCGCCTGCAGCGCCGCGCCCGCCTGTTCAACGACGCCCAGGCCGCCATCGAGGCCAAGACCTTCGAGCGTGCCGAGGCGATGTTGCGCGAGCTGCTGGCCGAAGAACCCAACAACGCCCGCGCCCGCAACCTGCTCAACCGCGTCGAAGACATCCGCGCCACCCAGGCCCGCAAGCAGGCCACGCAGACGCTGGCGGTCGGCACCAAGCCGGTCACGCTGGAGTTCCGCGAAGCCCCGCTCAAGAGCGTGTTCGAGGCGCTCGCCCGCGCAGCCAACCTCAACTTCGTCTTCGACAAGGATGTCCGCGGCGACACCAAGACCACCGTCTTCCTGCGCAACATCTCGGTCGACGAGGCCCTGCGCGTCATCCTCGGTACCCAGCAGCTGGGCTACAAACTGCTCAACGACAACACTGTGCTCGTGTTCCCCGCCACGCAGCAAAAGCAGCGCGACGTGCTCGACACCGTCACCAAGAGCTACTTCCTCGCCAACACCGACCCCAAGCAGGCGCAGTCCTTGGTGCGCACCGTGGCCAAGACCCGCGACATCTTCGTCGACGAGCGCCTGAACCTGCTCGTGGTGCGCGACACCCCCGAGGTCATCCGCCTGATCGATCGCCTCATCCAGAACCTCGATGTGGCCGAGGCCGAGGTGGTGATGGAGCTGGAGGTGTTGGAGGTCTCAAGCACCAAGGTGGATGAAATCGGACTGAGCCTGCCGGAGGTGTTCAACTACGGCGTGCCGGGCAGCAACGCGGCCATCTCGTCGGTCAGCGGCTTGCGCTGGAGCACGGCCAACCCGGCCGCCATCGCCACGCTGCGCGGCTCGCGTGGCACGAGCAACCTGCTGGCCAACCCGTCCATCCGCGCCCGCAACCGCGAGAAGGCCAAGGTCCTGCTGGGTGAGAAGCTGCCCGTGTTCACCACCACCTCCACGGCCAACGTGGGTGTGTCGTCCTCGGTCAGCTACCTCGACGTCGGCCTCAAACTCGAAGTCGAGCCGCAGGTGCAGCTCGACAACGACGTCACCATCAAGGTGGCACTGGAGGTCAGCAGCGTCACCAAGACGGTCACCGGGCCGCAAAGCTCTGTGGCCTATCAAATCGGCACCCGCCAGGCCTCGACCACGCTGCGCATCCGCGACGGTGAAACGCAGATCCTGGCCGGCCTCATCAGCGACAACGAAAGCCGCAACTCCAGCGGCGTGCCCGGTCTGCACGACCTGCCACTTGCCGGTCGCCTGTTCGGCACCACCAAGGATTCGCGCGACAAGACCGAGGTCATCCTGCTGATCACGCCGCGCGTGGTGCGCAACGTGGTGCAGCCCTCGGTGGCTGGCGCCATGTCGCCGTCGGGCACGGAAGCCCAGCCAGGCGCCATGCCCATGACCTTGCGCGAGGACGCCTCTGCCATCCTGCCCACGGCGGGCTCGGGCCTGGGCGCGCTGCCTGGGTCACGCCCTGCTGCGACGGGGCGTGCCAGTGCCGGTGCAGGTGCGCCCGTGCTGGGCGTGACCGGCCCCGAAGAGGTGCTGCCCGGTGCGGGCTTCCAGGTCATGGTGAACAACCCCACGGCCCAGGCCCTGAGCACGAACCTCTCGGTGGATACCTCGGTGCTCGACATCGCCACACCGGGCGGCGAATCTGGCCGCATCAGCGTGACCGTGCCCCCACAAGGGCGCAGGGCGGTGTTCCTGCGCGCCAAGGCCGACGTCACGCTCAGCGACACCATCGTCGGCATGGACGGGGGCGAGCCTCTGCGCCTGCGCGTGCGCAACCCCACCACACCGGATCCGGCTGACAGCCTCGATCCCACGCAAGGCGAGGCGCCTCCGCCGCCGCCCAACCCCGACGGCAGCACCGGCAATGAATTCCACTGAGGCCATGCGTCGCGCCAAAGGCTTCACCCTCATCGAGATGGTCGTGGTTGTGATGATCGTGGGCATCCTCGCCAGTGCGGCCATGCCCCTGATGGCCCTTCACAAGCGGCGCAGCCAGGAGGCTGAGCTGAAAGAGTCCTTGCGTACTTTGCGTCGGGCCATCGATGCCTACAAGCAGGCGGCCGACAAAGGCGACATCGCCAAGCGCCCCGATGACAGCGGCTATCCGCCCAGCCTGGACGTGCTCGTCAAGGGCGTGCCCAAGCTCACGCCGGGTGCAGCGCTGTCGGCCGCCAAGCCGGGCGATGGCACGGCCGGTGCTGCGGGTGGACAGGGCGGCGCGGGTGCCGCAGCCGCCACGCCTGCAGCCAAGGCCGCGTCCGGTGGCTTCACGCTCAACCTCTTCGGCACGGCGGCCGATGCGGCCGGGGCGGGCAACAACGCCGGCAGTGGCAAAGGCCCCGCCGTGATCTACTTCCTGCGCCGCTTGCCCCGCGACCCCTTCGCCGATCCCCGCTTGCCCGCCGCACAGACCTGGGGCTTGCGCAGCTATGCCAGCCCGCCCAATGCACCCGCGCCGGGGGCCGATGTGTTCGACGTCTACTCGCGCAGCGAAGGCACCGGCCTCGACGGCGTGCCTTTGCGTGAATGGTGATGCAACCATGACGCCCGCCATGTGCCCGCCATCACAGCCGCCATCGCAAGCTGCCGCGCAACGCCGCCGCGGCTTCACGCTCATCGAGCTCATCGTGGTCCTGGCCATCATCGGTCTGCTGGCCAGCATCGTCGCGCCGCGCTACTTCCGCTCGGTCGACAACGCCCGGGAGGCTGCACTGAAGACGTCGCTCAACGTCATGCGCGACGCCATCGACAAGTACGCGGCCGACCGCGGCAACTACCCCGATTCGCTCGACGAGATGGTGCAGCGCGGCTACCTGCGCCAAGTGCCCGAAGACCCGCTCACCGGCCGCCGCGACAGCTGGCAGATGCTCGGCCCGCGCCCCGGCAGCGTCATGACCGGCCGTGTCGCCGACGTGCGCAGCGGTGCGTCCGGACGTGGCCAGGATGGCCAGCCCTACAGCAGCTGGTGAGGCATGCCGCGCAACCGAGGCTTCACCTACCTCATGGTGCTGCTGTGGGTGGCCATCAGCGGCGTCATGCTGATGGCTTTGTCGCGCGCGTGGCTGCTGGAGTCCCGCCGCGAGCGGGACACCGAACTCATCTACCGCGGCGAACAAATCCGCGAGGCCTTGAGCGCCTACGCCGCCGTGCCCGTGAACACCGGTCGCAGCCGCGCGCCCGAGCGCCTGGAAGACCTGCTCGAAGACCGCCGCAGCGGCCAGGTGGTGCGCCACCTCCGCCGCGTCTGGCGTGACCCCATCACCAACAGCCCGAACTGGGGCCTCGTGAAAGACGGGAACGGCGGCATCGTGGGCGTCTACAGCAATTCGCCCAAGGTGCCTTTGCTGGGCCCCACCGGCGTGCGCAGCTACCGCGAGTGGCGCTTCGAGGCCGGGGCAGGGGTCGAGCCCACCGGGGCTGCATCGGTGCCCGCCGCCATGCCGGCCGCGGTCGCCGCGGCACCCATCGGCCAGGGTGACCGCCCGTGAAGCGTGAAGATTCGTCAACAAACCGTCATTCGGCCTACCTACACTCCGCGCATCAATCACCCGGCATCATGACGACGTCCTTATCCATTGCCCCCGACCAGTCGGAAGTGCTGCTGCGCGTCATCGAAGCCGCTCCGCAGGTGTGCAGGCGCCACCAGTTTTTCGTCTGGACCCAGGGTGATTTCCAGCGCTGGTTGCCGCACAAAATCAGCATCTGCGGCTCCTATGACCGCGACCAGCGCGACGTCGTCTTCGACGTCTTCAACAGCATCCCGCTGCCCGAAACCGTTGTGCAAGGGCTGCGCAGCATGCGCTCCGAGGTGGTTCAGGCCGCGTTGGCGGCGTGGCGCCGTGGCCGCTCGCAAGCCGCCGTGCTCTCGCTGCAGCGCGACGTCCTGCCCCAACCGCTGACTGCCGCCCTCACCGAACTCGGCTACGACCAGATCATGGTCCACGGCCTCACCCGCCCGGGCCGTGCCGACGAGCTCGAAAGCTTCTTCATGTTCAGCCAGCCGCGCGCCGAGTACGGTGAGGCATCGCAGCAGGCGCTCGACATGCTCCTGCCCTGCGTGCACATGACGTACCAGCGTGTCTGTGTCACCGAGCGCCAGATGGACACCGGCCGCGGCGCTGCCTACGCCGTTCCCGGCCAGGGCCTGCCCCGCGCCAACCCCATCACCGAGCGCGAACGCGAAATCCTGCTGTGGGTGCGTGACGGCTTGAGCAACCAGCAAATCAGCGAAAAGCTCGGCATCAGCGCACTCACCGTCAAGAACCACGTGCAGAAGATCCTGCGCAAGCTCGGCGCCGCCAACCGCGCCCAGGCCGTGGCCAAGGCCATGACCATGAACGCCCTGGGTTCGGCCCACATGCAGTTCGGCGAGTCCCACTATTGAAAGATCCAGCCATGTCTTCTCGGCACAGCAAGGGGCTTCGGCCCCTGTCGTTTTTGGTGATGGCGCTTTGCGTCGCTCAGACGGCGTCGGCCCAGGTGCTCCCCCCTTGGCGCGTGGACGCGATGTCCTCCAGCGATGTCAGCGTCTGGTCTGATGCGTCCTCGGGGCCTGCGGCCAATGGCAACCGTCCGCGAGACGACGCGCAGTTCGCCGCCGTCGCGCAGGGCGGGCCTTGGGGCAGCGCCGAGTGGCAGCCACTGCGCGGCCGGCTTCGGCAACTCATGCCTGAGGCCCGGGCTGGCCGCTGGGGCGCCGTGCTCGAGGCCCTCAAGGCCGACGAGATCGCACCTGATCCGCGCGACCGCGACGGCGCCACCCTGCTGACCCTGGCTGCGCGCCAAGGCCAGGCCGAGGCCGTGCGCGAACTGCTGCGCCGTGGTGCCGATGCCGACCGCCGCGGCCTCGCGGGCAACACCCCATTGGGCGCTGCCGCCCTGGGTGGCCACGACCTGGTGGTCCAGGAGTTGTTGCGCGCGGGTGCAGACCCCGAGCTTTGGAGTGCACAAGGCCAAGGCCCCCTGCACCTGGCCGCGCGTGAGGGGCATGTGCGGGTCGTGAAAACGCTGCTGGCCGCTGGCGCCAAACCAATGGCGTGGAACCATGCTGGCCGCCACCCCTTGGCCGAGGCCGCGAGCACCGGCCACATCCCGGCCATGGCCGCCTTGCTGGAGGCCGGTGTGGCAGCGGATGCGCCTGACCGGCACGGCCTCAATGCGGTGCATGCCGCGGCCCTCCATCGCCACTTTGGTGCGGTGGCGTGGTTGCAAGCGCGTGGCGCTCAGGTCACACACCCCCTCACCCAGGTGCTGATCGAGCGCCCCGCGGACCCCCTGCCTGTGCAGCCCTGAGGCGCTGGCCCGCCCGTCTGAAGCCCCCACGTTTGAGGGGAGTGGCAGCCCTGATGGTGGGCCATGTCCTGAATTCTGGGGTGATTTTGATCCGTTCGGATCATGAGCCGCGACAGGGTTGAGATTGCAGCAAGTCACGACAGATGGGTAAGTTAGCCGGCGAAACGTGACGAGGCCTTTCTGACTGCCGAACGGACCAAGTTCCACCCAAGGGTCAACCACAGGGGTGTCACATCAGGCAGAGAGACTTCGCACGGCTCAGGGGCGGCAATGCCCCAAGAGTGAATCCAACGAATTTCCAAATTTCCATCTCAAACGGAGAAAGCACATGAAACTGCAACACATCGCCGCAGCCGTGGCCCTCGTCGCCGCTGGCACCGCCAACGCTGCCATCGACATCGGTGGCAATGGCTCCATGGTCCTGATCGCTTACGACAAGCTGGGCGGTACCACCACCGCTGGCGTGTTCGACCTTGGCCTGACCATGGACCAATTCGTTGGCGCCACCGGCAACGGTACCGCTCTGGCCGCTGGCTCGCTGGCTGCTACTGCTGGCACCAGCATCGTGTGGGATTTCAACGCCAACAGCATCACGCTGAACGGCGCCACCACCACGGCTTACGGCAACAACAACTGGACCGCTGCCTGGAACACCCTGCTGGCCAACGTTGACCTGGCTGACCTGCAATTTGTGGTCACCGCTTTCGACACCGTTGGCGCTGGCGCCAACATGCGCTCCCTTGTGACTGGTGTGGAAACCCCCACCGCTGCCCAACTGAACAACAGCACGTCTCAAGCTTCTGGTCTGCAAGCGATCGCTGGCGGCAAAGCCAACGACATTTTCTTCCCGATCGCCACCCGCGGCACCATCGCCTCGGCTGACAACGGCGCTTACACCTTCACGGCTGCCGACGGCAACGCCACCCGCGCCAACGGCTACGCAATGGCCGGCGACGCCTTTGGCAACAACTGGCGCAACAACAACCTGCTGAATGGCGAAACCTTCGCTGGTACCGCTGCTGCTCTGTGGCTGGTCGACGGCCTGGCAAAGGAAACCAAGGCTCTGTACACGGTCAATTTGGACGTGGCCAAGGGTCAGCTGGTGTATGGCACCCCGACCGTTGTCGTCACCCCAGAAGTGCCTGAGCCTACCACCTACGCCCTGCTGGTTACCGGCCTGGCCGTGGTCGGTGCTGCTGCTCGCCGTCGCCGCGCCTGACACACCTGGGCCGAATGGCCCACTGTGACCCCCAACTCGTGCGAGTGAACGAAGCCCCGGAGGGCTTCGGGGGGTTACTCGCGTCTCTTTTTTGTTCACCCCAATCGCTTTGGAGTTCCAAATGAAATTCACCAAGATCGCTCTGGCCGCCGCCGTGACCCTGGCTGCCGCTCAAGCCCAAGCCGCCACCGTGTACCTGGCTGGCGCTTCCGCCACCGCTGCCAACTACCGTACCGCTCTGACCTCGCTGTGCTCGGCTGTTGCTACTGTCTACACCAACACCGCTGACAGCAACAAGTTCGCCGTCAAGTGCGCCACCTCCGCTGGCGCGCCTGTCAACTTCACCGGCATCCCCGGCGTGGACGCCGTGTCCTTCAACGTGTCCGGTGGTTCCTTCACCGCCATCACCACCTCGGCTGGCAATGCCACCGAAGTGTTCGTGGACGTGGCCGCTGCCAACCCCAACACCGCCCTGACCGCACCCCGCAAGTCCGAAGGCGGCTTCCTGGACATCGACGCCGCTGCTTTCCCTGCTGCTGAACTGGCCAACGCTGGTCTGTCTGCTGCTCCTGCCACCGAAGCGGCCTCCTTCAGCCAAGTGTTTGGCGTGGTCGTCAGCAATGACCTGTACACCGCCCTGCAAACTCAGCAAGGCCTGACCGGTTGTGGCGTGGACAGCGTGAGTGCTGCTTGCCAACCCAACATCACCAAGGCCCAGTACACCACCATCGTGTCCGACGCTTTCAACAGCGCCAAGATCCTGGGTGCCGAGTTCCTGATCGGCTCCGCTGGTGCCAACAAGCAACTGACCGTCTGCCGTCGCGTGTCCACCTCGGGCACCCAGGCTTCGTCTAACCAGTTCTTCCTGAATGCTTACATCGGTGGTGACGGTGTTGTCGGTGGCGCTGCTGCACCAGCTGACGCAGCAACCTACGACGGCTCGGAAGCCAGCGGTGCTCCGCTGTACAAGGTCGTTGAAGGCGCCGGTACTAGCAATGCCCGTACCTGCCTGAGCAACACTGGCTACGCCATCGGCGTGGTGTCGGCTGAGAACGCTTTTGACCTGACCACCCGCTCTGGTGGTGCCCGCGCTGACCGCAAGTGGCGCTATGTCAAGCTCAACGGCGTCAACGCCTTTGACGGCGTCGCCAACGGCAACACTGCCAACGCCAAGGCTGGTCAGTACGAGTTCTGGTTCACTTCGCAGAAGTATGGTCACACCACCAATGGCAAGAACGTGGTCAACGCCATTGACGCCGCTCTGGGCTCTGTGAATGCACTGGGTCTGTTCGACAACGCTTCGAGCGCTGCGAAGCGCGATAGCAACGTTTCGCCTATCCGTTTCGACTAATCCTTGACCTGACCCGCAGCACCGCCCCATTTCGGGGCGGTGACTGGTGTGAACATGACAGTCCCCTCCTTGGGGACTGTTCTTTTGTGACTTTCCGAAAATGAAAAAAGCACTCGCCACCGTCCAACACACGCTGCCTGCCGCGGCCGTGGTCGCGCTCCTGGCCTGTTTCAGCCCAGCCGCCGTGGCCCAAGGCGCGCCGTCTGCCGAGCCGGTGTTCGACGTGTACGAGTACGTGATCGAGGGCAACACCCTCCTGTCCAATGCCTTGGTCGAGCGCATCGTGGCGCCCTACATGGGCCCGGAGCGTCGCTTCACCGACATCGAGCAGGCGCGCAGCGCGCTCGAAAAGGCCTACCAAGATGCTGGCTACCTGTCCGTGGTGGTGAGCCTGCCCAACCAGCAAGTCGACCGCGGCGAAGTGCGCCTGGAGGTGGTCGAGGCGCCCGTGGGCAAGGTCACCGTGACCGGTGCCGAATACAACCTGCCCAGCCGCATCCAGGCCGCCGTGCCCGCCCTGAAAGAGGGCACGGTGCCGCATTTCCCCTCGCTGCAAAAGCAGTTGGCCCAGGTGCAGACCGCACAGTTGCAGGTCACGCCGCTGGTCAACGCCAGCGAGGGCGGACAGGCCATCGATGTTGACCTGAAGGTGGACGACAAGTCGCCCTTCTTCGGCAGTGTGCAGTACAGCAACGCCCAGAGCTACAACACCACGCGGGGCCGCCTGTCGGCGACCGTGGGCACCAACAACCTGTTCCAGCGCGGTCACACGCTGGGCCTGAGTTGGCAGTACGCGCCCTTGCGTCCGAAAGACAGCAACGTGCTGTCCCTGCTGTACGGCGTGCCTCTCACCGGGCGCGATGACCTCCTGCTGTCTGCCACCAACAGCAACAGCGACACCCTCACGCGGGTGAGCGGCACGGGCCCATCGTCCACCCTGACCAAGGGCGACTTCTATGGCCTGCGCTGGACCCACCGCCTCAACCCCTGGACTTGGCCGGTGCGCCACAGCGTCTATGCGGCGCTGGACTACAAGCACAACCGCGACTTCAACACCTTCAAGGATGGCGTGATCGTTCAGCGGCCGCCCACGCGCTACCCGGTGTTCGGCACGGGCTACAGCCTGACGCACAACGGTGCGGGCGATGTGGTGAGCACCCTGAGCGCTTCCGCCAAGATGAGCTCCAACGCATTCGCCGGGCGCAAGGTGAACTGCGATGGCGTGACCCTGGAGCAATTCGATTGCAAGCGCGCGGGCGCCAGCGCCGATTTCGCCGCCTTCCAGATCGCAGTGGGTCATGCGCGGCCGGTGCTCGGCAATTGGCGCCTGAACCTCAGTGCCGACATCCAAATGGCCACGGGTGCCCTGCCGAGCAGCGAACAGTACGCACTCGGTGGCAACAGCACCGTGCGTGGCTATTACGACTACGAGCAGGCCGGTGACGACGGCTGGAACTCGCGCATCGAGCTGGTGTCCCCCGTCTGGCTCAATGTGGCAGGTGTTCGTTCCACCGCGCTGGCCTTCGCCGACCGTGGCTTCGTCCACATCATCAACCCGCAGCTGACGCAGGTCTCTCGCATCCACATGGGCAGCGTGGGTCTGGGGCTGCGCTTCTTCAGCGACAGCGGCTTGCAGGCCGGCATGGACCTGTCCCGCGTCAACTTCGACACCACGCGCCCGACCGACAACGGTGCGCGTGCTTTCGCCAGCGGTGCCAAGGCCGATCGCCGCTATCGCCTGGACCTCAGCATCCAGCAGTCTTTCTGAGTTTCCTCTCGAACCGTTTGCCTCCGCAGGAATATCACCATGAACAAGCACGTCCACCGCCTTGTGTTTGACCGCCGCCGCGGCATGCGCGTTCCCGCGGCAGAACATGCCCGCAGTGCCGGCAAGGCCGGTGGCGGCCAGACGCGTGCTGTGGCTGTGGCCGGCGCAGTCTCCTTGCTCTTGGGTGCGCCGGGGGCGCAAGCGGAATCGCAGATGGTGTCTGTGGGCGCGGCGGGCGTCAGCGCCATGGGCGTCACGCGCTTGAGCACCTCCGCCGTGCCCGACCGCGCGTTCTCGCCAACGCGCTCGGTGGCCGACATGGTCTCGCAAGTACTGGCCAGTGGCCGTCCGAACCTGCCGGTGCTGTCCACGGTTTTCGCAGGGGACAACAAGGGCCAGTTCGACGTCAAGGGCCCCAGCGCCTCGGACGCCTACCTGATGCAGGTGCTGCAGCAAAGCGGCGCCATCATCATCAACTGGGACAGCTTCGACATCGGCAAGGGCTACACCGTGCGCTTCGATCAGCCCACGGGTGGCCGCGCACTCAACAAAGTGCGTGGCGCTTCGCCCTCGCTCATCGACGGTGCCTTGCAAGGCAATGGCGAGGTGATGGTCGAGAACGGCGCGGGCATCATCTTCGGCAAGAACGCCCGTGTGAACACGGGCAGCCTGGTGGCCACCGCCTTGAGCATCGCGCAGGCTGCAACAGATGAAGCCTCCAAGAAGCTCAACGACTACGCCAAGGATGCCAACAACCCGAACACGCTCAACCTTTACGGATGGCGTCGAGGGGAAGCGGTGTTTGGCGGTGACGAAACCAAAACGGCCGGCTTCGTGGCGACAGAGCCGGGTGCAGTGATCCAGTCTGTTGCGGGTGGCAAGGTCATCCTCGTGGCGCCACGCGTGGTCAACAAGGGCTTGATCGAGTCGCCCTCTGGCCAGACGGTCTTGGCCGCAGGCAAGACGGTGTACATGTACGCCCCCACCGACACGGCCCAGCGCGGCCTGCTGGTGGCGGTGGACAACTTCAGCGATGCCACGCTGGCCAGCATCCAGGGCCAGGTGGCCACGGCAAAGGCCAACGGCGAAACCGGCCTGAACACTGACACCACGCCCCTGGGTACGGTGGAGAACGTCCGCGAGGGCGGCACGTTCACCAGCGGCCTGGTGCGCGCCGACAAGGGCACGATCAACCTCGTGGGTGCGGCCATCCGCCAGAAGGGCCAGTTGACGGCCACCACCGCGGTGAAGGGGCAAAACGGCGCCATCTTCCTGCAGGCGATGAAGGACACCTTCGTGGACCCCACGTCGGGGCTGCGGCAGGGCAAGACGCTGGGCACCGTGGAGCTGGGCGAAGGCAGCATCACCGAGGTGCTGCCGTCCTCTGATGGCTTGGTGGTTGGCGATGGCAAGAAAGTGCCCTACACCCCTGCCTCGCAGCAGGTGGTGGGTGTGGTGCAGGGCGATGACACCACATCGACCGTGGTCTTGAAAAAGATTGGCGTGGACCCGAGCGAGGTGCTGCGCGCGCCGGAAACCCTGGCCGAGCCCATCCGCCCCACCGTGCCTGCCGGTGACGCCACCGACGCAGTCAAAGCCAAGTACCAGACGGACCTGGCGAAGTACGTGGCCGACAAGGCCGCCTACGATGCCGCCGAGCTGTCTCTGCAGACGACGTCCAACACGTTCTACCGCTCGCGCATCGACATCCTGGGCAACAGCATCGTCCTGCAGGCCAAGTCGCGCGTGCAGGCCCCCGCGGGTGAGATCAACATCCTCGCTGCCAAGGATTGGGAGGGGTCGCCTCTGCGCACGCTGGAGAACGTCTCCAACCTCAAGGATGGCAGCCGCATCCTGATGGAAGCTGGCGCGGTGGTCGATGCCTCGGGTCTGGACAACCTGCTGCTGCCCGCGCAGCGCAACCAGCTCAAGGCCCAGCTTTTCTCCATCGAGTTGGCCGACTCGCCCCTGCAGCGCGCCGGTGTGGTCTACCGCCAGACGGTGATGGCCGACGCCCGCCGGTTGGTGGGCATCGGAGACGTCAGCGGCTACTACAACAACCTGCGTTACACCGCTGCCGAAATGTCCACCAGCGGTGGCCTGATCCGCATGCAGGCCGAGGGCGCCTTGATGCTGGACCCCAAGGCGCGCGTGGACTTCAGCGGTGGCGCGGTCACGTACGATGCCGGCACGCTCGTGTCGTCCGTATTGCTGCGCAACGGCCTCATCAACCTGGCCAACGATGCGCGCCGTGATGTGGCCTATGACGGCTTCATCGCAGACCCGACCCGCACCAGCGCCGAGGACCTGGCCCGCTTCGGCCTGAGCACGCTCAGCCTGCCAGCGCCCTCCGTGGTGCCTGGCCAGTTCGTGGGCAAGAGCGCCGGCGCCGCCATCATGGGTGCGCCGACCGCCTCGATCGGCGCCGAGCTGGATGGCTCCGTGCGCATGAGCGCAGTGCAGCGCAGTTCTGCCACCGAGGCCGGCCGGGATCCGGGCTTGAACGGACAGTTGTCGGAGAACCAGAACAAGAAGCCGGTCTGGAACGCGGTGGGTGACCTGTCTGCCAACGACCACACGGTTCTGCAGTCCGAGGTGTTGAATACCAAACCCCACCTGTTCACCAGCCTGCGCCCGACAGCAGGCCTGCTGGTTGTGGGCCGTGAGATCGGTGTCGATTCGCCGGGCGTGGCCTTGTCGTCGCTGTCGTCGTCGATCCGCGTGAGCGGTGCGGCTCAGCCCGCCCCGACCATCTCTGCCGACATGGGCAGCGAAGCTTGGGAGAGGTTGCTCAACCAGGTGGGCGGCACGACGCTGCTGTCGAGCGTGCAACTGCAGGGCGCTGGCCTGGGAGGCGTCACCCTGTTCGCTGACAACGTTCAGTACGGCAACGCCGCAGCGCAGGATGCACCCCGCCTGCAACTGACCGCGGGCGGCAGTTTCACAGCCAAGGCCCGCGCTGGCGACGTGACCATCCATGGCGACATCACTGCGCCCGGCGGCACCATCAAGCTGAGCTCGCAAACAGGCAACGTGACGCTCAGCGGTGCCAGCCGTCTGGATGCCGCGGGCAGCCAGACCGATGACCGACTGGGAGGCGCTGCCCCGGCGCTCAAGGGCGGCAGCATCGCTTTGGAGGCCCGCAACGATATCGTCCTCGCCGAGGGCAGTTCGGTCGACGTGTCTGGCGCCGCATGGCGTGGTACCAACGGCAAGTTGGTGAAGGGCCGTGCGGGCTCCCTGAGCCTGACGGCCAACAGCGGCGCTTCGGCCACCAGCAATGGCGCCATGCCTGGCGGCCGGATCCGCCTGGGCGGCACGCTGTCCGGCTTCGACTTCGCTGGCGGCGGCACGCTTTCTCTGAGCGGCCTGCCCCGTGTTGTGCTGGGCGGCAGCCGTGAAGGGGCGTTCAGCCTGGACAGCAACCTTTACGCCGATCGTGGCTTCGGCACCCTGAACGTTTCCGCGCTCGGCGACATCGATGTGCTGGCCAACGCGCAAATCAAGCCGGTGCTGGTCAACATGCTGGCCACATCGTCGGCGTACAGCGCGATCACTGGCAGCACCTTCTCGCTGGGTGTGTTGGACGCAGGCGCCCGCAGCGGCAACAGCCTGAGCCTGACGGCATCAACCCAGCCGAACTTGGCGGGCTTCACCGTCAACGGTTATGCGCCAGGTCAGGGCGGGCAGGTGCGTGTGGCGAAGGGCGCCGTGCTTGACATGGGCGTCGGCGGCAACATCGCGCTGCAAGCGGGCGGCAGTGTGGATGTGACCGGCACCTTGCGTGCCTTGGCAGGCAATGTGCGCTTGGGCGTGCTGGGCGGCCGCGGCGTGACGGACGAACGCTCCACCGAAACCTACGGCTACGTGCCGGGTCAGTCGGTGCACCTCGGCAGTGGCGCCTTGATCGATGTGTCTGGCGCTGTCAAGGCGGTGCCCCGCAGCGACGGCAAGCTGGTTGGCGAAGTGCTGGCCGGCGGTACGGTCACCCTCGGCGGTGACATCGGTACGACCGCGCGTGGCCAGTTGCTGGTGGACCAAGGCGCCACCATCCGGCTCAATGGCGCCAGTGGCGTCCTCAGTCGGGACATTTCGGGTGGCGCCAGCCGCATCAGCGCAGCCGCGGGCACCCTCAACGTCATGTCCACCGATGGCTTTGCCCTGCTGGGCAATGTGGAGGCCAAGGCCCCCGATGCCAGCGTGGCGGGCGGCACCTTGAACGTGGCCTTGAGCCGCGAGGGCACGATCGACAGGACCCCCTCCGAGGGCAACGCATACCCGACCGGCGCTGCCGCTGGCAAGCGCTCCATCCGCATCACCGACAGCCAGGCGTCCGCGCAGCGACTGAGCGACAACGGTCGCCTCTTCGGCGAGGGCGTGATGTCTGCCGAGCTGCTCAACAACTCGGGCTTTGACCGCGTGCAAATGCGCGCCGACGACACCATCCAGCTCAACGGCGGTGTCAACATCCAGGCTGCGGAGGGCCGCAGCCGCCTGCAGTCCGTGGTGCTCAATGCCCCCGTGCTGGAGCTCACCAACCTGCAACGCAGCACCGTCAACGGCGCCGCCACCGAGGCCGCCAAGACCGTGGCCGATCACATCATCCAGGCGCACCATGTGGCCATGGGCCCCACCACGTCCAAGGGCGGAACCACCGACACCGTGGTGGCCAGCCAGCGCACGCTCAGTGGCAACGAGTGGCTGAAGGTGCAGGCCGGCCTGATCGAGCTCAATGGCGACACCGCTGTGCAGGGCGCCAACAGGGTCGACCTGGAGGCCACCCTGGGTCGAGGCGCCAACACCACGCTGGACCGCCAGAACGGCGAAATCCGCTTCATTGGCCAGCGGCCCCTGTCGGCCCCGGTGGATGGTGACCGCAGCTTGCGTGGCCAGTTCAGCTTCCAAGGCCAGTTGAACCTGACGGCGGGTCAGATCTACGCCACGACGCTGTCGAACTACGGTGTCGTTGGCACAACGGGCAGCAGCCTCAATGTGTTCGCGCCCGCCGCGGGCAGCACCAGCCAGACGCCGCTGTCGGCCCTGGCCAGCCTGGCGCTCAAGGCCACCGACGTTCGCATCGACGGCGTCATCCGCCAGCCGGTTGGCAGCATCGACGTGACCGCCGACACCCTCACGCTGGGGGACCGCGCGGCCTTGTCGATCTCGGCCGATGGCGTCAGCGTGCCCGTGGGCATGACGGTCAACAAGTCTCAGTGGATTTACTCGCCGCAAGGCGCGGTGGCCGACGTCGTGCCCGCTGAGGGGAACCTGGTGCAAGACATCACCAAGTTGCCCATCAGCAAGCGCATCGCCCTGAATGGCAAAACCCTCAGCCTCAGCACCTCAACCACCCTGGAAGCCCAGGCGGGCGGTGACATCGTCGCGTGGCAATTCAACAAGGGCGTGGGCGGCAGCACCGACACTTACCTGCGTGAGGGCCTCTACGCCATCTTGCCCAACTACGGGTACGACTTTGCGCCGTACGACAGCGACATCCGCGCCCGCACCCGCCAAACCGGGACCGACCTGAAAGCGGGCGATCAAGTCACCATCACCACCGGCAACAACGTGCTGGCGGCCGGCACGTACACGCTGCTGGACGCGCGATACGGCATCTTGCCGGGCGCCGTCCTGGTCAGCGCCAAGACGCTGAACGTCAGCAGCGCCCTGCCGACGGCGGTGAAGAACGACGATGGCTCGGTGATTGTGTCTGGCTACCGCACGGCCACGGGCACGGCGCAGAACGGCGGCAACGACCAGCGCCAGGCCTGGGTGATCGAGCCCGAGTCGGCCTTCCGCCCGAAGTCTGACATCTCGGTGGTGTCCGGCAACGCGTTCCAGGCCGCCCGGTCCACCAAGAGCGGCGACACCCTGGCCTCGCCAGGCGACGGTGGCCGCGTGTCTCTGAGTGCCGATGCGGCGTTCAACTGGCAGGCCCGTTTCAACTTCAAGGCCAAGGATGGCTTGAAGGCCGGTGAGTTCGACCTCGCCATGCCCAATATCGAAGTGCGCAGCGCCTTGCCCGACACCGCCAGCGCCGCTGGCGTGGTCAGCCTCGCGCAGCTCAATGCCCTGGGCGCCGACAGCGTGCTGCTGGGCGGCGTGCGCAGCACCAACACCGATGGCTCGGTCAAGGTCGAGCGCAAAGCCAACTCCGTGGCCTTCGTGGCCGATGGCGGTACCAATGGCAACACCCTCAGCACCACAGGCGAGCTGATGGCCGTGGCCAAGGGCAGCGTGACCGTGGCGCCCGGCATGACGATCGCGTCCACCGGCAGCGACGACGGCCGTGGCCGCAACTACCGCGTGCAGGGCGATGGCGCCTTGCTGCAGGTCGGTCAGCGTGCCGCCACCGACATCGCGGTGAGCGGTGCGACCGCCACCAGCACCGCCCGCCTGAGTGTGGGCAGCAGCGCAGCAGGCGCTGACCCTGTGACGCTCAGCGGCGCCTCCGTGCAGCTGGACAGCACGGGCACCACCGCGCTCGCAGCCAGCACGGCCATCAACGCGCGGGCGCTGGGCCTGGGCGCTGGCAGTTTGGTGGTGGGCGATGCCATCACCGTGCCCGCCAACGCGCTGGTCGTCAACGGCGACTTGCTGAACCGCATCAACCAGGCCGAGCGCCTGACCCTGCGCGCCAGCGCTGGCACGCTGGCCATCGCCGGCGGCACCACCGTCGGCGGCGCAGGCACGAAGCGCCTGACGCTGGACGCAGCCCAACTGCTGGGCGTCGCTGCCAAGGGCGCGACCGCCGAGCAGGCCAGCCAGGCCCTCAGCGTCGCGCGGGGGCAGGAGCTGGTGCTGCGCAACAGCAGCGGGGTGGCGGCAGTTGCCCAGGCCGGTGTGGGGCGCCTCCTGGCCCAGGCCACGCCCACCTTGACCGATGGTCGCACCGGCGGCATCACCGTCGCCGAGTCTGGCACCGCAGGTCAGCGTTGGGGCTTTGCCCAGACCACGCTGAGCAGCCAAGGCGACATCGTGTTTTCGGGCAAAGGCAAAACCACAGCCCAGGGTGACGTGAACCTCAGCGCTGCCCGCGTGACCGCCTCCTCGGACGCCGACCAGCAACTCAATGCCCTGGGTGACCTGGGCGTTGCCGGGGCCGAAGGCGCCCGTAGCTTGAACGAGTCGCTCGGTGCAGGCGGCAAGCTGGCCCTGTCGGGCCGCACGTTGCAGCAGCAGGGCAACATCGACATCGAGGCTGGCCGCCTGGATCTGCTGGCCCGCGGCGACAACGGCGCCCCCTCCCAGGCCTTGGTCTTTGCCGCAGGCTCCAACACCAGCGTGGCCGGCCGGCTGCGTCAGGTGTCTGACACCTATGCCGTGGCGAGCGGTGGCGGCAAGATCACTGCGCAGGCGGTTCAAGGCGCCATCGTGGTCGACGGTCGCTTGTCTGCCGCGGCACCGAAGCTGCCCGATGGCGTGAGCGGCCAGGCACCGGCCGCGGGCAGCATCACCCTGACGAGCATGGGCGCCAATGGCCAGGTGCAAATGGGCCAGGCTGGCACCATCGACGTCTCCGGTGCCGCTGGACAAAGCGGTGCTGTGTCCGTCGACACCCGCCAGTTGACGCTCACCACGGGTGCGTCTGCAGCAGCAGCCGCCAACTCGGCCCTGGCACAGACGGGGCTGGACCAACTCGCGGTGGCCAGCCGCAACGCCGATGGCAGCGGCCTGGGTGCCTTCACGGTGCGCCAGCGCGATGGAAGCCTGGCGCTCAACAGCCAGGTCAAGGCCGCCTTGGTGGCCTTGACGGCAGACGGCGGCAACATCAGCCTGGGCCGACAGGCCGACATCAACGCGACCACCACTGGGGGTGGCGTGGTGCAACTGCAAGCGCGCGATGACCTCACGCTGAACGACGGCGCCCGCATCGAGGCCCGCTCCACCCGCAATGGCGCCAACGGTGGCGACGTGCTGCTGGCATCCAGCCAGGGCACCGTCCGTCTGGGTGCCGCCACCGTGGTGGCCGACAGCGAGGGCGATGCGCTTGACGGCCGCATCGTGGTGCGCGCTGCGCAAACCACCACCTCAGCCGGCGCCAACACCGGCATGAAGGTGGCGGCCCTGCCTGGCAGCGCGGCGCCCACATTGAAGGCAGGCCGTGTGCAGCTGGAAGGGGTCCGCGTTTATGACACCGCCACGCTCACCAGCCTGGGCACGGGCACGGCCAGCGCCAGCAACCTCAACATCACGGCACTGACCACGGCGGCCGCCAGCTTTGCCGGCAACCAGAGGGCCATCCTGACAGCAGCCGGCCTGGGCAACAACGCCAATGCCAGCGTGCGTGCCGGCGCAGAAATTCGCGCCCAGGGCAACTTCAGCGTGCTCAACGACCTGCAGTTGGCTGCCGCCACCCAGCCCATGAACCTCACCATCCGGGCCGCGGGCGACTTGAACGTCAATGGCAGCGTCAGTGCTGGCCTGAGTGCGTTCACAACGACCGCCACGGTGGTGGCCGGCGAGGGCGCCAGCCTCCGGTTTGTTGCGGGTGCAGACCTCCAGTCGGCGAACGCCACGGCGACCCAGGCCGACGCCAGCAAGGGCAACTTCACCCTGGCCAGCAACAAGCTGATCCGCACCACCACGGGATCCATCGACGTGCATGCCTCTGGCGATGTGCGCCTGATGTCGGGCACGATCAGCACGCCTTCCTCTGTTTACGTGACAGGCGGTGTGTCCAACCTGGGCAGCAGCGAAGTTTTCGCGGTGGCCAACAACGCGACCTCGGTCAACGCTGCGAACAGCGCCTACCCGGCAGCATCCACCGTGTTCACGGAGCGCGGTGAGCGCTTGACGGTCGCGGCGGGGGGCGAGGTGGGCAGCTTCCAGAGCGTGGACAAGGTCAACGGGGTGGATGTGAAGGTGCGTCAGCAACTGCTGCAGGGCACGGGCAACTACTTCATCCACGGGGGAGCGCTGGGCTCGCCCCAGGCCTCGCAGAACGTGCCGGTCGCCTGGTTCAGCCGCTTCAACGATTTCCGTCAGGGCTTCGGCTCATTCGGTGGTGGCAACGTGAGCATCACTGCGGGCTCCGACGTCAGCAACCTGGCTGTGGTGGCGCCCACCAACGCCCGTTCGGTGCTGAATGTGAACGCGAGCGGCGCCGTTCAGTCGTCCAGCCTGAAGGTGCTCAACGGAGGCGACATTGCTGTGAACGCTGGTCGCGACGTCCTCGGCGGCCTGTACTTCCTGGCGGCCGGCAAAGGCGTCCTGAACGCCGGTGGCAGCCTGCTGGCTGGTGAAGACAAGCAGCTGAAAGACACGATCCCCGTATCGGGCAAGCTGGTCGCACCGGGCGCCATGCTGGGCGTGATGGATGGGCAATGGTCCGTGAGTGCCGTGGACGGCCTCACTGTTTCGCACATCTTCAACCCCACGGCCATCCCCTTCCTGGCCAGCACGGCCTCACCAGGCCTGACCAGCACACGAGCATCGGTGTACTACACCTACGCAGCCGACGCTGGCGCCTCGCTGAGCTCGCTCAAGGGCAATGTGACGCTGGCGCCCGACAGCGAGAACTTCAAGCTCCTGCTGACGACGTTCTCGCCCGTCCAGAAGCTCACGGAGACATCCCTTGCGCCTCGTGGCTCGCAAGCGGCGCAACTCGCCCTGGTGATGCCGCCGGTGCTCAGCCTCGTGAGCTTGGGGGGCGATGTGAAGGTCGACGGCGCGGGAAGGTTCGTGAGTGGCGATGAAACCAAGGCCACCAACACCAGCTCCGGTGCCCGGCTTTACGTCATGCCAAGCGCCCAGTCCGACGTGAACATCTATGCCGCCAACGACCTGGTCTTGAAAGCCAACTTGCAGGTGCTGGATGCCAACCAGGTGTCGTTGGGCGGGCTACCGTCAGTGACAGCGCCGACGACCTTCACAGCGGTCGGTGGCAGCCGGGCACTGGGTAGCCTCGCCATCGAGTTGAGCGCGTCCGATCCTGCGGCGAGTCCCGCACTGGTGGCTTACCGCTATGAGAACGACGCTCGTCAGGAAAGCTCGCTCACGCAGAAGCCAATTGCCGATGCAGGCCAGTCGCAGAACCAAAACACCATTCGACTCCAAGCGGGTCGCGACGTGGTGTTCTCCGATACCAGCGCCACCTACAAGGCACCGTCGGGTGCTGAGGCATCGCTGCAAGCCACTTCCTACTTGCGCACACCGCGCCCCACGGAAATCACAGCGGGGCGCGATATCGTCAACCCCAACTTCCTGGGGCAGAACTTCGACGATGCCGACGTGACGCGCCTGTCGGCTGGCCGTGACATCGTCGGCTTGCAGGTGGCCAATCCCATCAACCCGCGCACCGTGGCCCTGGGTGGCCCTGGCGCCTTGGTGCTGGAAGCTGGCCGCGACCTGGATTTGGGTCAGATGAATGGCGTGATTGCCTTGGGCAATGCCGTCAACACCGCACTGCCCTCGGCCTCGGCCAAGATCACCGTGTCAGCCGGCGGCGCCAAGACGGTCAACCTCGAGCGCCTGGTGGCCACCTACGGCGGTGACCCGAAGCTGCGCGCTGCCATCAACCAGGCCCTGACCGACAGTGGCCTGCTCCCCAAAGGGGCGGCCAACTGGGAGGCCCTCACCGATGCCGAGGCCCTCGCGGCTTTCGGGCAGCTCAGCGAGGCCCGCCAGACCCAGGCCGTGGAGAACTTCCTGGACGCGAACTTTGCCTCGAAGTACCTGCCGGCGGAGGCTGGCAAGTCGGCGGCTTACTACCGCTCGGCGGCCTTCCAGCGCAAGAAGCAGGAAGCCATGTGGGCGCAGGTGCAGGGCGCTGCTGCGGCGGCCAATGCGATTGCGGTCTCGACCGATGCCACCGAGGAAGCCAGCCGCAAGCTGCGCCGCCAGGCATTGTTCGCGCAAGCCGAGGCCGTCGCCGACCTCGCGGGCCATGGCCGCACCTTCGACAGCACGGGTGATGTGAACCTGGGCCAGTCCCGCGTGCACAACCTGGCGCAAGGCGGTGGCACAACCCTTGGTCGCGCCGACGACAGCCTGGGCGGCATCGACGTGCTGGCCTCGGGCCAGGTCATCGCGGGCCTGCCCACGCCGGCCGGCGCGCCAGGTGGCTTCATCAACTACCAGGGTGGCAGCTTCCGCTCGCTCAGCCAGGGCGACTTCCTCGCGGGTGACCAGAAGGTCATTGCCCTGGGTCGCGGCAACCTGCTGATCTATTCCGTGTATGGCAGCATCGACTCGGGCAAGGGCTCCAACACCAGCATCGCGGCCGATGTGCCAACGCGCGTGTTCAACGCCCTGACCGGTCAGGTCGAGGCCAAGGGCAAACCGCCCACCAGCGGCAGCGGTTTCCAGAAGGTGCAAACGCCGGAGGACATGACGCCGGTGATCGGCCTTTACGCCCCGAACGGTGAAATCCGCGCGCTGGACGCCTTCATCAAGGGCGATGCCAACATCAGCATCGTGGCCCCGACGGTCAAGGGCGCGGACAACATCGGCGGTGCCTCGGGTGTGGCCGCGCCTGCGGCCCCCACCGTCAGCATCAGCCTGACACCGAAGGTGGCCGACACCGCCGCGGGCGTCACGCAGGTTGCCGCGGCGGCCGACAGCAAGTCCAAGCAGGCCAGCAACTCGGTGTTGACGGTGGACTTGTTGGGCTTTGGTGATGGCAATGCCACGGCTGCAGGCAACACCGAACCGTCGAAAGAACAGGACAAGGACAAAGAAAAGCGCTGAGCCCGCCGAGTGCCCAGCCCTGATTCAGGGGGGAGCCCCCTGGATCCCTTGTTTATGAATGTTGTGTGACTGGCTTTGGGGCTTGCATTGGTCCGAATGGACTCAATGCATTCCCTAGCCAGGACACATGACTTTTCAATAATCCATTCTCTTTTCTTCACCGGTCTGATCATGAAGATCAAGCGCATCCTCACTTCGACGTTGTTCGCAGCCGCAGTCTGTCTGCCCACCCTCGCCCAAGCTTGGTGGAATGCCGACTTCAAGCACCGCACCAAGGTGGTTCTGAACACCACGGCGCAAGGCGTGGAAACCAAGGAAGCCCTGTCGGGCGTGGTCGTGCCGGTGCGCCTGCACTCCGGCAACTTTGACTTCCTGGGCGCCAAGCCGGACGGTGCCGACCTGCGCGTGGTGGCCGCTGACGACAAGACCCCGCTGAAATTCTGGGTCGAGCGCTTCGATGGCGCCAACGAGCTCGCCGTGGTCTGGGTGCAGCTGCCCAACACGCTGCCGGGCACCGACAAGAACATCGTCCATGTGTACGCCGGCAACGAAGCCGCTGCTGCCGAAGCCACCAGCCCGGCCATCTTCGACGGCGCCATGTCCGCGGCCATCACCTTCGCCGGCAAGAGCGGCGAAACGGCCGACGACGCCAGCGCCCAGCTCAAGTCTGCAGGCCCCGTGGCCCGCGAGAACACGGGTCTGATCGGCGTCGCTGCCAAGCTCGACGGCCAGGCCATCACCTGGACGTCCGACAAGCTCAAGGCCGGTGGCACTGGCCCGTACAGCGTCAGCATCTGGTTGAAGCCCGAAGCGGTCACGGGCACGGTGTTCAAGCAAGGCCCGCTGGCCCTGAGCCTGGACAACGGTAAGGCTGCCGCCACCCTGGGCGCCGCCACCGCGGCCGGTGGTGAATTGCCAACTGCCGCGTGGGCGCACCTCGCCGTGACCGTGGGCAACGGCAAGCTGACCCTGTACATCAACGGTGCCCAGGCCGCCCAAGCCGACCTGCCTGCCACCGTGGCACCTATCGAAGGGGCGCTGTCGGTGGGCCAGGGCCTCACCGGCCTGGTCGACCAACTGGAGGTTGCCGGCACCGTGCGCAGCGCCGATTGGGTCAAGTTCGCCCACGCCGCCCAGAGCGCCGACGCCAAGCTCGTGCTGGCCACCACCCAGACGCCCGACACGGCCGATGCCGACGCGGGCCACGGCGAGAAGGGCCACTTCGCCATCCTGATCGAGAACCTGACCACCGACGCCTGGGTCGTGATCATCATCCTGGCCATCATGTTCGTGATCGCCGCCTGGGTGATGTACGACAAGGCCGTGCTGGTGGGCCGCGCCGACAAGGACAACCTGAAATTCCTCAGCAGCTTCCGCAACGCCAAGGACGTGCTGGCCGTGGGCACCACCGACATGAAGCACTCGCAGCTTGCACGCCTCTACAACGCCGGCCTGCGCGAACTCAGCAAGCGCGATGTCGGCAAGCCGGGTGCCGCCCCGCTGTCCGGCGCGTCGCTGGACGCCGTCAAGGCCGCGGTCGATGCCGACCTGATCCGTGAAAGCCACACCCTCAACAGCAAGATCGTGCTGCTGACCATCGCCATCTCCGGCGGCCCCTTCCTGGGCCTGCTGGGCACGGTGGTGGGTGTGATGATCACGTTCGCGGCCATCGCTGCCGCCGGCGACGTCAACGTGAACGCCATCGCCCCTGGCATCGCGGCCGCGCTGCTGGCCACGGTGGCCGGCCTGGCTGTCGCCATCCCGGCGCTGTTCGGCTACAACTACCTGGCCGCCCGCATCAAGAACATCTCGTCCGACATGGGCATCTTTGTCGACGAGTTCATCACCCGCGTTGCCGAGACCCACGGTGCCCGCTGAGCGCGCACCGAGCTTGGCAGTCCAGGTGAACAGGAAGTCGGGAGGCAAGCATGGCCGGTGATGTCAAAGGCGATCTGCAGGCGTACGACGACATCAACGTCACGCCCATGCTCGACCTCGCCTATGTGCTGCTGGTCGTGTTCATCATCATGACCACGGCCTCCGTGCAAGGTGTGAAGGTGACGCCGCCGCTCACGCAGGCGGCCAACAACCTGGCCAAGCCTCAAACCAAGGGCATCACCATCACGGCCGATGGCCAGGTCTACCTGGACGCCTACCCGGTGAGCATGGACGAGCTGCAAACCACCCTGGCCCAGTACAAGGCCGCCAACCCGGCACTGCCTGTGGTGCTGAAGGCCGATGCGGCCACGCAGTACGACAAGGTCATGCAGGTGCTGGAGATCGCCAAGCGCCTGGACATCACCGAAATCGGCCTGGCCACCAAGCGCGCGCAATGAGGTGAGTCGATGCAGGTCCAAGACGAAACCAAACCCTACGACAGCATCAACGTCACGCCGATGCTGGACCTGGCCTATGTGCTGCTGGTCGTGTTCATCCTGATGACCACGGCTTCCGTGCAAGGCCTGAGCATCAACATGCCCAAGCCCAGCAACAAGCCGAGCACCGAGAAGCACGAGCTCAAGGTGGTGCAGGTCATGCCCGGTGGCGCCATGCTGCTCAATGGCGTGCCGGTCACGGCCACGCAGTTGGAGAGCGAGTTGGTGCAGGCCAAACAGCGTGACCCGAAGATGAGCGTGGCCATCAAAGGCGACGCCCGTTCGCAGTACGCCCAAGTCGTCACCGTGATCGACCTGTGCAACAAGCTGGAGGTGTCCATGGGCCTGGTCACCGCCAAGATCGGAACGTGACATGAGCGCGCCCGCAACCGACATTGACCGCGGTGTGCCAGATGCCGCGGAGACCCCAGGCGCCAAGCGTTTCATCGTGCCGGCCGTGCTGGTGCTGCTTCTGGTGGCTGGTGGCTTCCTGGCGCGCAGCATGCTCGGCAAAGGAGGGGATGGCCCCAAGCGTCAGACTGTGAAGATCGCGGTGCTGCCCGACACCCCGCCGCCCCCGCCTCCGCCACCCAAAGAAGAGAAAAAGCCCGAGCCCAAGCCCGAGGAAAACAAGCCTCAGCCGCAAGAGCAAAAGCCGGTGGAAACACCGCCCGAGCCGCAGCAACTGAAGATGGAAGGCGCGGCGGGCGATGGCCCCAGCGCGTTCAGCGCAGGTAGCGTGAACAGCGAATACAAGTTCGGTGCCATTGGCACCGGTACGGGTGGTGGCAGCGTGGGGGATCGCTTGGCCGCGTCCACCTACGGCAATGCCGCGAAGCGGGAGCTGGGTGCGTTCCTGAACCGCGAGGAAGGTCTGCGCCGGGCGGGTGACTACAAGATCCCCATCGCCGTTTGGGTGCGTGCCGACGGCAGCATCGAGCGCTGGGAGCTCCTCGGCGGCAGCGGCAACACCGATACCGACGAGCTGTTGAAAAAGGCCATGCTCCGTTTCCCTGGCTTCAAAAACCCACCACCGCCGAACATGCCTTGGCCCATGCGCCTGCAACTCAGCAACCGCATGACCGGTTGAGCCCTTCAAGACCGAACTGCTAGACCATGAACACCCGTCCGAATTTCATTCGTCCCGCCTTGACGACCTTGGCACTGATGCTGGCCTGCGCCATGCCAGCCCGTGCCGACGAGCGCGAATCGCTGGAAAACCTGCGCCAGACCACCCGCGCCCTGATCGATGCCTTGGTCGAACAAGGCGTGCTGAGCCGGGAAAAGGCCGATGCCCTGGTGCGTGCCGCCGAGCAAAAGGCCCAGGCAGCCGTCGCCGCTTCCCCTGCGCCCAAGGCCAGCACGACGCCCGACGGCAAACCGGTGTTGCGTGTCCCCTACGTGCCTGAGAGCGTGCGCGCACAGATCCGCGATGAAGTCAAAGAAGAGGTCGTGGCGCAGGCACGCGCCGAGCGTTGGGGTGTGCCCAACGCGCCCAGCTGGGTCAATAACATCAAGATCGATGGCGACATCCGCCTGCGTTACCAGCACGACAGCCTGAGCGGCAACAACACGCCGGGCGAGACGTACTACTTGGCGGAGATCCTGGATTCCAACGGCATCAGCCGCGCCCCCGACTTCGCCACCTATGTGGTACCGGACAACGGACTCGGGCTGCCCACAGGCGACACGCAGAACTCGCGCACGCGTGAGCGCCTGCGCCTGCGGCTGGGGCTGACGGCCAAGGTCACGGACGAGGTTGGCGTCGGTGTTCGCCTGGCCACCGGCAGCGCGACGGACCGCGTCTCCACCAACCAGACCATGGGCCAGAACTTCAACAAGTACCAGCTGTTCGTGGACCGCGCGTTCGTGCGGCTGGACCCGGCCGAGTGGGTGAGCATCCAGGGTGGTCGCATCCCCAACCCTTGGTTCAGCACCGAGATGACGTGGAGCGAAAACCTCAACTTCGAAGGTTTTGCCGCCAGCTTCCGCCGCCCCGTCGTCGACGATGGCATGGCACCGTTCCTGACCGTGGGCTGGTTCCCCTTGCGCGAAAACACCTCCTCGTATCGCAACTCCCGTTCATTGTGGGGTGCGCAGGTGGGCGCTGCCATGGAGCTGGACTCGCGCACTCGGGTGAAGCTGGGCCTCGCCTACTACCAGTACAACAACCTGGAAGGCCGCTCGGATCAGGATTACCAGACTTTCGTGGACAGCAACGGCAACCAGGGCATCTCGGCCGGTCTTCGGTATGGTCAGTATGAATACCCGGTGGGCCTGCGTCAGCGCGGCAACACCGTGTTCGAGACCAACCCTCGCCTTGCACCCGGCAGCGCCAACGTGGTCAAGCCCATCTGGGGTCTGGCCTATGGTTTCAAACCCCTGGTGCTGACGGCCTCGGCAGAGTTCACGCACTTCAACCCGTTCAACATCATGGTTGCGGCTGAATATGCGAACAACACGGCGTTCAGCTTGTCCGACTTCCGCCGCCGCACCGACACCGCGATCTACGGCAACGTCAATCCGGGCGGCCGCCGCGATGGTTACCAGCTGAAGTTCGCCCTGGGTGCGCTCGATGTGCGCGATGCCAATGACTGGCAGATGCAACTGTCGTACCGGCACGTGGGCTCGGATGCTGTGCTGGATGCGTTCACCGACAGCGACCTGGGCTTGGGTGGCACCAACATCCGCGGCTACACCGTCGGCCTCAGCTACGGACTGGACCGCAACACCTTGCTGGGCATGCGTTACATGGCGGCGCAAAACATCGACACGCCGCTGAACAGCAATTACCCCAAGGCCTCTTTCAAGGTCAACACACTGATGGTGGATCTCAATGTGCGCTTCTGATCGCTCCGCCTCCCGCCTCGTGAAGGGGCTTGTCGCCCTGGCCCTGGCTGTGGGCGCGCCGCTCGCCCTGGCCCAAGCCGATAAGGACGCCGAGCAGACCAAGCGCTTGCGCTTGCAGATGCGCCAGATCCAGCAGCAGCAACAGCAGGCCCAGGAAGCTCAGGCGCAGGCCGAGCAGGCGCGGCAAAAGGCCGAGCAGAGCCTGAAAGCGCAAGAGGGCGAGCTGCAAAAGCAACGCGCCACCGCCGGCAATGCACAGCGCAAGGCCGCGGTGCTTGAGAAAGACATCGACAAACTCAAAGGCGACAACGAGCGGCTGAAGGCCGAGTTGGCAGCGCTCACCGAGAAGCACCTCGCGCTGCAGACTGCGTCCAAGACAGCGCAAGAGAAGGCCCTGGCCACCGAGGCGCGCCTGGGGCAGCAAGGCGAGCAGCTCGCGCAGCAGGTGCAACGCTGCACGGCCGACAACGCCACCCTGGTCGGTCTCGGTCAGGAGTTGCTGGCCCGCTACGAGGGCAAGGGCATCGCCGATGTGCTGTCTGCCAACGAGCCCTTTGTGCAAACCGGGCGGGTGAAGCTGGAGAACTTCAAGGCCCAGTACGGCCAGCGCATCGACGCGGCGAAGGTCAAGGCGGCTGAGCCAGCGGTGCGCTGAACGGTCGCACGCTGAGCGGACGCCGCTGCGCAGGCGCACCGCCAAGGCCACGCTGCGTGCGGGGTGCTGGATGGCGCGGCTGCCGCGGCCTACACTGTGGACATGCCCGTCATTTTCAAATCCCAAGCCACCGGCGACCTGCTCATGCTGGACAAGCACGCCGAGGCCTTGCTCCGGCTTCTGGGCAAGACGGCCTCGGCGCCAGGCACCCTGACCGTGGCCGAGATGCCGCAGGCCCTGGTGGCCCTGCGTGCCATCCCGGACCCGCGCGAGACACCCCTGCCGGCAACCGACGCAGCCGACAACACAGCCGATATCGAAGATGCTCACGCAGCGCCCGAGTTCTCCTTCCAGGACGAACCCGTCAGCCTGCATCAGCGCTCGGTGCCGCTGGTGCGCCTGATCGAGCAGGCCTTGGCCGAGGGGAAGCCCATCGTCTGGGGCGTGTGAGGTCGGCGCCCGGCTTGTGCGCCGCAGCATGGCTGAGGCATGATGGGGCCATGTCCCAGTCAGCCACCCGCCTCATCGCCGTGCGCCATGGCGAAACCGCCTGGAACCGGGTCTCCCGCATCCAGGGGCACACCGACATCCCCCTGAACGAAGCCGGCCTCTGGCAGGCGCGTCAGGTGGGCGAGGCGGTGGCCGCCGAAGGCGTCGACGTCATCTACAGCTCTGACCTGCAACGCGCGGCCGACACGGCCCGTGCGATCGGTCGGGCCGCCGGCGTGCCAGTGCACCTGGACGCCGCCTTGCGCGAGCGTCATTTCGGCGAACTGGAGGGGCTCACGCACGATGAAATCAGCACGCGCTGGCCCGAGCAAGCGCGGCGCTGGCGCGGCCGTGACCCGGACTACGGCCCCCAGGGTGGCGAGACGCTGAAGGGCTTCCACGCCCGTTGCGTGGGCGCGCTGACCCGCTTGGCGCAACGCCACCCGGGCCAGACGGTGGTACTGGTGGCCCACGGCGGGGTACTCGACTGTTTTTACCGCGCCGCCAATGGGGTTGACCTCAGCATGCCGCGCAGCTGGACCATCGGCAATGCCACCATCAACCGGCTGCTGTACAGCCCGGATGGCCTGACCATGATCGGTTGGGCAGACGATGGGCACCTGCAGGCCGGGCGCGGGCTGGACGAGTCCAGCGACGGGGTCGTCGCGCCGGCTTGAGGGCCTGCTGGGGCACGCGCAGGCCCTGCGTGGCAGGCGCCAGCCGCCCTTCGCCGCTCGCCCGCGATGCAGGGCGGCGCAAAACTTAACGAAGCGTTGACAGAAGCTCGCTATCATTCCGGGCAGAATATTGACTAGGCAAGTATTTACGAGGTGAACATGGCGTGTCGCGGTCTGAAGGTCGATCAGGAGATGCTGGCAGGCGGCGGTGGCCGCCCGACGGGGCGCGGCGTGGCGCTGTGCCTGGCCGCGTTCGCCACGCTCGCGGCGCTGTCGGGCTGCGGCAAGGGCGGCGATGCAGCTGGACAGCCCGCCGCCGCGGCGAAGCCGGCCATGCCGCCGGCACAGGTCGGCGTTGTCACGGTGCAGTTGCAGTCGGTGCCCGTCATGACGGAGCTGCCCGGCCGGCTGGAGGCCTTCCGCACGGCGCAGGTGCGCGCCCGCGTGGCCGGCATCTTGCAACGCCGCCTGTTCACCGAGGGCTCCGATGTGAAGGCCGGCCAGGCCCTCTTCCAGATCGATCCGGCCACCTACCAGGCGGCGCTCGACAGCGCCCTGGCCACCCTGGCCCGCGCCGAGGCGAATCAGGCGCAGGCGCAGTCCCTCGTCAAGCGCTACGAGCCGCTGCAGGCCGCCAAGGCCATCAGCCCGCAGGAGTTCCTCAACGCCCAGGTGGCGGAACGGCAGGCCAATGCCGACGTGCAAGCCGCCAAGGCCGCTGTGCAGACGGCGCGCATCAACCTTGGCTACGCGAGCGTGACCTCGCCCATCGCTGGCCGCATCGGGCGCGCGCTCGTGACCGAAGGTGCATTGGTGGGGCAGGGTGACGTGACGCAGCTGGCCGTGGTGCAGCAGGTGCACCCGCTGTACGTGAACTTCACGCAGTCGGTCAACGAGGTGATGAAGCTGCGCCAGGCGCTGGCCAGCGGTGCCTTGAAAAAGGCGGGCGAGCAGGCCGCCAGCATCCGCGTGGTGACGGACGATGGCCGGGAGTACCCGCTGCCCGGCAAGCTGCTGTTTTCGGACCTGGCCGTGGATGCCACGTCGGGTCAGGTGTCTCTGCGTGCCGAGTTGCCCAACCCGCAAGGTCTCCTGCTGCCCGGCATGTATGTGCGCGTGCGGCTGGAGCAGGCCCAGGTGGACGGCGGTTTCCTGCTGCCGCAGCAGGCGGTGACCCGCACCTCGCAGGCCGACACCGTCATGGTGGTTGCGCCCGATGGGATGGTCTCACCACGCCCGGTGAAGATCGGTGGCGCGCGCGGCAACCAGTGGGTTGTGCTGGGTGGGTTGAAGGACGGCGAGCAGGTGATGGTCGACGGCTTCCAGAAGATGATGAACCCCAAGGCCCCGGTGAAGGCCGTGCCATGGCAGGCGCCTGCGCAAAGCGTGTCGGTGGGGGCGCCGACCGCGCCGTCCAGCGCCTCCACGCCGTCTGCTGCCGCCTCGCGCTGACGCCTCGCTGAAGGAGCCCGCATGTCACGTTTCTTCATCGAGCGGCCCATCTTCGCGTGGGTGATCGCTTTGTTCATCCTGGTGTTCGGCGGCGTCGCCATCACCAAGCTGCCGATTGCGCAGTACCCGACCGTGGCACCGCCCTCGGTCGTCATCAGTGCCACCTACCCGGGTGCTTCTGCCAAGACGCTGGACGAAAGCGTGGTCAGCGTCATCGAGCAGGAGCTCAACGGCTCGCCGGGCATGGCCTACATGGAGTCGGTCAGCCAGGCCAACGGCACGGGCTCCATCACCGTGACCTTCGAGTCGGGCACCAACATCGACCTGGCCCAGGTGGACGTGCAAAACCGCCTGGCGCGGGCCACGCCGCGGCTGCCGTCCGCCGTGACGCAACAGGGCGTGAAGGTGGACAAGTCGCGCAGCAACACGCTGTTGTTCGTGATGCTCTCGTCGACCAACCCGGCCTACGACCCCGTGGCCCTGGGCGACTATGCCTCGCGCAACGTGCTGCCGGAGTTGCAGCGTGTGACAGGCATCGGTCAGGTGCAACTGTTCGGCACGGAGCGCGCCATGCGCATCTGGGTGGACCCGGCCAAGCTGGTGTCCTACGGCCTGAGCCTGAGCGAGGTCAACAGCGCCATCCGGGCGCAAAACGGCCTGGTGCCGGCGGGCGCCCTGGGCGATCGTCCCAACATCATCGACCAGACCATGTCGGCCACCGTGGTCGTCAACGGCCAGTTGGAGAACACCGAGCAGTTCGGCAACGTGGTGCTGCGCGCCAAGGCTGACGGCTCGACCGTTCGCCTCAAAGACGTGGCGCGCCTGGAGCTCGGCGCGCAGACCTATGGCACGTATGCGCGCCTCAACGGCAAGCCGGCGCTGGGCATGAGCGTGCAGCTGTCGCCCACCGGCAATGCGCTGGAGGCGGCCAAGCTGGTCAAGGCGCGCATGGAGCAGCTCAAGAAGTACTTCCCGCAGGGCGTGGACTACTCTTTCCCTTACGACACGTCGGGCTTCATCGAGATCTCGATCAGCCAGGTGGTGGAAACGCTGGTCGAGGCGGTGGTGCTGGTCTTCCTGGTGATGTACCTGTTCCTGCAGAACATCCGCTACACGCTGATCCCGACGCTGGTGGTGCCGGTGGCGCTGCTGGGCACCTTCGGCGTGATGCTGGTGGCGGGCTTCTCCATCAACGTGCTGACCATGTTTGGCATGGTGTTGGCCATCGGCATCCTGGTGGACGATGCCATCGTGGTGGTGGAGAACGTCGAGCGCCTGATGGTGCAGGAGGGGCTCTCGCCGCGCGAGGCCACGCGCAAGGCCATGGGACAGATCAGTGGCGCCATCATCGGCATCACGGTGGTGCTGGTGTCGGTGTTCATCCCGATGGCCTTCTTCGCGGGCTCGGTGGGCAACATCTACAGGCAGTTCTCGCTGGCCATGGTGGCCTCGATGCTGTTCTCGGCCTTCCTGGCCTTGTCCCTGACGCCGGCGCTGTGCGCCACGCTGCTCAAGCCGGTGCCGCATGACCACCACGAGAAGCGCGGCTTCTTCGGCTGGTTCAACCGCTTCTTCACCAGCACGACGCATGGCTACGAGGGCCTGGCCGCCAAGCTGGTGAAACGGGGTGGCCGCGTGCTGATCGTCTATGCGCTGATCGTGGCGGCGGTGGGCTGGTTGTATGCGCGCATGCCGTCGGCCTTCCTGCCCAACGAGGACCAGGGAAACCTGATCGTCAACGTGCAACTGCCCCCAGGTGCGACGGCACCTCGCACCGAGGCCGTGGTCCAGCAGGTCGAGCAGTTCTTCCTCAAGCAGCCCGAGGTGCAATCCATCATCGGTGTGGTGGGCTTCAGTTTCTCTGGTTCTGGCCAGAACGCGGCGCTGGGCTTTGTCACGCTCAAGGATTTCAGTGAGCGCCAGGGCGAGGGGCAGTCGGCACAGGCCTTGGCCAAGCGGGCGTTCGGCGCTTTGAGCAGCGTGCGCGATGCCTTCATCTTCCCGCTGAACCCGCCGCCCATCCGCGAGCTTGGCAACGCCACGGGTTTCTCGTTGCGCTTGCAGGACCGCGGCGGCCTGGGGCACGACGCCCTCCTGGCCGCGCGCAATCAGCTGTTGGGCATGGCGCGCGAAAGCAAGGTCGTCACAGGCGTGCGCCCGGACGGCCTGGAAGACGCGCCACAGCTGCAGCTCGACATCGACCGGGACAAGGCCTACGCGCTCGGCGTGGGCTTCGATGCGCTCAGCGCGACCTTGTCCACGGCGCTGGGCTCCAGCTACATCAACGACTTCCCCAACCGTGCGCGCCTGCAGCGCGTGGTGGTTCAGGCGGACGCGCCGGCACGCATGCAGCCGGAGCAGATCCTGCAGCTGAACGTGATGAACAACCAAGGCCAGAGCGTGCCCTTGTCGGCCTTCGTGACCACGCGTTGGGTGACGGGGCAGATGCAGGCGGTGCGCTACAACGGCTACCCCGCCATGCGGATTTCCGGTGACGCCGGCCCCGGCTTCAGCACCGGCCAGGCCATTGCCGAAATGGAGGCGCTGGCCGCCAAGCTGCCGCAAGGCATCGGCATCGAGTGGACGGGCCTCTCGCGCGAGGAGCAGCTCTCCGGCTCACAGGCCACGACCCTGCTGGCGTTCTCGCTGCTGGCGGTGTTCCTGTGCCTGGCCGCGCTGTACGAGAGTTGGTCGATCCCGGCCGCGGTGATGTTGGTCGTGCCACTCGGTGTGCTGGGCTCGCTGCTGGGCGCGAACCTGCGCGACCTGCCCAACGATGTCTTCTTCAAGGTGGGCTTGATCACGATCATCGGTCTCTCGGCGAAGAACGCGATCCTGATCATCGAGTTTGCCCGCGAGCTGCAAGACAAGGGCAAGGGTTTGCTGGAGGCCACGCTGGAGGCCTGCCACCTGCGCTTCCGCCCGATCATCATGACCTCGGTGGCCTTCATCCTGGGCGTGCTGCCTTTGGTGGTGGCCACCGGTGCCGGCTCGGCCAGCCAGCGTGCCATTGGCACCGGCGTGATGAGCGGCATGATCGCGGCCACCGTGCTGGCGGTGTTCTTCGTGCCGGTGTTTTTCGTGGTGGTTCGCCGCTGGTTCCCCGCCAAGCCCGCTGAGTCGGTCGCTGAGGCCACCACGCTGCCCGCCGACACGGCGCATGCCCATGAAGGCAAGGAGTGAGGCCATGGCCGCAACGATGAAGATGACCGCGATGGCGCTCACGGCCCTGTTGCTGCAGGCCTGCTCGCTGACCCCGACCTACCAACGCCCCGAGCTGCCCGTGCCAAAAACACTGGCGGGCGCTGATTCGGCTGCGGCGCCCTCTTCGGCGCCCCCTGCAGCGGCCGAGCTGCCCTGGCGCAGCTATTTCCCCGATGCCCGCTTGCAATCTTTGGTCTGCGAGGCGCTGGCCCACAACCGCGATTTGCGCGTGGCCATCCTGAACATCGAGCAGCTGCGTGCGGCCTACCAAATCCAGCGCGCAGACCTCTTCCCCACGGTGAATGCCAGTGTCAGCGGCACCCGCCAGCCCTCCAACGTGCCGCCCTACCGGCTGGGCACCACGGTGACGGGGGGTTTGGCCATTCCGGCGTTCGAGCTCGACATCTTCGGCCGCGTGCGAGCGCTGAGCGATGTCGCCGCCGCGCAGGTGTTGGCCTCGGAGGAGGCGCGCCGCTCGGTGCACATCAGCCTCGTGGCTTCGGTGGCCTCGACTTACTACACCTTGTGGGCCGATCAGTGGCAGCTGGCCCTGGCCGAGCAGACCTTGGCAACGCGCCTGGCGTCGTTCAAGCTGCAGCAGCTGAAGTTCGACAACGGCGTGCTCAACGAGCTGGACCTGCGTTCGGCGCAGTCCACCGTGGAAGCCGCCCGGGTGGCACGCGCCCAGGCCCAGCGTGCGGTGGCGCAAGACACGCAGGCCCTGGCCCTGCTGGTCGGCAAGCCAGTGCCCGCCGAATGGCTGCCTCCGCGAGCCAGTGTGGCATTCAAAGACCCCGCTCAGTTTGTGCAGGCAAGCCTGTGGCCGGATTTGAGCGAGTTGCCGGTGGGCTTGTCATCGGACGTGCTGCTGCAGCGCCCGGATGTGGCCCAAGCCGAGCAGACGCTGATCGCGGCCAACGCCAACATCGGTGCCGCCCGTGCCGCCCGTTTCCCGCGCATCGCCTTGACCGGCAGCGCGGGGGTGGCCAGCAGCTCGCTGTCGGGCCTGTTCGACGACGGCCGTTCTGCCTGGAGCTTCGGCGGCAGCTTGCTGGCGCCGATCTTCGATGCGGGCCGCACCGCTGCCGGCGTGGACAGCGCCATCGCCCGGCGCGACATCGCCATCGCCCAGTACGACAAGGCCGTGCAGACTGCCTTCCGCGAGGTGGCCGATGCCCTCGTGGCGCGCCGAACCTATGCCGAGCAGGCCGAGGCCCAGCTGGCCCAGGCGCAAGCCGAGGCGGCGCGGCTGAAGTTGTCCACGCTGCGCTACGACAACGGCGTGGCCAGCCAGCTCGATTTGCTGGACGCGCAACGCGCCTTGTTCACGGCGCAGCAAGCGCACATCTCCGCGCAGCTGCAGCGCCAGTTGGCACACATCGGCGTGTACAAGGCGCTTGGCGGCGGCTGGGTCGACCAATGAACGCTCCCGCCATGCCCCCCCTCAATCCCTCTGGTCCGAGTTGGCGCGAGCGTTGGACGCTCTACCTCGACCTCATCCGCTGGAATCGACCACAAGGCTGGCTGCTGCTGCTGTGGCCCACGCTCACGGCCTTGTGGCTGGCCTCGGACGGACTGCCGAGCCTGCACATGCTGGTGGTGTTCACGCTGGGCACCATCCTCATGCGCAGTGCGGGTTGTGCTGTCAACGATGTGGCCGACCGCGATTTCGACCGCCATGTGCAGCGCACCGCGCAGCGCCCCATCACCAGCGGGCGGCTTTCGGTGAAAGAGGCGCTGGCCGTGGGCGGCGTGCTCACGCTGCTGTCCTTCGCGCTGGTGCTGAGCACCAATGTGCGCACCATTGCGTGGTCGGTGGGGGCCTTGGGCGTGACCATCCTTTACCCCTTCACCAAGCGCTTCTTCGCCATGCCCCAGGCGGTGCTGGGCGTGGCCTTCAGCTTTGGCATCCCGATGGCCTTTGCAGCCGTGCAGAACCAGGTGCCGCCGGTGGCCTGGTGGCTGGTGGTGGGCAACCTGGCCTGGGTGCTCGCCTACGACACCGAGTACGCGATGGTCGACCGCAACGACGACCTCAAGATCGGTATGCGCACCTCGGCCATCACCCTGGGGCGCTTCGACGTGGCCGGGGTGATGGGTTTTTACGTCCTGTGCCTGGCCTGCTGGTGGCAGGCGGGCCAACTGCTGCATTTGGGCTGGCCGTGGGCACTGGCCCTGGTGGTGGCCGCAGCGCAGGCCCTGTGGCATGGCTGGCTCATCCGCGGCCGCGAGCGCGAACGCTGCTTCCAGGCGTTTCGCCTCAATCACTGGCTGGGCCTGACGGCGTGGCTCGGCGTGGTGCTGGACCGGTGGCTGGCGGTGCCGGCTGCGTGAGCGATCAGACCAGGCTGCCCAGCACCTCGTTGACGCGTTGAAGCACGCCTGACCAGTCACCCGGCTGGCTCTGGCGAACAATGCGTGCGCTGGGGTACCAGGGGCTGTCCTCGCGGTCCGTGAGCCAGCGCCAGTCCGCCGTGTGCGCTGCGAGCAGGCACAGCGGCTTGCCCATGCTGCCCGCCAGGTGGGCCACGCTGGTGCACACAGACACGACCGCGTCCATCTGCGCGCACAGGGCGGCGGTGTCGTCGAAGTCCCGCAGTTCGCTGCCCAGGTGCAGCAGGCCGCCCGAGCGCATGGCGGGCTCATCCCACGGGCGAAGCGCCTGCTGCAGGCTGACCCACTCGATGCCTGGGTGCAGTGCCGGCAACAGCGTGGCCAGCGGGATGCTGCGGTGGACATCGTCGCTTTGCTGCGGGTTGCCGCTCCACACCACACCGACCCTTGGCCGCAGGTTTGCGGGATCCCGCGGACCGAGCCGTGCCTGCCAGTGCGCGATCCGCGACGCATCCGGCTCGATGGGCAGCGGCGGTGGCAGCCGCGATGCGCCGGTGTCCAGGGCCAGCGGCAGGCTCATCAAGGGGCACTGCAGGTCGTGCGGGGGCAGCGGCTGGCCCCGCGCCACCACCTGGGTGCCGGGCAGCGCACGGGCGATCAGGCCCTGCAGCGGCGCCTGCACCTCGAAGACCACGCTGTCGCACATGGCCTGAAGCAGCGGAATGTAGCGGCTGAACTGCAGGGTGTCACCCAGCCCCTGCTCGCTGTGCACCAGCAGGCGCCGCCCCGCAAGAGGCGCCTCGCCCGTCCAGCGCGGGGCCTCCGAGGGCGGGCGCCAGCCTTGCGCGGCGAACAGGGCCAGGCGGGCCTCCCAGGCCTCCCAACCGGGCCGCCACTGGCCAAGGCGCAAGCGCGTCATGCCGATGTTCCAGCGCGCCAGGTGCAGGTCGGGCTGCAGCGCAAGCGCGGCCTCGAAGGCCGAGATGGCCTCATCCCAGCGGTGCAGGCGGCTGAGCGCATTGCCACGGTTGCCATGGCTCAGTGCGTTGTCCGGCCGCAGGGTCAGGGCGTGATCGAAGGCCGCCAAGGCCTCGGCAGGGCGGTGCATGGCGAGCAGGGCAAGGCCGCGGTTGGCGTGGGCGTGGTCGGCCTGTGGCTGCAGCTCGGCCACCTTGTCGAAGTTCAGCAAGGCCAGGGCGGGTTCGCGCAAAGCCAGCTGGGCGGCGCCCCGGGCGTTGAGGGCCTCGGTGTGCCGGGGGGCGAGCTTGATCAGGCGCGTCAGCAGGGCCACGGCCTGTGCCGCATCGCCCACGCGCAGCGCCAGTTCGCCGGCCGCCAGCAGCGCCTGCATGTGTTTGGGCTGCAGGGCCAAGGCCTGAGCGAAGGCCTGTGCGGCTTCGGGCCAGGCCCGGCGGCTCAGGCAGTTCAAGCCCGCCTGGAAGAGGGCGTCGGCGGAGCGGGCTCCGGAGGTCATGGCGATCGTGGGCGTTGCGGTGGGCAAAGGCGAGATCTTGCCTGCCGCATGTGGCGGCCCCGTGAAGGCCTCAGCGCCCGAATTCGTCGCCCAACTCGGATGCGCGCTTTTCAGCGGCGCGCATGGCGGCCACGAACGTGGCCTTCACGCCGGCGCTTTCCAGGTGCGTGAGCGCCGCGTGGGTCGTGCCGCCTTTGGACGTGACGCGCTCTCGCAGCACGGCCGGGCTGTCGCTCGATTGCGCAGCCAGCGCCGTGGCGCCGGCGAAGGTGGCCAGCGCCAGTTGGCGGCCTTGTTCTGCGCTCAGGCCCATGTCTTGCGCGGCCTGCACCATGGCCTCGATGAAGTAGAACACGTAGGCCGGGCCCGAGCCTGAGAGCGCCGTCACGGCGTCGAGGTCGGCCTCCTTGTCCAGCCACTGCAGCTGGCCTGTGGGCGCAACCATCTGTGCCACGGCCTCGCGCTCATCGGCCGAGACCTCGGTTCGCGCGAACAGGCCGGTCATGCCTTGGCCCACCAGCGCCGGGGTGTTGGGCATGGCCCGCACGATGCGCGGTGTGCCCAGCATGCGGGAGATGTCGTCGGTGCGCAGGCCGGCCATCACGCTGAAGTGCAGGGCGCTCTGGGTGAGCGGCGCACAGGCCATGGCAGCTTCCTTGAACTGCTGCGGCTTGACGGCCCACACCACGGTGCGTGCGTTCCCCAGGGTGGCCTCGGGTGCGCCGGGGCTGGCGGCGGTGCGCACGCCGAGCGTCTCGCTCAGGCGGCTGCGCTGCTCGGCGCTGGGGTCGATGATGAGGATGCTGGACGGCGTGCGCCCTTGGCGCAGCAGACCGCCGATGATGGCCGTGGCCATGTTGCCGCCGCCGATGAAGGCGATCTCGGCCAGGGACAGGTGGGTCGGAGAGGTGGTGCTGTTCATGGCGGCATCATGCCGCATCTGCCGCACCTGCCACGCCTGCCACGCCTGCCACGCCTGCCACGCCTGCCACGCCTGCCACGCCTGGCGCTGTCGAGTCGGACAGCATTTGCAGCAGGCGTTCTGCCTCGATGGGTTTTTTCAGCAGGTGCACGCGGGCCTGTGCCGCCTCGTCGGTCAGGCCCTCGGTGGCTTCGCCCGTGAGCAAGAAGGCGGGCAAGTCTTCGCCGAATTCATAGCGCAACTGTCGGATGGCGTCCAGGCCGTTGATGGACAGGCCCAAGCGGTGGTCGCTCACCACGGCGGCGGGCATGTCGCCCTCGGGCATGCGGCCGTCTTCCTGCATGGCGGCGACCGTGGCCAGAGCCTCGTCCGGTGTGGCGGCACCGGCCACTGTCCAGCCGTCTTGCTGCAACACCAGCGAGGTGCTGTCGCGCACCTGGGGGTCGTCTTCGACCAGCACGACCACGCCACGGCCGGTGCGCGATGCAGCGGGTGCAGGGCGTGGCGACGCGGCAGCCTTGGTGGGGGGCGGGGCCAGAGCTTGGCCCGCGGCGGGCGTGACCTCCGCCAGGCTGGCCGGGATCAGGCGCGGCACACGCACGCTGAAGCAGGAGCCCCGCCCCACGCGCGACAGCACCGTGACCGGCGTGGGCCCCAGCAGGCTGAGGCGGCGCACCACGGCCAGGCCCAAGCCCAAGCCTTCGCTGCTCAGACGGCCGTCGTTGCGGGCCTGGAAGTAGTCGTCGAAGATGCGGTGCCGGTGCTGGCGCTGGATGCCCACACCCGTGTCCCACACCTGGCACATCACCCAGGGGCCGCGCTTGCGCGCCCGCAGTCGCACCTCACCGTGCTCGGTGTAGCGCACCGCGTTGTTGAGCAGGTTGCGCAAGATGCGCTCCAGCACGTAGCCGTCGGTCTGCACCCACTCGCTGGTGGCGTCAAGCTGCCAGCGCAGGCCCTGGCTGGCACACAGCACGGAGAACTCGCTGTCCAGCCGCGCCCACATCGCTGCCAGGGGCTGCGCCTCGGCGCGGTAGTCCACGCGCTGGGCGTCCACCCGGGCCACGAAAAACATCTGCTCGAACATCGCGCCCAGCGAGCCCAGCGCAGTCTGCAGCTTGCGCAGCAGGCTCTGGCCTTCCTCGGGGGCCACCCAGGGCTTGAGCGCGCTGCTCAGCAGCATCATCACGTGCAGGGGCTGGCGCAGGTCGTGGCTGGCGGCGGCAAAGAATTCGCCCTTGAGGCGGTCGGCCGCTTCGGCGCGGGCCTTGGCCTCGGTCACCTTGTTGATTTCCTCGCGCAATTGCAGTACCAGGCCGGCGTTTTCGTGGCGCAGCAGCACGGCTTCGCGCAGGCGCCGGTTCACGCTCAGCGACACGCCCATGCAGGTCAGCAGCGACACCACCAGCACCAGCGCCAGGAAGCTGGAACTGCTGTTTTGCTCGTTGGCCAGCCGCCCTGCCACCAGCAAGAGCACGGGCATGCTGCCCATGAAGGCCACGGCCCAGTCGTGGATGGTGACCAGCATCACGGTGTAGCCGTAGACGATCAGCGCGGCCACGATGGTCATGCGCCACTCGGGCGTGGCCACGGCGAGCAAGGCCACGGCGATGAGGCCCCACATCGTGCCCTCCAGCGTGTGCCAGATCAGCAAGCGCGTGCGCCACCGCCCGTAGCCGGATTCCGTGATGCCGAATCGGTGAAAGTGGCGTACCAGCAGCGCCACGGTGGCCCAGACGGTCAGGTGGCCGAACGCGGGCAGCACCCATTTCCAGTGGGCCATGGGCCAGTCGCGCACCATCCAGCCCAGCGTGAGGAGGGCGGCGAGTTGCGCGAGGATGGAGCCGGGCGAGTGCCGCCAGCTGTCGTGCAACAGCTGCAGGTCGATGCGCGCCTCGATGGGCGACAGTCCCCGCAGCGACCGTCGCAGGATGCTCACGCGCTGCCCTGGAGAGGCGGCTGCTCGGTGCTGGGTGTGTCGTCAGCCTGAGGGCTGGCCGCCTGAGGGCTGCGCGAGCACAGCAAGACAAGCTGGGTGCGGCTGTGCACACCGTAGGCGCGGAAGATGGCGCTGACGTGCAGCTTCACCGTTTCGGCGCTGATGCCCAGGGCCGTGGCGATGGCGTGGTTGGTGCACCCCTTCAGAATCCACTGCAGCACGTCCTTCTGGCGCGGCGTCAGGCGGATGGTGCGCAGGGAGGTGTCCTCGTCCGGTGTTGGGAAATCCACCTCGCTGGGCGACAGCAACTCCGAGGGGAAGTGCAGCCGGCCCTCGACCAGGGCTTGCAGGGCGCCAGTGAAGCCATCGATTTCTGCCAGTTTGGGGATGAAACACGACGCGCCGTGGTGGATGCATTCCAGCGCCACCTGCACATCGGCCTGGCCGGTGATGATGCCAATGCGTTGTGTCGGTGCAGCCGCTCGCACCGCCTGCAGCGTGGCCACGCCGCGGCTGTCGGGCAGACCGAGGTCGAGCAGCACGACGTCGATCGGATCTGTGGCGGCGGTTTCCTCCAGCTTGGCCAGCGTCGACTGCAGCGAGTTGGCCTGCGAGAAGCGCGCGGACGGCGCGAGGCCGCGGATGGCCTGCATCATCCCTTCACGGATGAGGCTGTGGTCGTCCACCAGCAGGTAATGGGGCGCGGGAGATACTTCCATGGCGAGTCTTTCTTCAGCATGGCATCTTAGTGTGCGCTCAACGTTGTCCGAATAGGGCCGTTCCCACCCTGACCAGGGTTGACCCTTGTTCCACGGCCGCTTCGAGGTCTGCGCTCATCCCCATGGAGAGCGTGTCCAAGGGAAGACCCTCTGATTGCAGGAGATCGAAGACGACACGCACCGCCTTCAATTGCCGCCGCTGCTCGGCCGGATCCGGCGACGGCGCGGGCAAACCCATCACGCCGCGCAGGCGCAGGCGGGGCAGGGCGGCCACGGCGCGGGCCAGGGCCAGGGCCTCCTCGGGCGCAACGCCGCTCTTGCTGGCCTCGCCGCTGGTGTTGACCTGGATGCACACCTGCAGCGGCGGCAAGTGGGCCGGACGCTGCTCGCTCAAGCGTTGCGCGATTTTCAGGCGGTCCACCGTGTGCACCCAGTCGAAGGCCTCGGCCACCACGCGGGTCTTGTTGCTTTGCAGCGGCCCGATCAGGTGCCAGGTGATGTCGGCGCGCAGGTCGGCCAACTCGGCGATCTTGTCGAGCGCCTCCTGCACGTAGTTCTCGCCGAACTCGCGCTGCCCGGCGGCCACCGCCTCGCGCACCGTGGCGGCCGGGAACGTCTTGCTGACGGCCAGCAGCGTGACGCAACCCTCGGGGCGTCCAAATTCCGAAACAGCACGGGCAATCCTGCCCCTCACGAGTTGTAGCTTGTCTGCGATCGTCGCCATAATGGGTCTCATCCGTTGTGCCCAGCCCCACATCATCCATGGACATCACCCAGCTGCTTGCCTTCTCGGTCAAAAACAAGGCGTCTGACCTCCACCTGTCGGCGGGGCTGCCGCCCATGATCCGGGTGCACGGCGATGTGCGTCGCATCAACGTCGATGCGCTGGACCACAAACAGGTCCACGACATGGTGTACGACATCATGAACGACGTGCAGCGCAAGCACTACGAGGAAACGCTGGAAGTCGATTTCTCGTTCGAGATCCAGGGCCTGGCGCGCTTCCGCGTCAACGCCTTCAACCAGAACCGTGGCGCCGGCGCCGTGTTCCGGACGATTCCCTCCAAAATCCTGACGCTGGAGCAGCTCGCCGCGCCGAAGGTGTTCCAGGACCTGGCGCTCAAGCCGCGTGGCCTGGTGCTGGTCACGGGCCCTACGGGTTCGGGCAAATCGACCACGCTGGCCGCCATGGTCAACCACCTCAACGAGACCGAGTACGGCCACATCCTGACGGTGGAAGACCCCATCGAATTCGTGCACGAGTCGAAGAAGTGCCTGATCAACCAGCGCGAGGTCGGTCCGCACACCCTGAGCTTTGCCAACGCGCTGCGCTCGGCGCTGCGCGAGGACCCGGACTGCATCCTCGTGGGCGAAATGCGCGACCTGGAAACCATCCGCCTGGCGCTGACGGCGGCCGAAACCGGCCACCTGGTGTTCGGCACGCTGCACACTTCGTCGGCCGCCAAAACCATCGACCGCGTGGTCGACGTCTTCCCCGCCGCTGAGAAAGACATGGTGCGCGCGATGCTGTCGGAGTCGCTGCAGGCGGTTATTTCGCAAACGCTGTGCAAGACCAAGGATGGCAACGGCCGCGTGGCGGCGCACGAAATCATGATCGGCACGCCAGCCATCCGCAACCTCATCCGCGAAAACAAGATCGCGCAGATGTACTCGTCCATCCAGACGGGGCAGAGCATGGGCATGCAGACGTTGGACCAGAACCTCGCCGACCTCGTTCGCCGCAACGTGATCTCCCCGGCCGAGGCGCGCGCCAAGGCCAAGATCCCGGAAAACTTCCCAGGCTGACCATGAAGCGCTTCCTAGACCGCTTCGTGGGCGGCGGCAAGCGGCCTGACAGCGAGCCGACCGGTCCGGACGACGAGGGCTTCTTTGCCACGCAGTTCATGGAGCGGCCGGAAGACGTGCGTGCCACTTCCGCCTGGCACGCCCGTGCCCTGGCCGTGGGCGCGCACCCGCTGGAGCCGGAACACGGCCTCAAGCTGCTGCTGGCGGCCTGGGGCAGCGATGCCCTGATGGGCTCGCTTTCCGACGAAGACCACCGCAAAGTGCTGGAGCACCTGCAGTTCGTCACCGTGCCGCCGGGGCGCGAGCTCATCGTGCAGGACGAAAAAGGCGACTACGCGCTCATCGTGCTCGAAGGCCTGGTGGCAGTGGACCGCATCCAGCCCACCGGCGCGCGCGCCCGCCTGGCCGAGGCCCGCGAGGGTGACGTGCTGGGCGAGATGTCCCTGCTCGACGCCGGCAGCCGCTTTGCCTCGTGCCTGACGCTCAGCCGCGTCTCGCTGGCCGTGCTCAGCAGCCACGCGCTGGACGAGCTCGCCATCGAAGACCCGCGGCTGGGCATGGCGCTGATGGTGTCCATGGCGCGCCGCCTTTCGCTGCGCATGCGCCAGCTCAGTGCGCGCCTGGGTGCGCTGCTGACGGCTGGCTGACCCCCCCAACCCATTCAGGCAGACCCTCATGGAACGCGATCAAGCCTCGAAGTTCATCACCGACCTGCTGCGCCTGATGGTGTCGCGCGGTGGTTCCGACCTCTTCCTCACCGCCGAGTTTCCACCCGCCATCAAGGTGGATGGCAAGGTCACCAAGGTGTCGCCACAGCCGCTCACGCCAGGCCACACCCTGGCCCTGGCCCGCTCGGTCATGAACGACAAGCAGGCCGCCGAGTTCGAGCGCACCAAGGAATGCAACTTCGCCATCTCGCCCAGCGGCGTGGGGCGTTTCCGCGTGAACGCTTTCGTGCAGCAGGGCCATGTCGGCATGGTGATGCGCGTGATCCCCCAGACCATCCCCACCATCGACGACATGCACCTGCCGCAGGTGCTCAAGGAGGTGTCGTCCACCAAGCGCGGTCTGATCATCCTGGTGGGTGCGACGGGCTCGGGCAAATCGACCACGCTGGCGGCCATGGTGGACCACCGCAATGAGAACTCCTACGGCCACATCATCACTTTGGAAGACCCGGTGGAGTTCGTGCACCCGCACAAGAACTGCATCGTCACGCAACGTGAAATCGGCATCGACACCGACGACTGGCACATCGCCCTGAAAAACACCCTGCGCCAGGCGCCCGACGTCATCCTGATGGGCGAAATCCGTGACCGCGAGGCCATGGAGCACGCCGTGCAGTTTGCCGAAACCGGACACCTGTGCATGGCCACGCTGCACGCCAACAGTGCCAACCAGGCGCTGGACCGCATCATCAACTTCTTCCCCGAAGAGCGCCGCCCGCAGCTGCTGATGGACCTGTCGCTCAACCTCAAGGCCCTGGTGTCGCAGCGCCTGATGCCGCGCCAGGCCGGCAAGGGCCGGGTGGCAGCGGTCGAGATTTTGCTGAACACGCCGCTGATCGCCGACCTCATCTTCAAGGGCGAGGTGGGCGAGATCAAAGAGATCATGAAGAAGTCGCGCGAGCTCGGCATGCAGACCTTCGACCAGGCGCTCTATGACCTGTTCGAGGGCAACGACATCAGCTACGAAGACGCGCTGCGCAACGCCGATTCGGTCAACGACCTGCGGCTGCAGATCAAACTCAACAGCCAGCGCGCGCGCAACCAGGACCTGGGCGCAGGCACCGAGCACCTGAGGATCGTCTGATGCCCGTGGCAGACAAGGCCTACGCGCCGCACCCGCCCACCCGCGTCGCTTTCATCGGCCTGGGCACCATGGGCGCCCCGATGGCGGCGCACCTGCTGCGCGCGGGCCACCATGTCACCGTCTACAACCGCACGGCGGCCAAAGCGCAGGCCTGGCTGGCCGAGCACGCCGCAACCGCGCCCGCCGAAGCGGCGGCCAGTCCTGCCGAGGCTGCGCGTGGCGCTGCCGTGGTGTTCACCTGCGTGGGCAATGACGACGACCTGCGCGAGGTGGTGTCTGGCCCACAGGGGGTGTTCCAGACCTTGCAGCCCGGTGGCATCGTGGTGGACCACACCACCGCCTCGGCCGATGTGGCCAGAGAGCTCGCCGCGGCGGCCCGTGCGCGCGGCATGCAGTTCATCGACGCGCCCGTCTCGGGCGGCAACCTCGGCGCCATCAACGGCGTGCTGACCGTGATGTGCGGGGGCGACGCCGCGGCCTTCGCGCAGGCGCAGCCGCTCATGGCGGCATTCGCGCGCGCCGTCACCCACCTGGGCGAGAGTGGCGCGGGCCAGTTGGCCAAGATGGTCAACCAGATCTGCGTGGGCGGCGTGCTGCAAAGCCTGGCAGAGGCGCTTGCGTTCGGCGAAAAAGCCGGCCTCGACATGCCGCGCGTCCTCGAGGTCATCTCGCAAGGCGCAGCCAGCAGTTGGCAGATGGTCAACCGCGGGCCGACCATGGTGAGGGGCGAGTTCGACTTCGGCTTTGCCGTCGACTGGATGCGCAAAGACCTGGGCCTCGTGCTCGAGGAGGCCCGCCGCTTGGGGGCCCGCCTGCCTGCCACGGCCCTCATCGACCAGTTCTACGCCGATGTGCAGTCGATGGGCGGCGGTCGGCAGGACACCTCCAGCCTGATCCGCCGGCTGCGCTGACCGCGCCGCTCGGTGCCCCGCTGATCAGCGCGGAGACGCAGGCAGGTTCGCCGGCTCGCTGCTCACCGACTTGGGCTGGCGCTGGGCCAGCTCGTCCTCGCTGATGATCTGGAAGACCTTCACCACTTTCTTGACGCCCTCGATGCTGGCGGTCAGCTCGGCGGCGCGGTTGGCTTCTCGCTCGCTCACGATGCCCATCAGGTAGACCTCGCCGCGCTCCACGATGATGTCGAAAGCGTTGCTGACGATGTCGCGCGCGTCCACCAAGGTGGCGCGCACCTTGCTGGCCAGCAGCACATCGTTGGAGCGCGAGCCCAGGGAGCTGTTGCCGCCCACGATCAGCTGGTTGACGATGGGGCCGGCGTTTTCCACGCGGGAGGCGATCTGCTCTGCCGTCAGGCGGTCGGCCTCGGTGGGCACCTCGCCGGTCAGCAACACCATGCGGTTGTAGGCGTTGACGTTGATGTGCGCGCGGTTGCCAAAGGCATCCCTGAAGCGGTTGCTGGTTTTCAACTCGATGGCCTTGTCCTCGACCTGTGTGCCGGAGGTGCGGCGGTCCGTGGCCATCAAGGCACCACCGACGGCGGTGCCCAGGAGCAGGGGGGCGCAAGCGCTCAGGCTGGCGGCGGCCAGCACGGCGCAGGCCAGGCGGGTGCGCAGGGCGGCGTGTTTCAAGGGCGTGCGCAAGCGGGTCATGCGGCTTCTCCAAGCAAATGGTTGTCGACGGCTGTGCACAGGCCATGCAAGGCCAGCCATCCAAGGGCGAACAGGGTGGGGGCCTGGGTGCCTGGCAGGGGCACCCAGACGTCGGTGTCGCGCAGCTGCGGGCCCAGCACGCTGGCGGCTTCGCCCGTGAAGGCGACGAGGGTCAGGTCCAGCTCGCGCGCAGCTTGTGTGGCGGCGAGCAGGTCCGGCTCATCGCGCTCCATGGAGAACGCCAGCCAGACATCGCCCGGGTGCGCCAGTGCATTGAGCTGTTGGACCAGCGTGGCGTGTTGCGGGCTGCTCGGCGGCACCAGGGCGTGCGCAGCCAAGGGCGGACGCTCGCGGCCGGCGCCGCGCACCAGCAAGTGGGCTGCCTGCTGCGCCAGCCACGCGGCTTCCGCCTCGCCTGCGCACAGCACGCGACCGCCAGCGGTCAGTGTGTGCATCAAGGCTTGGGCGGCGAAATTCAACTGCAGCGCCAGGCGCTCGGACGACTGATAAAGCCAGTCGGCGGTTTCCAGCAGGGGCTGCTGCAGGTGCGTGGGCAGGTAAGGGGTCTCCGGCATATGCGGCCGATGATATGTCAGCTCAGCTGGCATCGAAGGCCGCGGGCAGCCAGGTCAAAGCCTCGCCATCGATGGCGACCACGTCGAACCTGCAGGGCGGCCACACCGACAGTGTCTGGAGGTAAAACTTGGCACCCAGGATGCACTGGCGTTGCTTGCCGCGCGTCACGGAGGCCGCCGCACCACCATGGTCGGTGTCGGTGCGCTGGCGCACTTCCACGAACACCAGGGTGCCGTCACGGTCGCGCATGATGAGGTCCACCTCGGCCCCGCGGGCGCTCGGGCCGCGCGCCACCCGATAATTGCGCTCGACCAGCGCCAAGCCCTGCCCCAACAGGTGTTGCAAGGCGCGTTCCTCACCCTCATCGCCCCGGGATTTCGTTGTGACCCTTGATGTCAATTTGCTGCTCCAGGCCGCTCAACAGGTGGCCGGCAGCCAGCAGTATCCCAAAGGTGCGCTCTACCTCGTGCCCACACCGATCGGCAACCTGGCCGACCTCAGCCTGCGCGCCGTGCAGGTGCTGGCTGTGGTCGATGCCGTGGCGTGCGAAGACACCCGCGTCAGCGGTGGCCTGCTGCGCCACCTCGGGCTGGACAAGGCATTGCTGGCCGTGCACCAGCACAACGAGGCCCAGGCTGCAGCGCAGGTGGTGGCCCGCCTGCAGCAAGGCCAGCGCGTTGCGTACCTGAGCGATGCCGGCACGCCCGCCATCTCCGACCCCGGAGCCCATCTGGTGCGTGCCGCGCAGGCCGCCGGGCTGACCGTGGTGCCCCTGCCCGGGCCGAGCAGCGTCACCACCGCCCTCAGCGCGGCGGGCGACGTGGCGGCCCACGGTTTCCGCTTCGAGGGCTTCCTGCCGTCGAAAGGCGCTGCCCGCGTGGCCCGTCTGCGCGAGGTGCTCGCGCAAGATCACAGCGTCGTGTTGTTCGAGGCGCCGCACCGCATCGAGGCCCTGGCGGCCGAGTTGGCCGAGGTGCAGCCCGGCGGGCGCGTCACCCTGTGCCGCGAGCTCAGCAAGCAGTTCGAAACCATCGTGACCCTCGCTGTGGCGGATCTGCCCACTTGGCTGCAAGCCGATGCCAACCGTTTGCGCGGCGAGTTCGTCGTCGTGGTCCATGCCCAGGCGCCCACGGCAGAGGCCGCGGGCGTGTCGCCCCAGGTGTTGGCGCTGCTGACGGAATTGGTGCGCCACGTGCCGGTGAAGCACGCTGCCGCCCTGGTGGCCGATGTGCTGGGCTTGCCCCGCAAGGCCTTGTACGACGACGCCTTGCGTCTCCGCCAGGCCGACGACCACCCCACCGGCGGCTGAGGCACGCCCCCCGGACACACCCCCCATGAGGCGTAGCCCCCGCGGGTGGGGCGCCCTTGCCGTGCTCGGCAATTCGCCCGTCGAGGCGATCGCAACCCGCCCATTTGCGGGTGCCGGTCGCACCATGCTGCGCGACTGACATCCCCCATCTGCGGGGATCTGCGCCGAAACCGCCGTCAAACGCCGTTTACACACATCGAGGGAGAGAGGTTTCCCCGCAGTGCGGGTATGCCCTGAATTTAACGGAAAGTGTTCTCCAGATACTTGGGTTGTCTGCGTTCCACGCACATCAGATTCCCTCCCGCAGGCACACACAACAGGAGAACGAGCATGACTTTCACTTCGACCCGCAAGAGGGCCCTCAAGGCCGTTTGCGCCGCCGCCGCCGTGGCTGGCTTCGCACTGGCTGCCCCGGCCGCCCACGCCACCGGCACGAGCGCGAAGACCCAGTTCCCCGTCGTGCTGGTGCACGGCTTCATCGGTTTTGACAGCATCCTGGGCGTCGTCAACTACTTCTACGACATCCCCGGCAACCTGCGCAGCGAAGGCGCCACCGTCTACATCGCTTCGGTGAACCCCTCGCAAACCACCGAGTTCCGCGGTGAAGAGCTCATCCAGCAGATGAAGCAGTGGGCCGCCAAAGATGGCGTGACCAAGTTCAACCTGATCGGCCACAGCCATGGCGGCCCCACCGTGCGCTACGCCGCCGGCACCGTGCCCGGCATGGTGGCCTCGGTCAGCACCGTGGCTGGCACACACTTCGGCACCGTGGTCGCCGACGACCTCGGCCCCCAGGTCTCGGGCGACAAGACGCTCAACAGCCTGGCCACCGCCGGCCTGAAGCTGATTTCCTGGCTGACCGGCAACAAGACCACCGACAGCACCAGCCTGGCTGCAGCACTGAGCTCGCTGTCCACCGAAGGCTCGGCCACGTTCAACGCCAAGTTCCCCGCTGGCGCCCCCACCACCGACTGTGGCACCGGCCCCGAAGTTGCCAACGTGGCCGGCAACAACATCCGCTTCTACTCGTTCTCCGGCACGGCCGTCAAAACCAACGCCTGGGACATCTCCGACCTGATCCTCGCCGCCACGTCCGACTACTTCAAGGGCGAGGCCAACGACGGCCTGGTGAGCCGCTGCTCCAGCCACTGGGGCAAGGTCATCAAGGACGACTACGCCTGGAATCACCTCGACGAAATCAACCAGGTGCTCGGCACCATCGGCAAGGGCGCACCTGACCCCGTCGCTTTCTACAAGCAGCAGGTCAACCGCCTGAAGCTGGCCGGCCTGTGATGCCAGGGGCACACACCTCCCAACCTGGAGTCCGACTCATGAAATTCAAATTCTCGCTCTCGTCCGTCTGCGCCGCTGCCGTCATGGCCGGCGTCGCCCTGACCGCCCCGGCCGCCCACGCAGGCGTCCAGGCCAAGACCAAGTACCCCATCGTGCTGGTTCACGGCTTCATCGGCTTCGACAACATCCTCGGCGCCGTCAACTACTTCTACGACATCCCCGGCAACCTGCGCAGCGAAGGCGCCACCGTCTACATCGCTTCGGTGAACCCCTCGCAAACCACCGAGTTCCGCGGTGAAGAACTCATCCAGCAGATGAAGCAGTGGGCCGCCAAAGATGGCGTGACCAAGTTCAACCTGATCGGTCACAGCCATGGCGGCCCGACCGTGCGCTACGCCGCCGGCGTGGTGCCCGGCATGGTGGCCTCGGTCAGCTCCGTCGCTGGCACGCACTTCGGCTCCAAGGTGGCCGACGTCATCGGCGCCAACACCACCCCTGGTGGCGGCTTCGACCAGGCCGCCACGGCTGGCCTCAAGCTGATTTCCTGGCTGACCGGCAACAAGACCACCAGCGACACCGACCTGCTGACCGCCCTGGGCGCCCTCAGCACGGAAGGTGCGGCGGCCTTCAACGCCAAGTTCCCCGCTGGCGCACCGACCACCGTTTGCGGCGTCGGTCCGGACCGGGCCACCATCGCTGGCAACAGCATCCGCTTCTACTCGTTCTCGGGCACTTCGGTGAAGACCAACGGCTTCGACATCTCCGACGCCATCCTGGCCGAGACCGCCAAGTACTTCGGCAGCGAGCCCAACGACGGCCTGGTGAGCCGTTGCTCCAGCCACTGGGGCAAGGTCATCAAGGACAACTACACCTGGAACCACCTGGACGAAATCAACCAGGTGCTGGGCACCATCGGCAGCGGCTCGCCGGACCCGGTGGCTTTCTACGTGCAGCACGCCAACCGCCTGAAGTGGGCCTTCCTGTGATCTGAGCCTGCGCTCTGAAGCAGTGCGACCCGGCTGGCGCTGGCCAGGCCGGGTCGATGAATTTGCGCGCCTCCGTGGCCACGGGGATGCGCAGCCAGCAAGTCAAGAGGTTTGCACGATGCAGATGCGTGGATGGATGAAGGGCGCCGCCGTGGCGCTCGCCGTGGGTGTGGCGGCTGCGGGCTGGATGGCCTCGCAGCAGCCCGGTGGCTTGGCCAGCATCGCGGCGGTGGCTGGCGGCGGCTGGAGCATGATCCGCCCCGACGAAGCCCCTGCCTCCCAGGACACCAGCGCGCCCACGACCACCAGCCTCAGCGCCGAGCAGGTGCGTGTCAAGCTCTTCAAGGAAGGCTCCTTCCAGGGCACCGAGCCCAACGGCAACTGGTGCGTCACCAACGACAAGCTGGTGGCCTGCCCAGAGCTGCGCAAGCGTTTCGAGTACTACATCCTCGGCCTGGGCGAAGTCACCATCGCCGACATCCGCAACCTGGTCGAGGACGAAGCCCGCCGGGCGCACGGCGACGAGCTTGCCCGTGCCATCATGACCATCTGGGACAAACACTGGCAGGTGCGCACCTACGCGTGGCGCAGCGTGTTCGTGCAGGCCGACCAATCCACCTGGCGCCCTGCCTTCGAGGAGCAGCGCCTGGTGCGCCGCCAAATCCTTGGCGAAGACTGGGCCAAGGCCTTTTACGCCGACGACGAGGCCAAGTTTCAGCAGTTCATGGCCCAGGTCGAATCCGGCCAGCCCCCACCGCCGGACCCGGGCGAGCCCGTGCCGCAAATGGCCCCGGGCAAGGACCCGGCCGCCGTGCACGCCGAGCGCGTCGCCCGTTACGGCCAGGCCGCCGCCGACCGCCTGGCCAAGGCCGACGAGGAATGGGCCGACTGGGAGCGCCGCCTGGCTGGGGCGCGCAGCGAGTGGGAGCGCCTGAAAGCCTCGGGCCAGCTGTCCGACCTCCAGCGCAAGCAGGACATGGACGCCTACATCAACGCCAACTTCAAGCCCGACGAGCATTTGCGCGTGCGCGCCCTGTTGCATCTCTGATGCACCTTTGATGCACCTCTGATGCACCTCTGATGCACCTCTGATGCACCTCTGATGCACTTCGCGCAACCCTTGCGCACCTCGGTCACCCTGCCTGCGCCCCGTGGTCGGCGCATGCGGGGCGGCCGTGCCACAATCACCGCATGATCGCCGTCGACGCCACCCTCGCCCGCCTGCAAACCGCCCGTGACCTGCTGCTGGCACCCTACGGTCTGGACGAATCCAGCCTGCTGAACGCCCTGCGCGTCATCACCCAGCACCGTGTCGACGACGCCGACCTCTACTTCCAGTACACCCGCAGCGAAGGCTGGAGCCTCGAGGAAGGCATCGTCAAATCCGGCAGCTTCGGCATCGACCAGGGTGTCGGTGTGCGCGCCATTTCCGGCGAGAAAACCGCCTTCGCCTACTCCGACGACATTTCCGAAGCAGCCTTGCTGGACGCCGCCCGCACCGTGCGCACCATCGCGGCCGCAGGCCAGAGCCGCCGCGTCAAGGTGGATGGCCACCGCGTCGCGCCCAGCCGCAGCCTTTACGCCGCCTTCGACCCCATCGCCTCCATGGACAGCGCCGCCAAGGTGGCGCTGCTCGAAGACGTCGAGCGCCGCGCCCGCGCCAAAGACCCGCGCATCGTGCAAGTCATGGCCGGCCTGGGTTGCGAGTACGACGTCGTGCTGGTGGCGCGCGCCAACGGCGTGCTGGCCGCCGACGTGCGCCCGCTCATCCGCCTGTCTGTCACCGTGATCGCCGAGCAGAACGGTCGCCGGGAGGTGGGCTCGGGCGGCGGCGGCGGTCGCCACGACCTGGCCTACTTCACCCCCGAGATGGTCCAGACCTACGTGGACCAGGCGGCGCACGCCGCCCTCGTCAACCTGGAAGCCCGCCCCGCGCCGGCCGGCGAGATGACCGTGGTGCTCGGCTCTGGCTGGCCCGGCATCCTGTTGCACGAAGCCGTCGGCCACGGCCTGGAAGGTGACTTCAACCGCAAGGGCTCCAGTGTCTATGCCGGCCGCATCGGCCAGCGCGTCGCCTCCAAGGGCGTCACCGTCCTCGACGACGGCACCCTCCCTGATCGCCGAGGCTCGCTCAACATCGACGACGAGGGCCACGTCAGCCAGCGCAACGTCCTCATCGAAGACGGCATCCTGCGCGGCTACATCCAGGACGCCACCAACGCCCGCCTGATGAGAACAGCGCCCACCGGCAACGGCCGCCGCGAAAGCTACGCCCACCTGCCCATGCCTCGCATGACCAACACCTACATGCTGGCCGGCGACAAGGATCCGCAGGAAATCGTCGCTTCCATCGAGCGTGGCGTTTACGCTGTCAACTTCGGCGGGGGCCAGGTGGACATCACCTCGGGCAAGTTCGTGTTCTCGGCCTCCGAGGCCTACTGGGTCGAAAAGGGCAAGATCCTCTATCCGGTCAAGGGTGCGACCCTGATCGGCAATGGCCCCGACGCCATGAACCGCGTCAGCATGATCGGCAACGATCTGGCGCTGGACAGCGGCGTGGGCACCTGCGGCAAAGAGGGGCAAAGCGTGCCGGTGGGCGTGGGCCAACCGACCCTGCGCATCGACGGCCTGACCGTTGGCGGCACGGCTTGATCCCTGCTGCCTCAGCCTGGCACGGGTGAGGCACCCGTCTGGCGCCCTGCCGGTGCACTATTTTCCTTCTTGCGTGCACGGGGGCTTGACCAGTCACTCTGAACGCGTGCATAATACAAGGCTTCGCTGTTGAAGCGTTTGTTTTCGGCCCGCCACTCCTCGGCGGGTTTCTTCGAAGCAAGCACTTTTTCAGATCCGCCCGTTCTACGGGCCCAAGACTGATGGTTCGTTGTTGCGCAGTGGTTTGCGCAGCCGAACGATCAAGTTGGGGTACACCATGATCCAAATGCAATCGCGACTCGATGTCGCAGACAACACGGGTGCCAAGAGCGTCATGTGCATCAAGGTGCTCGGTGGCTCTAAGCGTCGTTACGCTGGTATCGGCGACATCATCAAGGTGAGCATCAAAGAAGCCGCTCCGCGTGGCCGCGTCAAAAAGGGCGAGGTTTACAGCGCTGTGGTCGTTCGCACCGCCAAGGGCGTGCGTCGTCAAGACGGCTCGCTGATCAAGTTCGACGGCAACGCCGCCGTGCTGCTGAACGCCAAGCTGGAGCCCATCGGCACCCGCATCTTCGGCCCCGTGACGCGTGAACTGCGTACCGAGCGCTTCATGAAGATCGTGTCGCTGGCCCCCGAGGTCCTCTGATCCTCGGTCTCGACAGTTCAGTAAAGGACAGCTCCATGAACAAGCTCAAAACCGGCGACCAGGTCATCGTTCTGACCGGCCGTGACAAAGGCAAGCGCGGTACCGTGTCGGCCCGCGTCGACGCCGACCACCTGCTGGTCGATGGCGTGAACGTTGCCAAGAAGCACGTCAAGCCGAACCCTCTCAAGGGCACCACCGGCGGCATCGTCGACAAGACCATGCCCATCCACCAGTCCAACGTGGCGATTTTCAACCCTGCCTCTGGCAAGGCTGACCGCGTCGGCATCAAGCTCCTGGCAGACGGCAAGAAAGTGCGCGTCTTCAAGTCCAGCGGCGAAGAAATCAAGGCTTGAGGTCACACATGGCTCAACAACAAGCTCGCCTGCAGCAGATCTACCGCGAAAAGATCGTCCCCGAACTGATGAAGCAGTTCGGCTACAAGTCGATCATGGAAGTGCCGCGCCTGACCAAGATCACCCTGAACATGGGTGTCTCGGAAGCTGTGTCGGACAAGAAGGTCATGGACCACGCCGTCGGCGACCTGACCAAGATCGCTGGCCAAAAGCCCGTGGTCACCATGTCGAAGAAGCCCATTGCCGGCTTCAAGATCCGCGAGAACATGCCCATCGGTTGCATGGTCACGCTGCGCGGCGTCACCATGTTCGAATTCCTGGACCGCTTCGTCACTGTCTCGCTGCCCCGCGTGCGTGACTTCCGCGGCATCTCCGGTCGTTCCTTTGACGGTCGCGGCAACTACAACGTCGGCGTCAAAGAACAGATCATCTTCCCGGAAATCGAGTACGAGAAGATCGACGCTGTTCGTGGTCTGAACATCAGCATCACGACGACCGCCAAGACCGACGAAGAAGCCAAGGCTCTGCTGACGGCTTTCAAGTTCCCGTTCAAGAACTGAGGCCCATCATGGCAAAAGTCTCTCTGAAGCAACGCGAAGAAAAGCGCGAAAAGCTGGTTGCCAAGTACGCCAAGAAGTACGCGGAACTCAAGGCCATCATCGACGACAGCAAGAAGTCGGATGAAGAGCGCTACCTGGCTCGCCTGGAGCTGCAGAAGCTGCCCCGCAATGCGAACCCGACCCGCCTGCGCGCACGCTGCAACCTGACCGGTCGCCCGCGTGGCACCTTCCGTCAGTTCGGCCTCGGCCGCACCAAGATCCGTGAATTGGCTTTCGCTGGCGACATCCCCGGTGTCACCAAGGCAAGCTGGTAATCCCGGCAGGGCACGAACAGGAGTTATCCCATGAGCATGAGTGATCCCATCGCCGACATGCTGACACGCATTCGCAACGCGCAAATGGTCAACAAGACCAACGTTGCACTGCCGTCGTCCAAGCTGAAAGTCGCGATCGCCCAAGTCCTGAAGGACGAAGGTTACATCGACGGTTTCGCCGTCACCGGTGAAGCCGCCAAGCCCACGCTGGAAATTGCCCTCAAGTACTACGCTGGCCGCCCGGTCATCGAGCGCATCGAGCGTGTTTCCCGTCCTGGCCTGCGCATCTACAAGGGCCGCCACGACATTCCTCAGGTCATGAATGGCCTGGGCGTTGCCATCGTGACCACCCCCAAGGGCGTCATGACCGACCGCAAGGCGCGCGCTGCCGGCATCGGTGGCGAAGTCATCGCCTACGTCGCCTGATAGAGGAGCATCGCACATGTCCCGCGTTGGAAAAATGCCGATCGCCGTCCCTCAAGGTGTGGACGTCAAGATCACCGCCGAAGCCGTGACCGTCAAGGGCGCGCTCGGTACCCTGAGTCTGCCGGCCAACGGCCTGGTCACCGTCACGCAAGACGGTGCCACGCTGAAGATCGCGCCGGCCAATGACACCGCCGCCGCCAATGCCATGTCCGGCACCTTCCGCGCCCTGTTGAACAACACCGTCAACGGTGTCAGCAAGGGCTTCGAGAAGAAGCTGACGCTCATCGGTGTGGGCTTCAAGGCCCAGGCCGCTGGTCAGAAGCTGAACCTGTCCATTGGTTTTTCTCACCCTGTGGTGAAGGACATGCCCGCCGGCATCAAGGTCGAAACGCCTTCGCCCACGGAAATCGTGATCAAGGGCTCTGACCGCCAGGTCGTGGGCCAGGTCGCTGCCGAGGTGCGCGCCTTCCGTCCGCCCGAGCCTTACAAGGGCAAGGGCATCCGCTATGCGGACGAGCGCGTGGTCATCAAAGAGACCAAGAAGAAGTAAGGAGCTGATTCATCATGGCAACGAGCAAGAAGGAACAGCGCCTGCGTCGCGCTCGCCAGACACGTGCACGGATCGCCCTGCAAGGCGCCGTCCGTCTGACGGTCACCCGCAGCAACCTGCACATCTACGCCACCGTCATCTCTGGCGACGGCACCAAGATCCTGGCCACCGCTTCCACGCAAGAGAAGGAAGTGCGCGAACAGGTCAAGAACGGCGGCAACGCCGAGGCCGCGACCCTGGTTGGCAAGCGCATTGCCGAAAAGGCCAAGGCCGCTGGTGTCGAGAAGGTCGCCTTCGATCGCGCTGGCTACCAGTATCACGGTCGTATCAAGGCCTTGGCCGAAGCCGCGCGTGAAGCCGGCCTCGTGTTCTAAGCCATCCAAGCTGCGGTACGCAACCGGAAGGAATTCAAATGGCAAAGTTTCAACCCAAGGTGGCAGACGAAGGTCGTGACGACGGTCTGCGCGAGAAGATGATCCAGGTGAACCGCGTGACCAAAGTGGTCAAGGGCGGTCGGATCATGGGCTTCGCAGCACTGACCGTGGTCGGTGACGGCGATGGCCGCATCGGCATGGGCAAGGGCAAGGCCCGTGAAGTGCCCCTGGCCGTGCAAAAGGCCATGGACCAGGCACGCCGCGGCATGCTGAAGGTGCCCCTCAAGAACGGTTCGGTGTTCCACAACCTGACCGGCCACCACGGCGCAGCCAAGGTGCTGCTGGCTCCGGCTCCCGCTGGTACCGGCATCATCGCAGGCGGCCCGATGCGCGCTGTCTTCGAAGTGATGGGCATCACCGACATCGTGGCCAAGAGCCTCGGTTCGTCCAACCCGTACAACATGGTTCGTGCCACTTTCGACGCCCTGAACAAGGCGACGACCCCGGCCGAAGTCGCTGCCAAGCGCGGTCTGACCGTTGAAGACATCTTCAACTGATCGCAGGAGAAGCTGACATGAGCGAGAAGAAAACCGTCACCGTCAAGCTGGTGCGCAGCGTCATCGGCACCCGTGCCGACCACCGCGATACCGTCCGCGGTCTGGGCCTGCGCCGTCTGAACAGCACTTCGGTGCTGGAAGACACGCCTGCTGTGCGCGGCATGATCAACAAGGTTCGCTACCTGGTTGTGGTGCTGTAAGCATCAAAACCTCTGGGGAATTCCATGGAACTCAATAGCATCAAGCCCGCATCGGGTGCCAAGCATGCCAAGCGCCGCGTCGGCCGTGGCATCGGCTCCGGCCTGGGCAAGACCGCTGGTCGCGGTCACAAGGGTCAGAAGTCGCGTTCGGGCGGTTACCACAAGGTCGGCTTCGAGGGCGGTCAAATGCCCCTGCAGCGCCGCCTGCCCAAGCGCGGTTTCAAGTCGCACCTGCTGAAGTACAACGCCGAGATCACTCTGGGCGAACTGCAAGCACTGGGTGCTGCCGAAGTCGACGTGCTGTCCCTGAAGGCCGCTGGTCTGATCCCTCAGATCGCCAAGGTCGTCAAGGTCATCAAGTCGGGTGAGCTGTCTGCCAAGGTCGTGCTCAAGGGCATCGGCGCCACCGCGGGCGCCAAGGCCGCGATTGAAGCCGCCGGCGGCTCGCTGGCTGAATAAGCCGGCCCACGAGCAAACACGAACGTCAAAGCCTGAACAGGACTCAGCGTGGCCACTTCTCCCTCTCAACTGGCTCAAAGCGGCAAGTTCGGCGACCTCCAGCGTCGCCTGACTTTCCTGCTGCTGGCGCTGGTCGTTTACCGCATCGGGGCGCACATCCCCGTGCCGGGCATCGATCCGTCCCAGCTGCAGCAGCTGTTCAAAGGCCAGCAGGGCGGCATCCTGAGCCTGTTCAACATGTTCTCGGGCGGTGCGCTGTCGCGCTTCACCGTGTTTGCGCTGGGCATCATGCCCTACATCTCTTCGTCCATCATCATGCAGATGATGGGCTACGTGATCCCTCAGCTTGAGCAGCTCAAGAAAGAGGGTGAGGCCGGTCGGCGCAAAACCACGCAGTACACACGCTACGCCACGGTTGGCCTGGCGCTGTTCCAGTCCTTCGGCATTGCCGTCGCTCTGGAGGGTACGGCTGGTTTGGTGATCAACCCCGGCTTCGGCTTTCGCATGACCACGGTCATCAGCCTCACCGCAGGCACGATGTTCCTGATGTGGCTGGGTGAACAAATCACCGAGCGTGGTCTTGGCAACGGCATCTCGATCCTGATTTTCGGCGGCATTGCGGCCGGCCTGCCCGGCGCCATGGGTGGCTTGTTTGAATTGATCCGCACTGGTGCGATGAGCATCCCTGCCGCGATCTTCATCGTGGCCCTGGTCGGTCTGGTGACTTTCTTTGTGGTGCTGGTCGAACGCGGCCAGCGCAAGATTCTGGTCAACTATGCGAAGCGCCAGGTGGGGAACCGTGTCTACGGTGGTCAGTCGTCGCACCTGCCGCTGAAGATCAACATGGCCGGTGTCATCCCCCCGATCTTCGCTTCGTCGATCATCTTGCTGCCGACCACGGCCGTGGGTTGGTTCGCCACTGGTGACAGCATGCGCTGGTTGAAGGACATCGCCAGCATGTTGTCGCCCGGTCAGCCGATCTACGTGATTCTTTATTCTGTGGCCATCGTCTTCTTCTGCTTCTTCTACACGGCCCTGGTGTTCAACAGCCGTGAGACCGCAGATAACCTGAAGAAGAGTGGCGCATTCATTCCTGGCATCCGTCCTGGTGACCAGACCGCGCGTTACATTGACAAGATCCTCGCGCGTCTGACCCTGGCCGGTGCCGTGTACATCACCGCGGTGTGCCTGCTGCCCGAGTTCCTCGTGCTGAAGTACAACGTCCCGTTCTATTTCGGTGGCACGTCCCTGCTGATCATCGTGGTTGTCACGATGGACTTCTGGGCGCAGGTGCAGTCGTATGTGATGTCTCAGCAGTATGACTCGCTGCTGAAGAAGGCCAATTTCAAGTCGAACTGATGTCGGTTCGGCAGGGTCCGGCCAGCTGGCGGCATCGGAAGGGTGTTGCGGCAGGCAAGGTGCCCATGAGTTGATTCGTGCTCGCATCGTGTTCCGGGCGAAGTGAGCTTGAGAGTGAAGTGACCCCGGAAACGTGGGCGAATTTCCGCAGAGCAGTTCTGCGGTTCAGGAGAAGACCATGAAAGTTTCGGCATCCGTCAAGAAGATGTGCCGCAATTGCAAAATCATCCGTCGCAAGGGTGTGGTTCGCGTGATCTGCACCGACCCGCGTCACAAGCAGCGTCAAGGCTGATTGGCCTGGCGTAGCGACGACACACGCGTTCAGAGGACTTTATGGCACGTATTGCTGGCATCAACATTCCGCCGCACAAGCACACCGAAATCGGTCTGACTTCGATCTACGGCATCGGTCGCACCACCGCGCAGAAAATCTGCACGGCCGCGGGCATTCCCTTCAACAAGAAGATCAAGGAATTGACCGACACCGACCTGGAGAAGATTCGGGAAGAAGTGGGCAAGCTCACCATCGAAGGTGACCTGCGCCGCGAGCTCTCGATGAACATCAAGCGCCTGATGGACCTGGGCTGCTACCGCGGTTTCCGCCATCGTCGTGGTCTGCCGATGCGCGGTCAGCGCACCCGCACGAACGCACGCACCCGCAAGGGTCCGCGCAAGGCGATTGCTGGCAAGAAGTGATCTGCGCTGGTTGACTGAGTTCGAAAGAGATACATCATGGCAAAAGCACCTGCGAACAGCGCTGCCCGTCGTGTGAGCAAGAAAGTCCGCAAGAACATTGCAGACGGCATCGCCCACGTGCACGCTTCGTTCAACAACACCATCATCACCATCACGGACCGCCAGGGCAACGCCTTGTCCTGGGCTTCGTCCGGTGGTCAAGGTTTCAAGGGCTCGCGCAAGTCCACCCCCTTTGCTGCCCAGGTGGCTGCCGAGGTGGCTGGTCGCGCTGCTCAAGAGCAAGGCATCAAGAACCTGGACGTCGAGATCAAGGGCCCTGGCCCGGGTCGCGAGTCTTCGGTCCGCGCGCTGGCCTCGCTGGGCATCCGGATCAACTCGATCTCGGACGTGACTCCTGTGCCGCACAACGGCTGCCGTCCCCAGAAGCGTCGCCGCATCTGATGGATGACTGGCAGGCCGCTGGGTCTGCCGGTTCCTGGTGTTGTCCGCGCTGCCGCTGGCGACACCGCTGAAGCTGGTTTTTCGAGTAGCCCGACGGGGCAGCTGGAAAAGCAGCTTTTCTTGCTATACTGGCAAGTTCTCCGAAGGGCGAACCGCTTTGTGTTTTACCGCAAGGCGGTTTGTCTGTTTCTCGAAGCCCACCGTCTGGTCGACTGCGTCGGCCAGACTCGCGTCGCGCCCGACACTCCGACGGGGTGGCGTCAGATCAAACAAGGACACGAAACGTGGCACGTTACCTCGGACCCAAGGCCAAACTGGCCCGCCGCGAAGGCACCGACCTGTTCCTCAAGAGCGCCCGCCGCCCCATCAGCGACAAGGCCAAGTTCGACACCAAGCCTGGTCAGCACGGCCGCACCTCTGGTTCGCGCACCTCTGACTTCGGTCTGCAACTGCGTGAAAAGCAGAAGGTCAAGCGCATGTACGGCGTGCTGGAAAAGCAGTTCCGCCGCTACTTCGCCGAAGCCGAGCGCCGCAAGGGCAACACCGGCTCGAACCTGCTGACCCTGCTGGAATCGCGCCTCGACAACGTCGTCTACCGCATGGGCTTCGCCTCGACCCGTGCCGAGGCGCGTCAGCTGGTTGGTCACAAGGGCGTGACCGTGAACGGTCAGGTCGTGAACATCCCGTCGTACCTGGTGAAGACCGGTGACGTGGTGGCTGTGCGCGAAAAGGCGAAGAAGCAAGTCCGTGTCCTGGAAGCCTACAAGCTGGCCGAGTCTGTCGGCCTGCCGGGCTGGGTCTCGGTCGATGGCACCAAGCTGGAAGGTGTCTTCAAGAAGAGCCCGGACCGCGATGAATTCGGCTCCGACATCAACGAATCGTTGATCGTCGAACTGTATTCGCGTTGATGTCTCTCATGGCTGCGCGGCGCGTTCCCCTGGAGCGTGCGGCGTGGCCTTGTGCCGTTTGGTTTTCGGGCCGAGCGGCATGTGTTTTTCGCGCCGAGGCATCCGCCTCGGTTGGTCCAGCAGCCTTATCGGTGTAACGAGCCGAGGGTAATGACAGGAAGACCTCATGCAAACGAATTTGCTGAAACCCAAAGCCATCCAGGTGGAACCGCTCGGCGGTCACCGCGCCAAGGTCACGCTCGAGCCGTTTGAGCGTGGCTATGGCCACACCCTCGGCAACGCGCTGCGTCGCGTGCTGTTGTCGTCGATGGTCGGTTTCGCACCCACGGAAGTCACCATCGCAGGCGTGCTCCACGAGTATTCGGCCATCGATGGCGTGCAGGAAGACGTGGTCCACATCATGCTAAACCTCAAGGGCGTGGTGTTCCGTCTGCACAACCGTGACGAAGTCACCCTGGTGCTGCGCAAAGACGGCGAAGGCCCTGTCACGGCAGCCGACATCCAGACCCCGCACGACATCGAGATCGTCAACCCGAACCACGTGATCGCGCACCTGTCTGCCGGCGGCAAGCTGGACATGCAGATCAAGGTGGAGAAGGGCCGCGGCTATGTGCCTGGCAACGTGCGCCGCTATGGCGAAGAGTCGAGCAAGGCCATTGGCCGCATCGTGCTGGACGCTTCGTTCTCGCCGGTGCGCCGCGTGAGCTACACGGTTGAAAGCGCCCGCGTCGAGCAGCGCACCGACCTGGACAAGCTGGTCATGGAGATCGAAACCAACGGCGCCATCTCGCCCGAGGAAGCGATCCGTGCTTCGGCCAAGATCCTGGTCGAACAGCTGGCCGTGTTCGCGCAGCTGGAAGGCAGCGAGATCGCTGCGTTCGATGCGCCGGCCAAGTCGGCCCAGCACTTCGACCCGATCCTGCTGCGTCCGGTCGACGAACTCGAGCTTACCGTGCGTTCGGCCAACTGCCTCAAGGCAGAGAACATTTACTACATCGGCGACCTCATCCAGCGCACCGAGACCGAGCTGCTCAAGACCCCGAACCTGGGTCGCAAGTCGCTCAACGAGATCAAGGAAGTGCTGGCGTCGCGTGGTTTGGCCCTGGGCTCGCGCCTGGAAGCCTGGCCGCCCCAAGGTCTGGACAAGCGTTGATTTTTTGAAAGTGGATGCACCCGGTCATCGGGGCATCCGGTGCACCCGGCGGTACCTTGAAACGGCCGTCGGTTTTGATAAAGAAAGGAAAGCACCATGCGTCACGGAAACGGGCTCCGTAAACTGAACCGCACTTCGTCTCACCGCGCTGCCATGTTCCGCAACATGGCCAATTCGCTGATCGAGCACGAAGCCATCAAGACCACCGTGCCCAAGGCCAAGGAACTGCGCCGCATCGTCGAGCCGCTGATCACCCTGGCCAAGGAGCCGACCGTCGCCAATCGCCGCCTGGCTTTTGACCGTCTGCGCAACCGCGACAACGTGGTCAAGCTGTTCGACGTGCTGGGCCCGCTGTTCGCCAAGCGTCCTGGTGGCTACACCCGCATCCTGAAGATGGGTTTCCGCGTGGGCGACAACGCTCCGATGGCCTACATGGAGCTGGTCGAGCGCAGCCACAGCGAGGCTGCCGCTGAAGACAACGCTGCCTGACAAGCTGCGGAGAAAGCTGCCGAGAAGGCTGCCACGCAGCGCATGTCGGAACTGGGCCATGGCCCAGCACGAACCGGAACCCGCCGCGCCCTGTGCGTTGCGGGTTTTTTCTTTGGGTCTTCTTTTCGCTTTACCGTGTTGGCTCACTGGTCAAGGTGTCAAAGTTGTGCCATAATTTATGTCTCAGCCGCGGGGTGGAGCAGTCTGGTAGCTCGTTGGGCTCATAACCCAAAGGTCGTTGGTTCAAATCCGGCCCCCGCAACCACATCATTCGGATCAGGTGACTCCAGTGCCATCGGGCACAGCAGGGCGTTGGGCATCAGGCCTTGTGCGTCACCCGGCCCACCAGCACGTTGGCACTGCGCGCTTGCGCACCGAACGTGAGAACCACATCCTGTCGCGGGGTGGAGCAGTCTGGTAGCTCGTTGGGCTCATAACCCAAAGGTCACAGGTTCAAATCCTGTCCCCGCAACCAACATGTCCTTGCATGACCCAGCCTTCCGGCCAGCGGTTGGAGGGCGCAGCAAAAAGCCACCGTTGGGTGGCTTTTTTGTTGTCGGCACGCAGGGGTGCGTGCCCAAGCGGTGGCACGGCGCGCGGATGGCGCCATGCCACTCCGCAGATCAGGGCAGGGTCGGGTAGTCGGTGTAGCCGTGGGGGCCTTGGCCACCGTACAGCGGCGCATCGGGGAAAAGCTCGTTGAGGGGCGCGTTCTCCTGGAATCGGCGCACGAGGTCGGGGTTGGTGATCATGGCGCGGCCGAACGACACCAGGTCGGCGTGCCCGTTGGCCACGGCCTGCTCGGCCATGTCCTTGGTGTAGCCGTTGTTCACCATCCAGACGCCGCTGTAGAGCTTGCGCAGGGCGGCGTAGTCGAAGGGGGCGATGTCGCGCGGCCCGCCGGTGGCGCCTTCAACGACGTGGATGTACACCGGGTGCAGCTTCTCGAGCTCGCGCACGACGTGCTCGAACAGCGGCTGCGGCTTGCTCTCATTGGAGTCGTTGACGGGCGAGACGGGCGACAGGCGCACGCCGACCTTGCTGGCGCCGATTTCGCCGATCACGGCAGCCATCACTTCGATGAGGAAACGGGCGCGGTTCTCGATGGTGCCGCCGTAGGCGTCGGTTCGGTGATTCGAGCCGTCGCGCAGGAACGCGTCGAGCAGATAGCCGTGGGCGCCGTGGACCTCGACGCCGTCAAAACCGGCCTTGATGGCGTGGCGGGCGGCGGTGCGGAAGTCGTCGACGATGCCGGCGATTTCGGCCGTTTCCAGGGCGCGCGGTTCGGAGGTGTCGACATAACCGGCGCCTGGGATGTAGGTTTTGGCCTTGGCGCGGATGGCCGACGGCGCCACCGGGGCCTTCTCACCGGGTTGGAAGGCGGTGTGCGACATGCGACCGGTGTGCCACAGCTGCACGAAGATCTTGCCGCCCTTGGCGTGCACCGCGTCGGTGACCTTGCGCCAGCCCGCGATTTGCTCCGGCGTGTGCAAGCCGGGGGTCGCCACGTAGCCCTGGGCCTGGGCGGACACCTGCGTGGCCTCCGCGATGATCAGGCCCACGCTGGCGCGTTGCGCGTAGTACTCGACCGTCATGGGGCCAGGCACGTTGCCGGCTTCGGCGCGGTTGCGCGTCAGCGGCGCCATGGCCATGCGGTTGGACAGGGTGATGTCACCAAGGCGGAAGGGCTGGTAGAGGGATGCGGTCATGGCGATCTCCGGGACGGGGGTGGAAGGGAGGGTGCGTCAGGGGCTGACGCGGGAGCTTGATGTGGGTCAGGCGTGGGTGCCTGCGGCCAGCAAGTGGTCGATCAGCAGGTCGGTGGTCTGTCGCAGCGGTTCGGTGGATTGCGCGATCTTCATGCGCAGCAGCGCGCCTTCCCAGGCATCCCAGAACAGCGCCGAGAGCACGCTGGCATCGACATCTTGCCGAACGCTGCCCTCCTGCTGTGCGCGGGCGATGAGCTCGGCCAGGCGAAGGCGCCACGCGTCCATGCTGGCCTGCAGCACACTGCGGCAAATGGCGCTGGACTCGGCCACCTCGGCGGCGAAGTTGCCGACCAGGCAGCCCTGGCAACGGGTGTGGGCGTGGTGCGCGATGAAACGGGCGAAGGTGTGCCGGATGGCGCCAAGGGCATCGGGCGGGGCGTCCGCCAGGCACTGCGTCCAGGCCTGGTCAACCCACGCGGCATAGTTGCGGATGATCTGGGCGGCGAACGCCTCTTTGCTGTCGAAGTGGTTGTAGAACGAACCCTTCGGCACGCCGGCTTGGTCGGTGATCTGCTGGATGCCGGTGGCGTTGTAGCCGAGACGGGTGAACAACAGGTAGCCCGCCTCGGAGAGGCGACGGGGGATGTCGGTTTTGTCGGCGGTGCGGGGCATGGGTGAAGAATATGACCGGTCGTCTTGAATTGCGAAGGAGGAGTCTGGATGTCCGTGTTGTCTGTGTGGAATTGGACATGCATCAAAGAACATGTGCACCGCTGTGGCGGCCACGCCGCCCGAGACGCTGCGTTGTGGGGGCGAACGCCGGCAGGCCATATGCTTGTCACGCCCCCGCCCGACGATGCCCCTCAGGCGTGTCATTGAGCAGTCCAGCCCAGTCCAGCCCCACCGCACCATGAGCGCCTTCACCAACCTGACTTTCGACCAGATCGACATCGGCGCCTCGCTGGTGATCCACCACACGGTGACACGCCACGAGGTCGAGTTGATGGCGCTGGTGTCTGGCGATGCCAACCCCTTCGTGCCACGAGAGGGCGTGCCGCAAGACCCAGGCCCCGTGTGCGAGGGCGTGAGCGCCGAGGCGCTGGTCCACGGCATACTCAAGCGCCAGTTGCCGGGGCCAGGCACCGTCATCCTGTCGCACCAACTGGCTTATGGCGGAACGGCCCGCGCGGGGGACGAGCTGGTGGCCACCATCGCGGCCGTTGCGAAGCAGGCGCCCGACCAGATCACGTTTGATTGCCAAGTGCACCATGCCGATGCCGTTTTGTTGCAAGGCACGGTCACGGTGCGGGCGCCAGCGGCCCAGCAGACGGTGGACGGGCGCGACGCGGTCGATGTGGTGCTGCGCCGCAATGACGTGTTCGGGCGCCTGTTCCGAGAGTGCGAGGCGCTGCCGCCTGTGAGCTGCGCCGTGGTCCACCCCTGCGACGCGAGCGCCTTGCGGGGCGCGCTGGAGGCTGCCCATCACGGTCTGATCACGCCGGTCCTGGTGGGGCCTCAGGCGAAAATCCAGGCCGTGGCTTTGGCCGAGGGCTTGGACCTCACCGGTCACCGCATTGTGGACACCGAGCACAGCCACGCCGCCGCCGACGCTGCCGTGGCCCTGGCCCGCAGCGGCGAAGTGCAGGCGCTGATGAAAGGCAGCCTGCACACCGACGAGCTGATGGCCGCCGTGGTGCCCTCCGCCACCGGGCTGCGAACGGGGCGGCGCATCAGCCATGTCTTCGTGATGGACGTCCCGGCCTACCCCCGGATGCTGTTGGTGACGGACGCGGCCATCAACATCGCCCCCGACATCGCGGACAAGGTGGACATCGTGCAGAACGCCATCGACCTGGCGCAGGTGCTGGGCGTGGCGTCTCCGAGGGTGGCCATCCTGGCGGCCGTGGAGACGGTGAACCCCGAGATGCCGGCCACCATCGACGCGGCCATGCTGTGCAAGATGGCCGACCGCGGTCAGATCACGGGCGGGCGGGTCGACGGGCCCTTGGCTTTCGACAACGCCGTGAGCCTCGAAGCCGCACGCACCAAGGGGATCGCGTCCGAGGTGGCGGGGCAGGCTGACATCCTGGTGGTGCCCAACCTGGAGGCGGGCAACATGGTGGCCAAGCAGCTGCAGTACCTGGCAGGCGCCGACAGCGCGGGCATCGTGCTGGGCACGCGCGTGCCCATGATCCTGACCAGCCGCGCCGACAGCGTGCGCACACGGCTGGCATCTGCCGCTGTGCTCAAGCTGCTGGCCCATGCGCAAGCCGCCAAGCGGGCGGCCACGTACACACCCACGCACACCTCGACGCACTTGACCATGCAGACAGCCATGCAGACGGCCATGCAGGGCCAGCAAGCCGGCAAGGCTGGGGCCGGCGCATGAGCCGGGCCATCGTTGTCTTCAACGCTGGTTCGTCCAGCCTGAAGTTCTCGCTGTTCCCGGCCGTGCCTTTGCCCACCGGGCCCGACCACGCCTGGCTGCACGGGCAGATCGAGGGTCTCGGCGTGCACCCTCATCTCCAGGCCCACACGCCCGACGGCACGGTCGTGCTGCAGCAAGACTGGCCTGGCGCCCTCAGCCACGACGAGGCTTTGGGCTTCCTGCTCACGGCCCTCCAGCCCTTTTTGCAAGGCCACACCTTGTGCGCGGTGGGCCACCGCATCGTGCACGGTGGCAGCCGCTTTCAATCGCCCGTGCTGCTGAACGACGCGGTGCTGGCAGAACTGGACGCCCTGGTGCCGCTCGCGCCCCTGCACCAGCCGCACAACCTGGCGCCGGTGCGGGCGCTGCAACGCGTGGCACCCAGCCTGCTGCAGGTGGGCTGTTTCGACACCGCCTTCCACACCACCTGCCCGCCGCTGGCGCAGCGTTTCGCTCTGCCGCGCGAGCTGCACGACGCTGGTGTGCGGCGCTATGGCTTCCACGGCCTGTCGTACGAATACATCGCCAGCCAGTTGCCGCAGGTCGATGTGCGGGCCGCGCAGGGCCGCACCGTCGTCATGCACCTGGGCAATGGCGCGAGCATGTGCGCCATGCACGGCGCGCGCAGCGTGGACAGCAGCATGGGGTTCACGGCACTCGATGGCCTGATGATGGGCACGCGCTGCGGCAGCCTGGATGCGGGCGTGCTGCTGTGGCTGATGGACGAGCGGGGCATGGACGCCCGCGCCATCGAGCGCGTCCTGTACAAGGCGTCGGGCCTGTTGGGGGTGTCGGGCGGTCTGTCGTCCGACATGCGCACCTTGCTGGCCAGCGACCGCGGCGAGGCGCAAGAGGCGGTGGCACTGTACGTGCGCCGCATCACCCGGGAGCTGGGTGCCATGGTGGCGGTGCTGGGCGGCATCGACGCCATCGTGTTCACCGCGGGCATCGGCGAGCACGCAGCGCCCATCCGGGCCGACGTCTGCCGGCAGGCGGCCTGGCTCGGGGTGCGCCTGGACGATGCGGCCAATGCGGGCGCATCGGGCCTGAGCGACGGCCAGAGCCTGCGCATCAGCGCGGCCGACAGCGCCGTGGCCGTGTGGGTGATTCCCACCGACGAGGAGCGCATGATCGCGCAGCACACCCGGCGACTGGCCGGCCCTGGCGCGCCATGAGCGGCAGGCCAGGGCTACAATCCCAGGCTCTAGACACGGCATTGATGCGCGCCCCGTGCCGGCGCCCAAGCCATGCGCATTTGAAAAGGACACCCCCATGTCGATGGACGACCGCGACGGCAAAATCTGGATGGACGGCAAGATGGTGGAGTGGCGCGACGCCAAGGTCCACGTCCTGACCCACACGCTGCACTACGGCTGCGGTGCCTTCGAAGGCGTGCGTGCCTACAACACCGTCAACGGCCCGGCCATCTTCCGCCTGCGCGAGCACACCGAGCGCCTGTTCAACAGCGCCAAGATCCTGCGCATGCCCATGCCCTTCACGCAAGAAGAGGTCAGCCAGGCGCAGATCGACGTCATCAAGGCCAACAATCTGGAAAGCGGCTACATCCGTCCGCTGGTGTGGCTGGGCTCCGAAAAGCTCGGCGTCAGCCCCAAGGGCGCCAAGGTGCACCTGATGGTCGCCGCCTGGACCTGGGGTGCCTACCTGGGCGAAGACGGCATGAAGCGCGGCATCCGCGTCAAGACCTCCAGCTACACGCGCCACCACGTCAACATCACGATGACGCAGGCCAAGGCGGTGAGCAACTACACCAACTCCATCCTGGCCAACATGGAGGCCACGGACGACGGCTACGACGAAGCCATGCTGCTGGACAGCGCCGGTTTCGTCTCCGAAGGTGCGGGCGAGAACCTCTTCATCGTCAAGAATGGCGTGATCTACACGCCGGACCTTTCGGCTGGTGCACTGAACGGCATCACGCGCAACACCATTTTCGCCATTGCCCGTGACCTGGGCCTGGAGATCAAGGAAAAGCGCATCACCCGCGACGAGATCTACATCTGCGACGAGGCCTTCTTCACGGGCACGGCGGCCGAAGTGACCCCGATCCGCGAGCTGGACCGCGTCCAGATCGGCATCGGTTCGCGCGGCCCCATCACCGAGAAGATCCAGTCGGCGTTCTTTGACATCGTCAACGGCCGCAACGCGAAGTACGCCGAGTGGCTGACGCCTGTGGTCTGAGCCTCTGTTGGAGTTTTCGCATGAGCAACAACCAGCATCAAGCCCCCGCCACCGTGGAAGTCACTGCCGCCGAGCTGCAAGGCCCGGGCGTGGTGTTCTGCCCCAACCCCAAGATGGCCCTGTGGAGCAACCACCCGCGCGTGTTCATCGACGTGGCGGGCCACGGCGAAGGCAAGTGCCCGTACTGCGGCACGGTGTACAAGCTGAAGGCCGGCGAGAAGGTCTCGCACGGTCACTGAAGCCTGCCAGACAGCGCAAAGCCCGGCCATGGCCGGGCTTTTTCATGCGCCATCGACGCGCGCGGGTCTGCGTGCCGCGGAGATGTGCCGCGGCCGCTCTCATCACATGGCGGGCTTGTAGAAGACGTAGTCGGCCTTGTAGCCCACGACTTTCTTGTCACCCTTCTGCTCTGCACCGCAAGGCAAGGCCGGGGCCACGCCACCCACGGTGTTCAGGCGCTGGATGTAGCTCACGCCTTCCATGACGCCTTTGCCGGTGGCCGGGTTGGCCTTCACCAGTTGCAGCGGGATGTTCCCGGCAGCCGCGGGGCTGACAGCGACTTGTTTGCCGGTCACCTTGGAGCCGTCGTTGGACTCCCAGGTCGGGCCGGCGTAGTACTTGCCGACCACATTGCCCTTGGCGTCGCTCAGGGTGGCGACGGGGCCCACGAAAGCCCATTCGTACGCACCGGCCATGTCCTTCTTTTCGCGGCATTCGTAGGTCAGCTCGCCGCTGCCCACGGTGAACATCGACTGGGTGTTGCCGGCCGGCACGCGCACGGCTTCCGGCAGTTCAGCGTTCTTGACCATCGGTTGGCTGGCGCAACCGGCCAGCACAGCGGCAGCGGCCACAGCAACCAGCGACAGGGCGCGCAAAGACAGGACGGGGGTGTTGTTCATGAAGGGTCTCCAGTGGGCTGGGCGCCTGGCCTGAGCCTGAGCGCCGGCGCGCAACATGCGCGCTTGGAAACCACTACGAGCCACACCCGCCAAACGGATGCAGCGCATGCATCACAGCTGCAATTTGCCGACCGACACGATGGGCCCCGTCGGCTTGCCAGACGGCGAGCCGCCCGGCGGTTCGACCGTCAAGGCGAAGGCCGCGGTGTCCTTCAGCAAGGCCGTGCGCAGCACCGTGGTGGCGTTGTGTTGCGATACCACGCCCAGCGACCTTGGCGCACCCTGGGCCGGCACGGCCCAGAGCTCGAGGGCCTTGTTCAGCGCCACCGTCTGGCCTTCGGTCAGGGGTTTGACCACCAGGCTGCGGCCGTCGCCGCTGACGCTGGCCACGAACGACGCTGGCTGGATGCCATTGCCCGCCGCCTCGCTCTGGGCCCCCATGACCACCACGATGGGCGGCTGCACCGGCACCGGCTGGGCCAGCATCACGCCCAGGGTGATGGCAGCGACCGTGGCCACGCCCGCGGCACCTTGCCACAGGGCCAGACGCTCCCACCAGCGCACCACGCTGCGGGCGGCGTCAGAAGCCATCTGGCCGATGTGACCGCCCGAGGCCTGCAGCGCATCGCTCGCGCCGAACAAGCGGCTCTGGATGCCCTGCCACACGCGGGGTGGCGGCGTGACCGAAGGGGTGGACGCGGTCAGTGTGTCGAGCCGACGCTCCCAGTCACTGGTGGCGCGGCGCAGGCTGGGGTGGGCGGGCAGCAGGTTCTCGAAGCGGCGGCGCGCAGGGCCACGCAGGGTGCCGAGGGCGTACTCCGCGGCCAGTTTGTCGGCCAGTTCAGGGCGGCTGTAGTCCATCTCAGCTCAGGGCCAGCGAGGCCCGCTCCAGGCAATTCTTGAGGCCTTGCAGGCCTCGGCGCACCCAGCTTTTCACCGTGCCCAGTGGGTGCCCCAATTGTTCGGCGACTTCGGCGTGCGTCAGCCCCTGGTAGTAAGCCAGGGCCAGGCTGTGCTGCTGCTCGCCGCTCAGGCCGCGCAGGCAGTCCTTGAGCGCGCGCGCATCGCTCGCCTGCTCCAGCAATTCGAGCGGGCCGGGTGTGTCGGCGGCGATGTCTTGCAGCATGTCGGTGTCGTCCTCGTCCGGGCCGGCCTGGAAGCGGCTGAGCGTTTGTGGCTCCGACTGGCGGCGGCGCAGGCTGTCGATGGCCCGGTTGCGGGCCACGCTGTTGAGCCAGGTTCTGGCCTGGCTCAGGGCTGGATTGAAGCTCTGCGCCGAGCGCCAGACGTTCACGTACACCTCTTGCAGCACGTCCTCGGCTTGGGCCCGGTCCTTCTGTATACGCAAGATGACGCCCAGCAGATGCGGACTTGTGTCACGGTAAAGCCGGTCGAATGCAGCGCGGTCGCCCAAGGCGATGCGGGAGAGCAGTTCGGCCAGGGCCTGGGAGCGGTCGGCGGCGTCGGGCAAGGGGGCCATGCGTCCTCGTGGGGGATGTCGGTGGCGCGGTGCGGCGGGGTGGCGCTGCCACGCGGCGCCGATGCCAATGCATCGGCTTGGAGTGGCATTCTAGGGTGATGGCGCGTCACGGGTGGCCCCTACAATCGGCAGCACCATGCACAAGCCCCAAGAATTCGTCCTGACCCTGTCCTGCCGCGACACCACCGGCATCGTCCACGCCGTGTCGGGCCTGCTGTACCAGGCGGGCTGCAACATCATCGACTCACAGCAATTCGGCGATGTGCTCAGCGAGGACAGCACAGGCCTGTTCTTCATGCGGGTGCATTTTTCAGCACCCGAGCACCTGGCCGACGCCACCACGCTGGACAAGCTGTTCTCCCATGTGCGCGAACAATTCGGTATGACGGCCCACATCCACGCGCTGGCGCGCAAGCCGCGCGTGCTGATCATGGCCAGCAAGCACGGCCATTGCCTCAATGACCTGCTGTTCCGCTGGCGCTCTGGCTGGCTGAACATCGACATCCCGGCCATCGTCTCCAACCACCCTGACTACGCCGAGCTGGCCGCCAGCTATGGCATCCCCTTCCACCACTTGCCATTGCCCACGGGCGCTGGCCCCGAGGTCAAGCGTGCCCAGGAAGCACAGGTGGAAGCGCTGGTGGCGCAAGAAGGCATCGACCTGGTCGTGCTGGCGCGCTACATGCAAATCCTCAGCGCGGAGTTCTGCGCCTTCCTGCAGGGCCGGGCCATCAACATCCACCACAGCTTCCTGCCCAGCTTCAAGGGCGCCAAGCCCTACTACCAGGCGCACGCCCGCGGCGTGAAGCTCATCGGCGCCACGGCGCATTACGTGACGGCCGACCTCGACGAGGGCCCCATCATCGAGCAGGACGTCGAGCGCGTGGACCACACCCTCAGCCCGGAAGATTTCACCGCCGTGGGCCGGGACGTTGAATGCGTGGTGCTGGCGCGTGCCGTGAAGTGGCACACCGAGCACCGCGTGCTCATGAACGGCCACAAGACCGTGGTCTTCAAGTGATTTGATGTCTTGAGGATGACCGCATGACCGACCCGCGCGCCAAGGCCACCCAGGCGGTGTTGCTGACCACGGCCGACGAGACCGAAGCCTCGTTCTACGACGCCATGCAACATGCCGACATCGACCGCATGATGCAGACCTGGGCCGACGACGAAGACATCGCTTGCGTGCACCCGGGTGGCCCGCGCGTGGTCGGCACCGCGGCTGTGCGAGCAGGCTTCGAGGCCGTGTTCGCCAACGGGCCGGTGCACATCAGCATCGAGCACGTGCGCCGCATGGAAACGGCTGTGTGCGCCGTGCACCACGTGACCGAGAAGGTGCAGGCTGTGGGCGCGGAGGGGCAGTTGCAGACGGCCTACGTGATGGCAACCAATGTGTACCTGCGCACGCCGCAGGGGTGGCGCATGGTGGCGCACCACGCCAGCCCTGGTCTGGCGCAAGACCTGCCGGACATCACCGAGCCCCGCGGCGTGCTGCACTGAGCGGCCGGGTCGGCGAGCGCCTTCGCACTGGCATCGGCATCGGCATCGGCATGCAAAGCTACCGCGCCCCTCGCTGGCTGGCTGGCGCCGGCCCGCTCGCCGGCAATGTGCAAACCATCTGGCCGGCGCTCTACAGCCGCGTCCACCCCGAGCGCCGCATCGGCCCGGTGGCCTACCTGCGCGAGCGCTGGGACACGCCCGATGGCGATTTCATCGACGTGGACTTCCTCCCCTCAGCGGCGGGCACACCGAGCCCTCGCCCCATGTTGGTCATGTTCCACGGCCTGGAGGGCTCGTCGCAAAGCCACTACAGCCGCGCTTTCGCGCTGTGGGCGCATGCCGAAGGGTGGGACTTCGCCGTGCCGCACTTCCGCGGCTGCTCCGGCGAGATCAACCGCGCGCCGCGCACCTACCATTCGGGAGACCATGCCGAGGCCGACTGGGTCCTGCAACGCCTGGCGCGCCGCCATGCCGGCCCAGTGCTGGCGGCCGGCATCTCGTTGGGTGGCAACGTGCTGTTGCGCTGGGCCCAGGAGGCGGGCAGCGAGGCCTCGCGTACCGTGCGGGCCGTGGCGGCCATTTCGTCGCCCATTGACTTGGCAGCCGCCGGCAACGCGCTGGCGCATGGCTTCAACCGGCACGTCTACACGCGCATGTTCCTGCAGTCGATGAAGCCCAAGGCCCTCGCCAAGCTGCAGCAGCATCCCGGTTTGTTCGACGCAGCAGCCTTGCGCGCCGCGCGGGATTTGCACGCCTACGACAATGCCTTCACGGCGCCGCTGCACGGCTTTGCGAACACGGAAGACTACTGGGCGCGTTGCTCGGCCAAACCGGGCCTGCTGGCCATGCGCCACGTGCCGGCGCTGGTGCTCAACGCGCGCAACGACCCGTTCATCCCGACGGCCAGCCTGCCCACGCGGGGTGAGGTGGGCCCTGCCGTGACCTTGTGGCAACCGCACGAGGGAGGGCACGTTGGCTTCCCTGTAGGCGGCTTTCCGGGCCATGTCGCCGAATTGCCGCGGGCTGTGGGCCGGTGGCTGCAACATCATCTGTGAGCCGAACCCGGCGTCACGGTGCAAGCCGTGGCAAGAGACCAAGGAGACACATGGACCACATCGTCAAAGCGGCACTGAAAAAGTGGCCCAACGTGCCCGCGTGCTATGGCTGGCTGGCCCTCGACGCCCGCGGTGACTGGTACATGCGCGATGACCGCACCCAGGCCGCCGGCCCCTTCCCGCAGGCCAAGGGCAGCCGCATCGTGCACGACAAGCTCAAGGAGTTCATCCACCGCAACTACGACCACGACGACCGCGGTGCCTGGTTCTTCCAGAACGGGCCGCAGCGCGTGTACGTGACGCTCGAGGCTGCGCCATGGGTGTGGGGTGTGCGGCGCGGTGACGCGGGCTTCGAGCTCGACGCCCACACCGGCCACGCCGTGCATGAGGTCCGTGCCGCCTTTGTCGATGAGCATGGGCGCCTGTTCCTGCTCACCGAGTTGGGCCTGGGCGTGCTGCGCTCGATGGACATGGATGTGGCCGCCGATGCCTTGGAAGCGGGCGTCTGGCCGGAGCCTCAAGAGGTGGCATTCGCCACCCTGGCCGAACGCTGTGGCCATGTGCTGGTGCCGGTAGCCGTCTGACAAGAAAAAACCGGCCGCGAGGGCCGGTTGATGGGTGTGGCAGAAGCCGGCTTCAGGGTGCCGATGCAGCGGCTGCCGGTGCTGCCGGTTCTGCCAGTTTGCCGCCAGAGCCGTTGACCATGTAGACCATGGCGCGGTGGACTTCGTAGTCCGAGTAGTCGGCGCCGCCCTGGGCGGGCATGGCGTTGTAGCCCTTGAGCGCATGCTCCAGCAGTTTGGCGTCGCCCTGGCCGATGCGGCCGCTCCAGGCGCCGGCATCGCCGAACTTCGGGGCGCCCAGCATGCCGGCGCCGTGACAGTTCACGCACTGCGCCTTGTAGACCTCTTCACCCGAGCGCGGGCCGGCGTTGGCCGAGGCCAGCTTGATCTCAACGGTGCCCACCGGCATGATGCGCTGCGCCGTGGCCTGGCCGCTCAGGGCGTCGCTGCCCGCAGCATTCTTGGCGGCAGAGTTCACATAGTTCACCAGCAGCGCAATGACAGCCACCGGCACGATGAACGCAGCCGCCACAGCCGCCATCAGCTGCTTGGGGGTCTGGATCGGGCCCTCGTGGCCGGACTCGTGAGATTGGGGCGCTTGGCTCATGGGTGTTGGTTGCGGTCTGGTTTGACGCGGTGAGGCGCGTGGGTGCCGCGCAGTGAGGTGCGCAGCCTGAACAGTGTGGCAGATTATAAGTGGTGGCAGGGGCTGCTGCGCTGCTAGAATCCCGCAGCGCTGCGCCCGTAGCTCAATGGATAGAGTACTGCCCTCCGAAGGCAGGGGTTGCTGGTTCGATCCCAGCCGGGCGCGCCACTCTGTGGCCTGGGGCAAACAGCCCCCGCAGACCCCTCAAAAAGGGATCTGGAATTTATACGCAGGCCTTTTCCCGACCATTCTCCGACACTGAAGCGTCCCGGGTTTCGCGGAGGCTCCAACACTGGAGAATGGGGCCATGAAGAAGTCCCCGAAGTTTTCGCCCGAGGTCCGTGAGCGCGCGGTGCGCATGGTGCTGGAGCAGCGGGCAGAACATCCGTCGCAGTGGGCGGTCATCGAATAGATGGCCATGAAGATCGGCTGCGTTCCGCAAACCCTGCACACCTGGGTGCGCCAGCACGAGGTGGATGCCGGTCAACGTGACGGCGTTGCCGCTGCCGATGCCCAGCGCATCAAGTCCTGAGGGCCTTCGTCGACCAGCACCGCTGAGGACTAGTCTTCACTGCTCCCGTCAAGTCGGGCCGCGGCCTTTTGGGTGATGGACTTGACCTCGTGTCCCAAGTGCGTTGCAAAGGTACGGCTTCCCGCAGAGAGCGTCGGCACGAACTCCTCAATGGCCTGGTCGATGGCCATGGGCATCTTGGCTGCGAGTTCCTGCGCGACGGATTGAAGGTATCGAGGCTTCATATCCAGTTGCTTTGCCAAGCCCTGCAACTCTGCATGTCCCATCTGGCCGGGAAGCACCTGCCCCCCGATGTTGAAGGCGAACTCTTTGGACAGTCCTGGGTAGATGCGTGTGCACATCAAGTCGTAAAACGGGGTGAGACGAACGCCCTCGCCAGGCAGGGTGTACATCGACAGGTTCTTCGCGTGGCTGTCGTTGTTGCCCACATAGATGTTGAAGAAGATCCATTGAACCAGGGCCTGCAGATCCAAGGCCGCGCGTGCGCTGTGCTGGCGGATCAACTTGACGCAGTCCTCAATGCCGGGGCCGCCTTCCTTTTCGTACTTCTTTTCGGAGACCGTACCTGCCAGCTGGCAGAGGTCGTACTGTATGACGCGACTCAGACCGCCATCTTGGCGCCTGATTCGATCAAAGCGTTTCACCACGCATGACTTGCTCAGCGGTTCGTAGAAGACTTCCGCCGTCTTCAGGCCACAGTGCTTGGCCGTGCGCATGATGATGGCTTCGTTGGCGGCACTGTCCCGGACCTTGGCCAGTCTGCGGATGTCTGGTTTGAGGATGTGGGTAGACGGTGCGTGACCCTTGGGAAGCATGGGCGTGTGCCCATCGAAGATCGCGATGGTCGCCTTGTCTTGCGCGCCTGCCAGGGAGATGCGGGCATCTTCCCCTTTGATCTGTATGGCAGCAGCAGATTGGGTCTTGAGTGTGTTGGCAATCGACTCCCAGGTCGTGGGTTCGTATTGAGGCGCTTCAGGCTTCTGTCCTTGAGGAAGCATGACAAAGGCACCTGCCGTGTCGCCGGCCACCTCCTGCAACAGTGAGAAGAGGGTAGATGCCTTGCGCTGAACAGACAGGTAGGCGCGCAGCTCGCCCTCCGGCAGCAGATTTTCGAGGAAGGCCTGTACTTGTGGTTCGGTCAGTCGACCCGGCGTCAAGGGGATGCTGGCGAGAGGGAAGGGCTTGAGCCTCTTCAGCCAGATGGGCGCGTATTCGAACGAGAGAGGCTCGGTGTCAAAGACGGTACCGATCAACTCTTCTCCGTAGAAGACATCCAGGGCGGTTGTTCTCTGCATCACAGCGTCCTGGATGTCTTGGGCTGGACGATCACTTCCAAGCCGAGGATGTCCAGCAAGTCAAGGACCTTCTGGAGTTGGACTGTCGGCTTGCCATTTTCAATGTCGACGATCAGCCGGTTGCCCGTGTTGGCCAAGCCTGCGACGTCAAGCTGACGCAGCTTCATGTCCTGACGCTGCAGCCGGACAATGTGACCTAACTCCTTTGCGGTGCGGATGGTGTGCGCGGAGTTGCCGAGCGGGAATTCATTCGCAGTGGAGTCCATCAGATGCCTCTTGAATTACCGAGAGGTAATTCTATCGTTGGATCACGTTGATGACAACGATGTAATTCCCGCTCGGTAACTCATGGATCGACGAATGGAATTGAAGCATGCCTGATTACCGATCGGTAATGACAGGGGTTGCTGGTTCGATCCCGGCCGGGCGCGCCAAGGAACCCCAATGAATCAAGCCCTCAGACAAAGCGCTGGGGGCTTTTTTCCTGGTGGGTATGAAAGCGTGTGAAATGCCCACGCCGTGGGTTTGCCGCGAGCACGCCATCCAGAACAGCACCGGTGCCGTGAAGAAGGCGCGCTTGTCCAGTTCGGTTGCCAGGGCGGGCCGCCGGCACGGACACGATGCGGTCGATGCCGGGGACGCCCTGGGCTTCGCAGCTTGCGGATGGGCGCGGTGGGTGCGCCTCGGTCACTTCAACGTGACGTTGATGTGGTTGGTGTAGAGGTTCAGGGCCACGTGGGCCAGGATCTCGACGACCTGTTCGTCCTTGAAGCCCACCTCATGCAGTTGGGCCACGTCGCCATCGCTGACCTGGGCCGCAGCCATCTCGTCGGGCGAGGCGCCAGCGTTCTGGCCCGGCACGGTGTGCGCGGCCAGGCAGTGCTCGCAGCGGTTGTGGTTGGCAATCGCCACGGCGATCCGCTCACCAAGCTTGGCGCCGAGCTCAGCGATTGACCTTGCCTGGCAGAGACAGGTCGTCGGAAGCCTCCTTGAAAACGTTGGTCACGCACAGCAGCGGGTTGTGCACGCTGGCGTTGACGCGCAGCGCGGCGGTCACGCCATCGAAGGCGCTGGCCTCGACCACGCCGATGTCATCGAAGGGCACACGCACCTCGACGGTCTCGTTCTTGAAGGTCGGCGACCAGCCCGGGCTGTCGATCAGGATGGGCAGGCCCGGCCAGGTCTTGGGCAGGCGCGGCTTGGCGCCTTCGGGGGTGTCGTCGAAATCAGGGTGAGAGGTCACGGCGAAGGTCATGATGCCCTCAGGCCAGACCGCTGAGCCGCAGCAGCAGTCCGATCAAGGCCGCGGCACCGATCACTTCCATCACCGAGCGTTTGTAGCGGAACAGCGCCAAGGCTGCGGCCGCGCTCAGTGCGGCTGCGGGGGCGTCGAGTTGGGCCCATGTGCTCGGCAAGTCGTGCCCCGTGCCTTGCGGCCACAGCACGTGCGCTCCGAAGAACAAGGCCAGGTTGAGGATCACACCGACCACCGCTGCCGTGATGGCCGTGAGCGGGGCGGTCAGGCGCACCTCGTGGCGGCTCGATTCGACCAGCGGCCCCCCCGCCAAGATGAACAAGAACGAGGGCAAAAAGGTGAACCAGGTCACGAGGGCAGCGCCCAGCGCCCCTGCCAGGAAGGGTGCGTCGGGCCCGAGCAAGGCCTGCGTGTGCGCGCCCACATAGCCCACAAAAGCCACCACCATGATCAGAGGGCCAGGCGTGGTTTCGCCCAGCGCCAGGCCGTCCATCATCTGCAGCGGGCTCAGCCAGTGGAAGTGGTCCACCGCGCCTTGCACCACGTAGGGCAGCACGGCGTAGGCGCCACCGAAGGTCATCCAGGCAGCCTTGGTGAAGAACCAGCCCATCTGCGTGTAGGTGTGGCTCCAGCCCAGCTGGGCGGTCATCCAGGCCATGGGCAGCAGCCACAGGGCCAGTGCCACGCCCACAACGGCCAGCAAGCGTGGCCAGCGGAAGAGGGTGTGCGCTGCCCGGGTGTGATCGTCGATCACGGTGGGGCCGATGTCGGTGTTTGCGCCGCTGCCATGTCCGCCCCCCGCAACGAAGCGGGCAGGCGCGATGCGTCCCCCCACGACACCCAAGCCAGCGGCCACCGCCAGGATCAAGGGGAAAGGCAGGTGCAGCACGGCGATGCCGATGAAGGACGCCGCTGCGATGCCCCACAGCACCCCGTTGCGCAACGCGCGCGTGCCGATGCGGTGCGCCGCTTGCAGCACGATGGCCGCCACGGCCGGCTTGATGCCATAGAACACCCCGGCCACCCAGGGCACCTGCCCGAACACCACGTACACCCACGACAGCCCGATCAGGATGGCCAGAGAAGGCAGCACGAACAGCGTGCCGGCGACGATGCCGCCCCAGCTGCGGTGCATCAGCCAACCGATGTACGTGGCCAGTTGCTGTGCCTCAGGGCCGGGCAGCACCATGCAGTAATTCAGCGCGTGCAGGAAGCGGCGTTCCGACAGCCAGCGCCGGCGTACCACCAGTTCCTCATGCAGGATGGCGATCTGCCCGGCGGGACCGCCGAAGCTGATGAAGCCCAGGCGCAACCAGAAGCGGAAGGCCTGCCAGAAAGTCACGGGTGCGGGGGCTGGGGCGTCGGTCGAGCGCATGAGGCTGGAGGCAGGTTGGAGGCTCGGCGCACAATCGGGGCCGGGTTCCGGACTTTGCACATTAAATCAGGAGTGGGCATGACCGCCTCCGTTTCCACGACCGGCACAGACGCGGACGCAGACGCGAACGCAGGCACCAGCGCGGGCACCAGCGCGGGCACCAGCGCAGGCACCGATGGCCGCCTCACCCTGGACTATCTCCTGCGCCGCATGCGCAGCAAACAGGATTTCCCGGCGCTGTCTGCATCCATCAGCCGCGTCCAGGCCTTGTCGGAATCCGACAGCGAGAGTCTGCACACCCTGTGTGACGAAATCCTGCAAGACGTGGCCCTGACGCAAAAGCTGCTGCGCGTCGTCAACACCGCGCATTACCGACGCGCGGGCACCGATCCGATCCGCACCGTGTCGCGCGCGGTCGGCCTCATCGGCGTGGCGGGGGTGCGCAATCTGGCGCTGTCCCTCGTGCTGCTGGACCACATGCACGACCAGGTCCACGCCGCGCAACTGAAAGAAGCGTTCCTGCACACGGTCATGGCCGGCACCCTGGCCAGCGAGTTGGGCGCCACGGCGGCCGAGGCCGAGGAAGCCTTCGTGGGCACGCTCTTTCGCCGCCTGGGGTGGTTGCTCGTGGCGTTTTACCTGCCCGAAGATGCCGAACAGATGCGCGAACTGATGCGCGCCACGCCGCCTTTGCTCAGCGAGGCGCAGGCCGCGCAACAGGTGCTCGGTGTGCGCCTGGACGAGTTGGCCGATGCCATTGGCGCCCAGTGGGGCCTGCCCGAGGCGCTGCGTGCCTGCATGCGCGCGCCTCAAGGGGCCTTGCCCACTCACTCCCTGTCAGGCACGCCCGAGCGACTGCAGTGGCTCGCCAGCCTGGCCGAGGCCGCTACCGACGCCATGCTGCACACGCCGCCGGTCGAACTGGGCGACGCCTTGGTGAGCCTGCAACGCAACCACGCACGCGCCCTCGACCTCGGACCCCAGGCCCTGCAAGACGCGGCTGGGCGCGCGCGCAAGCGCCTGAGCGAGCTCACCGCGGCCCTGAACCTCAGCGTGCCGGCGGCATCGCCGGCCGAGCGCCTGCTCGACACAGGCTACGTCGATGCGCCCGATGCGGTCAGCACGGCGCCCCGTGTGGACCTCGACATCGACCTGGCCGATGCCGGTGTCACCGACCTGGGTTCCGGCGAGCTTGGCCCCACCGACATCCTCACCAGCGGCATCCAGGACATCACCAACACCTTGGTCGAGGCCTTCAGTCTGCAGAGTGTGCTGCACATGGTGTTGGAGACGATCTATCGTGGCCTCGGTGCGCGCCGCGTCGTGTTCTGCCTGCGCGACGCCCGCACCGGCGAACTGCAAGGCCGCATGGGCCTGGGCGAGGGCGCGGAGTTGCTCAAGGCCGCCTTCCAAGTGCCGTTGAGCGTGGCCTCAGGTGCCCAGCCTGACCTGTTCACTGCGGTGAGCCTGAAGAACGCCGACACCCTGATCGCCGACGCGCGGCTGCCCGCAGTGGCACGCCTGCTGCCCCGCTGGTTCACCACCCTCATCGACGCACAAACCTTCCTGCTGCTGCCCCTGGTGCTCAAGCGCGCGGGCCAGCCCGACCGTGTCATCGGCTTGATTTACGCAGACAAGGCAGTCGCTGGCAGCCTGAGCCTCGATGAGCGGACGCTGTCCTTGCTGCGCACCTTGCGCAACCAAGCGATCATGGCCTTCAAGCAGTCTGCATAATCGCGCTCCATGTTCCGCATCGTCCTGGTCCAGCCTGAGATCCCGCCCAACACGGGCAACGTCATCCGCCTGGCGGCCAACACCGGCTGCGAGCTGCACCTCGTCGAGCCCCTGGGGTTCTCGATGGACGACAAGCTGCTGCGCCGCGCCGGCCTCGATTACCACGAGCACGCGGCGGTGAAGCGCCACGCCAGCTGGCAGGCCTTTCTGGACACCATGCAGCCCGACATGGGCCGCCTGTTCGCCTTCACCACGCGCGGCAGCCGTCCCTTCGGCGAAGTGGCGTGGCAACCGGGTGACTGGCTGGTGTTCGGCAGCGAAACCGCGGGCCTGGCGCCCGAGCTGCGCGACACCTTCCCGACACCGCAGCGCGTGCGCCTGCCCATGCGCGAGGGGCAGCGCAGCCTCAACCTGAGCAATGCGGTGGCCGTGGCCGTGTTCGAGGCCTGGCGGCAAAACGGCTACGCCGGCGGGGCCTGATCGGCTCGGAACGCTTCAGCGTTCCGCCTTGGCCTCGCGGCGCATCAGCGCGCCGACCGCCTCTGCCGGGCTCAAGCGGCCTTCCAGCACCGCCACCACGGCCTCGGTGATGGGCATGGCAACCCCCAGCGTCCGGGCGCGCTGCCACACGGTGGCTGCCGAGTACACGCCTTCGGCGACGTGACCGAGTTCCCGGAGGATCTGTGCCAGCGGTTTGCCGGTGGCCAGTTGCAGGCCCACCGTGCGGTTGCGCGACAGGGCGCCCGTCGACGTCAACACCAGATCGCCCAGGCCCGAAAGACCCATGAAGGTGTCGGGACGCGCACCGAGCGCCACGCCCAGGCGCGTCATCTCGGCCAGGCCGCGGGTGATGAGGGCGGCGCGGGCGTTGAGGCCCAGGTCCATGCCATCGGCAATGCCCGTGGCGATGGCCAGCACGTTTTTCACCGCGCCACCCACCTCCACGCCCACCGGGTCGTTGGAGGTGTAGACGCGCAAAGCGTCGCTGTGGAGCACATCGACGGCCTGCTCGGCCAAGGCCGTATCAGTGCTGGCGGCCACCAAGGCGGTGGGCTGCCCCAGCGCCACCTCTTTGGCAAAGCTCGGACCAGAGAGCACGCCGCTGCGCGCCTGCGGGCGCACGGCCCGTGCGATTTCGTGGCCCAGCCGGCCCGTGGTTTTCTCGAACCCTTTGCACAGCCACAGCGTGGCCACGTGCTCGGGCAGGCGCTGCAGGATGTCGGCCAGTGCCGCCATCGGCGTGCCGACGATCACCAGCCCGCCGTGCCCGTGCGCATGGGCCACGGCCGCATCGAAATCGGACGTCAGCGCCAAGGTGTCTGGGAAGGCGGCCTCAGGCAGGTAGCGCCCATTGCGGCGCTGCGCCTGCATCTCGGCCGCTTGGGTGGCGTCACGCGCCCAGAGCTGCACCGCGACGCCTTGGCGCGCAGCCGCGATGGCCAGCGCCGTGCCCCAGGCGCCGGCGCCCAGCACCGTGAGGTGACGGCTCATCCGCGGCGCAGGATCAGGAAGCCTGGACCTGCTGGGCGGCAGCGGCTTGCTGCAGCTGCGATTCGTACATGGCCTGGAAGTTGACTTCGGTCAGGTGCACGGGCGGGAAGCCGGTGCGGTTGAGCGTGTCGGCCACGGTGGCGCGCAGGTAGGGGTAGACGATCTGCGGGCAGGCGATGGCGATGATCGGCTGCAGCTGGTCTTCGGGCACGTTGCGGATCTCGAACAGGCCGGCCTGCTTGGCTTCCACCAGGAACAGCACCTTGTCGTTGACCTTGGCGGTCACGGTGGCGGTCACGGCCACTTCGTAGATGCCTTCGACGACCGGCTCGGCGTGCAGGTTCAGTTGCACGTCCACTTGGGGCTGGCCTTGCTCCAGCAGGATCTGCGGGGCGTTGGGCAACTCCAGCGACAGGTCCTTGAGGTAGATGCGTTGGATGCTGAAGGAAGGCTGGAGGTTCTGTTCGCTCATGGGAGGTCCTTGCGGTGGCCGGGAAAAGGGGGCCGTTTCGTTGAGATCGCGGCCGATTATGGCCCACGCTCATGACGCGTCTGTCACAGCCGACCTGGGGCGAGCCCGGGTGTCTCCCTCATGCAAGGGGGGCCAGCAAGGAGGCGCTCAGCCTTGCAGCATGGGCAGCAGGCCGCCGCGCTGGTCCAGGGCGATGAGGTCGTCGCAACCGCCCACGTGGGTGTCGCCAATGAAGATTTGCGGCACGGTGCGGCGGCCGGTGATGGCCATCATGTGGTCGCGCTGGGCCGGGTCCAGGTCGATGCGGATTTCTTCGATGGCCTCGACCCCGCGCTGCTTGAGCAGCATCTTGGCCCGCTGGCAGTAGGGGCAGACCTGGGTGGTGTACATCTTGACGGCGGTCATGGCGTGTGGGGCGGGGCGCCCTGGAAAATGGATCAGATCGGGATTGTCCAGCGTGGGGGATGCCCGCCCGAGGCGTGGGGGCTCCCGCCCAGGCGCGGTGTCAGGCCTTGGCGGCTTTGTCGGTCTTCTCGGCCCTCTCTGATGTCTCTGACTTCTCGACCGGCAGGTTGGCCTCGCGCCACGCCTTCAAACCGCCCGACAGCGACTGGGCGTTCTCATAGCCCATGCCTTTGAGCTGGGCCGCGGCCTTGGCCGAGCGCTGGCCGGAGGCGCACACCACCACCAGCGGCAGCTTCTTGTTGGACGGCAGGCCCTTGCCAGCGGCGATCTCGCCCAGCGGCACGTTCTTGGCGCCGGCCACATGCCCTGCGGCGAACTCAGCCGGCTCACACACGTCGATGACCTGGGCGCGCTCCTTGTTGATCAGCTGCACAGCCAGGGCAGGCGACAGGCCGCCCGAGACGGTGGCTTCCTGCAGTTGTTGCCACAGCAGCAGGCCACCCGAGGCGGCGGCGGCCACCGCCCAGTACCAGTTGTCAGCGAGGAAGCTCGTGGAGGTCATGCGCAGGGTCTTTCGCGGTATCGGGTGAGGCGTCGGTGAGCGTGTCGGACTGGCGTCGCGCCCGGCGCCGAAGCGCGGGACGTGCCCTGTCCAGGCGCGATTATAAAATCGCGGGTTGCCATCCAACCTGACCGAGACCTCACCATGTACAAGCTCGTGCTGATCCGCCACGGCGAATCGACCTGGAACCTGGAAAACCGCTTCACCGGCTGGACCGACGTCGAGCTGACCCCCACCGGCGTCTCGCAAGCCGTGTCGGCGGGCAAGCTGCTCAAGGCCGAAGGCTACGAATTCGACGTGGCCTACACCTCGGTGCTCAAGCGCGCCATCCACACGCTGAACCACTGCCTCGACGCGATGGACCGCATCTGGCTGCCCGTCGTCAAAGACTGGCGCCTCAACGAACGCCACTACGGCGGCCTGCAGGGCTTGGACAAGGGTGAGACCGCCAAGAAGTACGGCGACGCGCAGGTGCTGGTCTGGCGCCGCAGCTACGACACCCCGCCGCCCGCGCTCGATGCCAACGACCCCCGCGGCCAGCGCCAGGACGTGCGTTACGCCAAGCTTGCCCCTGAGCAAATCCCCCTGACCGAGTGCCTGAAAGACACCGTGGCCCGCGTGCTGCCCTGCTGGAACGACGCCATCGCACCAGCGATCAAGTCGGGTCAGCGCGTGGTGATCGCGGCGCACGGCAACTCGATCCGCGCCCTCGTCAAGTACCTCGACAACATCAGCGACGATGACATCGTGGGCCTGAACATCCCCAACGGCATCCCGCTGGTGTATGAGTTGGACGCCGACCTCAAGCCCATCAAGAGCTACTACCTGGGCGATGCGGAAGCGGCGGCCAAGGCGGCTGCGGCCGTGGCCTCGCAGGGCAAGGCCTGATCAGGGACTCAGGGCTTGAGTGACCAGACAACGGGGCAGTGGTCCGACAACTGTCGGCCCTGGTCCCCGGCTTCGAAAGGCAGGCGCATGAAGCGCCTGTTTTTGTGTCTGTCGGCCAGTTTGCGGTCGATGAGGATGTCGTCGATGTACTGCGCGTGGCGGTCATCGGCATCGCAGCCGATGTAGCGCTCGCCCTCGGTGGCGCGCAGCAGTTCTGCGCCGGGCGGGTCATGGTCGCTCCAGGCCTGGATCAGATTGAACGGTGCGGCCTCGTCGGGGCCAGCCGGGTAGCGGGCGTCCTTGTCGAGGTGGCGGTTGAAGTCGCCGAGTACGGCGAAGGCCACGCCCTCGCGCACGCGCTGGTCGATCCATGCCTCCACCACGGGCACTTGAAGGCGCAGGCGGGCGCAGGGCTCGAAGCTGCGGTCGAGCTTGCCGGTGAAGCAGCCGCTTTTCAGGTGCACGGCCAGCAGGCGAACTTCCTGGCGTGTGCCGGGCCACAGCGTGACGTCGGCACCGGCGCGGGTGCTGCCGTCAATGTCCAGCGCGGTGAGGTCGCCGTTGCAGCGGTAGGGGATGCCCTCGCGGATGGCAAAGCCGACCTTCTGCGGGTGCTGCCGCTGTAGGAAACAGGCGAGTTGCCAGCCTTGGCGGAACACCTGGGCCGCGGCTTCCGGGCCATCGACCTCTTGCAGCGCCACGACGTCGGCGCCGAGGGTGCTGCGCAAGGCCTGGGCGCTGCGGGCCAGCGCGTCAAGGTCGGCGCCGGTGCGGGTGGGCGGCGGTGTGCGGCCGGGCGTGCAGGGCAGGGCGCGCTGGTCGCTGCGCGGCTGCTGGGTGGTGCAGCGCGCGCCCAGGCGCTCGCGCTCTGCGGGTGTCATCAGCCACTCGAGGTTCCAGGTGGCTAGCGTGAGGCCCTGGCCAGCGGTGGCCCGCTCCGGGGTGCAACCCAGACTGCAGACCAGCCCGAGCAACAGGGGCAGGAGCCGGGTGCGCAGTCGCGGAGTCAATGCGGCAACCCGTTGTCACAGGCCCAGGGCGGCGCGGTCGAGCGTGTAGTTCTGCGGGCCGGCCACGGCGATCTTGATGGCGCCGATGCGGTTGCCCAGGGCGACCGCTTTCACCAGGTCCCAGCCGTTGGAGAGACCATGGAGCAGGCCGCCGCGGAAGGCGTCGCCGCAACCGGTGGGGTCCACCACGGCATCGGCCTTCACGCCGGGCACGTGGGTTTTCTCGCCTTGCACGTAAACGTTGCAGCCGTCGGCGCCGAGCGTTTCGATCAGGCCGTGCAGGTGCGACTTCGAGATCTCGGCCAGGCTGCTGCCGGTGCGGTCGGCCAGCATCTTGCCCTCGTAGTCGTTGACGGCCACCCAGGTGGCTTGCGAGATGAAGCGCTTGAGCTCATCGCCATCGAACATGGGCAGGCCCTGGCCCGGGTCGAACACGAAGGGGATCTTGGCGGCCTGCAGCTGGGCGGCGTGCTGGACCATGGCGTCGCGGCCATCCGGGGCGACGATGGCCAGCTTCACGGTCGGGTCGGCTTCGATCTGCAGGCGATGGGCCTGGCCCATGGCGCCTGGGTGGAAGGCGGTGATCTGGTTGTTGTCCTGGTCCGTGATGATCATGGCCTGGGCGGTGTAGTCGTCTTCCACCGTCAGCACGTGCTTCAGGCTCATGCCGAGCTGTTCCAGGTGGCTGCGGTAGAGGGCGCCGTCTTTGCCGAGGGCGGCCATGACCAGGGGCTCGCCGCCCAGCTGCTGCAGGCTGTAGGCGATGTTGCCGGCGCAGCCGCCGAATTCCTTGCGCAGCGAAGGCACGAGGAAGGACACGTTCAGGATGTGCACCTGCTCGGGCAGTATCTGCTGTGCAAAGCGGCCGGGGAAGGCGGTGATGGTGTCGAAGGCCAGGGAGCCACAGATGAGCACGGACATGGGGGTGCCTTTGGTGTTGGTCGATCAGGGGTAGAAGATTTCGGCCGTGTAGCCTGCGGGGCTGAGCCCGTCGAGCCGCAGCGACCATTGCAGCGTGGTGCTCTGCTGCGCGGGGACGGCTTCGGGCACCGGCATGGGGGCTTGCTGGGCGCCTTCGCCGCGCACGATGTGTGCATCGCTGGCCTGGAAGGCGCGCCGCGCGATGACGCTGCCGTTGTCGTCGGTCAGGCTGAGGTCGATGTGCGGCCAGGCCACGGCGATGCCGCTGCGGTTGTTCACCGAGACGGTGAGGCGGTAGCGGTCGGGCCCCTCGGACGCTGTGCGCAGCAGCGTGGCGCTGTCCACCTGCAGCACTTCCAGGCGCAGGGGTGCGGCGAGCTTGCAGCCGACTTGGTCGCACCAGGCCTGCAGCAGTGGACGCGAGTCTGGGTGGTAGGCGGCGATGAGGTCGCGGAACTGGTGCGCGAGCTGCAGTCCGAGGGTGAGGGTCAGGCCGAGCAGCAACACGGAGAGCACAGCGCGGGTGGCCGGGTGGCGCCAGAAGGCCTGTCGCTGCGCGCGCTTGACGAACTCGGGCGCCTGGGTCGCGGGGTCGCGCCCGCGGGTGCCTGAGCGGCCTTGGCGTTGGCTCGGCGGTGGCTGCACTTGCTCCGGCACGAAGTCATCGCCAAAGCGGGAGGGCAGGGTCGTGGGGATGCTGGGATCGTCTTCCGCCTCGGTGGGTGGGGCTGCCCCGGGGCCGAGGCCAAGGCCGCTGGGCGAACGCAGCAGCTGGGCCGAGGCCAGTGGGGCGGCCGCAGGCACAGGCAGTGGCGCGGTGGCGAGGGAGGCGGCCGGAGCGGCTGGCTCAGGGGGCAAGTCCGCCGGGATGCTGTCGAGCGCCCAGTCCTCCTCGGCGTCGATCATGGCGTCGCTGGGGAACTGCGCATCGGCGAACTCGGGGCCCCTCGGGCGGCGCTTGATCTGGCGTGGGCCATCCCGAGAGGGCATCAGGTAGCGCGAGTCGAGGGCGTCCGACTCGTCGGTGTCGGGCACGTTCTGCGGCGGCGGGCCGTCCCACGGGCGTGGCTCGTTCAGCGGCAGGCCGACGGCCGTGTCGAGGTCGAAATCGGTGGCCGCGGGCAGCGGTGTGGCGGGTGGGCTCAGGTCGGCGGCACGCAGCGGCGTGTGCGCGCCTATGGGTGTAGGCGGTGCCAGGTCGGTGGGCCGGGTGGTGCTCCAGGTGGCGGTGTCATCGTCCGCCGGGTCGGGCTGAGGCGCCGAATCGGGCCTCGGTGCGAATGCCGACGCGGGCTCCGCCGGTGCGGGCGAAGGCGATGTGCCCGGAGGTGTGAGCGAGGACGTGTCGGGCGACGGCTGCGCCACCGTGCGTCGCGGTGGCGGCGCTTCGCTGTCGAGGTCGAACAGGGCAGGCAGGGCGTTGAAGACCTCGTGGCAACGGCCGCAACGCACCCAGCCTTCGGAGACCTTCAATTGGTCTTGCACGACCTTGAAGATCGTGCCGCAATGGGTGCAACGGGTGGCCAGGCTCATAGCCTGCCTTTATGCCATCGTTTCGGGCTGCGTTTTGCGGGCGGTCATCAAGATCCAGCCCTCTTCTTCGTTGGCCACTTGCAACGCCAGGCCGACCTCGGCGTAGGCGTCCTTCAGCTCTTGTTCCTGGCGGGCCAGGATGCCGGCCAGCACGAGGTGGCCACCGGCCGCGACGTGGCCTGCCAGCAGCGGCGCCAGCATCTTCAGGGGCGTGGCCAGGATGTTGGCCAGCACCACAGGGTAGGCGCTGTGCGCCTCGCCGACCAGGTCGGGCAGGCCGGCCAGGATGGGCAGCTTGCCGTCTGCGGTTTTCAGGTGCTGCAGGTTGGCCTCGGCGTTGGCCAGGGTCGATTCCACGGCAGCCGGGTCGATGTCGACCGCGTCCACCACGCCCGAGCCGAACAGCGCCGCGCCAATGGCCAGGATGCCCGAGCCGCAGCCGTAGTCCAGCACGCGCTGGCCCTGGAAGGCCTGCGCATTTTGTGCGACCCACTTCAGGCACATGCGGGTGGTCGGGTGGGTGCCCGTGCCAAAGGCCAGGCCCGGGTCCAGGCGCATGACGGTGGTCGCCTCGGCGGGCACCTCGTGCCAGGTGGGCACGATGTAGAACGTGTCGGTGATGGGCACCGGCTGGAACTGGGATTGCGTCAGGCGCACCCAGTCCTGTTCGCCCACGGGCTGGATGCCCTGGACGTGGATGTCATCGGCCCAGTCCTGGGCCAGGATCAACGTGGCGGCTTCCAGTGCCTCGGCCTCGGTGGGAAAGAGGCTCTTGACGGTGGAACGCTGCCAGGCCTCGCGCGCCACCGGCATGCCGGGCTCACCCCACAGGGCCTCTTCGTGTTCGGTGTCGGCATCGGCGTCTTCGACGGACACGGACAGGGCCTCGATCTCCATGAGCGCATCGCTCAGGGTTTCGACTTCGGCCTCCTTGGCCAGCAGGGTGAGTTCGAACAGCATGTCGGTGTGGGCTCGGCCAGGGGTCAGCGCTTGCGCGCGGCCATCCAGCCCTCGAGGTAGTGGATGTCGGTGCCGCCTTCGATGAACTTGGCGTCCACCATCAGCTCGCGGTGCAGCGGGATGTTGGTGTGGATGCCTTCGACCACGGTCTCCGACAGGGCGGTGCGCATGCGGGCCAGGGCCTGCTCGCGGGTGTCGCCGTGCACGATGATCTTGCCGATCATGGAGTCGTAGTTCGGTGGCACGAAGTAGTTCGTGTAGACGTGCGAGTCCACGCGCACACCCGGGCCGCCGGGGGCATGCCAGGTCGTGATGCGGCCCGGCGAGGGGATGAACTTGACCGGATCTTCGGCATTGATGCGGCACTCGATGGCGTGGCCGCGCGTCTCGATCTGGCGTTGCGTGAAGGGCAGCTTCTCGCCGGCAGCCACGCGGATCTGCATCTGCACGATGTCGATGCCGCTGGTCATCTCGGTGACGGGGTGCTCCACCTGCACGCGCGTGTTCATCTCGATGAAGTAGAACTCGCCGTTCTCGTAGAGGAACTCGAAAGTGCCGGCACCGCGGTAGCCGATCTTCTTGCAAGCGGCAGCGCAGCGGTCGCCCACCTTTTCGATGGCGCGGCGCAGGATGCCCGGGGCCGGCGCTTCTTCGATGATCTTCTGGTGGCGGCGCTGCATGGAGCAGTCGCGCTCGCCCAGCCAGACGGCGTTCTTGTGCTGGTCGGCGAGGATCTGGATCTCGATGTGGCGAGGGTGCTCCAGGAACTTCTCCATGTAGACCTCGGGGTTGCCGAATGCGGCCCCCGCTTCGGCCTTCGTGGTCTGCACGGCGTGGATCAGCGCGGCTTCGGTGTGCACCACGCGCATGCCGCGACCGCCACCACCGCCTGCGGCCTTGATGATGACCGGGTAGCCCACGGTGCGGGCGATCCTGATGATCTCTTTGGGGTCGTCGGGCAGGGCGCCTTCGGAGCCGGGCACGCAGGGCACGCCGGAGCGGATCATGGCCTGCTTGGCCGAGACCTTGTCGCCCATGATGCGGATGGACTCGGGCGTCGGGCCGATGAAGGTGAAGCCCGATTGCTCCACGCGCTCGGCGAAGTCGGCGTTCTCGGACAGGAAGCCGTAGCCGGGGTGGATGGCCTCGGCGTCGGTCACTTCGGCCGCCGAGATGATGGCCGGCATGTGCAGGTAGCTCTGCGCGGACGGGGCCGGGCCAATGCAGACGGCCTCGTCGGCCAGGCGCACGTACTTGGCGTCGCGGTCGGCCTCGGAGTAGACGACGACGGACTGGATGCCCATCTCGCGGCAGGCGCGCTGGATGCGCAAGGCAATTTCGCCTCGATTGGCGATGAGGATTTTTTTGAACATGGTGCTCGGCTCCTTGCCTTATCGGGCTGCGCCCGATGCGCAATTTGGCTTCGCCGCAAAGCCTTCGGCTTTGTCGCCACGGTTGGCGATCAGGATCTTCTTGAACATGGCAAGACCCCTTTATTCGACGATGAACAAAGGCTGGCCGTATTCAACAGGCTGGCCGTTCTCGACCAGGATCTTGGTGATGGTGCCGTCCACGTCCGACTCGATCTCGTTCATGATCTTCATGGCTTCGATGATGCAGACGGCCTGGCCGGCCTTGACCGCGTCGCCAACGTCGGCGAAGGCCTTGGCGCCGGGGCTGGAGGCGCGGTAGAAGGTGCCCACCATGGGCGACTTGACGACGTGGCCGGTCTCGACGGGCGCAGCGGCCGGAGCTTCGGCGGCGGGCGCGGCGGCAGCAGGGGCGGCCACGGCGCCAGCGGCAGGCATGGCCACGGCGGGCGCAGCCACCGTTTGCATGACGATCGGGGCGGCGCCGGCCTTGACGATGCGGACTTTGCCGTCCGCTTCGGTGATTTCCAGTTCAGACACGTTCGACTCGGAAACGAGGTCGATCAGGGTCTTGAGTTTGCGCAGGTCCATGGGGTTTCTCCAGCAATGCGCCGAGCGGGTGACGCTCGTGTGGCGCAAGGGTTGATGCGGTCGGGCGGTCCGGGAGGTGGTCCGTCGGGGCTCAGCCGCGGGGGGGATGCGAAGGGGTGCTGCCCTGGAGGCGGTCCAGGGCGGCGTCCACGGCCAGACGGTAGCCCGCCGCGCCCAGCCCCAGGATCACGCCTTCGGCGAGGTCCGAGAAATAGGAGTGGTGGCGGAAGGGCTCGCGCCGGTGGATGTTGGACAGATGCACCTCGATGAAGGGCAGGGCGACGCCGGCAAAGGCGTCGCGCAAGGCCACGCTGGTGTGCGTGAAGGCGCCCGGGTTGATGACGATGAACTGGGTGCCGTCGGTGCGCGCGGCTTGCACGCGGTCGATCAGCACGCCTTCATGGTTACTCTGGAAGGTGCTCAGCGTGGCGCCTCGGCTGGCGGCGTGGGCCACCAGGCTGGCGTTGATCTGCTCCAGGGTGGTGGCGCCATAGACCTGCGGTTCACGGATGCCCAGCAGGTTGAGGTTGGGGCCATGGAGGACGAGAATCTGCATGCGTCAGGGGGCGTCTGCTTGGCTGCGTCTGATTTCCATCTGACAACGCAGTCAATGAGATGACCCCAGAAAATGAACGTAAGCGGATTTTACTCGCACATGGGTGCAAATCGCTCGTTTTCCCCGAAATGTTTGTGCGGCCTCAGAGACTGGTTCAAGGCGTGATCTCGCGCGCCCAGCCAGCCAGCTCGCCGAAGTCGGTGGCGCCCATCTTGCGGTGGCGGATGCGGCCCTGGGCGTCGATCAGCACGGAAAAGGGCAGGCCACCGGTGGTGTTGCCCAGCGACTGGGAGAGTTCGGTGCCGCCGAAGCCCGCCAAGCCAATGCCGAATCCTACATGGACTTTGGCCAAAAACTCCTTCACGGGCGTCGGGCCATCGATGGCGAGGCCCAGCACCTGCCAGCCCTTGGCCCCGAATTCGGTGCGGAAGCGGTCGAGTTCGGGCATCTCCTTGACGCAGGGCGGGCACCACGTCGCCCAGAAATTCAGCAGCAGCGGCTTGCCCTGCAGGCTGGACAGGCTCAGGCTGCCGCCGGTGGGCGTGTCGAATTGCTGGGCCCAGAAACCGGCTTGCAGGGTGTCGCCCGCGACGAGGGGGGCGGAGGCTGCTCCGGCCGTGGCGCTGGCCGCGGAGCCAGGCGTTGTGGCGTCATGGGCGTCATGGGCGTCGTTCGGAGCAGCGGGCGTGCCCTGGCGACGCAGGCCGAACCACGCACCGGCCGCCGCCGCACCCAGCGCGAGGGCGATGAGCGCGGCGCGACGCGCTTCGCCGTGCTGGTGCTGGCCCAGGGCGGGGGGCATCGCTGCCGGGGTGGTGGCGGGGCGCGGCGAAGCTGTGCGGTGGGTGCGGCTCATTGGGTGTGGATCAATGGGTGTGGATCAATGGGTGTGGCTCATCGGGTGGGGCGATGCGGCTCAGGCCGATGTGGCCGCATCACAGTTGAGCAGGCGCTGCAGGGCGGCCAAGTCACCACGCTCGGTGCGGCCGCGGGCGTCGGGCTTGAGGGCGCCGCGCAGGTCGTCGGCATCCAGGATGGTCAGGTGCAGGCCGATGGCTTCGCCCAGTGCGGGGCAAGGCACCGTCAGGCTCAGGCGGTCGACGTCCTGGCCGCGCGGGCCTGGCACGTTGCCGACCTCGTACTCCTGGCCCTTGCCGAGCAGGAAGATCTCGGCGGACTTGCTGTCGTCGCAGTAGAGCTGCAGGTGGATGTCGTTCAGGCGGGTGGCGGTGCCGCGCCAGACGGCGCCGCTGAGGTGGGGGCGGAACTCGGCCAGGCGCTGCATCCACAGTGCCGCAAGTTCGCGCAGGGCCAGCAACTCGGCCGGTTGTGTGTCGGCACAGAACAGGCCGATGTACTCGAAGACGGCGTCTTCCACCGCGTTGTTGTCGGGCAGGGCGGTGCGGCTGTTCAGGCCCAGCTGCTTGACGGCGCGGCGCTTGGCTGGGCCATATTCCAGGCCTTCTTCCACCACCATGCGGGCGGCGGTGGCGGCAATTTCCAGGCTGAGGTCGCTCATGGGTTCGGGCATGCGCCTGATTGTGCGCTCTGGTGGTGGATCAGGCTGCATCGATCCACACCGGCACGGCGCTGAAAGCCGCGTTGGCAGAAATGCGGTCGGTCAAGCGGTCGTCGGTGAGGTCGTTGATGCTGACGCCCGCGTGGGCCTGCGCCACCTGCATCTGCACGCCTTCGCGGTCGTGGCCCCAGCCATGCGGCAGGCTGACGACGCCCGCGCGGATGTCGGCGGTGACCTGCACGGGCACCCGAACGCGGCCGGTGCGTGAGGCCAGGGTGACGGTCTGGCCGTCGCTCAGGGCGTGGCGCTGGGCGTCTTCCGGGTGGATCCACAGGGTGCAGCGCGGTTTGCCCGACACCAGGCGCTCGCTGTTGTGCATCCAGGAGTTGTTGCTGCGCACATCGCGCCGGCCAATCAGCTTGAGCGTGGGCCGGGCTGCTGCGAGGTGGGCGGCGCTGTTGGCGTCTTGGCCTGCCTGTGTGAAGGCGGTCACCAGTTGCGGCAACTCACTGCGGATGCCCGCGGGCAGCAGGTCGATGCGCTTCTTGCGTGCGCTCAAGGCGGCGCCCAGCGAGGGTTGGAGTGCACCCAGGTCGATGCCTTCCGGGTGGGCGCGCAGCTTGGCGAGCGTCAGGCCACGGGCCTGGGTGTTGTGCTTGGCCGCACGGTTCAGCCCAATGGCCAGCAGTCGGTGGGGCGGCAGGCGCTTCATCAGGCCGCGGGTCAGCATGCCGGTGAGGCGGGCCTTCACGCCACCGCGCTCCAGGGCCCAGGTGCGACGGGCGTAGCGCGTGGCCAGCTCGCTGTAGATCTCCCAGTCGTGCAGGGCACCGGGCGCACGCTCGACGATGGCCTCGCTGTAGCGCGCCACGTTGCGCACGGCCAGGTGCAGGAAGACGAGGTCGTAGTGGTCGTGCTCGACGAAGCAGGTCGGCGGCAGGATGATGTCGGCGTGGCGGGTGGTTTCGTTGACGTAGAAGTCGATGGACACCATGAAGTCCAGCTGCGCCAGGGCCTCGTCCAGTTGGCGGCCGTTGGGCGTGGACAGCACCGGGTTGCCGGCGGCCGTCACCAAGGCGCGGATCTGGCCACGGCCCGGCGTGCGCATCTCTTCGGCCAGCACCGAGACGGGCAGCTCGCCGCTGAACTCGGGCGCGCCGCGCACCCGGCTGCGCCAGGCGCCCAGGTGGCCAGGGCCCATCAGCTTCATCTGGATGAGGTTGAGGGCCGGGCTGGTGAGCAGGGCGCCGCCTTCACGATCCACGTTGCCCGTCAGCAGGTTGATGACCTGGATGGCCCATTGGCAGACCACGCCGTGTGCTTGCGTGGACACGCCCATGCGCCCGTAGGCCACGGCGCCGCCTTGGTTCGATGCGGCCGCCAACTCGCGGGCGATGCGGCGCGTCGTGGCCGCGTCGATGCCGGTGAGCGCAGCAGTGGCTTCCGGGCTGAAGGGTGCGACGGCATCGCGCACGGCGCGCACCTGGTCGAGCAAGGGTTCGAGCGCGCCGGGCGAGGTCAGTTCTTCGGCGAACAGGGTGTGCACGAGGCTGAGCAACCAGGCGGCATCGGTGCCGGGGTCGATGGCGAGGTGCTCGTCGGCAATCGCCGCTGTTTCGGTGCGGCGCGGGTCCACCACCACCAGCTTGCCGCCGCGGGCCTTGAGCGCCTTGAAACGGGCGCGCACATCGGGCACGGTCATCAGGCTGCCGTTGGATGCCAGCGGGTTGCCGCCCAGCACCAGCATGTACTGGGTGCGGTCGATGTCGGGAATGGGGATGGCCAGTTGGTGGCCGTACAGCCAGTGCGCGACGATGTGGTGCGGCAACTGATCTGCCGAGGTGGCCGAGAAGCGCGAGCGCGTTTTCAGCTGGCTGAAGAAGAGGTGGCCGTGGGTGACGTTGCCCCAGTTGTGCACATTGGGGTTGCCTTGGTAAACCGCCACGGCGTTGCTGCCGTGCTGCTCGCGCACGCGGGCCAGGCCCTCCACGACGGCATCGAAGGCTTCGTCCCAGGTGATGGGCTGCCAGCGGACCGTGCGGCCCCGGGGGCCGTACTCGACCACGCGTCTGACCGGTTGCCGCAGGCGGTCAGGGTCCTCGTGCAGGTCTTTCAAGGCCACGGCCTTGGGGCAAATGTGACCACGCGAGAGCGGATCGGCCTCGTTGCCCTTGACGCTGATGATCCGCGCCTGCGGGCCTTCGCCCTGCACCTGGAAGGTCAGGCCGCAGATGGCCTCACAGAGGTTGCAGGCACCGTGCTTCGTGGTGATGGGGGCGTCGGTGGCCGGCGCGGCGGTGTGGGCATGGGCCATGAGGCGTCCTCGTGGGCTGTGAAACGTCAACTGCGCATCATGCCAGCTTGGGTCCCGCCGCCAACATCGGGGCGACCTGACCGTCTCAGGGACTTCCCGAGGCCCGCCTGAGACTCAGGACTCGCGGCGCAGCGCGGGGAACAGGATCACATCGCGGATGTTGGGCGCGTCGGTCAGCAGCATCATCAGGCGGTCGATGCCGATGCCGCAGCCGCCGGTCGGGGGCAGGCCGTATTCGAGCGCGCGGATGTAGTCGGCGTCGAAGTACATGGCTTCCTCGTCGCCGGCGTCCTTGGCCGAGGCCTGTGCGGCGAAGCGTGCGGCTTGCTCTTCGGGGTCGTTCAGCTCGGAGAAGCCGTTGCCGTATTCGCGGCCGGTGATGAAGAGCTCGAAGCGCTCGGTGATGGAGGGGTCGGCGTCAGAGGCGCGGGCCAGGGGCGAGACCTCGACGGGGTAGTCGATGATGAAGGTCGGCTGCCACAGCTTTTCTTCCACGGCGGCTTCGAACAGGCCGAACTGCAGCTCGGCCAGGCTCCAGCGGGCCGGGGCTTCCTCGCCCAGGTGCTTGAGCTTGTCCCGCAGCACGGCGCTGTCATCGGCTTCGGCCGGGGTCAGGCCGGCGTGTTTGATCAGCGAGTCGCGCACCGTGAGGCGCTCGAAGGGGGATTCGAGGTCCACTTCCTTGCCGCCATAGGTCAGCTTGGCGGTGCCCACGGCGGCGATGGCCGCGTGGCGCAGGATGCTCTCGGTGAAGTCCATCAGGTCGCGGTGGTTCCACCAGGCCGCGTAGAACTCCATCATCGTGAACTCGGGGTTGTGGCGGACCGACACGCCTTCGTTGCGGAAGTTGCGGTTGATCTCGAACACGCGCTCGAAGCCGCCGACCACCAGGCGCTTCAGATACAGCTCGGGCGCGATCCGCAGGAACATCTCCTGGTCGAGCGCATTGTGGTGGGTGATGAAGGGCTTGGCGTTGGCGCCGCCGGGGATGGGGTGCATCATCGGCGTCTCCACTTCGAGGAAGCCGTTGTCCACCATGAAGCTGCGGATCGAGGCCACGGCCTTGGAGCGCGCGGTGAAACGGGCACGCGACTCCTCATCGACGATCAAATCGACGTAGCGCTGGCGGTACTTCTGCTCCTGGTCGGTCATGCCGTGGAACTTGTCGGGCAGCGGGCGCAGGGCCTTGGTCATCAGGCGGATGTCGGTGACCTCGATGGACAGCTCGCCCGTCTTGGTCTTGAACAGCGTGCCGGAGGCCGCGAGGATGTCGCCCAGGTCCCAGTGCTTGAAGGCGTCGAGCTTGTCGGCGCCGACGTTGTCGAGCTTCACATAGACCTGGATGCGGCCAGTGGCGTCTTGCAGGGTGCCGAAGCAGGCCTTGCCCATCACGCGCTTGAGCATCAGGCGGCCGCCGACGCTGGCCTTCACGCCTTGCGCGGCCAGGGCCTCGGACTCGGTGCCATCGTGGGCGGCGTGCAGGGCACCGGCGCGGTCGGCGGGCTTGAAGTCGTTGGGGAAGGCCACGCCCTGGGCACGGATGGCGGCCAGTTTCTCGCGACGCTCGGCCACCAGTTTGTTGGTGTCGACCACCAGCTCGGGCGAGGCCTCGGGCGAGGTGGATGCGGGCGTTGCGGGGTGTTGGGGCGTGGTCATGGCAAGGCGGGGGTCGGGAGGTAACCCGCGATTGTATGAAACCCTGGGCGACAATGCCCACCATGTTTGCGCGTCTGTCCGTGCCTCGCTCTGCGCTGGGCAACCTTTTGGCCAAGCTCCTGATGGTGGGCCTGGGCCTCGCCATCACCGTGGTGGTGGCGCGCCAGGGGCCGAAGGTACAGGGTGCTTTCGCGCTGTTCGTGGCGGTCGAGTCGGCCTTGCTGACGCTGTTTTCGGGCCTGGGCCTGTGGCTGGCGCGGCAGATGTCGCAGCAGGCCGGGACGCCATCGATGCCGGCTTTGCCGATGCTGCGCGGCGTGCTGCGCGCGGCGGTGTCGCTCGGGCTGGTGGCGGCCTGCGGGCTGTTGGCGGTGTCCTGGGCGTCACAGACTTTGCCCTACTCGCAACTGTGGCTGCTGGCCTTGGCCGCACCTTTCTTGTTGCTGGTGCCAACGGCCACCGGACTGTGGTTGGGCGAGGGGCGCATGTGGCCGTTGAACGTGGCGCAGGTGGCTGCGCCAGCGCTGGTGCTGCTCGGCCTGCTGGGCACCGGCTGGTTGACGCAAGGTGCGGTGCGCAGCGCGCCGCTGATCGTGCTGGTGCTCACCGCCTGGGTGAGCGGCAAGGCCATCGTGGCCGTGCTGACGGCCGTCTATGCATTGCGCGATGCGGCCCGGCGTGATGAAGCCTTGGGCGCAGCGGGTCCAGCTCCGTCGCGTTGGCAAAGTCAGTGGCCGTTCATCGCCACCATCGGCGTGACCAACGTCATCAGCCTGCTGAATTACCGCGCCTCGCTGTTCCTGGTCGAGCGCTTCCACGGCCTGGGCGAGGTGGGCACCTATTCGGTGTCGGTCACGGTGGCCGAACTGCTGTGGCTGCTGTCGTCCTCGGTGACCGTGTCTGCTTATGCGCGCATGGGGCACCCGGACGCCCGCGTGGCCGCCACCATGACGGTGCAAGCGGTGCGCATCAATGTGCTGGCCACTTTGCTGGCGGCGCCCGTGCTGCTCGTCGGTGCGTGGTGGGCCCTGCCTTGGGTGCTGGGTGAGGCTTACCAAGCCTCGCTGATGCCGCTGGCGGCCTTGCTACCGGGTGTGGCGGGCTACGCGGCGGCGTCCAGTTTGTCGGCGTTCTACACCAACCACCTGGGGCGACCGCAGTTGTCAGGCGCGATCGCCGGCTTGTCGTTGTGCCTGAGTTTCGGGCTGGGCTGGTGGCTGGTGCCCCGGTATGGCGCGGTCGGAGCAGGTGTGGCGTCCAGTGTGGGCTATCTGGGCGCCATCGCGGTCGCCTACGGCGTGTTCCTGACACATGCTGGCTTGCCGCTGCGCGCGCTGTGGTCGCGCGGGGAGAGCGAGGCAGTCGGTCGGCAGCCGCTGGTGGGGTGATACCGCTGCGACCGTGACACCGCAGCGATCCTGCGCCGCCCGCCGTGTTTGCCGAGGCGGCTCAGGCTTTGCGACGGCGGGCGATGGCCACACCGGCCAGGCCGAGGCCCATCAGGGCCCAGGTGCCCGGCTCAGGAATGGCGGGTGCCAGCTTGGGCGTGAATTTCACGCCGACCACGAAGTCGTCGAAGTCGACATCGCCCAGCGCGCTGCCCGGCACCTTGTCGTTGAAGCCGATGACAAAGTCGAATTTGCCGTACTTGGTGGTGCTCACGGCCGGCATGAACGCCATGGAGCCGATGCTGCTGCCGTTGACGTAGGTGATGGCTTGCAGGCCGAGGAAGCTGCCGTAGTTCGTGAAGCCGAAGTTCACCGTGCCCGCCGCGATGTTGGCGCTCAGGGTGCCGCCGGTGAACAAGCCTTGGTAGAGGTGCTGGCCGTTGAAGTTGAAGACGTTTTTGTACGCGGACTCGTGGCCCAGGTACGTGAAGCTGATGGTGCCCGCGCTCAGGGCTGTGAGCGTCCCGGTATAGCCCTGGCTCAGGGTGCCGGTGGTCAGCGAGGCACTGCCGTCATAGCCACCAAAGGTGACGGCGGTGGGAGACACCACGGCCAGCCCGCCTTGCGTGGCGCTGTCCAGGACTGCGGGCGTGGCGTGCGCGCCGGCCGCAGCGCAGCACAGGGAGAGGGCGGTGAGCAGTCGACGGGTCATGGTGTTCCTGGATGTTGCTGGGCGAGGGGCGGACCAGCGGGCGCTTGTACTCAGGGTTTACGCTTAAATCGTACCCCAGCAGCGGGTGCGGGCGGCACCCTCCAGCTCAGGGGTGGAATGTGCGACAAGTGTGACATGCATCACGCCCGGTGCCCGGCCGTGTTCCCGCGGCGCGCCGCGTGCGAACCACCGCGATTTCCGCGGACAATCGCAGGCGCACGCCTCCACCGATCCATGACCCCCTTGAGCCACTACCTCAAACAGCCGCTGGTGCGGGTTCTGTCGGTGTTCACCGGCCCCCGCACGGTGTACGGCTGGCGCAATGCCGATGGCAGTTTCCAGCCGCACACGCGGGTGAGCACACACGCCTGCATCGAAGGCCAAGAAGGACTGGTCCTGCAGGACCACGTCTTCATCGGACACTTCAACCGCCTGGACGGCTCCAACGGCTTGTTGATCGAGGAGGGTGTGCAGGTCACCAATTACGTGTCCATCTTGAGCCACTCGAGCCACCGCGCCGTGCGCGTCATGGGCCGCCGCTACATCAGCGACCCGAAGCCCGCCGGCTACGTGCGCCGGGCCACCCGCGTGGGCGCTTACAGCTTCCTGGGGCCGCACAGCGTGATCGCGCCTGGGGCGCAAATAGGCAAGGGCGTCATCGTGCAGGGCCACAGCTTCGTGTCGGGCGCCGTGCCCGATTTCGCCATCGTCGGCTCGCAAAGCCATGGCCGGTCGGCCGTGGTGATCGGTGACACCCGTGAGCTCGACGGCCCCTTGCTGCAACGCCACCCGGAATTGCACGCCGTCTATGCGCAATGGGCCGGCAAGGACCACCTGCGCCGCGCCTTGCAGTCTGCCGAGCCCGGCCAGCGCGCCGCGCCATGAACGCATGAACGCCTCTGAAAGCCCGTCCATGAGCGCTCCCTCGCGCGGCCAGCACCACGCTCCCTCGCCGGATGTCGGCACGCGCATCCTGTTTTTTGCCGATGCGGCCAGCGTGCACACGCGCCGCTGGGTGGCCGCGGTGGTGGACCGTGGCGCCGAGGCCATTGTCATCACCCGCCAGCCGGCCGACGTGCCCGGCGCGAAGGAGGTGATCGCCATCGCCCCGGGCAGCGACAAGCTGACGTGGTTCAAGGCCTTGCCCGAGGTGCGCCGTGTGGCGCGGGAGGTGGCGCAGCGCTTCCAGCCCACGCTGGTGCACGGGCATTACGTGACGTCCTATGGGCTGTGGGCGGCGATGTGCGGCCTGAAGCTGCCCACGGTGCTGACGGCCTGGGGCAGCGACATCCTGGTCACGCCGCGCGAAAGCCGCCTGATGCGCCTGGTGGTGGCTTGGTCGCTGCGCCACGCCGACCTGATCACGGCCGATTCGCTGGACATGATCGACGAGATCGCGCGCTACCACCCGCAGGCCCCTTGCCATCAAATCCTGTGGGGCGCGGACACGGATGTCTTCATGCCGGCCGAGGCCGCTGCAGACCCCCAGCACTTCGACATCGTCAGCCTGCGCAGCTGGGAGCCCAACTACAACATCGACACCATCGTCGAAGGCTTCGCGCAGTTCGCAGCGCAACGCCCTCAAGCCCGTGCGCGCCTGCACCTGCTGGGCGGCGGCAGCCTGAGCGATGCCCTGCGCGCCCAGGTGGCCCAGCTCGGCTTGCAAGACCAGGTGCAGTTCCACGGCCGCGTCAACGACGTGCAGATGGTGCGTGCCATCCAGCAAAGCCGGGTGTCGGTGTCGGTGCCGACCTCGGACGCCACCTCGGTGTCGGTGCTGGAGTCCATGGCCTGCGGCCTGCCCGTGCTGGCCTCCGACCTGCCGGCCAACCGCCAGTGGGTCGATGAACAGGGCGGCTGGATCGTGCCCGTGCGCGACGCCCAGGCCCTGACGCAGGCGCTGCTGCTGGCCCACGACCACCCCGAGCAGTCGGCCCAGATGGGTGTGCACAACCGCGAGCGCATCGAGCGCGACGCCTCGCGGCGTGGCCAGATGGACGCCATGTGGCGCCTCTACCAAAAGCTCCTGCACCCCTGTGTGCCGCGCCTGCAGCGCAAGCGCGCGGTGACGGGCTGATGCGTGGGGTGAGCTGCCTGTGACGACCTCCATGCGCATTTCCGTCATCGTGCCCTGCCGCAACGAAGCGGCGCACATCCGTGCTTTCTGCGAGAGCGTGGCCGCGCAGCAGTTGCCGCCCAACGTGGCACTGGAGGTCTGGATCGCCGATGGCATGAGCAACGACGGTACGCGTGAACAGCTCGAGGCCTTTTGCGAAGCGGATGCCCGCTTCCACATGATCGACAACCCCGGCCGCATCGTCTCCACCGGGCTGAACCGCTGCATCGCCCACGCCCAGGGCGATTTCATCGTGCGGCTGGACGTGCACACCGTCTATGCGCCCGACTACATCGCGCAATGCCTGGCCACCTGGCAGGCCACCGGTGCGGACAACGTGGGCGGCCCTTGGCGCGCGCAAGGTGAGGATGGCAAGGCCGCCACCGTGCAACGTGCCGTGGCCGCGGCCTTCCAGTCGAAGTGGGTGTCGGGCGGGGCGCGTTCGCGTGACCTGGCCTACAACGGCGAGGTGGACACGGTTTACCTCGGTGCCTGGCCGCGCAGCACCTTCGAGCGCTTCGGTGGCTTCGACGACAACCTGGTGCGCAACCAGGACGACGAGCACAACCTGCGCATCCACCGGGGTGGCGGGCGCATCTGGCAGTCGGCCAGCATCCGCTCGGTGTACTTCCCGCGCAGTAGCAAGGCCGATGTCTTCCGCCAGTACCGCCAGTACGGCTATTGGAAGCCCTTTGTGATGAAGAAACACGGCCAGGCCGCCGCGCTGCGCCACCTCATTCCTGGCTTGTTCGTGGCGGCCTTGCTGTCGTGCCTGTTGACGATGCTGGCAGGCGCCGCAGTGAGCTACCTGCTGCCCCCCGCGGCCGATTACCGCCTGGCCGCGCTGTGGCTGGCCACGCTGGGTGCGGGCGGCCTGATGGCCTTGACCGCGCTGTATGGCACGGCGGTGTTCGCCATCAGCACCGTGATCGCCCGCGAGGCCGGCAAGGACCTGTGGCGGCACCTGCCCGACGTGATCGCCGCTTACCACTTCGGCTACGGCCTGGGCTCGCTGCGCGGCTGGTGGGATGCCCTGGTGCGCCGCCGGCCTGACCCCGCGTTCGGCCGCCTGACGCGATGAGCGCTTTGAAAGATCTCCATGAGCACTGACACCCCTGAAGGCAAGCTGCCCTTCCTGCCCTTCGCCCTGCCCGAAATCGGCGAAGAAGAAATCGCCGAGGTCGTGGACACCCTGCGCTCCGGCTGGGTCACCACCGGCCCCAAGGCGCGCCAGTTCGAGCAGGCCTTCGCGGCCTTCCTCGGTGGCGAGGCCGAGGCCGCGCAACTGCACTGCATCGCCGTGAACTCGGCCACCGCGGGCCTGCACCTGGCACTGGAAGCGCTGGGCATCGGCCCGGGCGACGAGGTCATCACCACCACGCACACCTTCACGGCCACGGCCGAAGTGGTGCGCTATCTGGGTGCCGACGTGAAGCTGGTGGACATCGACCCGGCCACGCTCAACATCGACCTGGTGGCGCTGGAAGCGGCCATCACGCCCAAGACGAAAGCCATCATGCCTGTGCACTACGCCGGCCTGGCCGTGGACATGGACGCGGTGCAGGCGATCGCGCGCAAGCACGGCGTGAAGGTGGTGGAAGACGCGGCCCACGCCCTGCCCACCACCTGGCGGGGCAAGCTGATTGGCTTGCACGACAGCGATGCCATCGTCTTCAGCTTCTACGCCAACAAGACAATGACCACGGGCGAGGGCGGCATGCTGGTGACGCGCAACGCCGAGCTGGCTGCGCGCGCCAAGGTCATGCGCCTGCACGGCATCAACCGCGATGCCTTCGACCGCTTCACCGCCAAGGTGCCGAGCTGGTATTACGAGATCGTCGCGCCCGGCTTCAAGTACAACCTGACCGACATCGCTGCAGCGCTGGGTCTGCACCAGCTCAAGCGCATCGGCGGCTTCCAGGCCAAGCGCGAGCACATCGCCCAGCGCTTCGACGAAGCCTTCGCCGACCTGCCCCTGGTGCGCCCGCCGCGCCCGGTGAATGCGGGCGATGCCCACGCCTGGCACCTCTACGTGGTGCGCCTGAGCGACGAGGCCATCGCGCAAGGCATCACGCGCGACGGCGTCATCGACAGCCTGTTCGCCGATGGCATCGGCGTGAGCGTGCACTACATCCCGCTGCACCTGCACCCGTATTGGCGCGACCGCTACGACCTCAAGCCCGAGACCTTCCCGCACAGCCAGAAGGCCTACGAGCGCATGGTGAGTTTACCGCTGTACACCCGCATGACCGAGGCCGACACCGACCGCGTGATCGCGGCGGTGCGCAAGGCCTTTGGTCGCTGATGACGTTGATGGCGGTGATGGCCAAGCGCTTGTTTGACCTGCTGCTGTCCAGCCTGGGCTTGCTGGTGCTGGCGCCTGTGCTGCTGTTGATCGCGCTGTGCGTGAAGCTCGACTCGCCCGGGCCGGTGATGTTCCGCCAGGAGCGCGTGGGCCGCTTCGGCAAGACCTTTCGCATCCACAAGTTCCGCACCATGCGGCATGTGGCGCCTGGGCAGGTGGGGGGCGCCGCACCGGGCCTGCAGATCACGGTGGGTGCAGACAGCCGCATCACCCGCGTGGGCCACTTCCTGCGCGCCTCCAAGCTCGACGAATTGCCGCAGCTGCTGGACGTCTGGCTGGGCGACATGAGCCTGGTGGGGCCGCGCCCCGAGGTGCCGCGCTACGTGGCGCACTACCCCGAAGCCTTGCGTGAGAAGGTGCTGTCGGTGCGCCCGGGCATCACCGACATCGCCTCCATCGAGTACCGCGACGAAAGCAGCGTGCTGGCCCGCGCGACCGACCCCGAGCAGGCCTACATCCACGAGGTGCTGCCGCACAAGCTGGCGCTGGCGGCGCAGTACGTGGAGCAATCCTCGCTGTGGCTGGACGTGCGGCTGATTGCGCGCACGGTGCTGGCCATCGTGGGGCGCTGAGCCACATGGTTGAACTGGCCCTGCTGGCGGTGCTGGTGGGCGGCGGCGCGTGGTACGTGTTGTCGCGCCGTCAAGGCCTGGACGAGGCCGCGCGCAGGTTGCGCAGCGCCACCACCACCCCCGATGGATTCGATGGCGCCCAGGCCACCGTGCTATGCGAAACCGTGTCGCCCCAGGGCGATGCCCACACGGGCCCTTGGTTGCGAGTGGTCAGCGTGTGCCGCATGCCGGATGGCGGTGAGTGGCGGGTGGAGGTCGAGACGGCGCACAAGGGCGTTCCAGCGCGAAGCACAGCGCAGAGAGTGCCACCTGCGCCCCTTTGAGAGGCCGCCACGCCCCTGTCAGCGGCGACGGGGGCGGGTTCAGAGCTTGTCGAAAGGGCTGAGCACGCCCCGACCGCCGCGGTTCATGACGTGGGTGTAGATCTGCGTGGTGGCCACGTCGGCATGCCCGAGCAGTTCCTGCACGGTGCGGATGTCGTAGCCGGCTTGCAGCATGTGGGTGGCGAAGCTGTGGCGCAGCACGTGCGGGCTGCAGGGCTTGTCGATGCCGGCGCGTTGGGCGGCCAGTGACACGGCCCGCTGCACCGCCTGTTCCGAGAGGTGGTGGCGGCGCACCACGCCCGAGCGCGGGTCGGTGGCGCGCTGGCCGGCGGGGAAGACGAACTGCCAGCCCCAGGTGGTGCCTGCGCGCGGGTACTTCAGCGCCAGGGCGTCAGGCAGCCAGACCTCGCCGAAGCCTTCGCTCAGATCTCGCTGATGCAGGGCGCGGGCCCGAGCCATTTGCGCTTGCAGCGGCGCGATGAGGTTTTCCGGCAGCACAGTGACGCGGTCCTTGTTGCCCTTGCCGGCGCGGATGAGGATTTCCCGCCGCTCGATGTCGACGTCTTTCACCCGCAGGCGCAGGCCCTCCAGCAGGCGCATGCCGGTGCCATAGAGCAGACTGGCCACCAGGCCGTTGGTGCCGCTGAGTTGCAGCAGCAACGAGCGCACCTCGCGCTCGGTCAGCACCACGGGCAGGCGGAGCGACTGCTTGGCCGACACGACCTCGGACAGCCAGGGCAGCGCCATGCCCAGCACCTCGCGGTAGAGGAAGAGCAGCGCGGAGCGGGCCTGATTCTGCGTGGCGGCGGACACGTTGCGCTGCACCGCGAGGTGGCTGAGGAAGGCTTCGACCTCGGCCGCGCCCATGTCACGCGGGTGGCGCTTGCCGTGGTGGAGGATGAAGCGGCGCACCCAATCGACATAGACCTGCTCGGTGCGGATGCTGTAGTGCAGCGTGCGCAGGCGGGCGCGGAGTTGATCGAGCAGGCGGGGTGCTTGCGACGACATTGGTGCTGACGGCGGCACCGCAGGCGTGGGATTTGGCGCGGAATGCATGGGGGCTGGAACGCAGTTTTTTAGGTTGCCTAATGCAGGCGGCCGTGGATACTGCATGGGGCCTGAAGCGGGATGTTGCCCTGGGGGATGTGCCCTGTCATCGCCCGTCAGGGGGATCGCATTAGACCAACACGTCGGGTAGAGTGGGGTGGGTCTAAATTCAGTTAGGCCTGCCGGAATACCCAGTATTCATCGGGCTTGTGGGCCGCCTGTCCTGCGGCAGTCGTGCGCACCACCGAGGCGCGCGGTCTGCGTGATGGCGTCACTGTCGCGCAGGGTGCAGTGAGGTAGATTGAGGCCTTAGTCAGCGCATGGCTGACGCCATACGCAAAGGGAGGCGGCATGGCAGTGTTGTTTGAATTGGCTGGCTTCACAGCGCATCGCGCTCACCAAGCTGTCGCTTCGTGTGCGGGCGCGTGGCCTGCGCAATCCTCGTCCTGCCACCAGCCTAACTGGGCGTTCCAGCGGACGCCAACCCCTTCGGGGTCGGTGCCCTGCGCTTCGCTCCGGCGCCGCTGAACGCAGGCGTTAGGCCCGCTTGAATGCCCAGTGTTTGCAGGCCAAATGTGGCGCCTGTCCTTCGGCAGTCGTCCGCACCACCGAGGCGTGTGGTCTGTGTGGTGGCGTCATCAGCGCGCAGGGTGCAGTGAGGTAGATTGAGGCATTCGTCAGCGCATGGCTGACGCCATACGCAAAGGGAGGCGGCATGGCACGGTTCAACTTGGAGGCTGCCAGTTCAGCGCATCGCGCACACCAAGCTGTCGCTTCGTGCGCGGGCAAGCGGCCTGCGCAATCCATGTCCTGCCACCAGCCTAACTGGGCGTTCCAGCGGACGCCAACCCCTTCGGGGTCGGTGCCCTTCGCTTCGCTACGGCGCCGCTGAACGCAGGCGTTAGGCCTTTCGCGTGTTCGGGTGAGTCTTCAGCCAGTCACGCAGTGCCGTGTTGATGCGCGTTTGCCAGCCAGCACCGCGATCTTTGAACGCGTCCAAGATGTCCGCATCCAAACGAATGTTGACGTGCTCTTTCGGCCGACTGGCGGGCGGTCGACCTCGCTTCGGCTTGAGCATCTCCTTGGCCACGTCTGCGCCCATCAGGTCGGCCAACACATCCTTCGCCGGCCGAGCTTTTGCAAACCACTCTTCCGTGGCCTCGGGTGCGTCGTTGTCCAAGCGTTCAGGGTTGGGTTTGCGTGGCATAGCGAGTCCTTTCACGTTTGTTGGCCCGGCGCAAGCTGATCACGTGCACCGCGCCATCGCGCGGCGTGAACACCAGCATGCACAAGTGCTCATCAATGAAGCCAAGCGCCTGGAATCGGCGTTCAGGGTAGTCCTGCCTGGTGTCTTCAACGATCAGCGCGCTACTCCAATCGAACCTCTCGGCAAGCCCAAAGGGCATGCCTCGCTCTTCTTCATTGCGCGCGCTTTTGGCAGGGTCGTAGGTCAGGCGCATCCATTTATTGTATCCACAACAAATCAGACTGTCCACCCGTCAACAACTCCCTCTTCCGCTGCGTGAACCACTCGTTCCGGGGCACGCCACTACCCCGCACGCGCCAACATCGTTTAGGCTACCTATCACACCACCACAACAGCATCACGGGAGAACAAATGCATTGCACATCAAGCACTTGCGCCACCTCGCCTGCGTGGTTACAAACTTTTAGGCCAACATCCCTTGCGAAGGTGGGTTGGTCTATTTCCAGTTAGGCCTCAACAGCCCCGGTGCTTGTTCGTGGGCAGCGGTGGTCTTGCAGACAAACCGGGCTTCCATCATCCCTGTTGCATCGTTGGCAAGGGTACGTTCCTGCTATCGGCCAGAACCTCCGGTTAACGTTGTCGTCTTCCAGAAAGTCGGTGCGGCCAGTCGTGCCAGCAAAGACCATCTTTGTGGGCGCGTCATCGCTCTGGCGCACCGTTTCGTGCACATCCTGCACGGCCGCATTGATCGCGGCGCCCCGCTGCTCTTTGGTCAGCAAGTCGCGCAGCTCTTTGCGGGCCGCATAGGCCGCTTTCTCCGGCGAATACTGGCGTGGGGTGCCCGGCTCACAGTTGACGCACCAGAGGTAGCCGTAGGCTCTGGCAATCGCTGCTGTGAGGCGATGAATGTCTGGCACGCCATCTTGTGTCGTCTTGCTTTCATCTGCTGCACCAGCGCGGTACGTGTTGATGAGCTGCAGCGCCTCTTCGGCGATGCGGGCCACATGAGGCAGGCTGTTGGCTGTGGTGCTACCTTGACCGATCTGCTTGATCATCAGCAGCTTCAGGGCAACGCGGTCATCAATCGGCCACACGGGGAGGGTCTCTTGATCTGCTCCACTCATGATCACAGATCCTCACGCGTGGCCATAAGTGCCCGGCCAATGTCGCCTGGCTGGGCGGCTTCGATCACTGCCGGGTCATTCAGCAGCGCAGTGAGCGCGGCCACCAGTTCGGCACTTTTCTCTCTGAGCACGATGTTCTCGGCCCCAATCACTTGGCGGGCCTTGAGCAGCTCGTCGCGCTGATCTTGCGTGGTCTGGTTCATCTCTAACCTTTCCGCCAGGCTCTGCCCGGCTCTAAATCAAACGCTCGGCCTGGCGGCCCAGCTTGGTGTGGTGCCCACGTTGGGCGGTGTCGGTGGCATGGCCTAACCGGTCGGTCAAGCGGACGCCGCCCCTTGCGGGCCGTCGCCGCTTACCTTGGGGGTTAGGCCCTATCTACGCACCTCATGGCTGACCAAATCCTCTTCAAATATCGGTCGCTTGAACAGATGGAGTTCTTGCTCGACATCTTCGCAAACAAGCGACTGTTCGCAGCCGACTATCAAAGCTTGAACGATCCAATGGAGGGAGTGTTCACGTACTCGAAAGAGCAAGTCGCCAGGCGCTTTGTAGCGGACATGATGCACCACAAACAAAACGTACGAATTTGCTCGCTTAGTGAAAGTCCGCACATAACCCTCATGTGGTCCTACTACGCTGCAGCACACCAAGGCGTTGCTATTGGCGTAGAGGTCGTAACCACGAACCCCGAACTGATTCGCATAAACCCGATCGAGTACACGGACAACGTGAAATTCGAGGGCTTCTACGGGAGCGAGCCAGAGGCTGAAGCGATCAATGTATGTTGAATCACGAGCAAAACTGAGCCACTAAAGGGCATCCGTCACGCCCAATTTTGAGCCACGTTATCCACCTACCCTGCTGTTTTTTGCAGCAGTGGGGTGCAGGAGTGATCAACGTGAGCACATT
>Ga0310345_10000117_pt1 | contig 167279 bp, 168 predicted proteins | sample HC15DNA20500_MG_FD_204667 | JGI IMG/M metagenome (GOLD analysis project Ga0310345, IMG submission 204667) | Marine microbial communities from station ALOHA, North Pacific Subtropical Gyre - HC15-DNA-20-500_MG | ecosystem: Environmental > Aquatic > Marine > Oceanic | place: Pacific Ocean... | reverse complement strand
CGCGCGCTTCTGCCGTGATCACCAGCTGCGAACCGGGCACGAAGCGCTGCTTGTGCATCCGCGCGATCATCACGTCGTTCGTCCCCTCACCCAGCACGCCGAGCGAGACCGGCAGCTTGTCGGCGGCGATCACCCACAATTCGGGGCTATGTCCCGCGTCGGTCGGCACCGTCCCGGCGACGCGGAGCAGGTCGCGGCCGGGCTCATAGACGGCGGCGACGGGCGCGGCCTTGCCCTCCGCCGGGGCGATCGCGGCGACCAGGATGGGCTGCGGCGCCTGAGCGACGACGATCGGCGCCGGTTGCGGCGCGGGCCGCAGCACCAGCACGCCGGCGAGCGTCGCCGCGAGCAGCGAGGCGCCGCCCGCGAGCCATTGCCAGCCGCGCGAACTGCGCGCCGGCGCGGCGGCCGGCTTCCCGTCGAGCGCCGCCTCGATCCGCGCGAACAGCCCCTCGCTCGGCGCGACCTCGGGCACCGCCGGCAGCAGCAGCGCGAAATGCGCGCGCCACGTCTCCACCTCGGCCGCGAAGTCCGGCTCGGCGAGCAGGCGGCGCAAGGCGGCCGCCCGCTCCGGCCCGTCGAGCAGGCCGAGCGCCAACTCGGCGGCCTGCGCGCCGCGCTCCTCTTCGGGCAGGAGTATCTCGTCGCTCATTGCTCGACACACTCGCGCAGCCGGATCAGCCCGCGGCGCACCCAGCTTTTCATTGTCCCCAGCGGCACCGCGCGCGCCTCGGCGAGCTCGGCATAGGTAAGCCCGTCGAAAAAGGCGGTGCGGATCGCATCGCGCGCGCGCTCCTCGAGCGAATCGAGGCACAGATGCAGCCGACGATCGGCCTCATCCGCCAGCAGCGTGGCCTCGGCGCCGGGGCGCTCATCGGCGATCGGTGGGGCGTCGTCGATCGGCGCGATCACGCGCTTGCCTTGCGCGCGCCGCCAATCGATCGCGCGGTTGCGCGCGATCGTCGCCAGCCAGGTGATCGGGCTCGCGCGGTGCGCCTCGTAGGCGCCGGCTCGTTTCCAGATCGTCAGATACACGTCCTGCAACACATCTTCCGCGGCTTGGCGTTCGCCACAGATACGGAAGACAATACCAAAAAGTTTTGCGCTGGTGAGCCGGTACAGTTCCGACAAAGCGGACCGCTCCTCCTGGCCGCAGCGCCAGAGCAGCTCGACCAGCCGCGCCCGGGCGGCATTCGCGTCTTGAGGCTCGCTCACGGCCCGAGTGCCTAACCGCTATCGCGCGGCACGCAAGCGATTTTCTGCACGGGCGTCGGCGCGAAGCCAAAGGGTGGCGCGCGGGCGCCCGCTCGGTTAAGAGCGGGCGCTCATGGGAGCCCCCACCGTCATGCGCCTCGCCCTCGCTTCCGATCATGCCGGCTTCGCCCTGAAGGCGGCGCTGCTGCCCTGGCTGCGCGAGGCCGGGCATGACGTGCTCGATCTGGGGGCCGACGGGACGGCGAGCGTCGATTATCCCGATTTCGGCCGCGCGCTCGCCGAAGCCGTCGCCGACGGACGGGCCGACTTCGGTATCGCGATCTGCGGCAGCGGTATCGGCATCTCGATCGCGGTCAACCGCCACCCCGCCTTGCGCTGCGCCCGGGTGGACGATCCGTTGAGCGCGGCGCTCGCCCGCCGGCATAATGACGCCAACGCGATCGCGCTCGGCGCCCGCCTGATCGGCGAGGAGATGGCGCGCGCCTGCATCACCGCTTTTCTCGCGGCCGAATTCGAAGGCGGCCGCCACCAGAATCGCGTCGACAAGCTCGGCGCTCCGCAGGAGACCCTTGCATGACCGCGACCGCGATGAACGACAGCCACGATCCGATGCACGGCTTCTGGCATGACAGCCTGGCCGAGGCCGACCCCGAGATCGCGCAGGCCGTGCGCAACGAACTGGCCCGCCAGCGCGACAAGATCGAACTGATCGCGAGCGAGAACATCGCCAGCCGCGCCGTGCTCGAAGCCGCGGGCTCCGTGTTCACCAACAAATATGCCGAAGGCTATCCGGGCAAGCGCTATTATGGTGGCTGCGACTATGCCGATGTGGTGGAGACATTGGCGATCGAGCGCGCCAAGCAGCTGTTCGGCTGCGATTTCGCCAATGTTCAGCCCAATTCGGGCAGCCAGATGAACCAGGCAGTATTCCTGGCGCTGCTAGAGCCCGGCGACAAGTTCATGGGGCTCGATCTCAATTCGGGCGGGCACCTGACCCACGGATCGCCGGTCAATATGAGCGGCAAATGGTTCAAGCCCATTCCTTACGGCGTAAGGCGGGAAGACCATCTGATCGACATGGCCGAGGTGGAGCGGCTGGCGCACGAGCATCGCCCCAAGCTGATCATCGCCGGCGGCACCGCTTATTCGCGCCACTGGGATTTCGCCGCCTTCCGCGCGATCGCCGATGCGGTCGGCGCGTATCTCATGGTCGATATGTCGCATTTCTCGGGGCTGGTCGCGGGCGGGGCGCATCCCTCGCCCTTCCCGCACGCGCATGTCGTGACCTCGACGACGCACAAGTCGCTGCGCGGGCCCCGCTCGGGCATCATCCTGACGAATGACGAAGGGCTGGCGAAGAAGTTCAACTCGGCGATCTTCCCGGGCCTACAGGGCGGGCCGCTGATGCATATCGTCGCGGCCAAGGCGGTCGCCTTTCGCGAGGCGCTGCGCCCCGAGTTCAAGCTCTACGCGCACCGCATCGTCGAAAATGCCCGCGCGCTCGCGGCGAGCCTGGTCGAAGCCGGCCTGGGTGTGGTTTCGGGCGGCACCGACAATCACCTCGTGCTGGTCGATCTCTCGGCCAAGGACGTCACCGGCAAGGCGGCGGAAAAGGCGCTCGATCGGGCCTGGCTCACCTGCAACAAGAACAGCGTGCCGTTCGACACGCGCTCGCCCTTCGTCACCTCCGGCATCCGGCTGGGGACGCCCGCCGGCACAACGCGCGGCTTCGGACCCACCGAGTTCCGCCAGGTCGGCCAGCTGATCGCGCAAGTGGTCGAAGGCCTCGCCCGCAATGGCGAGGCGGGCGACGGCCAGGTCGAGCAGCATGTCCGCGATCAGGTGGCGGCGCTCACCGCGCGCTTCCCCGTTTATCCGGGGATGTGAATGCGCTGCCCGTTCTGCGGCCATGAAGACAGCCAGGTAAAGGACAGCCGCTCGACCGAGGACGGCGCCGCGATCCGAAGGCGGCGTCAGTGCGAGGGGTGCGCCGCGCGCTTCACGACCTTCGAGCGCATCCAGCTGCGCGAATTGGTGGTGGTGAAATCGGGCGGCGCCGGCGGTGACGTGCGGCGCGAGCCGTTCGACCGCGAGAAGCTGCTGCGCTCGGTCTCGATCGCGTGCCGCAAGCGCCCGATCGACGCGGTGCGGATCGAAAAGCTCGTCTCGGGCATCCAGCGCCAGCTGGAGACGCTGGGCGACAGCGAAGTGCCGGCGAAGCGCATCGGCGAGATGGTGATGGAAGGGCTGAAGGGGCTGGATTCGGTCGCCTATATTCGCTTTGCGAGCGTGTATAAGGATTTCCGCGAGGCGCGCGATTTCGAGGAGTTCGCGGGCCATGTGAGCGCGGTGGCGAAGGGGTAGGGCGCGCCCGACTTCCACCCACCCCAACCCCTCCCTTTCGGGGAGGGGCTGTCAGATACGCAAAGCCCCTCCCTGAAAGGGAGGGGTTGGGGTGGGTAGAAGCGGCGCGCAACATCTGTTCCCATCCGCCCCCAGCTGCCCTACATCGCGCCCGCCCCTTTTCCGGAGTCCCGGCCATGACCCAGATCACCGTCGCCGCGCTGCAGCTCGCCTTCAGCGCCGACACCGCCGCCAATATCGTCAAGGTCTCCGAAGCCGTGCGCGCGGCGGCGGGGCGTGGGGCGCAGGTGATTCTGCCGCCCGAGCTGTTCGAGGGCGAATATTTCTGTCGGGTGGAGGATGAAGGCCTGTTCGCCACCGCGCGGCCGGTGGACGAGCATCCGAGCGTCATCGCGATGCAGGCGCTCGCCGCCGAACTCGGCGTCACCATCCCGACCAGCTTCTTCGAGGCGGACGGGCCGCATCATTACAACTCGCTGGCGATGATCGGTCCCGATGGCGCGGTGCAGGGCGTCTATCGCAAGAGCCATATCCCCGACGGCCCGGGCTATGAGGAGAAATTCTATTTCCGCCCCGGCAATACCGGCTTCAAGGTGTGGCCCGGCCCCGGCGCGACGCTCGGCGTTGGCGTCTGTTGGGACCAATGGTATCCCGAAACCGCGCGCGCGATGATGCTGATGGGCGCCGAAATCCTGTTCTACCCCACCGCGATCGGCAGCGAGCCGCATGATGACAGTCTCGATACCGCGCGGCTGTGGCGGCGGGCGATGGTCGGCCATGCGGTGTCGAACGTCGTGCCGGTAGTCGCCGCCAACCGCATTGGCAACGAGCATGGCCAGATCTTCTACGGCACCAGCTTCATCACCGACGAGCGCGGCGACATCCTCGCCGAGCTTGGCCGCGCGGAGGAAGGGGTGATCACCGCGACGCTCGATCTCGATCGGGTGAAGCGCCACCGCGCCGCCTTCGGTTTTTTCCGCGATCGCCGGCCCGAGCTGTACGGCCGGCTGGTGCAGGATATTTGAGCCCATTTTCAGCGTCGCGCCAGCGGAGGCTGGGGCCTCCGCGAACGGAAGCGCTACCATTGCCTGCGGCCCCAGCTTTCGCTGGCGCGACGATTTGATGAGGGAGTTTCGACGTGCCGCATCTCGCTCAGATCGCGCTGATCGTCCGTGATTATGATGAGGCGATCGCCTGGTTCACCGGCAAGCTCGGCTTCGTGCTCGTCGCCGACGCGCCGGTCCCCGCGCAGGGCAAGCGCTGGATCGAGCTTGCCCCACCCGGCGCGCCGGCCGACGGAGCCCGGCTGCTGCTGGCCCGCGCCAACGGCCCCGAGCAGGAGCGGGCGATCGGCCGGCAGGGCGCGGGCCGCGTCTTCCTGTTCTTCCAAACCGACGATTTCGCCCGCGATCACGCCGCCTTCACCGCCGCCGGCGTGCGCTTCCTCGAAGCGCCGCGGCACGAGCCCTATGGCGTCGTCGCGGTGTTCGAGGATCTGTACGGCAATCGCTGGGATCTGATCGAACGGCGGGACTGAGGGCTCCCCGATCCAAAGCTCAACCTGTCATGCCGGACTCGTTCCGGCATCCACCTTGGTACCCAGCGCCCCCCACGCAAAGCCTGGCCCACCAGCGGACCCCGGAACAAGTCCCGGGTGACGGTTGGGATGTGTGACGAGCCGTCCGCCCTACCGCACCACCGGCAACATCAGCTTCGATCCCGCGCACACCTTCTGCTCGGCGCGGACATAATCCTCAGGCGCGGCTTTCGCGATATTGGCCACGAATTTCTGCGGGTTGCGGTCGATCACCGGGAACCAGCTCGATTGCACCTGCACCATCAGCCGGTGGCCCTTCTTGAACACGTGGTCGTGCTCGCGCAAAGCGACGTCCCAGCGCGTGACTTGGTTCGGTACCAGCGGCGTGGGCTTGGCGTCACTCGCCAGATAGCGGCCGCGACGCACCTCCATCGCGATCGGCAGCTGATAGCCATTCAGCTGCATCGGATAGGCGCCGAGCGGGGCGGCATTGTCCAGCTTCTCATAATCGTCGGGGAAGACATCGATCAGCTTCACGACGAAATCACTGTCGGTGCCGCTCGTCGCCGCTTGCAGTTCGGCGAGGATCGCGCCGGTGACGGTCAGGTCCGCCTCGAGCGGGGCGGAGACATAGCTCAGCACATCGGGCCGGTGATCGACGAAGCGCTGGTCCGCCGCTTCCCACCAGCGCCATTCGCTGCGCGGATAAGTGGGTGAGATCGGCCGCGCGCGGAACGGCACCGGATTGGCCGGATCGGAGACATAGCCGCGGCACGCCTCGCCCGCGGCCGGCGCGGTGAAGCTCAGCGAGCCATCGCCATGTAGGAACAGCGCGGTCGGCTTGGCTTCGGCGAGCGGCCAGCGATCATAGCGCCTCCACACCCAGCTGCCCGATTGGAAGCTGTTGACCAGCCCTTCGGGCCGCGCGCCCTGCCCGTGCAGCCAATAGCGGAAGAAGGGGGCCTGAATCTCCTCGACGAAGCGCGTGCTCGAATCGACCTTGTAATCGATCGGCCCCAATTTGTGCTCGCCCGGGCGGCTCCAGGTGCCGTGCGCCCAGGGGCCGACGACGAGCTGCGAGAGATTGTCGGGATCGTTCTGGCGCTGTTTGGCGAAGATCTGCCAGCTGCCCCAGGGGTCTTCCTGGTCCCAATAGCCGGCGACGTTGAGCGTCGGCACCGTCGTCTTGCCCAGCGTCTCGTGCCAGCGCTGGCGGGTGTAGAAGGCGTCGTGATCGGGATGCTCGATCAGCGCGCGGATCAGCGCGCTCCTGCCCTGGATGTAGCGCTTCTCCAGCGCCTCGGCCGAGCCCGCGCGCAGGAAGAAATCATAGGTGTCGATCGTGTCGTATTTGAACTCCGCGCCGTCGCCCTTGTCGGCCTGCAGCGAATAGACCCAGTCGGTCATGTAGCTCAGCCGCAGCGCGCCCCAGCGGTGCAGGTCGTCATTCTGCCAATAATCGATCCAGGCGGCCTGCGGGCTGGTCGCCTTGAGCGCCGGGTGCGGCTTGGCGAGCGGGATCGCGGCGGCGAAGCCCGGATAGCTGATGCCCCACATGCCGACCCGGCCATTATTGCCGTTCAGGTTCTTCACCAGCCAGTCGATCGTATCATAGGCGTCGGTCGCCTCGTCGGGGCCGTTGGCGGTCACCGCCGTCGAGAGGGTGAAGACCCCGTCCGATTTGAAACGGCCGCGCATCGATTGGAAGACGAAGATATAGCCGTCCTTCGCCAGCGCCTCGAAGCTCTTGGGCACGCTGGATAAGGGACCACCCGGCACCCCATAGGGGGTGCGCTGGAGCAGGATCGGCAGCGGTCCCTTGGCGTCACGCGGGCGCAGGATCACCGTCTGCAGCTTGGCGCCGTCGCGCATCGGCACCATGATCTCCTCGAAGGTGAACGGTGCTTGCTGCGCGGCGCTGCTCGTCTGCGCCGGGGTCGCCGCCGGAATGGCGAGCGCCAGCGCGAGCGCGGTGAGTGTCGTGCGGATCATGTCTTTCCCCCGTTCATGTCGCCGCCGCAGCGTGGCACGAAGCGCGGACGGGCGGAAGGCCCTCACCCCGCCGGCGGCGGCACGAGGCCGATCGCTTTCATCACCGCTGCCTCGGCGAGCATCGCGACCAGCCAGTATAGGCAATCACCCCATACCCGCCCGGCCGCGACCCCGCGATACGCCTGCGACAGCGCGACCGAGGGCGCGACGAAGCCCGCCCAGATCACGGCCGCGCTCGCCAGTGCCATCACCCAGGGATCGGCCTTGGGCGGCGCGAGGATCAGCGCCCCCGCCAGGATCGCCGCGAGCCAAAAATGGGCGACGAGCGCCGTCAGCGCGATCCGCGTGCCAAGCCGCCCGCCGCCGCCCGCGCGGTGCCAGGCCAGGCCCAGGAGCAGCGCGACCAACGTCGCGACCGTGATAGGCAGCAGGTTGAGCAGGATATAGATCATCGCGGTATCACGAATATCACGCCATCGCCGCGCCGTACAAAGCCAATAGACGCTTAACCAAGCCGTGCTACCACAGCGAAATGAACGCTAGACGACCCGCGCCGTTGGAGCATCGCGCCGGCGATTGGCGTCGCGCGGGGGTGATCGGGCTCGCCTATTTCGGCGCCGCGACCGCGATGATCCTGCTCACCAGCTTCGATGGCGGGCTGGCGGCATTGTGGATCGCGGCCAGCCTGCTCGGCGCCGAACTCACGCGCCTGCCGCGCGATCGCTGGGGGCCGACGCTTATCGCCTGTGGCGTGGCGAGCGTGCTCGCGACCGGGCTCGCCGGGCTCGGCTGGCGGGTGGCGCTACCGCTCGCGCTGCTCAACCTGAGCGAATCGTGCATCGCCGCGCTGCTGTTGCGGCGGTGGGGGGAGCGGCGTGGGCCGCTCGATTCGATCGACGGGGTGATCGGGCTGCTGCTCGCCGCCGGCGCCGCCGCGATCGCGACCGCCGTGCCCGCCGGACTGCTGAGCAGCTTCGCGACCGGCCGCCCGATCCTGGAGGAGGCGCGGGCCTGGGTGCTCGGCCACGGCCTGGGCCTGCTTACTTTCGCCCCGATCTTCCTGCTCGTGCTGAACGGCGAGATCGGCCGGTGGCTGCGCGACGCCTCGCCGCTGCGCCGGCTGGAGGCGCTGGGGCTGATGGCGATGATGGCCGCCGTCAGCATCTTCGTTTTCGGGCAGAAGCAGGTGCCGTTGCTGTTCCTGCCGATCCTGCCGCTGATGCTCGTTACTTTTCGGCTGGAGCGCGTCGGGACGGCGGCCGCGATCGTGATCCTGGCGCTCACCGGCGGGGTGCTGACCGCGCTCGGCCATGGCGGCACTTATGTGATGCCCGGCGGCGTGGCCGAGCATATCCGGCTGTTCCAAGGCTATCTGGGCGTCACCGTGCTGACGGTGCTGCCCGTCGCCGCCGAGCTGCGCCTGCGCCGCGCGACGCTCGATCGGCTGGCGGAAAGCGAGGCGCGCTACAAGCTGATCACCGAAAGCGCGACCGACATGATCGTGACGCTCGATGCCCAGGGCGCGGTCGATTATGTCTCCCCTTCCGCGCGCGAAGTGACCGGGTTCGAGCCCGCGCTGTTGATCGGCAGCACCCCCGCCGAGCTGCCCTGCGGTCCCGATCGGGCGACGATGCAGCGCGCGATCGACGCCGCGCGCGCCAATCCGGGCGACCGCTCGGTGGTGGAATATCGCGCCGAACATGCGAGTGGCGAAATCCGCTGGTACGAGGCGCATACGCGCGCGGCATTGGCGGAGGGCCGCATCACCGGCTGGGTGAGCGCGGTGCGCGACATTTCGGCGCGCAAGGCGCTGGAGGCGCGGCTCGCCCATGCCGCCGCCACCGACCCACTGACCGGCCTGGCCAACCGCCGCAAGTTCGACGCGATTCTCGATCGCCGGATCAGTTCGGCCGATGGTGGCTGCGTCGCGCTGTTCGACATCGATTTCTTCAAGCGCGTGAACGACGCCTATGGCCATGCGGTGGGCGATCTGGTGCTGGAGACGTTCGCGCGCGCCGCGCTCGGCTGCGTGCGCGCGGGCGATCATCTGGCGCGGCTGGGCGGCGAGGAATTCGGGTTGATCCTGCCGGGCGCGACGCTCGATCAGGCGACGCAAGTCTGCGAACGCGTGCGCGCGGCGGTGGCGCGGGAAGTGACGACCACGCCATCAGGGGTGCCGGTGCGCGTGACGGTTAGCGCCGGGATCGCGCTTATCGCCCCCGGTTCGGAGCGGCTGCAACTGATGCGCGCCGCCGATGAAGCGCTTTACCGCGCCAAGGCCGCCGGGCGCGATCGTTCGGCGATCGCCGCTTAGAGCGTGGTCATCTTACACCGTAGCGCAGAAAGCCCCTCCCCTTCAGGGGAGGGGTTGGGGTGGGGGCGGGCAACAAGCGTTGCGCTCTGCAAATAGCCCCCACCTCCCAACCTCCTCCCCTGAAGGGGAGGAGGAGCAAGATAAGACAATTATGCTCTAACGCCCGCGGAAGTCGCGCGCTTTCACCGGGCGGGCGCAGCGGTCGACGGTGCGCCACACCGCCAGATAGAGCTCGGCATCGGGCTGGCGATCCAGCGTCTCGGGCCGGGCGGGCCGCTGTGTCCCCGCCGGGGCGCGCTGCAGCGTCTGGCAGCGGGGCGGCTCGGGCGGAGTCGCCGGCGATGCGGCGAGGGCGGCGAAGAACAGGATCATCGGTGCCTCCTTTGCGTCAAATAATAGCGCGGTCACGCGCTGTCGTCACCCGGCTTTCCGGTGATCAGGCGCGGTATTCAAGCGCCTGGGCGAAGACGCTTTCGAACATCGCCGCGTTCAGCCGACCGGTATTCTGATTGTACCGGCTGCAATGATAGCTATCGATCAACACGATGCCCGAAGGCAGCCGGTGCGCGGCGCCGTGCCCGAACTTGGCCTTGGGCAGCTTGCCCCCCAGCGCTTTCACCGCGGATTGATGCGCGATCTGGCCGAGCGCCACCACCACCCGCAGTCGGGGCAGCGCGGCGAGCTGCGCTTCCAGGAAGGGGCGGCATTCGTGGATTTCGGCCGGCACCGGCTTATTCTCGGGCGGCAGGCATTTCACCGCGTTGAGGATCATCGCGCCCGTCAGCCGCAGACCGTCATCGGGGCGCGCGGCATAGGTCCCTTGCGCGAGACCGAATTTCAGCAGCGTGCGGTAAAGCAGCTCGCCGGCGAAATCCCCCGTGAACGGCCGGCCGGTACGGTTGGCGCCGTGCTTGCCCGGAGCGAGGCCGACCACCGCGAGCCAGGCCTCGGGATCGCCGAACACGGGCACGGGCGCGTTCCACCAATCGGGGAATTCGGCCCGGCATGCCGCCCGAAAAGCGACGAGGCGCGGGCAGCGCGGGCAATCGCGCACGGGTTCGAGGCTTGAGATCGACACGCCCGCTGCGATAGGCGGCGGCGATGCCCCTGCCAAGCGCGCCCTATCTCTACGCGATCGCGCTCGGCTCCAACCGGCGTGGGCGGGCAGGCAGCCCGCGCCAGGTGATCGCGGCGGCGCTGGTGGAACTGGGCGCGGTGCGCGCCGCCGCGCCGGTCATCGAGACGCCGCCGCTCGGCCCCTCGCGCCGACGTTATGCCAATGGCGCGGCGATCCTGGCGAGCGACGAGGCGCCCGACGCCTTGCTCGCGCGGCTCAAGGCGATCGAGGCGCGCTTCGGCCGCCGCTCCGGCCGGCGTTGGGGGGCGCGGGTGCTCGATCTCGACATCATCCTCTGGTCGGGCGGCGCCTGGGCGTCGCCGGGGCTGGTGATCCCGCATCCGGCATGGCGGACGCGCGGCTTCGTCCTCGCGCCGCTCGCCGCGATCGCGCCCGACTGGCGCGATCCGCTCACGCATCGCACCGTGCGCCAACTCGCCCGCACTTGCGCTGGCGCGCGAACAGGCTATGTGCGCGGTCGCGTGGGTCCGTAGCTCAGTCGGTAGAGCAAGCGACTTTTAATCGAGAGGTCCCGGGTTCGAATCCCGGCGGACCCACCACCAGCGTCACCGATCATCCGCGATGGCCGGGGTTCACCCCGCCCGGAAGCGCGCCGCGAGGTCGGCGGGGACGCGCATCGGCCGGCCGCTCGCGCGCTCGATCATCGCCCAGGTGGTCCGCGCGGCGACCAGCTCCTTGCCGCCGGCATCGGTGAAGCGCACCAGGCGATCGAAACGCGCGCCCTTGGGGGCATCGGCGACCCAGGTCTCACCGATCGCGGTCTCGCCCGCGCGCAGATTGCCGCGATAGTCGATCTCGTGCCGGGTGATCACCCAGAAGGACGCTGCCTGTTCCTCTGCGCTCGCGAGATGGGCCCAATGCGCGACCGCGATTTCCTGAATCCAGCGCACCCATACCGCGTTGTTGACATGGCCGAGCTCGTCGATGTCGGCGGGCGTGGCGGTGAAGCGGAGAGTGAACATCCCGGTTTAGGCCGTCGCCCCAGCGCAGGCTGCGGCCTTTCGCCAACCGAGCGCTTCATTGGCTTGAGGCCCCTGCCTTCGCAGGGGCGACGCTCCTAGCAACCGGCCAGGCGCAGGCGTCACGCCTCCACCCCCAGCTGCCACAGCACGAAGGCGTGTTCCTCGGCGAGTTCGCGCAGGGATTCGAAACGCCCCGATTTGCCGCCATGCCCCGCGCCCATATTGGTCTTGAGGAGCAGCAGATTGGCATCGGTCTTGGTCGTGCGGAGTTTCGCGGCCCATTTCGCGGGCTCCCAATAGGTCACGCGCGGATCGTTGAGGCCGCCCGAGATGAACATGGGCGGATAGGCTTGGGGCTGGACATTGTCATACGGGCTGTACGAGCGGATCAGCTCGAACGCCGCCTTGTCCTCGATCGGGTTGCCCCATTCGGGCCATTCGCCGGGCGTCAGCGGCAGCTCGGCGTCGAGCATCGTGTTGAGCACGTCGACGAACGGCACGTCCGCGATCACCGCGCCCCACAGCTCGGGATCGCTGTTGACCACCGCGCCCATCAACTCGCCGCCGGCGGAGCGCCCGGCGATCGCGATCTTGCCCGCGCTGGTCCAGCCGCCCTCGATCAACGCCTTCGCCACATCGACGAAATCGTTGAAGGTGTTGGTGCGCTTCTCCAGCTTGCCGTCCAGATACCATTGCTGGCCGAGATCGTCGCCGCCGCGGATATGCGCGATCGCGAAGGCGAAGCCGCGATCGAGCAAGGATAGCCGCCCGGTCGAAAAGCCCGGCGGCACCGCATAGCCATAAGCGCCATAGGCATAGAGATAGAGCGGGCGCGAGCCGTTACGCGGGAAGCCTTTCGGATAGACGATCGAGACCGGCACCATCGTCCCGTCGCGCGCGCGGATCTTCAGCCGCTCGGTCGCATATTTCGTGGCATCATAGCCGGACGGGATTTCCTGGACCTTGCGCACCTCCAGCCGGTCCTCGGCGACGTGATAGTCATAGACCGTGCCGGGCGTGACCATCGATTCATAGCCGATGCGCAGCACGTCCATCGCATATTCGGGATTGTCGCCAAGCCCCGCGACATAGCTCGCTTCGGGGAAAGCGATGCGCTTGGCTTCGCCGCCCTCGTAGCGGTGGAGCTCGATCTGATCGAGCCCGTCCTCGCGGCCTTCCACCACGAAGAAGTCGCGGAAGATCGTCACCCCGGTCATGTAGAAATGGTCGGAAGGGGCGATCCGCTCCTGCCAGACATCGGGCGCGTCGATGCTCGCCGTGCAGAGCCGGAAATTGGGGTGGGTGTCGTTGGTGTGGATGAACAAGGTGCCTTCGCGCGCGTCGACATCATATTCACGCCCCGGCTGGCGTGCCGAGACCAGTTTGAGCGGGGCGAGTGGGTCGTTCGCGGGGAGCAGATAGGCTTCGCTCGTCACATGATCGCCGGTCGCGATCACCAGCCATTGCCGGTCGCTCGTCTCCCCCACCGCGACGCGGAAGCCCTCGTCCGCTTCCTTGAACAGCTCGACATCGTTCGCCGGATCGTCGCCCAACCGGTGGAAGCGGGCATTGTCGGTCCGCCACTGCGCATTAGCGAGGCCGTAGAGGAAGCCGGCATCGTCGGCGGTCCAGACGATTTCGGAAAGGATGCCGGGGATCACATCGGGCAGATGTTCGCCGGTCTCCAGATCCTTCACCCGCAGCTCGAAGCGTTCCGAGCCGTTATCGTCGATCGCGTAAGCCAGCCAGCGGCCGTTATTGCTCACCGCCAGCGCGCCAAGCCGGAAATATTCCTTGCCTTGCGCCAGCGCCGGTTCGTCGAGGATCAGCTGGTCCGCGCCGCCTTTCACCGGCTTGCGCCACCATTTGCGGTACTGCCCGCCCGTCTCGAACGCGGTCCAATAGAGCCAGTCGCCATCCTTCTGCGGCACCGAGGCGTCATCTTCCTTGATGCGGCCTTTCAGCTCTTCATAGAGCTTGTCCACGAGCGGGCGGTGGGGCGCCATCGCGGCTTCGAAATAGGCGTTCTCGGCCTCCAGATAGCCGAGGATTTCGGGGTCCTTCACCTCGGGATAGCCGGGGTCCTTCAGCCAGGCATAGGGATCGTCGAGGGTGATGCCGTGATGCGTCGCGCGGTGATCGCGCCGGGGAGCGATGGGGGGTTGCATCTCCCCGCTCTAGCGCCCGCCGGGCCTTTGCGTCGAGAGGGGGTCAGGCGCGCGGCGCGGAGAGCTGATAGAGCCGGCGCTGATAATGGCGGACCACGGCTTGCGGCGCGTTCTGCCGATCGAGCAGATCGAGCCAGTCACGCTGCGCGCGCCGCAGCGGGCGCGGATCGCCCGCGCTTTCCAGCGCCTGACGATAAGCGAGCGCCAGATTATAGTCGATCGTGGCGAGCGCCCAATGCGTGCAGACCAGCTTACCCGCCGGGCTGCGCGCCGTGTCGCACGAGAAATTCTGCACCCGCCCGGCGGCGCGCGGATCGGGCGGACCGAGCTCGATCGGGGGCAACGCCATGTCGAGCGTGCCGGCCATCGCCTGTGTCGCGGTGGGGCTCGCGCCTTCGGGCGCACCCGTCGCCGCGGTGACGGTGCCCGCCGCCGCCGCCGGATTGGCAGCGCGGGCAAAGGGGTTTGGCGGTTCTTCGGTGCGCCGGGCGCTGTTGACGACGATCGTGATGAGCGTGAGCAGCCCCAGGCCCAGCAACAGCGCGGGCACGATCAGGCGGGTTATGCCGCCGCCGCCATCGTCGCGTTTGGCGGGGCAATGCGCGACCATGCACCGCGCGATACCCGCCCGGTCTGGTTTGTCGCCGCATAGACTACATTGCCGACCCATTGGATCAGCATAGCTGATCTAGGTTAAGCGAAGGTCAAGCTTAACGCGGCCGCAGCACGAAGTCCGTGATGCCATCCACCACTTCCCGCGCGATCGGGCGATCGGGGATCGTATAGCTGGCGATATTGTCGCCCTGGGTGCCGTCGACATGCTTGAGCACATGGTTAAGGCCGGGCACCAGCAGCAGCTCGGCGAAGGGCGCGCCGCCTTTCAGCGCGGCGGCGTCGGCGGGGGTGATCTGCAGATCCTCCTGCCCCTGGATGATCATCACCGGACCTTTCAGCGCGGCGGCGAGCTCGCGCGGGTTCTGGCGGAATAGGTCGATCAGATAGCCCTGTACCGCCGGGTTGAACAATTGGCGGAGCGCGGGGTGAAAGCCGGCGACGTCGATCGTCTTGCCGGCCTCCAGCGCCTTCAGCGCGCGCTCGGCATCGGGAAGGACGGGCGCGTTGGCGGGGTTGGCGCGCAGCTGCGCGCGGATCACATCGGCTAGGGGTCGCCCGGGAGTCGCGACCAGGATGTGGCCGCAAATGCCCGGCGCGTTCCCCGCCGCGAGCGCGACCAGCCCGCCTTCGCTATGGCCGACCAGCCACGCGCAGGGCCGCCCGGTCTCCTTCGCGGCGAGCGCGGCCCAGGCGCGCGCGTCGACGGCGTAATCGGCGATCGTCACCGCATTGGGATTGGTGATCGCGGCAGCGCTCGCGAATAGCCCGCGCTTGTCGATTCGTATGCTCGCCACGCCCTTCGTCGCGAGCGCCTCCGCGAGCAGCTTATAGCTTTGCGCCTTCACCCCGCCCGGATTGTTACCGTCGCGATCGGTGGGGCCCGAGCCGGGGAGGATGACCACCACCGCCTTGGCGCCACCCGGCGGTACGAGCAGGGTGCCGTGCAGCGCGCCCTGTGGGCCGGGAACGGTCACCTCGCGCGGCTCCTGGGCGAGCGTCGGGGCGGCGAGGGCGGCCAGTGTGATCGCGGCTAGGGCGAGCAGGCGCATCGGCATTCTCCTTGCAAATCGGTGTAGATGAAACCGTTCGTGCCGAGCGTAGTCGAGGCACAGGTGCCCGGCGTCGCGCCCGCGATCACGCCCCTCGACTGCGCTCGGGGTGAACGGGAGACCGAGCAATCATTCCTGATCATCCTTCTCCCGCGCCGGCCGCCCGCGCTTGGGCGCTTGGGGCGGCGCGAGTTTCACCCCGCGCCGCGCGAGCGCCTCGCGCAGTAGCAGTTCGATCTGCGCGTTGACGCTGCGCAGCTCGTCCGCCGCGCCCCGCTCGACCGCCGCGTAAAGGGCGGGGTCGAGACGTAGCGGAAAGGCTTTTTTCGCGCTCACGGCGCTCAATAAAGCGAGCCGGCGTTGACCACGGGCTGGGTCTCGCGCTCGCCGCACAGCACGACCATCAGATTGGAGACCATCGCCGCGCGGCGCTCGTCATCCAGCTCGACGACATTGCTCTGCGACAGCGCCTCGAGCGCCATCTGCACCATGCCGACCGCGCCCTCGACCAAGGTCTGCCGCGCGGCGACCACCGCCTGCGCCTGCTGCCGGCGCAGCATCGCCCCGGCGATCTCCTGCGCATAAGCCAGGTGGGTGAAGCCGCATTCGTCGACCGTGAGGCCGGCCACCGCCAGCCGCTTCATCAGCTCGTCGCGCAGCTCGGCGCCGATCTGATCGTGATTGCCGCGCAGCGTGACTTCCTGATGCTCGAAATCGTCATAAGGGTAGCGCGCGCCGATCGTCCGCACCGCCGCCTCGATCTGGACGATCACGAACGCCTTGTAATCGTCGATATCGAACAGCGCCTGCGCCGTGTCGCTCACCCGCCAGACGACCTGCGCCGCGATCTCGATCGGGTTGCCGCGCAGATCGTTCACTTTCAGCCGTTCGGAGATGATGTTGTTCGCGCGCAGGCTGATCTTCTTCTTGCCGAGCCACGGCAGCACCCAGCGCAGGCCGGTCTCGCGATCGGTGCCGGCATAAGCGCCGAACAGCGTGATCGCCGCCGCCTGGTTGGGCTGGAGCATGTAGAAGCCCGGCAGGACGAACAGGATCACCAGCACCGCGAGCGTCAGCATCGCCGCGCTCATGAGCGGCGCGACCGCCACATTGGCGCCGCTGAAAATCGCCAGGCCGAACGCGCCCAGCAGCACGAACAGCATCATATAGCCGCTCGCCGCGCTGGCGGCGCGTTCCTGCGTGCGGTTGAGATTGGTCGACTCGATCATCTGGCCCTCCCGAAAATATGATATCATATTTATATCGGTTTCGGCGGGCGCGCAACTGGTTTCGGTGGCGCAAACACCGCTGCTTTGGAGCAAGATAATCTTAAGCTGCTCCTCCTCTCCTTCAGGGGAGGAGGTTGAGAGGTGGGGGCTGTCTGCAGAGCGCAACGCTTGTCGCCCGCCCCCACCCCAACCCAGTTTCGGGTAAGCAGTCCCCCGGACTGCTTAGGTCATGCCGGGGGCATGACCGACCCGAAACTCCTGAAGGGGAGGGGCTTTCTGCGCTACGGTCTGAGATGATCACCCCCCAGCCGTCGCCCCAGCGAAGGCTGGGGCATTGGTCGGATGGAGCGCGCCATCGGCACGCGGCCCCAGCTTTCGCTGGGGCGACGCTCGGTAATGAGGGGGCGACGCGAACGCGCCGCCCGCGCCTCAGCTCACCACGATCGTCACCGCGCGGCGGTTCTGCGCCCAGCTCGCCTCGTCGGAGCCGAGCGCGATCGGGCGTTCCTTGCCATAGGAGATGGTGGTGATCCGGCTCGCGTCGATGCCGGCGCCGGCGAGATAGTTCTTCGCGGCATTGGCGCGGCGATCGCCGAGGGCGAGATTATATTCGCGGGTGCCGCGTTCGTCGCAATGCCCCTCGATCGTGATGCGCACCTGCGGATAGCGCCGCAGCCACGCCACCTGGCTGTCGAGCACCGCGCGCGCCTCGGCATCGATATCATATTGATCGAGCGCGAAATGCACCGTGTCGCTCGTCACCGAGCGCTTGAAATCGGCGGCCGAGCCGGGGACGACCGCTTCGCCGACATTGCCCTGCGGCGCGGTCTGCCCCGCCGGCGGCGCGACATCGGCGGGCGGCGGTGGGCGGTCTTCGGGGCGCTTGCTGGCGCAGGCCGCCGTCAGCAGCGCGGCGGTCAGCATCATCGGGGTCGCGAATTTCATCCTTCTTCTCCTTTTGACGTTGGTTCCGCTCTCACGTCTTGCATCAGGGGCGCAGCGGCCCCCAGCCCGGGTCCGATCCGTCGAGCGGAGTCGGCAGCCGCCGCAGGTTCACCCCCGTAAGATCGACCGACCAGATATCCGCGCGGCCCGACGACCCTTGAGTCGCGCGGAAGAACATCAGCACCCGGCCGTTGGGCGACCAGGTGGGGCCTTCGTCCTGCCAATCGTCGGTCAGCAATTTCTCGCCGCCGCCGCCCGCGTTCATCACGCCGATACGGAAATTGCCGGCGATCCGGGTGAAGGCGATCAGGTCGCCGCGCGGGCTCCATACCGGCGTCGCATAGCGCCCGCCGCCGAAGCTGATGCGGTGCTGATTGCCGCCGTCCGCATCCATCACATAGAGTTGCTGGCTGCCCGATCGATCGCTTTCGAACACGATCTGCCGCCCGTCCGGGGAATAGCTGCCGCCGGTGTCGATCCCGGGCGAAGTCGTCAGCCGCTGCGCCGCGCCGCCATTCACGCTCACCCGGTAGAGATCGGTATTGCCGCCCACCGCCATCGAGAACAGGATGAAGCGGCCATCGGGGGAGAAGCGCGGCGCGAAGGTGAGGCTGGCATTCTCCACCACCAGCCGCTGCCGGCCCGAGCCGATATCATAGACATAGACGCGCGGCTGATCGTTCACATAGCTCATGTAAACGATCGTCTGCTGGTTGGGCGCGAAACGCGGGGTGAGCACGATCGACTGGCCGTTCGTCAGGAAGCGATGGTTCGCCCCGTCCTGGTCCATGATCGCGAGCCGCTTGGTCCGCCGCCCCTTGGGCCCTGTCTCCGAAACATAAGCGACGCGGCTGTCGAAATAGGGGCCTTCGCCGGTCAGCCGCGCATAGATGGTGTCGGCGCATTTATGTGCCGCGCGCCGCCAATCGGCGGGCGAGACGACGAAGCCCTGGCGGGTAAGCTCGGCCTTGGCGAACACGTCGTAGAGATAGCAACCGACCGTCAGCGTCCCGTCGCCATTGGCGCGGACGAACCCCTGGACCAGCGCCTGGACGCCGGTGCCGCCCCAATAATCGAATTGCGGCGCGGTAACCTCGTCATAGCCGATCGCGCGCAGACGTTCGCCGCCGAGTGGGGTGAACAGGCCGCTATTCTTCAGGTCCGCCGTCATCACTTCCGAAAGCTTGGCGCCGAGTTCGTCGGTGCTGCCGGCGGGGGTCTGCACCGTCGCGGCGGCGGGGAGGACCGGGATGGCGATGGGGAGCGGCGCGGAGATGCCGCCCGTCACCGATACTTCAAGCGGCGGGGGCTGTTGGCCGGGCGCGGGTGCCGCCTGGGCGGGCGCCGGGGGCGGCGTCTGCGGCGCTTGGGCGAGGCTGGGCGCCGCGGCGAGCAGCGCGATCAGGGTCAAGCGGAGTGGCGGCATCATCCTCACCGTAATTGCCAGTTGTAATTGATGTTACTCCAGCCGCCATTCGCCGTCTGGTAATATTCACTCGGCAGCTTCAAGGGTGAACAGGCCTTGAACGCGGCGATCCCGAGATCGATCACGCGGCGGGCATAGCGATTATTCTCGCCGTCGAGCCCCGCTTGGCGCACCACTTTCGGATCGTCCGCCAGGCTGCCATCGGGGTTCAGGCGCAGGTTGAGCGTGGTGACGATCGCGTTCGCCCCCGGGCCCGGATTCACCTGGCGATCGGCGCAGGGCTGGATCTGGCGGCGGATCGCGTCCTGGATGCTGGCCAGCGCCTTGGCGTCGATCACCGCGCCCTTGGGGGCGATCGTCTTGCTCGGGCTCGGCGTATCGGTGAGGCCCTTGAGCAGATCGTCGCTGAGGCGCGAGCCGCGCGGGCGGGGCGCCTTGCCGGCGGTGGCGGCGGCGAGCTGCTTCGGGGGCGGCTCGGCGGGGGCGGGTTTGGCCGCCGTCTTGGCGACCGCGGGGGTGGGTTTCGCGGCGGGCTTGGGCGGCACGGGCTTCGGCGCCGCGACCTCGGCGGGCTTGGGCGCGGGTTGCGGCTTGGGCGGCGCCGGCTCGGGCGGCGCGGGCTTCGCCTCGGGCGGCGTGGGCGCGGGCGGCGGTGGCGCGGCGTCCTCGGGCGGGCCGGTATCGGGCGCTTGCGTGGGCGCGGGCGCTTCGACAGTGGCCGGCGCGCTGCTCTTCAGCGCCACCTCGTCCACCAGCGAGACCGTGACCGGCGGCGCGAGCGGCTGCGGCGGCACTGGTTTCGACAACCAATTGCTTGAGAGCCAGGCGAGCAGCGCGAGATGCGCGATCAGCGCGATCCCCAGCCCGCCGCTCTCGGCCCGGTCCACCCTTAGCGCTCCTTCGCGGTGGTGAGCAGCGCGACGCGGTTGAGGCCGGCGCGGTTGAGCTCGCCGAGCACGTGGATCACCTCGGCATAAGCGAGCTTGCGATCGGCGCGCAGGAACACCTGGCGTTTGGGGTTCGCCGCCGCGAGCTTTTCGAGCGCGGGGGCAAGGTCGCTCTCGGCGAGCGGTTTGTCGTCAAGGAACAGCCGCCCCGCGCCATCGAGCGCGATCTGCACGGGCTTCTGATCCTGATCGAGCGGCTTGGCGCGGCTGTCCGGCAGGTTCACCGGCACGCCCGCGGTGAGCAGCGGCGCGGTGACCATGAAGATGATCAGCAGCACCAGCATCACATCGACCAGCGGGGTGACGTTGATCTCCGCCATCGGCGCCCGCCGGCCACGCCCGCGCTGCGAGGGGAGGTTGACGCTCATGAGATCCTCCCCGCTCGCGGGGAGGGGGACCACCGCGCAGCGATGGTGGAGGGGGCGGGCTCAAGAGCGAGCCCCCTTCCGTCAGCCGCTAACGCGGCTGCCACCTCCCCGTGAACGGGGAGGATTTTGGGAGCCGCTCGCTTCACCGCTTCCCCGCCATTTCCAGCTGCCGGCTGAGCGTCGCGTGGAAGCCGTCGGCGAAGCGGTTGAGCCTGGCCTCGATCCGGTTGATGCGGTGGCTGAAGCGGTTGTACGCGATCACCGCCGGAATCGCCGCGAACAGGCCGATCGCGGTGGCGAACAGCGCCTCCGCGATCCCCGGCGCGACCACGGCGAGCGAGGTGCTCTGCGCCTGGGCGATGCCGGTGAAGGCGCGCATGATGCCCCACACCGTGCCGAACAGCCCGACGAAGGGTGCGACCGCGCCCACCGTCGCCAGGATGTTGAGCCGATCCGATAGCGCGTCGATCTCGCCCGCGACCGCCGCGCCCATCGCCGTCGCCAGCCGTTCGCGCGTGCCCTCGCGGTCGATCACCCCGCCCACCGTCGAGCGGCGCCATTCGCCCACGCCCGCCGCGAACACGCGCGCGATCGGCAGCTTGTTCTCGGCATGCTGCTTGTAGAAGGCGTCGATATCCTCGGCGCGGTCGAAGTCGTGCTCGAACGCCGTGCCGCGCCGGGTGACGCCGCCCAGCTTGACGATGCCGGCGATGATGATCGCCCAGGTCCAGATCGATGCCGCGAGCAGCCCCAGCATCACCAGCTTCACCACGATATCCGCCTGCAGGAACAGCGCGATCGGCGAGAGGGTGACGGGATTGGTGTTCAGCGCAAGGTCCACGGCGGCTCCTGTCAGGCTGCCGCCCAAACGAGCGGCGTGAAGGCTTTGATCCAGTCCGCCGGCTGGCGGCGCGGGCGGCCGGCGGGCGAGACGAAGGCGGCGAGCACGTCCGCTTCGCTCAAGCTATCGTCGCCGCGCATGACTCGCTGATGAATGCGGCAAGATGCGGGCCGTAGCTCGATCAGGCGCGAGACGACGACCAGCGCATCGTCGAGCCGGGCGGGGGCGCGATATTTGATCGCGAGCTCGGCGACGGCATAGGCGCCCTCGCCCGCCTCATGCGCGGCGCGCTGGTCGATGCCGGCGAGGCGCAGCATGTCGGAGCGGGCGCGTTCCATCCAGCGCAGATAATTGGCGTGATAGGCGACGCCCGAAAGATCGGTATCCTCGAAATAGACCCGCACCGGGAAACGGTGCTCCCGGCCGGCGAAGCGGCCGCTCGGAGGCTGATCGAGCTGCATCGCGCGGGGGTTACCGCCCGCGCGCGCGCAAGAAAACCCTAATCGAACAGCCGTTCCTGCCGATCTTCGCGCCGGCGGGGGCCGGCCATGCCGCGCCGCGCCGCTTCCTGCTCGGCGGTGTAGCGGACATCCACGTCGCGATCGTGGAGGAAGCCGGCGAGCGATTCGTCGCTGATCTCCGCCCAGTCCTTGCCCCGATCGGGGCCGAAGCGCACCCGCGGCAGCAGCCCCGGCAACCGCGACCATTCGAGCAATTGCTCCAGCCCCGCCTCGTTCAGCATGTCGCGCAGATGGTGCGCGGTCACATAGGCGTCAGGGAAAGCGCGATGCGCGGGCAGGCCGCGCTCATGCTCCAGACCCGCCGGCCGGCGCCAATAGCGCAGCACCTGGTTGGAGAAAGCGGGCGAATCGGGCCACAGCCGCAGCGCGCATTTCCAGGTGCAGATCCATTCCGCGCCGTGCGTGAGCGCGGGGGTGCAGAACACCTGCTCGAAATCGCTGCGATGCGCGGCGAGCGCGCGGCGGCGCGGCCAGGGATCGAGCACGCGGCGTGCCACATCGTGCCAGTAAGGCGCGTCGGCAACCTGCTCATCGAGGATATGGTGGATCGCCTGGGTGATCGGCGGGATCGGCCGCCCGGGATTGACCAGCAGCGCGCCCCCCTCGCCGCTCAGTTCCCAGCAGCCGCCGGCGCCCTGCGCCACGTCCTGCCAGCCGATCTCGCACACGCCGTGCGCCGGCGGCGCCGGGCCGGTGGTCTCCAGATCGATCACACGGATGAGCATCGCGCGGGGCTATAGCGGCTTTCGCGCCCGCGCCTAGCGCCACCGGCTCGGCTGGTCGCAACCGACGGCGCATATGGCGCGCCCCAATTTGGGGCAGAGCCGTGCTCGATTGCCCCAATCGGTGCGACTTTGGCATATCGCATGTCATATCGCAGCCCGATCAACTGCGCTATTCGGCCGATGGGCAAGGGTTTTCGGGGGAGATTCGAATGTCGGTCCTAGGTCGACTGCAATGTCTGGTCGGTGTGCATCACCGCTCGCAAGGGCGCGCCAAGATGGATGACGCGCGCGGCACCTATGTCAGCGTCTGCCGCCACTGCGGCGCCGCGATGGAGCGGCTGAACAATCGGCGCTGGGCGCGGATCAAGGGATAGGGTTTTAGAAGAGGGTCCCTCACCCAAACCCTCTCCCGCACGCGGGAGAGGGCTTTTCTGTCGCGCGTCTAAGCCCTCTCCCGTTCACGGGAGAGGGTTTGGGTGAGGGCATTGGAACTGCCCCTCAATGCCCCGCCTGCGGACCCCGCTCCAGACCGCTCGCCGCCAGCTGCGCGTCGATCTGGGCGAGCAGCCGATCGAGCCCTTCCTGGCTCTTTGCCTCGGCGCGCGCGACCAGCACGTCCTGCGTGTTCGACGCGCGCAGCAGCCACCAGCCGTCGGGCGTGTTCACCCGCGCGCCGTCGGTGCGGTTCACCTCGGCGCCCTCGGCCTCGAGCCGATCGAGCACTTCATCGATCACCGCGAATTTGCGCGACTCGTCCACCTGGAACCGCATCTCGGGGGTGTTGACCATCACCGGCATCGCCGATTTGATCGCGGTCAGCGGCTTGCCGATCATGTGCACCGCGCGGATCAGGCGCACCGCGGCATAAAGCGCGTCGTCGAAGCCATAATAATCATGCGCGAAGAAGATGTGGCCGCTCATCTCGCCGGCGAGCGGAGCGTGGGTTTCCTTCATCTTCGTCTTGATCAGGCTGTGGCCCGTTTTCCACATCAGCGGCTGGCCGCCCAGCTCGGCGATGCGATCATAAAGCGCCTGGCTCGCCTTCACATCGGCGATGATCGTGGCGCCGGGCAGCTCGCGCAGCACGGGTTCCGCCAAAATGGAGAGGATTTGATCGCCCCAGATCACCCGCCCCTCACCGTCGATCGCGCCGATCCGGTCACCATCGCCATCGAAAGCCAGTCCGAAATCGAGCTGCTTCTCGGCGACGAGCGCGCGCAGATGCGCCAGATTCTTCTCCTCGGTCGGATCGGGGTGATGGTTAGGAAAATTGCCGTCGACATCGGTGAACAGCAGATGATGCTCACCCGGCAGGAGCTTGACGAGCTTCTCGATCGCCGGGCCCGCCGCGCCATTGCCCGCGTCCCAGCCGATGCGGAAGGCGCCGCCGGCATAGCCCGCCATCAACCGGCCGACATAATCGTCGAGGATATCGGCCTCGCTCACCGTTCCCTGGCCGCTCTCCCAATCGCCCTTTTCGGCCAGCGCGCCCAGATCCTGGATGTCCGCGCCGAAGAACGGCCGATGCTGGAGCACCATCTTGAAGCCGTTGTAGTTGCTGGGGTTGTGGCTGCCGGTTATCTGGATGCCGCCATCCACCTCCAGCACGGCCTCAGCATAATATAGCATCGGCGTCGCGCCCAGGCCGATGCGCACGACATCGACGCCCGAGGCGGTGAGCCCCTCGACCAGCGCCGCTTCCAGCACCGGCGAGCTCTGCCGCCCGTCATAGCCGACCGCGACGCGCGTTCCCCCGGCGCGGCGCACGCGGGTGGCGAAGCCGCGGCCGATCGCGCGCGCGTCGTCCTCGCCCAGGGTTTGGCCGACGATGCCGCGAATATCGTATTCGCGCAGCGAGGTCGGGTCGAAGCGGTGCGTCATGATTGGTGCTCCCTAGATGGTCTTGGCGCTCAAGCGGAGCGCGCCTTCAGCAACACATCGCGCGCCTGATTGATCCGGCGGGTGAGTTCCGCCGATCCGCCCCGGTCGGGATGGACCGCGCTCACCAGCCGGCGATGCGCGGCGCGGATCTCCGCTTCGCTCGGATCGGCGCCGAGCCCCAGCACCGCGCGCGCCTCGATCAGCTCGGCGGGCTCGGTGGCGCGGCGGGCGGGCGGCGTCAGCGGTGAGCGCAGGCCCCAGCCGTCATGCCACAACCGCCAGGCGCCATAGACGATCGCCGCCGCCACCAGCAGCTTCAGGATCATGCGAACAGCGGCAGCGCGGTTTCGGGCAGGCCGAGCGCGGCCATCATCTCGCGCAGCTCCTGCCGCGCGGCGACATGGCCCAGCCCCATTTCCCCGAACTCGCGCGAATCGATCATGGTGAGCCCAGCGGGGAACAGCTCGCGATAGATCACGCGCTCGCCCAGGCCCGGGATCACCCGGAAGCCGATGCGCTTCGCCAGCTGCGTCAGCGCATCCGACACGCGGCGCATGTTGCGCGCCTCGATATGCTGCAGGCGGTTGCGCAGCACCACCCAGTCGATCGTGCCGCCATCGCTCTTGGCGCGCGCCTTGCGGGCGTCCCAGATCAGCTCGGCATAGAAGCTGGGGCGCGTCACCTTGAAGCTGGTGGGATCGACCTGGCCGATCAGATCGAAATCGACGAAACTGTCGTTCATCGGCGTGACGAGCGTGTCGGCGCGCTGCGCCGCGCGGCGGGCGAAGGGGTCGTCGCGGCCGGGCGTGTCGATGATCAGGAAGTCGCTGCCCTCGGCGAGCGCGGCGAACTGTTCTTCGAACCGCGCCTCGCTCGCGCCGTCATGCGTCGCATGGCGCGGCATCGGCAGCTCGCGGCCGATCCGCTTCACCGTCGCCGCGCGATTGTCGAAATAGCGGCCCATCGTCCGCTGGCGGTGATCGAGATCGAGCGCCGCCACCCGCGCGCCCTTCGCCGCCAGCGCGATCGCGACATGCACCGCCGTGGTCGACTTGCCCGTGCCGCCTTTTTCGTTGGCGAAGACGATCACATGCGGCGCTGACTGCGACACGCGGCTTCCCTTGATCCCGGCCGCCTCCCCCCATAGAAGGCGCGGCCTCGCTCTTATCGGAGGCCTATCGCCGGTGCAAACCATCCGTCAGCTGCAAGCGTTGCGTGAAGCGCTGGCCGGTTATCGCGCCGAGGGCGCCCGCGTCGCGCTGGTGCCGACGATGGGCGCGCTGCACGCCGGGCACATCGCGCTGGTGGAGGCGGCGAAGCGGGTGGCGGACAAGGTGGTCGCCTCGATCTTCGTCAATCCCAAGCAGTTCGCGCCCGGCGAGGATCTGGCGCGCTATCCCCGGCGCGAGCTGCAGGATCAGCGGATGCTCGCCGAGGCCGGCTGCGCGCTGCTCTGGCTGCCGACGGCCGAGGAGATGTACCCGGCGGGCTTCGCGACCAATATCGCGATCGGCGGGGTGACCGAACCGCTGGAGGGGGCGAGCCGCCCGGGGCATTTCGACGGGGTCGCGACCGTCGTCGCCAAATTGTTCAACCAGGTGCGCCCCGATGTCGCTTTGTTCGGCGAGAAGGATTTTCAGCAGCTGGCGGTGATCCGCCGGCTGGCGAGCGATCTGGATTTCGGGATCGAGATCATCGGCGTGCCGACCCAGCGCGATGATGACGGTTTGGCGCTGTCCTCACGCAACGCCTATCTGGTGGGCGAGGATCGGGCGAAGGCGGTGGCGCTGCCGCGCGCGCTGGGCGTCGCGGCGCGGAGCATCGCGCGTGGCGGCGCGGTGGACGCGGCGCTCGCCACCGCGCGCGAGGCGCTGATCGCCGGCGGGTTCGAGGCAGTCGATTATATAGCGCTGGTCGATGCCGAAACTCTGGCCGCGCCGACCGACCCTGCCCGTCCGCTACGCCTGCTGGCGGCGGCGCGGATCGCGGGCACCCGGCTGATCGACAATATCGCGGTGGAAATCGACCAACAGGGTTAACCGCGTTAACCATTTCTTGAGGGAGGGCCGGCCAATCTGCCCGCGCACAGGGGTGCGTGAGGGGGATGCGAGATGGCCCATAGCCTGACAAGCGCGGAGTTCCTGATTGAATGCCGGATCGCCGATGCCGCGCGGGGGGATGCCGCGGCGGCTTATGAACTCGGCGTGCTTTATTCGACCGGCACTGCCGGCGCGCGGCTCGATCTGATCGAAGCGCATAAATGGTTCAACCTGGCGAGCGTGTGGGGCAGCGAGGCGGCGCAGGAATGCCGCAGCGACATCGCCGAAGACATGACCGCGCGCGAAATCGCCGAAGCGCAGCGCCAAGCCCGCGCTTTTCTGCAAGCCGCCTACGCACGGGCAGCGTAAGACTCGGTTTGGAAATGCGCTGACCGCGCATTTCACGGCACCGGCCCGCACCCCCACCCGGCCACCCATAGAATACTGCCGTTGGGTGGCCGGGTGGGGGCGTGGGCCGGCGCCGCTTTGAAAAAGGGGCTGTGCCCCTTTTTCAAACAAGCTGTAGAACGCTCGTTACGGCCGCCGATCGTTAGGAGCGGCGCCGGGCGAGAGGGTGAATGGCGCTACCGATAACCGCGCTGGCCGCGGCGGCGCTCGCGCTGCTGTTGGTCGGGCTTACCGTCCACGCGGTACGGCTGCGCAAGCGGCACGGCGTGGCCTTTGGCGATGGCGGCCACCCGCCGCTGCGCCGCGCGATCCGCGCGCATGGCAATCTGATCGAATATATGCCGATCGGGCTGACGATGATCGCGCTGCTCGAAGGCAGCGGCGAACCCCGTTGGATGCTCGCCCCGCTCGCCACGCTGTTCGTCGCGGCGCGGCTGGTCCATGGCTTCGGCGTGCAGCGCGAGGGCGAGCGGATCGGGCCGCTGCGAAGCTGGGGGATCGTCACGACGCTTGCGGTGCTGACGATCATGGCGGTGTGGCTGGCGGTGCTGGCGGGGAGATCGCTGGGATTTTAGAGAGCTTTCCTCCCTCGGAACCATTCCCGATCGAGCCGCTCGAGCCGTCGACCCGGACTTGATCCGGGGCTTGGCTTTTTCTTCTGACCGCGCAAGGTGGCGAAGCCCCGGATCAAGTCCGGGGCGACGGGAAAGTTTGTTCAATAACGCTCCGCCTCAACCGGCTTTGGCCTTCTTCGCCGTCGGTTTCTTCGCGGCGGGCTTCTTCGCCGCGCTCTTCTTCTTCGCCGGTGCCTTTTTGCCCTTGGCCGGCGCCGCCGCCGCGCGCGCGTCGATCAGTTGCGCGGCTTCCTCCAGCGTCAGCGCGTCCTTGTCGATCGTCTTGGGGAGCGTCGCGTTGGTCTCGCCATCGGTCACATAGGCGCCGTAGCGGCCCTCCATCAGCTTGATCGCCGCCCCGGTGCGCGGGTGTTCACCCAGCTCCTTGAGCGGCGCCTGCGCGCCCCGCTTGGGCCGCCCGCCGCCCGCCGCCGCTTCGGCCAGCTTGACGACCGCGGCATTCATCCCCGTCTCGAACACCTCGGCGGTCGAGCCGAGCCGGGCATATTTGCCGTCATGCGCCAGATACGGCCCGAAGCGGCCGATCGACGCGGTGATCTCCTTGCCCGTCTCGGGATGCGCGCCGATCGTGCGCGGCAGCGAGAGCAGCTTCAGCGCCAGCTCCAGATCGACCGAGGGCACATCGCGCGGGATCGAGGCGCGCTTCGCCTCCTTGCCCTCGCCGAGCTGGAGATAGGGTCCGAACCGGCCCGAACGGCGGCTGACCTCCAGCCCCGTCGCATCGTCGGTGCCGAGCACTTCCGTACCCGCATCCTCGCCCGCGCCCTCGCCGCCCTGCGCGAAACGGCGGGTATATTTGCACTCGGGATAGTTGGAGCAGGCGACGAACGCGCCGAACCGCCCACCCCGCAAGGCGAGCCGCCCCGCGCCGCAATTGGGGCACAGCCGCGGATCGCCGCCATCGGCCTTGGCGGGGAAGAGATAAGGCTCCAGGAACTTGTCGAGCTCGGCGGTCACTTCGCTCGGCTGGAACGCCATCACCTCGTTCGTGCGCGGCTTGAAATCGCGCCAGAAGGCATCGAGCACCGCCTGCCATTCGGCGCGGCCGCCGGAGATATCGTCCAGCTCTTCTTCCAGCTCGGCGGTGTAATCATAGCCGACATAGCGTTCGAAGAAGCGCTCCAGGAACGCCGTCACCAGCCGCCCGCTTTCCTCGGCGAAGAAGCGGTTCTTCTCGACCCGCACATAGGCCCGGTCCTTGAGCGTCTGGATGATCGAGGCATAGGTCGAAGGCCGTCCAATACCGAGCTCCTCCAGCCGCTTGACCAGGCTCGCTTCCGAATAGCGCGGCGGCGGCTGGGTGAAATGCTGTTCGGCCGTCACCGCTTTCTTGGCGGGCGCGTCGCCGGCGGAGAGGCGCGGCAGGCGGCGGCTCTCCTCGTCCTCGGCATCGTCGCGGCCCTCTTCGTAAAGCGCGAGATAGCCGGGGAACAGCACCACCTGACCGCTCGCCCGCAGCGTGTGGAGCCCGCTGCCATCGGTCAATTCGATCGTCGTGCGCTCCAGCCGCGCGCTCGCCATCTGGCTCGCCAGCGCGCGCTTCCAGATCAGCTCGTAGAGCCGGGCATGGTCGCCGGAGCCAGCGCGGTCGCGGGTGAAATCGGTCGGGCGGATCGCTTCGTGCGCTTCCTGCGCGTTCTTCGCTTTGGTCTGATATTGGCGCGGCTTGTCCGGCACATAGCTCGCGTCGTAGCGATCGGCGACGGCCTTGCGCGCGGCCGAGATGGCGCTGCCGTCCATCTGCACGCCGTCGGTGCGCATATAGGTGATCGCGCCGTCCTCATAGAGCGCCTGGGCGAGGCGCATCGTGTGGCTCGCGGCGAACCCCAGTTTGCGCGCCGCTTCCTGCTGCAAGGTGGAGGTGGTGAAGGGCGGCGGCGGGTTGCGCGTCGCCGGCTTGGTCTCGACGCTCGCGACCGAGAACCGCCCCGCCTCGACATCGGCCTTGGCGCGCGCGGCGGTGCCCTGGTCGGCGAGCGACAGCCGTTCGAGCCTCTCCCCGCGCCAACGCACCAACCGTGCGGTGAAAGGCGTGCCGTCCTGCTCCAGCTCGGCCGAGACGCTCCAATATTCCTGCGCGCGGAACGCCTCGATCTCGCGCTCGCGCTCGACGATCAGCCGCAGCGCGACCGACTGCACCCGACCCGCCGATTTCGCTCCCGGCAGCTTGCGCCACAGCACCGGCGACAGCGTGAAGCCCACCAGATAATCGAGCGCGCGCCGCGCCCGATAAGCGTCGATCAAATCCGTATCGAGCGCGCGCGGGCGGGCCATCGCCTCGGTGACGGCGGCCTTGGTGATCGCGTTGAAGGTAACGCGCTCCACCTGCGCCGGCAGCGCGCGGCGGCCCTTCAGCACTTCCTGCACATGCCAGCTGATCGCCTCGCCCTCGCGATCGGGGTCGGTCGCCAGGATCAGCCGATCGGCCTTCTTCGCCTCGTCGGTGATGGCTTTGAGCTGCTTGGCCTTGTCGGCATAATTCTCCCACGCCATCGCGAACCCCTCGTCGGGGTTCACGCTGCCGTCCTTGGGCGGCAGGTCGCGGATATGGCCATAGCTCGCCAGCACCCGGTAATCGGGGCCGAGATATTTCTCGATGGTCTTCGCCTTGGCGGGCGATTCGACGATAACCAGTTGCACGAAAGGCTCCTTCGCGCGCGAGGGTGGGGAGGGGGCCGGCGCCCCGTCAAGAGGGGGCGGGGCCGGGTTTACGGGATTTTACCGCTTAACGCGAGCTAACCATGTCCAGAGCGGCGCCGGTAAGGCTCTGGCCGCTAACGGCAATCCATGACTTCTCTCGATCCCAACCGCCTGATGCACGAGCATGACGGGCTACTCGCGCTGATCACCGCCGTCGAGCAGGTGACCGCCGCCGACACGCCCGCCCCCGCCGCCGCGCTCCAGGCGGTGAGCGCCTTGCGCCTGGCGCTGGAGGCGCATCTGGCCGAGGAGGACGCGCATATCTATCCCCGTCTCGCCGGCAGCGGCTCGCTCGGCGAACAGGCGATCGGCCTGCAGCTGATCAGCGAGTTCCGCCACCTGACGGGCGATTGGAGCCTCTATCTGCTGCGCTGGAAGCCGGCGGCGATCGCGCGCGATTGGGCCGGCTTCACCCGCGAGACGCGCGAGATGATGGATCGCCTGCGGGCCCGCGTCGCGCGGGAAAATGGTCTGCTCTATCCGCTGGCGGCGCAGGCGGCCTGACCGATCTCACGCGACCCGATTGACGCGTTTGGTTTCGTAAAGTACTTTGCGAACCAAAGTTTATCGGGAGCCTGCATGACCGAGCTCGATCAGGCGCTGTCGCAACTTGCTTTCATCCATGATCGCGTCGCCGCCAGCACACGCTTCCGGGGGCTCGCGCCCTCCGCGGTGGCGCTCACCGGCGCGCTCGCTTTGGCCCTGGCGACCGCGCAGAGCGTGGCGCCCGGCAGTTGGGGCGCGGGCGGTCTCGGCTTTGTCTGGGCGTGGGTCGGCCTCGCCGTGGTGGCGACCGGGGTGATCGCGGTCGAAGCGCTGGATCGCGCGCGGCGGCTGCACGGCGGGCTCGCAGATCTGATGATCGCCGGCACGCTGCGGCTGCTGCTGCCGTTCGGCGCGGCGGGCGCGGTGGTCACGCTGGTGATCGCGCGCGCCGCGCCCGACGCGATCTGGATCCTGCCCGGGCTGTGGCAGTTGCTGATCGCGCTGATCGGCTTTTCGGCGGTGAACACCCTGCCGCCGGCGATCCTGTGGGCGGCGGGCTGGTATTTCGGCTGCGGTACGCTCACGCTGCTGCTCGCGGCGCAGGCGGGGGCGCCGAGCCCGTGGATGATGGGGCTGCCCTTCGGCGTGGGCCAGCTGCTCGTCGCGATGATCCTGCACCAAGCGGCGCGATCCGATGCTCAAGGCTGAGCCGCCCTATGCCTATGCCGGGCTCGACCGGGTGTTCCATGAGCGCGCCCGGCTGGGCATCGTCAGCTCGCTTGCCGTCCATGCCGACGGGCTCGGCTTTTCCGAGCTGAAGGCGCTGTGCGGGCTGACCGACGGCAATCTCAACCGCCACCTCGCGGTGCTGGAGGAAGCGGGGTTCGTCGCGATCGACAAGGGCTATGAGGGCAAGCGCCCGCTCACCCGCTGCCAGCTGACCGAGCAAGGCCGGGCCCGCTTCGCCAACTATCTCGCGGTGCTGGAGGAAGTGGTGCGCAAGGCCGCCGGCACCGCCCGCCCCGATTTGCAGGAGACACCGGCATGAGTGGACTGCTTCATTTGTCCAGCAGCTTTGCATCACAAAGTTTATCGCCGGCGCGTCTGACGGTGACGCAGCGCCAGGAGGAGGCGGGCGCGGTGGCGTTGCTGATCGAGGCCGATGCTTATCCACGCGCGGGCCGGGTGCGGATCGCGGCGCTGCGGCCGGCGGTCACTTATGCGGTGTCGGGCGCGGCGGCGCGCCTCTGCCGCAGCGACGCGACCGGCACCGCGCAGCTCGCGCTGACGCTGGCCGGCCCCACGCTGATCCTGCTCAACCAGGTGGTTTGAGGGACCCCGATGAAGGTCAAGCTGATCCTGCCCGCGCTCACCGAGGCGAAAAGCCCGTTCTGGCGCCCGATCAAATATTCGCTGTTCCCGCCGCTCGGCCTGGCGACGCTCGCCGCGTTCCTGTCACCCGATGACGAGGTGACGTTGATCGACGATCACGTCGAACGTTTGGCTACCGACGACGCCCCCGATCTGGTGGTGATCCAAGTCTATATCACCAACGCCTACCGCGCCTATGCGCTCGCCGATCATTACCGGGCGAAGGGGTGTTACGTGGCGCTCGGCGGGCTGCACGTCACCGCTCTGCCCGATGAGGCCGCGCCGCATGCCGACAGCATCTTCATCGGCCCCGGCGAGCAGACTTTCCCGCGTTTCCTGGCCGATCTGCGCGCCGGCAGCCCTCAGCCGCGCTACGCCTCCACCGCCGGGCGCTCGATCCACGGCCTGCCGCCGATCCGGCGCGACCTGATCAAGCGCGAGCGCTACCTGGTGCCCAACTCGATCGTGGTGACGCGCGGCTGCCCGCAGCACTGCGACTTCTGCTACAAGGACGCCTTCTTCGCCGGCGGCCGCTCCTTTTACGCGCAGCGGGTGGACGAGGCGCTCGCGGAGATCGAGCGGCTGCCCGGCCGGCACCTTTATTTCCTCGACGATCACCTGCTCGGTGACCGGCGCTTCGCCGAGGGGCTGTTCGCCGGGATGCGCGGAATGGGCCGGCTGTTCCAGGGCGCGGCGACGGTGGACAGCGTGCTGCGCGGCGACCTGATCGAACGCGCCGCCGAGGCGGGCCTGCGCAGCCTATTCGTCGGCTTCGAAACGTTCAGCCCGGAAAATCTGCGCGGCTGCAACAAGAAGCAGAATCTGGCGCGCGATTACGCCGCCGTCACCCGACGCCTCTCCGATCTGGGGATCATGATCAACGGATCGTTCGTGTTCGGGATGGACGAGGATGACGCGGACGTGTTCGATCGCACGGTCGATTGGGCAGTGCGCCACGGCGTCACCACCGCGACCTTCCATATCCAGACGCCCTACCCCGGCACCCGGCTCTACCAGCAGCTCGCCGCACAGGGGCGGATCACCAGCCATGACTGGGATCTCTATGATACCCGCCACGTCGTCTATCAGCCCGCGCGGCTCAGCCCGGCGGCGCTGAAGGCGGGGTATGACCGCGCCTATCGCGACTTCTACAATTGGGGAACATCGCGCGCGGCGCGTGGACGCATGACAGCGCGAAGCACCGCGCCAAGCATTTCTTCTACGCCGCCGGCTGGAAGAAGTTCGAGCCGCTTTGGGACATGGTGATCAAGGCGCGCCGCCTGCGGGTGATGACGCCGCTGCTCGAAGCCGTGCTCGCCAAGGTCTCGCGGCACGACGCGCCCGAGCCGGCGGCGGCGCCGATCGGCGGTCCGGCAACGGCGGAATGATGCGCCGACACCGGCGCAGCCGCCGCTAGCCCAAACTCACCCGCCCGCCCGCATGGCGCTCCAGCCGGCCGGCGATTTCCAGTTCGAGCAGCACTGTCTGCACCACCGCGGGCGCGAGGCCCGATTGGCGGATCAGCTCGTCGACCGAGACCGGCACCGGCCCGAGCAGCCCGCTGACCGCGCGGCGTTCGGCGTCGCTCGCGTCCTGCGGCGGTGGGCCGTGCCAGGGCTCGGCGGGCGCGCGGACCATGCGCGGATCGAGCGGGCCGAGCGCTTCCAGAATGTCGGCGACCGACTGCACCAGCGTCGCCCCCTCGCGGATCAGCAAATTGCACCCTTGCGCGCGCGGATCGATCGGACTGCCGGGCACCGCCATCACCTCGCGCCCCGCCTCCGCCGCCAGCCGCGCGGTGATCAGCGAGCCCGATTTGGGCGCGGCCTCGACCACCACCGTGCCGCGCGCGAGCCCGGCGATGATCCGGTTGCGCTGCGGGAAGAAGCGGGCAAGCGGCTCGGTGCCCGGCGGCTGCTCGCTCAGTACCAGCGCCTCGCGTGCGAGCTGTTCCTGGAGCGCGGCATTCTCCGGCGGGAAGACGATGTCGTGGCCGCTGGCGATCACCGCGATCGTCGCGGGGGCGGCGCCCTGATGCGCGGCGGTGTCGATCCCGCGCGCCAGGCCCGAGGCGACCGCCTGCCCCGCCTCGGCCAGCCCCAGCGCGAGCTGGCGCGCGAAGCGGCACGCGGCGGCCGAGGCGTTGCGCGCGCCGACCATCGCGACCGAGGGCTGGGCGAGCAGCGCGGCCCGCCCGCGCGCGATGAGCACCGGCGGCGCCGTCTCCAGCTCGGCGAGCAGCGGGGGATAATCGGGCGTGCCCAGGAACAGATAGCGCGCGCCGAGCTTCGCCACCGCCGCCATCTCGCGCTGCACCGCGCGGGGCTCCGCGAGCATCGGCGCGCGCCCGCCGCCGCGCGCGGCGAGCTGCGGCACCGCTTCCAGCGCCGCCCCCGCGCTGCCGAAACGCGCGATCAGCTGGGCATAAGTGACCGGGCCGATATTGGCCGAGCGGATCAGGCGCAGCCGATCGGCGGCGTCGGCGATCGGCTCAGCCACTCTTCGCGCCGATGCGCGGTTCGGTGCCGCCCAGCAACCGCTCGATATTGGCCCGGTGGCGCCACAGCACGATCGCCGCGAGCGCGAGCAGCAGCGGCACCAGATCGAGCCGGCCGAAAAACGCCGCGCTCACCGGCGCGCTCACCGCCGCCGCCATCCCGGCGGCCGAGGAGATGCGCAAGCCGCCGAGCAGCCCGAGCCAGACGAGCGCGAACACCAAGGCGCTAAGCGGGTGCAGCGCGAGCACGATCCCCATCAAGGTCGCGACGCCCTTGCCACCCTTGAAGCCCAGCCAAACGGGATAGCAATGGCCGAGGAACGCCGCCGCCGCCGCGATCGGCGCCTGGCCCGGCCACAGCGCGTCGGCGAGCGTCACCGCCGCCCAGCCTTTGGCGAGATCGAGCAGCAGCGTAAGCGCCGCCAGCCCCTTGCGCCCGGTGCGCAGCACGTTCGTGGCGCCGATATTGCCCGAGCCGATCCGGCGGATGTCGCCCGCGCCCGCCGCGGCGGTGAGGATCAGTCCGAACGGGATCGCGCCGAGCAGATAGCCCAGCAGCAGCGCGCCCAGCGGCGCCAGCAAGGCGTTGGTCATGGTCTTGCGCGCCCCTTCACGTCGTTCGCAGCTAAAGCTTGCTTCGGCTGCTTTAGCAAGGGACGTTGCCTTGGGCGGTGATCGCGCCCTATGCGCCGATGGCGATGGACCGGCCCCTGCTCTTCTTCGATTCAGGTGTCGGCGGGCTCTCGGTGCTCGCCGCCACCCGCGCGCTGCTGCCCCGGGCGCCCTTGGTCTATGCCGCGGATTCGGCCGGCTTTCCTTATGGCATCAAGAGCGAGGCGGAAATCGCCGCGCGGGTGCCCGCGCTGCTTGGGCGGTTGGTCGAGCGCTTCCATCCCCGGCTGGTGGTGATCGCGTGCAATACCGCCTCCACGATCGCGCTGCCGACGATCCGCGCGGCGCTCGATCTGCCGGTGGTGGGCACGGTGCCGGCGATCAAGCCGGCGGCGCTCGCCAGCCGGACCCGCGCGATCGGCGTGCTCGGCACCGAGGCGACGGTGCGCCAAGCCTATGTCGATAATCTCGCGCGCGAGTTCGCCGGCGATTGCCTGGTGCTGCGGCATGGCTCGGCCGATCTGGTGGAAGCCGCCGAGGCACGGCTGCGTGGGCAGAGCGTCGCGCCCGAACGTTTCGCCGCCGCGCTCCGGGGACTGCTCGACCAGCCGGGAGGCGAGCGGATCGACACGGTGGTGCTCGCCTGCACGCACTTTCCCTTGGTCGCCAACGATCTCGCCGCCGCGAGCCCGCGCCCGCTCATTTTCGTCGATGGCGCCGCCGGCATCGCCCGGCGCGTCGTCGCGCTTACCGAGGGGCAGGCCTGGCCGGCGGCGGCGGGCGAGGGAGTGGCGGTGTTCACTCGGCTCGGCCCGGCCGAACAGGCCCTCGCCCCCGCGCTCGCGCGTTTCGGCCTGGGGCGGTTGGAAGAATTGTAGGGTATGGAGCGTCGCCCCAGCGAAAGCTGGGGCCTTTGGCCTGTCCAGCACGCCGATTGCCGGAGGCCCCACTTTCGCTGGGGCGACGGCTCAGCTTTCCGTACCCACCCGCCCCGTGCTCTCCCGCACCACCAGCTCGTAATCGATCTGGCGCCGCACCCCGCCGGGCGTCGCCGCGAAAAGCAGATCGGCGGCCTCATAGCCCAGCCGCCGCACCGGCTGGCGGATGGTGGTGAGCGCGGGCCAAACGACCGGTGCGAGCGCGGTATCGTCGAACCCGGCGATCGAGAGCTGCTCGGGCACTTTCACCCCCAGCCGGTGCGCGGTGGCGAGCGCGCCGGCGGCCATGTCGTCATTCGCGGCGAAGATCGCGCTGGGCGGCTCGGGCAGCGCGAGCAGCGCCGCCGCCGCCGCCTGGCCGGAGGCGAAATCATAAATGCCGGGGCGGATCAGCAGAGGGTCGATCGCGATTCCCGCCGCTTGCAGCGCGCTGGTGAAACCGTGCATCCGCCGTGCGCTTGCCGCGAAGCCGGTATGCCCGGCGATGAAGCCGATCCGGCGATGGCCGAGCGCCAGCAGGTGCCGCGTCATCGCGGCAGCCGCGCCCTGATTGTCGATGAACACCGCATCGCCGCCCTCGACGCTGTCGGGGGGAGACGCGGACGAAGGGCGTGCCGCGCGCGCGCAGCCGATCGATCAGCGCGGCGGAATCGGTGATCGGCGGCGTCAGGATCAACCCGTCGAGATGCGCCGCGCTGATCAGCGCGTCGATGTCGCTCAGCAGATCGGGCGCGTCGCGGTCATAGGGCTGGGCGAGCATCCGCACCCCCTCCCGCGCGCAGCGTTCGCGCACCCCCATCTGCATTTCATAGACGTAATAAGCCGAGGGATTGTCGCAGATCAGCCCGATCTGCTGCGACTTGCCGCCCGCGAGCGAGCGCGCCGCGACGCTGGGCCGGAAGTTCAGCCGCGCGACCACATCGAGCACGCGGGCGCGCGTCTCGGCGCCGACATATTTCTCGTTATTGAGCACGCGCGAGACCGTCTTGATCGAAACCCCGGCCTCGCGTGAAACGTCCTTGATGGTAACCCGCACTTTTTGCCCCTTTGGCCGGGCAATAAGGCATATCGCCACGCCGCCGCCAAGGCCCTCTCCCCTTCGCGGGCCATAGGGAAAAATTGCGGGACGTGCATTATTGACATAATACAGTTGCACCCGCCCCGGCGGGGCTGGTAGGACGAAACCGCGATGCGCCTAGAGATTTTCCCGCCGCGACAGGCGCCGGCCGAGCCCGAGCCGCTTGAGCTGAGCGACGGCCTGCCGCCGCCGGATCAATCCTATGGGGCGCCGGGCGAGGAAATCGATCCGAACTGGAGCGATCTACCGCCCCCGTCGCGCCCCCGCCGGCTGCGCTGGATCATGCGCGGGCTGGGCGGGCTGTTGGTGCTGTTCTTCGTCGCGGTCGGCTGGCTGGCGATCACCGCGCCGCTCAGCAAATCGCTCGAGCCGCCTACCCCGCCCAGCATCACGCTGTTGGCGGCCGATGGCAAAACGCCGATCGCCCGGCGCGGCGCGATCATCGGCAAGCCCGTCGACGCGGCGAAGCTCCCCGCGCATGTGACCGGTGCGTTCATCGCGATCGAGGATCGCCGCTTCCGTCAGCATTGGGGGGTCGATCCCTGGGGTATCGCGCGGGCGATGGCGCATAATGTCGCCGCCGGCGGCCTGCGCGAGGGCGGCAGCACGATCACCCAGCAGCTGGCGAAGAACGCCTTCCTCGATGCGGACCGCACCGCCGGGCGCAAGCTGCGCGAGATGCTGATCGCCTTCTGGCTGGAGGCGTGGCTGAGCAAGGACGAGATCCTCTCGCGCTATCTCTCCAACGTCTATTTCGGCGATAACGTCTACGGCCTCACCGCCGCCGCGCGGCATTATTTCAGCACCACGCCCGATCGATTGACGGTCGCGCAGGCGGCCTTGCTCGCCGGCTTGGTCAAGGCGCCGTCGCGGCTGGCGCCGACCGGCAATCTGGCGGGGGCGCGGGCGCGGCAGAAGCTGGTGGTCGCGGCGATGGCGGACACGGGGGTGCTCTCCAAGGCGGAGGCGGCCGAGGTGCGTCCGGCGCGGCTGCGGCTCGCCCCCGACAAGCAATTGCCCGATGGCAGCTATTTCGCGGACTGGGTGCTCCCCGCCGCGCGCGACCAGGCCGGCGCGATCTCGGCCGAAACCCGGGTGGTGACGACGCTCGACGCCCGGCTGCAGCGCGCCGCCGAACGCGCGGTGCGTCGCGCCGGCCTGCGCAAGGCGCAGGTCGCGCTGGTGGCGATGCGGCCCGACGGGCGGATCGTCGCGATGGTGGGCGGGCGCGATTACGCGAAGAGCCCGTTCAACCGCGCCACCCAGGCGCGGCGCCAGCCGGGATCGGCGTTCAAGCTGTTCGTCTATCTCGCGGCGCTGCGTGGCGGGATGACGCCCGATTCGATGGTGGACGACGATCCCGTCACCATCGGCGACTGGTCGCCCAAGAATAATGACGGGCGCTATCGCGGGCGGATGACGTTGCGCGAGGCCTTCGCCCGATCGAGCAACGTCGCCGCCGCGCGGCTGACCCAGCAGGTCGGGGTCGGCCAGGTGATCCGCGCCGCGCGCGATCTCGGCATCTCGACCCCCTTGCCCAACGAGGCGACGATCGCGCTCGGCACCGCCAACACCTCGCTGCTGGAACTCACCGCCGCTTATGCCGCGATCGCCGCCGGCGCCTATCCGGTGCGCCCGCACGGTCTGGAGGCGCCGCAGGAGAAGAGCTGGCTCGATCTGCTCGGCGATCGCAGCCACCGGCTGGGGGACAGCGTGCAGGAAGGGATGCGCGATCTGCTCGCCGCCTCGATCGGCCAGGGCACCGGGCATCAGGCGGCGCTGAGCATCGATGCGTTCGGCAAGACGGGGACAAGCCAGGATTCGCGCGACGCACTGTTCCTGGGCTTCGCCGGCGATCTGGTGGTGGGGGTGTGGGTCGGCAATGACGATAACGCGCCCAATCCCGGTCTGTCGGGCGGCGGCATCCCGGCGCGGCTGTGGCGCGATTTCATGACGAGCGCGCTCGGCGTCGCCCCGGCGCGCACGCCCGAGATCGACGAGCCCGATCCCGAAATCGTGATTCCCGGGCTCGACGGATTGATCGGCAATGAGAGCGCGCCGCTGGAGGGCGAACTCAACGGCCTGGGGCTCAATGTGAAGCTCGGGCGCGACGGCAGCATCACGCTGGGGCGCGAGGGCAGCGGCAGCGTCACCTTGGGCGACGATCGCGACGAACGGCCGCCGCGCGACGATGCGGACGCGCCGCCGCGCCGTCGCGAGGGCGAGGAAGGCTGACCGCGCGGAAACCCCTTCCCAAAGCCCCTGGTTTCGGCCAACGCGCGCGGCCATGGTCGCACAAATCCTCGAATGGCTCGCCGGCATCTGCACCGCCGTGATCAGCGCCGGCGGCTATCCCGGCATCGTTATCCTGATGGCGATCGAATCGGCGTGCATCCCGCTGCCCAGCGAGCTGATCATGCCCTTCGCGGGCTATCTGGCGTATAAGGGCGAGCTGAACCTGTATCTCGCCGCGACCGCCGGCGCGATCGGCTGCAATCTCGGCTCGATCCCGGCCTATGAGCTCGGCAAGCGCGGTGGGCGGCCGTTGCTGCTGAAATATGGCAAATGGCTGCTGATCGGCGAGGGCGAGATCGACGCGGCCGACCGCTTCTTCGCCCGCTGGGGAAGCGCCGCCGTGTTGATCGGCCGGTTGCTGCCCGGGGTGCGATCGTTCATCGCCTTCCCCGCGGGCGTCGCGCGGATGCCGCTGGTGCCGTTCCATCTCTACACCTTCATCGGCTCCTGGCCGTGGTGCCTGGGGCTCGCCTGGCTCGGCATGGTGCTGGGCGAGAAATGGCATAGCGACCCGCGCGTCAGCGCCGCCTTCCATTCGGCGGACGCGGTGATCGGGGTGTTGCTCGTTGCGGGTGGGGCCTGGTTCGTCTGGCACCGGCTGCGCGGCGTCAAGCGCGCTCGCTGAGCCGGGCCGCCGCGGCGAGGATGCGGGCGCCGCGATCGGGCATGCGCCGCAGCGCGCGCTCGCGGCTTTGCTCGACCAGCGCTTCGCCCGCGCGGTCGGGGCTGCCGGTGTCGAACGGCGGCTGCGGGTTGTATTCCAGGCCGAGTTCGATCAGCTTCGCGGCTTCGTCGCCGCGCAGCTGGGCCGCGAGCGTCAGGGCGAAATCGATCCCCGCCGTCACCCCGCCACCGGTCGCGCGGTCGCGATCGATCACCACGCGCTGCTGCACGGGGATGGCGCCGAACGCCGCGAGATAATGATGCTGCGACCAGTGCGTCGTCGCACGATAGCCGGTCAGCAGCCCCGCCGCGCCGAGCAGCAACGCCCCGGTGCAGACGCTCGTCACCCACTGCGCCTCCTCCGCGACCTGCCGCACCCAGGCGAGCGTCGCCGCATCCTCCATCGCGTCGTTGATCCCGAACCCGCCCGGGACGCACAGAATGTCCGCGCGCGGCATCTCCGCGAAGGTCGCGGTGGGCAGCAGCGCGAAGCCGGCGTCGGTCGGCACCGGATCGCGCGTCTTGGCGACCAAGGCGATCCGCGCGCCATCGACCTGCGCGAACACTTGCGCCGGCCCGGTCAGATCGAGCTGAGTCACGTTGGGGAACAGCAGGAACGCGATGTTCAAGGTCTCGGCCATCCGCTTCGCTCCGCTCATATTCGCGCGAGGCTAAGCGTGCCGGTCAGGCGCCGCAATCGTCCGATTTCGATTCCGCCCGTCCCAAAGCGCCGTTATAGTAGCGCCACACACACGGAGGACGGCATGGGCATTCTCGATTTCCTGTCGAAGCAATTCGTCGACGTGATCGATTGGGTGGAGCAGCCCGGCGATCTCGGCATTCGCTATCCGATGCAGGACCGCGAGATCCAGAACGGCGCGCAGCTGACGGTGCGCGAGGGGCAGATCGCCTTCTTCTATAACGAAGGCCAGATCGCCGACGTGTTCAAGGCGGGGCAGCACACGCTCAACACCGCCAACCTGCCGCTGCTGACCGCGCTGCAAAATTGGGACAAGGGCTTCAAGTCGCCATTCAAGGCGGACGTCTATTTCTTCTCGCTGCGCGAGCAGGCCGGGCTGAAATGGGGCACCGCCCAGCCGATCACGGTGCGCGACAAGGAATTCGGCCCGCTGCGCGTGCGCGCCTTTGGCAGCTATTCGTTCCGGGTGGACGATGTCGCGGTGTTCGCGACCAAGCTGATGGGCACGACCGAGCATCTGCGCGTCGCCGATGTCGAGGGTCAGCTGCGCGGCGTGATCGCGACCGCGATGGCGACGGCCTTGGGGGGCGGCGACATCGCCTTTCTCGACATGGCGGCGAACCAGCAGGTGTTGTCCGACAAGCTGAAGGACGCGGTCGACGCCGCGTTCAAGCAATGGGGCCTCGCCTGCCCCAGCTTCTTCGTTGAAAGCGTATCGCTGCCCGAGGAAGTGCAGGCCTATCTCGACAAGGCGAGCTCGATGCGGGTGGTCGGTGATCTTGATCGCTACGCCAAATTCCAGGCGGCCGATGCGATCGAGGCGGCGGCGAGCAATCCCGGCGGGCTCGGCGGGGTTGGCGCGAGCGCGGCGGCGGGCATGGCGATCGGCCAGCAGATGGCGGGCGCGCTCGGCGGCGGCGGCGGCGCGGCGGCGGGCGAGGATGCCTTCGCGCAGATCGAAAAGCTCCATAAGCTGATGACGCTGGGCGCGATCAGCCAGGCCGAGTTTGACGCCAAGAAGGCCGAATTGCTCAGCCGCATTCGCTGATCCGGGTGGGTTCCGAAGGGTAAGCACCCCATGGCGCTCCATCTCCCCTGCCCGCATTGCGGGGCGGACGTGGTGTTCAAATCGCCCGCCCTCCCCGCGCGGGTGTGCGACAACTGCCGCACGCTGCTGGTCCGTACCGATGAAGGGATCGAGCAGGCGGGCGAAGTCGCGGTGCTGCCGTTCGACGTGTCGCCGATCCAGCGCGGCACCAGCGGGCAGTTCGGCGGCAAGGCCTTCGAAGTGATCGGCCGCATCCGCTGGGGCTGGACCGACGGCAGTTGGAACGAATGGCTGCTGTTCTTCCAGGATGGCGGTTACGCCTGGCTCGGCGAGGCGATGGGGCAATATCTGCTGACGCGCGAAGTGCCGCTAAGCGCGATCCGCTCGCCGCGATTGCGGGCGATGATCGCGGCGGGTGACGCGGTAATCGGCACCAAGGCGGAGATAGACGGCGAGACTTTCATCGTCAGCGACGCGCGCGAAGTCGAATGCCTCGCCGCGGAGGGCGAACTCCCGTTCCGCGCGCCGAGCGGCTGGCGGATCTACAGCGTCGATCTGCGCAGCGAGAGCGGCAATGCCGCGAGCCTGCAGCGCGACGGCGAGGAGATCAGCACCTATCTCGGCCGCTATGTGAGCCTGGCGGAACTTGCGCCGCGCAACTTGCGCGCGATCGAAGGCTGGGCGCTGCCCGATTATGCGCGTTGAGGCGGCCCAGCTCCTCCCCTGCAAGGGGAGGCGGCACCCGCGCAAGCGGGTGACGGAGGGGTGTCACCGGCGGATAGAGGGCGATACCGCTCCGTCGCGCTTCGCGCGCCACCTCCTCTTCCGGGGGAGGAGCTTTAGCGTACCTCTCCAAGAGCGTCCCGCATGACCGCGCAGCCCGCCGTCAAGGCGCTCGCCTGCCCCAATTGCGGCGGCACCGTCACGCTGCGCGCGGCGGGCTATACCGTGACGGTCGCGTGCGAATATTGCGGCAGCCTGCTTGACGTCAGCCAAGGCGAGGTCCGCCTGCTCCAGCGCTATCAGCAGGCGGTCGGGCGGTTGGCGATCCCGCTCGGCACGCGCGGCACGCTCGACGGGATCGAGTGGGAAGCGATCGGCCATCTCGATCGCTCCGAGGGCGGCAGCTACCCCTGGGAAGAGTATCTGCTGTTCAACCCCTATCACGGCTATCGCTGGCTGATGTGGGACGGGCGCGGTTGGAGCTTCGGCGAAATGCTCACCCAGACGCCCAGCTATGACGGCGGCGGAATGCGGGTGGGCGACATTCGGTTCGAACGCTTTTTCGTCAATGGCCGGGCGCGGGTCGATGCGGTGGTCGGCGAATTCTATTGGCGGGTGAAGCGCGGCGAGCAGGTCGCGAGCGACAGCTGGGTCGCGCCCGGCCTGATGCTCTCGCGCGAGGAGAATGCCGAGGAGGTGAGCTGGACGCTGCTCCGCCTGCTGAGCGCGGCCGAGATCAAGGCCGCGTTCGCCGTGGACGCGCCGCGCGACCCGTGGCCGCCGCTGCCGCATCAGCCCTCGCCCTATCGCGGCGCGATCGCGCCGATGGGCTGGATCGCGGCGCTGGCGCTGTTGTTCATGCTGATCGCCGCGATCGCCTTTTCGGGCGAGCGGACGCTGGCGCGCACCACCTTGCCGATCGCCGCCGATGGGCGCGATCAATCGGCGACGATCGGGCCGATCACGCTCAACAGCCCCTGGCAGAAGGTGGTGATCCGCGCCGAGGTGCCGCAGGTCGATAATGGCTGGGTCGATCTCGATTATGCCCTCGTCGATCGCAAGACGCAGGCGCGCTACGAGGCCGGCGGCGCGGCCGAGCAATATCATGGCCGCGACAGCGACGGCAGCTGGAGCGAGGGCAGCCGCGGCGCGCGCGTCTCGGTCGCGAGCGTGCCGGCGGGCAGCTATGATCTGGTCATCGACTATAAGGGCAATCGCTGGACCGATACCAACCAGGTGATCGGCAGTTTCGCCCCCGATTGGCGGCTGGAGGGCAGTCCGCAGGTTGCGATCGAGGCGGCGAGCGGGGCGTCCTTCTTCGATAACTGGCTGCTCGCCGCGCTGCTGATCGCGCTGCCCTTCGGCTGGTTCCTCTTCCGCCACATCCGCTTCGAGCAGGCGCGGCAGGACCAGAGCGATGTCGGGCGCACGGGGATGGCGGCGATGTTCTCGGGGAGTGGGGATGATGATTGAGGGGCCCGACCAAATCCTCCCCGTTCACGGGGAGGTGGCAGCGCGAAGCGCTGACGGAGGGGGCGCGCTCTTGGGCCCGCCCCCCTCCACCATTCACTTGGCGAATGGTCCCCCTCCCCACGACGTAGGGAGGATTTTCGCGCGATGAACAGCCGCCTGTTCCTTTTCGCCCTCTATTGCATGGGCGTCGTCGCGCTGTTCCTGCTCTCGGGCTATTATGGCTGGTCGCCCTTCGCCGAAGGCGGCCGCGCGCGGGGCGGCGGCGGCGGCTTTGTCTATGTCGGCGGCCCCCACCACAAATAGGCGACACAAATAGGGAGCAAAGGCGATGATCAATTGGGCGGGACTGATCGGCACGCTGGTCTATGCGGTGGTCGGCATCGTGGTGTTCGCGATCGGCTTCTTCGTGTTCGACGCGCTGACCCCGGGCAAATTGTGGGAGGAGATCCACCAGAAGCAGAACCAGGCGGTGGCGACCTTCGCCGGGTTCGTGGCACTTGGTTTCGCGCTGATCGTCGCCGCGGCGGTGCATGGCTGACGCCGATCCGCCGGCGCTGAAGGCCCGCGCCGGCACCGCCGCGCTGCTGGCCTCGGCGTTCGTCGTCTCGACCTGCGGGCTGGTCTATGAACTGCTCGCGAGCACGCTGGCGAGCTATCTGCTGGGCGACAGCGTCACCCAATTCTCCACCGTCATCGGCACTTATCTGTTCGCGATGGGGCTGGGCAGCTGGTGCTCGCGCTATGCCCGGGGCGACGCGCTGCGGCTGTTCGTCCGCGTCGAGCTGTTGATCGCGCTGCTCGGCGGCGGTTCGGCGGCGGCGCTTTTCCTGGCCTTTCCGCTGATCGAGCAGTTCCGCGTCGCGCTTTATGGCTTGGTGCTGCTGATCGGCTTTCTGGTCGGGCTGGAAATCCCGCTGCTGATGCGGCTGCTGCGCGGGTTCGATTTCCGCGAGACCGTCTCCAGCGTGCTGACCTTCGATTATGTCGGCGCGCTGGTCGCCTCGCTCGCTTTCCCGCTGCTGCTGATGCCGCATCTGGGGATGATCCGCACCGGCTTCCTGTTCGGCATCCTGAACGCGGGCGTCGCGCTGGCGCTGCTCGCGCTGCTGCCGCGCCGCTATGCGCTGGAGAAGGCGACCGGGGCGCTCGTGCTCGCGGCGCTGATCGCCGGGTTCGCGGCGAGCGATCGGCTGCAGCGCTGGGCGGAAGTGGCGAGCTATCAGGAGCCGATCGTCTATGCCGTGTCGTCACCCTATCAGCGGGTGGTGTTGACGCATCGCGGCGACGATCTGCGGCTGTATCTGAACGGCAACCTGCAATTCGCCTCGCGCGACGAGTATCGCTATCATGAGGCGCTGGTGCATCCCGCGCTGGGGCGGGTGGCGAACCCCGCCCGCGTGCTGATCCTTGGCGGCGGCGATGGCTTGGCGGCGCGCGAGGTGCTGCGCTGGCCGAGCGTGCGGCATGTGACTTTGGTCGATCTCGATCCGGCGGTGACTCGGCTGTTCCGCGACACCCCGTCGCTCGCCGCGCTCAACCGGGGGAGTCTTGGCGACCGGCGCCTCACCCTGATCAACGCCGACGCCTTTCGCTGGGTGCGAGAGGGGGGCACGCGCTATGACGCGGCGATCGTCGATTTCCCCGATCCGGTCGATTATTCGGTGGGCAAGCTCTACACCGAAAGCTTCTATCGCGCGCTGAAGGCCCGGCTGAACCCCGGCGCGGTGATCGTGGTGCAGAGCACCTCGCCTTATGTCGCGCCCGGCGCCTTCTGGACGGTGGCGACGACGCTGGAAGCGGCGGGTTTCCGCACCCGCGCCTATCACGCTTATGTGCCGAGCTTCGGCGAATGGGGCTTCGTGCTGGCGAGCCTCGGCGCGATCCCCGATCGTCCCCGGCTGCTCCCCGGCAACAAGTTCCTGAACGCCGCCACCGAAGCGCGGCTGTTCGACTTTCCGCCGGACATGGCGCGCCGCGCGACGCCGGTGAACCGGCTCGACAACCAGGCGCTGGTGCGCGCCTTCGCCGATGCCTGGGGGCGCTATGAGGGTTAGCCGACGCGGGCTGATCGCCGGCGGCGCGGCGGTGATGGGCGCGGCGGGCCTCGGCCTCGCGGCGGTCGCCGAGCCGATGCCCGAAGGGTCGCTGGGGGGCGCCGATCTGGCGCGCGGGCACCGGCTGCGGCAGGGGAACTTCCCGCCGCCATCGCGGACCGAGCGCGTGCCGCTGCTGATCGCGGGTGGCGGGGTCGCGGGCCTCGCGGCGGGATGGCGCCTGGCCGAGGCGGGGTTCGGCGATTTCCGCCTGCTCGAACTGGAGGACCGGGTTGGCGGCAATGCCCGCTCGGGCCGGAACCGGGTCAGCGCCTTCCCGCTCGGCGCGCATTATCTGCCGGTGCCGAACGAGGAGGCTCGCGCGCTTCGCCATATGCTCGCGGGGCTCGGCATGGTGGTAGGCGTGGAGGCGGGCCGCCCGGTCTATGACCCGTTCCAGCTCACCGCCGAGCTGGAGGAACGGCTGTTCTGGCAGGGCGAATGGCAGGAGGGGCTGATCCCGCGCGGCGGCGTGCCCGCCGGCGACCGCGCCCAAATCGCCCGGTTCGAGGCGGAGATGGCGCGCTTGCGTGGGCTGAAGGGCGCGGACGGCAAGCCCGCTTTCGCCTCGCCGATCGCCTATAGCAGCCGCGATCCCGCGCTGCTCGCGCTCGATCGCCAGCCTTTCGCGTCTTGGCTCGACGCGCATGGCTTCACCGCGCCGGTACTGCGCGCGCATCTGCGCTATGCAATGCGCGACGATTATGGCTGCGAGCCGGCGCATGTCTCGGCCTGGGCGGGGCTGCATTATTTCGCCGGCCGGCGCGGCTTCGCGGCCAAGGGGAGCGAGGACAACCAGCTCACCTGGCCCGAGGGCAATGGCCGGCTGACCGCGCTGATGGCGGCGCGCTTCGCGGACAAGATCATGCCCGCGCAAATCGTCCACCGCGTCGCGCGCGCGGGCGGCGGCGTGGTGGTCGATCATCTCGATGTCGCCCGGGGCGAGACCGTGCGGACCGAAGCGGACGCGGTGATCCTCGCTCTCCCCCATTTCGTTGCCGCGCGGCTGAGCGACGAGATCCACGATGCCGGCCACAGCTATGCTCCCTGGCTGGTCGCGAACGTCACCGTCGATCGCCTGCCCGACGGGCCCGGCGCGCGCCTGGCGTGGGACAATGTGTCGAGCACCAGCGAGTCGCTCGGCTATGTCGTCGCGACGCATCAGAGCGCCGGGCATGCGGGGCCGAGCGTGCTCACCTGGTATCAGCCGCTCTCGGCGGAGGACCCCGCCGCCGCCCGCCGCCGGTTGCTCGCGACGCCGGCGGCGGACTGGAAGCGCCATGTGCGGGACGATCTGCTGGCGATGAACCCCGAGCTGGAAGGCGCGATCCGCCGGATCGATCTGTGGCGCTGGGGCCATGCGATGATCCGCCCGGTGCCCGGTTTCCTCTGGGGCGCGCGGGAGGTGCCGGCGCCGCCGCTTTATCTGGCGCATTCGGACGTCTCCGGGCTCTCGCTGTTCGAGGAGGCGCATTATCAGGGCGTGCGCGCGGCCGAAGCGGCGATGGCACGGCTCGGCCACCCCTTCGCGAGTCTGTTATGAGCTATGACGGCCGCCATCTGCTCGCCGATCTGTTCCGCTGCGCGGGGCTCGACGACGCCGCGCTGATCGAGCGCGCCCTGCGCGACGCGGCGGCGGCGGCGGGGGCGACGCTGCTCGACGTGCGGCTCCACGCCTTCGGGCCGGGTGCGGGGGTGACGGGGGTGGCACTGCTCGCCGAATCGCACATCTCGATCCATAGCTGGCCCGAGCGCGGCTATGCGGCGATCGACATTTTCCTGTGCGGGCGGCGGCACGATCCGGCCGCGGCGCTGGCGGTGCTGGTCGATCGGCTCGGCGCGGCGCGGGTGGAGCAGCAGGTGATCGCGCGGGGGTTTGGGATGGTGGGCTCCGTAAGCCCCTAGCCGTCGCCCCAGCGAAGGCTGGGGCCTTCTTGTCACGGGAGCGCACCACCGGCCTGAGGCCCCAGCTTTCGCTGGGGCGACATCCTATATTTTTGGCGGATGTGGGCGCTTTCAAAATCCTCGCCAAGGCGCTAGCCGCCCCCGCGTGCTTGCCCATTTCACCGCCGATCTCACCGCCTTGCGCGAGGCCGATTGCTACCGCCAGCTCGCCCCGCGTCTGGGCGCGGACTTCGCCTCCAACGATTATCTCGGCCTCGCCGCCGCGCCCGAGCTGCGCGACGCGGTCGCCGAGGCGCTTGCGCGTTGCGTGCCGGTCGGCGCGGCGGGCTCCCGGTTGCTGCGCGGCAACCATCCCGAGCACGAAGCGCTTGAGGCCGAGGCCGCCGCCTTTTTCGGCAGCGAGGCGGCGCTCTATTTCGGCACAGGCTTTGGCGCCAATATGGCGATCGTCGCCACCTTGCCCGATCGTGGCGACCTGGTCGTCTGGGACGCGCTCAGCCATGCCAGCACCCGCGAAGGTCTGCGTCTCGCCCGTGCGGAAACCGCCGAGGCACGCCACAATGACGCCGACCATGTCGCGGCGCTCATCGCCGCCTGGCGCGCGCGCGGCGGACGGGGGACGCAGTGGATCGCGGTGGAGAGCCTCTATTCGATGGAGGGTGACCGCGCGCCGCTCGCCGATCTCACCGAGATCGCGCGCCGGCATGACGCCATGCTGATCGTGGACGAAGCGCACGCGACCGGCATCTATGGCGACGGGCGGGGGCTGAAGCAGGGTTTGACCGCGCCGCACATCGCGCTCCACACCTGCGGCAAAGCGCTCGGCGCGTCGGGCGCGCTCGTTACCGGCCCCCGAGCAGCGATCGCGCTGCTCGTCAACCGCGCGCGCGGCTTCATCTATGCGACCGCCCCCTCGCCGCTGATGGCCGCCGCCGTGCGCGCGAGCCTGAAGCTGGTCGCAAGGCCCGAACGCCGCGATCGGCTGGCGAGGCGGGTCGCGCTGATCACCGACCGCCTGCGCCAAATCGGCCTGCCCGCCACCGGCACGCCGATCCAGCCGATCACCCTCGGCGCCGACCGTGCCGCGCTCGATGCCGCCGCCGCGCTCCAGGCCCAGGGCTTCGACGTCCGCGCGATCCGCCCGCCGACCGTGCCCGAAGGCACCGCGCGGCTCCGCCTGTCGCTCACGCTCAACCCCAGCGACGCCGAAGTCGGCGCGCTGCTCGATGCGCTGGAGCCTCTATGCGCGTGATCGTCACCGGCACCGATACCGGCATCGGCAAGACCGTGTTCGCCGCCGGCCTCGCGGCAACCATGCGCGCGCATTATTGGAAGCCCGTGCAATCGGGGCTCGACGGGCCCGAAAGCGACAGCGAGACGGTCGCGCGGCTAGGCCGAGTGCCACCGGAGCGGATCGTGCCCGAAGCCTATCGCCTTACCGAGCCGCTCTCGCCGCACCGCGCGGCGGAGCTGGATGGCGTCATGATCGATCCCGCGCGGCTGATGCCACCGCCGCTCGAGCGGCTGGTGATCGAGGGCGCGGGCGGACTTATGGTGCCGATCACGCGGCGATTGCTCGCGATCGATCTGTTCGCGAAGATGGACCTACCCGTGATCCTGTGCGCGCGCACCGCGCTCGGCACGATCAACCACACGCTCCTCTCGGTCGAGGCGCTGCGCGCGCGGGGCATCGCGCTCCACGGTATCGCCTTCATCGGCGAGGATATGCCGGACACCATCCGCACCATCGCCGGGTTCAGCGGGGCGCGGGTGCTCGGCCTGCTGCCGCAGCTCGATCCGCTTAATCCGGCGACGCTCGCCGCCGCCTTCGCCGCCGGGATCGCGCTGTGAGCGCCGTCTGGCACCCCTTTTTCCAGCACGCGCTCGAGCCCGCGCCGCTCAAGATCGCGCGGACCGAGGGCGCATGGCTGGAGACGAGCGACGGCGCGCGCCTGCTTGACGCCATCAGCAGCTGGTGGGTGGTGACGCATGGCCACCGCCACCCGGCGATCATGGCGGCGATCCGCGCGGCGACCGAGACGCTCGATCAAGTGATCTTCGCCGGCTTCACCCATGAGCCCGCCGAGGCACTCGCGGCGGAATTGGCGGCGCTCGCGGGGCTGCCGCACGTCTTCTTCAGCGACTCGGGCAGCACGGCGGTCGAGGTCGCGCTGAAGCTGGCGCTCGGCACCGCGCGCAACCGGGGGGAGCGGCGCGAGCGGCTGGTGGTGATGGCGCATAGCTATCACGGCGATACGGTGGGGGCGATGTCGGTCGGCGCGCGCGGCGTGTTCAACGCGCCCTATGCGCCGCTGCTGTTCGATGTGGCGACGATCCCCTTCCCCGCCGCCGGCCAGGAACAGGCGTGTTACGACGCGCTGGCGGCGGCGACCCGCGATCGCCAGGCGGCCGCTTTCATCGTCGAGCCGCTGGTGCTGGGTGCTGGCGGGATGCTGATGTACCCGCCGGCCGTGCTCGCCGAGCTGCACCGGATCTGCGCGGCGAGCGGCACGCTGTTCATCGCCGATGAAGTGATGACCGGCTGGGGCCGCACGGGCACCCTGTTCGCGTGCCAGCAGGCGGGCTTGGTGCCGGATCTGCTCTGCCTGTCCAAGGGACTCACCAACGGATCGCTGCCGCTCGCCGCGACGCTCGCCAGTAACGCGATTTTCGAGGCGCACCACAGCCGGGACCGGACGCGCACCTTCTGGCATTCGAGCAGCTATAGCGGCAACCCGATCGCCTGCGCGGCGGCCCTCGCCAATGCCCGGGTATGGCGCGACGAGCCGGTCGCGGCGCGCGTGGCGGCGCTGGGCGAGCTGCAGGCGCGCCAGCTCGCCCGGCTGGCGGGCGACGCGCGTTTCGCCGATCTCCGCCGCACCGGCACGATCGCCGCGATGACGATCCCCGGTCCCGAGCAAGGCTATCTCGCCGAAATCGGCTGCGACCTGCGCGCGGCGGCGCTGGCGCAAGGCGTGCTGCTGCGGCCGATGGGGGACTGCCTTTACGTGCTGCCGCCTTATTGCATCACAGCGGAGGAGCTTGCCCGGGTGTATGACGTGATCCTGGAGATCGTCCCAAGCCGGTAAATCCTCCCCAAGCTTGCTTGGGGAGGGGGACCATTTGCGGCACGCAAATGGTGGAGGGGCGGCTCCAGACGCAACCCGCGCGGCCCCTCCACCGCCTGCGGCGGTCCCCCTCCCCAGCGAAGCTGGGGAGGAATTTGTTCAATTCCGTTGCGCCCCGCGCTACCCTCCCCCGATGCAAGCCTATCACGATCTCCTCCAGCGCATCCTCGACGAGGGCGTCGAAACCGCCGACCGCACCGGCGTCGGCACGCTTTCGGTGTTCGGCCATCAGATGCGCTTCCGGCTCGCCGACGGTTTCCCCCTCGTCACCACCAAGAAGCTGCACCTGCGCTCGATCATCATCGAACTGCTCTGGTTCCTGCGCGGCGACACCAATGTCCGCTGGTTGCAGGAGCGCAAGGTGAGCATCTGGGACGAATGGGCGCGCGAGGATGGCGATCTCGGCCCGGTCTACGGCAAGCAGTGGCGCCGCTGGGCAGGCCATGGCGAGACGATCGACCAGATCGCCGAGCTGCTCCGACAGATTCGCGAGACGCCCGCGTCACGGCGCCAGATCGTCTCGGCCTGGAACCCGGCCGAGCTGTCGCAAATGGCGCTCGCGCCGTGCCATTGCCTGTTCCAGACGCATGTCGCGAACGGCCGGCTGTCGCTCCAGCTCTATCAACGCTCGGCCGACGTGTTCCTGGGGGTGCCGTTCAACATCGCGAGCTACGCGCTGCTCACGCACTTGCTGGCGCAGCAGGCGGGGCTGGAGGTGGGGGACTTCATCTGGACCGGCGGCGACTGCCACCTCTATCTCAACCATCTGGAGCAGGCCCGCCTGCAACTGACGCGCGATCCGAACAAGCCGCTCGCCCGGCTGGAGATCAAGCGCAAGCCCGACGCGATCGACGGCTATGCGTATGAGGATTTCGCGATCCACGATTATGTCGCCGATCCGCACATCGCCGCGCCGGTGGCGGTGTGATCAGCTTCCACCTCGCGCGCGCGGGCAACGGCGTGATCGGCGCGGACGGCAAGCTCCCCTGGCACCTGCCCGCGGACCTCAAGCGCTTCAAGGCGCAGACGATGGGCCGCGCGATGATCATGGGCCGCAAGACGTTCGAGAGCTTCCCCGCCCCGCTGCCCGGGCGGCGGCATATCGTGCTGACGCGCGACCCCGCCTGGCGCGCCGATGGGGCCGAGGTGACGCATGACATGGCGGGCGCGCTCGCGCTTGCGGGGGAGGACGCGGCGGTGATCGGCGGCGCGGAGATTTTCGCGCTGTTCCTGCCTCTGGCCGGGCGGATCGAGCTGACCGAGGTCCATGCGACGCCTTCGGGCGATGCGATCGTCCCGCCCTTCACCGGCTGGCGCGAAGTCGCGCGGGACGACTTCGCGGCGGAAGGCAGCCGCCCCGCCTACAGCTTCGTCACCCTCGTTCGGGAATAGCCCCCGCCGGTTTCAGGCGTTACTAGGGGCGCCATCACCCCAGGGAGCGACCCTCATGAGCCAGGAAACCGAAGCCGATCTCACCGGCGCCGTCTCGCGCGCGCGGCCCAAGCCCGATGTCGATCACATCAACGGCCGCAAGCTGAAGCCGGCCACGCTGATGATGGGGCATGGCTTTGATCCGATGCTGTCCGAAGGCTCATTGAAGCCGCCGATCTTCCTCACCTCCACCTTCGTCTTCCCCAACGCCGCCGCCGGCAAGCGCCATTTCGAGGGCGTGACCGGCAAGCGCCCCGGCGGCGCGGAGGGGCTGGTCTATTCGCGCTTCAACGGCCCCAACCAGGAAATCCTGGAGGATCGGCTGAGCGTGTGGGAAGAGGCGGAGGACGCGCTCACCTTCTCCTCGGGCATGTCGGCGATCGCGACTTTGTTCCTGTCGCTGGTGCGACCCGGCGACACGATCGTCCATTCCGGCCCGCTCTATGCCGCGACCGAAACGCTGATCGCGCGCGTGCTCGGCCGGTTCGGGGTGCATTTCCTCGATTTTCCGGCGGGTGCGACCCGGGCGGAGATCGATTCGGTGCTGAGCAAGGCGGCCTCGGGCCGCGTCGCGCTGATCTATCTCGAAAGCCCCGCCAACCCGACCAACGCGCTGGTCGATGTGGAGGCCGTCGCCGCCAGCCGCGACGCGATCTTCGCCAATGCCGCCGAAAAGCCGCCGATCGCGATCGACAACACCTTCCTGGGGCCGCTGTGGCACCAGCCGCTGAAGCACGGCGCCGACATGGTGGTCTACAGCCTGACGAAATATGCCGGCGGCCATTCGGACCTGGTCGCGGGCGGCTTGCTCGGCTCCAAGGCGCAGATCGATGTCGTGCGGCTGATGCGCAACACGATCGGCACGATCACCGATCCCAACACCGCCTGGATGCTGCTGCGCAGCCTCGAGACGCTGGAGTTGCGCATGACGCGCGCCGGGGAGAATGCCGCGAAGGTGTGCGCTTTCCTGCGCGATCATCCCAAGGTTGAGCATGTCGGCTATCTCGGCTTCCTCGAAGACGGGCCGGACGCGCGCCAGGCGGATATCTATCGCCGCCATTGCAGCGGCGCGGGCTCGACCTTCTCGCTCTATCTGAAGGGCGGCGAGGCGGAGGCGTTCCGCTTCCTCGATTCGCTCAAGATCGCCAAGCTCGCGGTGTCGCTGGGCGGCACCGAGACGCTGGCGAGCCACCCGGCGGGGATGACTCACCTGTCGGTGCCCGAAGCGCGCAAGGCGGCGCTGGGGATCACCGACAATCTGGTGCGCATCTCGATCGGGGTGGAGGATGCCGAGGATCTGATCGCCGACTTCGAGCAGGCGCTGGCGGTGGTTTGAGAGGGACCTGTATCAGGGTGGCCCCAGCTTTCGCTGGGGTGACGCGTGAAAATCAGGATTAAAGCTTTTTGTGGTCCGATAGCCCCTACCGTTGCCCCGCACTTGATGCGGGGCTTGGCTTATTCTTCTGTTGCTGAAGGCAGCCTAGCCCCGGCTCAAGGCCGGGGCGACGTGGACCGAATTGATGACAAACAGTCATAAAGGCGGCGCCTCTGCGAAAGCAGGGGCCTCTCGGCTATCCGGCGCGCCTGCTCAATCGAACAAGCTCTCCTGGGTCGAGGGTGGTACGAGCCCCAGATGCTTCCACCCGGGCGCGTTGAGGCACCGCCCCCGCGCCGTCCGCGCGATCAGGCCGAGCTGGATGAGATAGGGCTCGATCACTTCCTCGATGGTGTCGCGCGGTTCGCTGAGGCCGGCGGCGAGCGTCTCCACGCCCACCGGCCCGCCGCGATAGACGTCGGCAATCATCGTCAGATAGCGCCGGTCCATCGCGTCCAGCCCCAGCGCATCGACTTCGAGCCGGGTGAGCGCGCGGTCGGCGAGGCCCGCATCGACCACCGCGACACCCGCGACATCGGCGAAATCGCGCACCCGGCGGAGCAGCCGTCCGGCGATGCGCGGCGTCCCCCGCGCGCGGCCGGCGATCTCCCGCGCGCCGTCCGGCGCGATGCCGAGTCCCAGCAAGCCCGCCGCCCGTGTCACCACCCGTTCCAGCTCGTCCACGGTATAGAAATTCAGCCGCACGGGAATGCCGAAGCGATCGCGCAAGGGGGTGGTGAGCAACCCCTGCCGGGTCGTCGCGCCCACCAGCGTGAAGCGCGGCAGCTCGATCCGCACCGAGCGCGCGGAAGGCCCCTCACCGATCATCAGATCGAGCGCGCGGTCCTCCATCGCCGGGTAGAGCACTTCCTCCACCGCCGGGGGCAGGCGGTGGATCTCGTCGATGAACAGCACATCGCCTTCCTCGAGATTGGTGAGCAAAGCGGCGAGATCGCCCGATTTGACGATCACCGGGCCGGACGTCGCGCGGAAACCCACCCCCATCTCGCGCGCGATGATCTGGGCGAGCGTCGTCTTGCCGAGCCCGGGCGGCCCGAAGAACAGCACATGATCGAGCGCCTCGCCCCGCGCTTTCGCGGCGGCGATGAACACCCGCAGATTCTCCCGCGCCGCCTGCTGCCCAACGAAATCGGCGAGCGTTTTGGGGCGCAGCGCGGCGTCGGCATCGTCGGGCTGGCGGGTGGGGGTGGTGAGGGGGTTCATGATCTGGGCCTGAGCGCGGCCGGCGCGTGTTGCGCGTGATGGAGAATGCGTATGATGATGATCTCCCCCGGCTCAGCCCGGTAGTAAAGGCGGTGCGAGCGATAGCCCAGGCTGCGCAAGCCGGGCGCGAGGTCTTCCTCGCTCACACCCAGGCTGGGATGTTCGGCCAACCGGCGAAAGGCATGACGCATCCCCGTGAGATAGGCACGAGCGACGGCCGCGCCGAACCGATCCTTGGAAAACACCCTGATATCACGCAAATCCTGTTGCGCTGCTTCGCCAAGCCTGATTCTAGTCACGCAAATCGGGGTCTTCGGCGATGATAGCGGCGAGCACGTCTTCGGCATCCCCCGGCACGACGCCTGAGGCGAGGCCCTCGTCGATCATTTCCCTTAGCCATGCGCGGTTGGCGTGATCGCGATCGCGGCGGATCAGATCGCGCAGATAATCAGCGGCGTCGGCGTAATCGCCCTCGGCGAGCCGCGTTTCCACCCATTGCTGCAAGGCTGGGGGCACGGCGATGGATAGCTGCGTCATCGCGCGACCATAGCGCTTCTCGTGGGCGGGCGCCATTCCGTCGCAATCGGTCCGTCAACGCACGAAGTACGCGGGAACGGCCGCCTCGCCAAAGGGTTAGCCTCCCGAACCCAAGGAGAGCCCCCATGCCCAAGCGTTTCACCGCCACCGAGAATGCGATCGAAAAGGGCCTTGAGAATACCAGCCCGAAGCAAGGCGCCAAGCTGGTGCGCGAATGGCTGGGTGAGGTGGAAAATCTCGACCTGCCGGGCGCCAAGGGGCTGCGCGGCGATCTGGAGAAGCTCGCGACCGAGCTGGAAAAGGACGAGGCGGACCCCAAGAAGGTCGAGCGGCTGCTCGGCAAGCTCGGGCCGGCGACGGTGAAGCTCGCCGATCGCTGCGATGACGAGAAGGTGGCGGAGAAGGTCCGAGCGCTCGGCGAGGCGCTGGTCGAATCGGGCGAGGAAAGCGCGGACGAAGAGGAAACCGCCGCGGCTAAATGATCAGCGCGCCGCTTTCTTGAGCGCGAGCCGGACGAGCGCGTCCAGGCTCGCGTTCGGTCCCAATTCCTCGCCGGCGCGGTTCACCGCCGCGCTTGCCTCAACCGGCTTGAAGCCGAGATTGAGGAGCGCCGAAACGGCGTCGCTCGACGCGTTACCGGCGGCTGCCGGCGCGGCGACGCTCAGCGACGGGCCCGCCGCGTCCTTCAGTTCGCGCACGATCCGCTCGGCGAGCTTGGGCCCAACGCCGTTCGCGCGCGCGACCATCGCCTTGTCCTGCGCGGCGATCGCGCGCACCAGCTCGTCCGGCGCGAGAGCGGAGAGGATCGCGAGCGCCACCCGCGCACCCACCCCCTGCACGCCCGTGAGCAGGCGGAACCAGTCACGCTCGGCGGCGCTCGCGAAGCCGACCAGGCGGACGAAATCCTCGCCCACCAGCATTTCGGTGTGGAGCAGCACCGCTTCCCCCACAGCGCCCAGGCTGGCCAGCGTCTTGGCGGAGCAGCCAACCGTCAGGCCAGCCCCCGCCACCTCCACCACCGCGTGATCCAGGCCCGTCGCCGTCAGCCGGCCTTTCAGATAAGCGATCATCGCGCCTTGCTAGCCGCGCCGCCCGAAGCGCGCTAGCCCGCCGGCGGCAGCCACCCCAGGTCGAGAGCCCCGCCGCGATCGACCCGCCCGGCGGCGCGCACGAGCGCCGCCTCGTCGAGCAAGCGCACCCGGCCGCCCTCGCGCGCGATCAGCCCTTCCTGCGCCAATTGCCGCAACATGCGGTTGACATGGACGGCAGTGAGCCCGGTCGCGTCGCCGATCTCCTCCTGGGTCAGCCCCAAAGCGAAATCGCTCGCCCCGCCTTCGCGCAGCCGATCGCGCAGATCGACGAGCACGCCCGCCACGCGCGCCTTCGCCGATCGCCGCCCGAGCGCCGCCAGCCGATCGGCGAGCGCGACCTGCGCCACTTGCGCGTCCGCCAGCAGCAGCGCCGCGAGCCGCGGCCGCGCGGCGATCAGCCGGCCCAGCGCCTGGCGCTCCACCGGCGCGACATTCGCCTCGGTGAGCGCGGCGATGGTCTCCGGCGCGGCGCGGTAGGCGAGATTGGCGAAGCCCACCAGATCGCCGGGGAAATGAAAGCCCAGAATCTGCCGGCTGCCCTCCCCGGTGAGCAGATAGCTCATCAACATGCCCCGCTTCAGCACGTAGAAATCGGCGACCGGCTCATGCTCGCGCTGCAACGTCGCCCCCCGGCGCAGCGGCCGGTCGCGTGCCTCCAGCGCGATCAGCGCGGCCCGCTCGTCGTCCCCCAGCGGGATCAGCCGGCCCAGCCGATCCGCCAAACAAGATGTTGTCACGCTTTGGACTTTCCCCTTGACAAGGGTAGCGTCAAAGCAGCCGGCAGCGCCGCGCGCATTAAAGTCGATCAAGCGCGCGCTTGAACCTGCGCATGGCTGCGCTAGAAGCTCGGCGATGGACCGAATCCTGATCCGCGGCGGCAACAAGCTCGCTGGCCGCCTGCCCATTTCCGGCGCGAAGAACGCGGCGCTCACCCTGATGCCGTGCGCGCTGCTTACCGAAGAACCGCTGACGCTGCGCAATCTGCCGCGCCTGGCCGATGTCGATACCTTCGGCCATCTGCTCAACCAGCTCGGCGTCTCGACCCTGATCGAGGGCGCGCGGCCCGAGGATTTCGGCCGGGTGATGACGCTGCGCGCCAACCGCCTGACCTCGACGGTCGCGCCTTATGACATCGTGCGCAAGATGCGCGCCTCGATCCTGGTGCTCGGCCCGTTGGTGGCACGCGCGGGCGAGGCGACCGTTTCGCTTCCTGGCGGGTGCGCGATCGGCAATCTCCCGATCGATCTGCACCTGAAGGCGCTGGAGGCGATGGGTGCCGAGATCGAGCTCGCCGCCGGCTATGTGAAGGCGAGCGCGCCCAAGGGCCGGCTGCCCGGCGGCCGGGTAAGCTTCCCGATCGTCTCGGTCGGCGCGACCGAGAATGCGATCATGGCCGCGGTGACCGCCGCCGGCCCGACCCGGATCGACAATGCCGCGCGCGAGCCCGAGATCGTCGATCTCTGCCGTTGCCTCGTCGCGATGGGCGCGGCGATCGAGGGCATCGGCACCGAGACGCTGGAGATCGAGGGCCGTGACCGGCTGCACGGCGCGACCTATGCGGTGATGCCCGATCGCATCGAAGCGGGGAGCTATGCCTGCGCCGCCGCGATCACCGGGGGCGCGCTCGAGCTGGTCGGGGCCCGCGCGGACGAGATGCGCGCGACGGTCGACGCGCTGATCGCCGCGGGTGTGACGGTCGAAGAGCGCGCGGACGCGCTCTATGTGGCGGCGAAGAACGGCATCGCCCCGCTGGAGCTTTCGACCGCGCCCTTCCCCGGCTTCGCGACCGACATGCAGGCGCAGTTCATGGCGCTGCTCTCCCGCGCGCACGGCGCGAGCGTGCTGACCGAGACGATCTTCGAGAATCGCTACATGCACGTGCCGGAGCTGGCGCGGATGGGGGCGGACATTCGCGTCTCGGGCCGCACGGCCGTGGTGCGCGGGGTCGATCGGCTGGTCGGCGCGCCGGTGATGGCGACCGATCTGCGCGCCTCGATGAGTCTGATCCTTGCCGGGCTCGCGGCGGAGGGAGAGACGCAGGTGAACCGCGTCTATCACCTCGATCGCGGCTATGAGCGGCTGGAAGAGAAATTGAGCGCCGTGGGGGCCGATATCGAGCGGGTGAGCGACGGGTGAGGGGGTAGAAGGAAGGCCCTCACCCAACCCTCTCCCGTAAACGGGAGAGGGCTTTAAGAAGCGCGACCTAATAGCCCTCTCCCCCTTGGGGGAGAGGGTTGGGTGAGGGGGTGCGGGCGCAACGTCCGCCAACCAGGGGGAATCATGCCGACCGACATCGAAATCGCCGCCTCGGTCCCCCTCGCGCCGATCGCCGAGATCGCCGCGCGGGCTGGTATTCCCGCCGAGGCCGTCGAGCCCTATGGCCGCCACAAGGCCAAGCTCGGCCCGCTTCCCATCCCCGCTGGGCAGGGCAAGCTGATCCTCGTCACCGCGATCAACCCGACCCCGGCGGGCGAGGGCAAGACGACCACCTCGGTCGGCCTCGCCGACGCCCTCCGCCATATCGGCAAACGCGCGATGCTCGCGTTGCGCGAGCCCTCGCTCGGGCCGTGCTTCGGCACCAAGGGCGGCGCGACCGGGGGCGGGCGGGCGCAGGTGGCGCCGATGGTTGACATCAACCTCCACTTCACCGGCGATTTCCACGCGATCACGAGCGCGCACAATCTGCTCGCCGCGATGATCGACAACCACCTCTATTGGGGCAACGCGCTCGATATCGACGCACGGCGGGTGAGCTGGCGGCGGGTGGTCGACATGAACGATCGGGCGCTGCGCGAGGTCACGCTCGGGCTGGGCGGCGTCGCCAACGGCTTCGCGCGGACCGGCGGGTTCGACATCACCGTCGCGTCCGAAGTGATGGCGTGCCTCTGCCTCGCCAAGGACCTTGACGATCTGCGGGGAAGGCTCGCGCGGATCATCGTCGCCGAGACGCGCGATCGGCGCCCCGTCACCGCCGCCGATCTGAAGGCCGATGGCGCGATGGCGGCACTGCTCGCCGAGGCGATCAAGCCGAACCTCGTTCAGACGCTGGAGGGCACGCCGGCGCTGATCCATGGCGGCCCCTTCGCCAATATCGCGCATGGCTGCAATTCGGTGATCGCGACCCGCGCCGCCCTGGGCCTCGCCGATTATGTCGTCACCGAAGCCGGGTTCGGCGCCGATCTCGGGGCGGAGAAATTCTTTGACATCAAGTGCCGCCAGGCGGGGCTCATGCCGGCGGCGGCGGTGATCGTCGCGACCGCGCGGGCGCTGAAGATGAACGGCGGGGTCGCCAAGCCCGATCTCGCGCGCGAGGATGTCGAAGCGGTCGCGCGCGGCGCGGCGAATCTCGTCCGCCACATCGAGAATGTGCGCGGCTTCGGCGTGCCGGTGGTGGTCGCGATCAACCTGTTCCCCACCGATAGCGACGCCGAACTCGCGGCGATCGAAGCGGCGGCGGAAGGCGCGGGCGCGCGCGCGATCCGCTGCCGCCACTGGGCCGAAGGTGGGGCGGGGGCGGCCGAGCTCGCCGAAGCCGTGGTCGCGCTCGCCGAGGCGCCGAGCGCCTTCGCCCCGCTCTACCCGGCCGAGCTGCCGCTCGCCGCCAAGATCGAGACCATCGCCCGGCGGATCTATCGCGCGGACGGGGTGGCTTTCGCGCCCGGCATCGCCGCGCAGCTCGCGCGGTGGGAGGCGGCGGGTTTCGGGGCGCTGCCGATCTGCATGGCGAAGACCCAGTATAGCTTCTCCGCCGATCCGAGCCTGCTCGGCGCGCCCACGGGCTTCACGCTGCCGGTGCGCGAGGTGCGGCTGGCGGCGGGGGCGGGCTTCGTCGTCGCGATCTGTGGCGAGCTGATGACGATGCCGGGGCTGCCGCGCGTGCCGGCGGCGGAAGGGATCGGGGTGGCGGAGGGCGCCATCTATGGGCTGTTTTGAAGCTGACCGGCGCATCTCAACCCGTTCGCCCCGAGCGAAGTCGAGGGGCGTGATGCCGGGTGTCGCGCGTTGAGCACGTCCCTCGACTGCGCTCGGGACGAACGGATCGATGCTTGGCCTAATCTAACGCCAGCCGCCGCCGCGCCTCGGCGCAATCGGCGTCCATCTGCGCGGTGAGCGCTTCCAGGCTGTCGAACTTCGCTTCGGGCCGCAGATAGTCGATCAGCGCCACCTCGATCGTCTGGCCATAAAGATCGTCCGAAAAATCGAACAGATAGGCCTCCAGCAATTCCTTGGGCGGATCGAAGCTGGGGCGGATGCCGAGATTGGCCGCGCCGGGCAGCAGTCGTCCATCCGCCAGCCGCGCGCGTACCGCGTAGATGCCGTAAGCCGGGCGCAGATAGGGGCCGAGCGCGACATTGGCGGTGGGGTAGCCGATCGTGCGGCCGAGCTTGTCGCCATGCTGCACCGCGCCCGCGATCGCGAAGGGCCGGGTGAGCAGCCGCGCCGCGCCGCGCGGGTCGCCCGCCTGGAGCAGCGCGCGGATGCGGCTGGAGGAGACCGTCTCGCCCTCGATGCTCACCGGCGCGACGGTATCGACGCTGAAACCCTGCGCCGCGCCGAGTTGGGCGAGCACGCGGACATCGCCGTCGCGCCCCTTGCCGAAGGTGAAGTCCTCGCCCGTCACCACCCCGGCCACGCCGAGCCCCGCCACCAGCCGCTCGGCGACGAACGCCGCTGCCGGAAGCGCGGCGAGCGCGGCATCGAAGCGGAACACCACCATCGCGGCGGCGCCCGCTTCGGCGAACAGCCGCGCGCGCTGATCGAGCGTCGTCAGGCGAAACGGGGCGGCGTCAGGCTTGAAATGGCGCACCGGATGCGGATCGAAGGTCGCGACCAGCGCGGGCCGCCCTTCCGCCCGCGCGCGCGCGACCGCGCGGCCGACCACGGCCTGGTGCCCGAGGTGAAAGCCATCGAAATTGCCGAGCGCGACGATGCCGCCGCGCAAGGCGCCGTGCGCCACCATCCCCCCGTCGAGCCGCTCCATGGCGCCGGGCTATAGGGGCGCGGCGCTGGTTGCGCCAGAGGTGGAGGTTTCACTCGATGCGGTCGCCCCCAAGCTCCTCCCCCGGTGGGGGAGGTGGCAGGCGCGTCAGCGGCTGACGGAGGGGTGTTCCCGGTGGTTCGCGGGCAATGCCCCTCCACCAGCCTGCGGCTGGTCCCCCTCCCCAGCGAAGCTGGGGAGGATTGTTCGCCGTCTGCTTGCCGCTGTTAGAGCGCGATCAGGCTGATCTGCCGGCCATAGCTGCTCTCGCCGCGATGCGTCGCGCGGCGATAGCTGAAGAAGCGCGCCTCGTCGGCATAGGTGTCGAGCCCCAAAGCCTCGATCCGCGCCACCCCAGCGGCGGCGAGGCGCGAGGCGACATAGCCCTCCAGATCGAACTGATGATGCCCCGGCCGCCCGCCGCCGAAGAAGCGCTCGCTCGCCGGATCGGCTTTGGCGAAGCGGGCGAGGAAGCCGTCGTCCACCTCATAGCTCGCCCGCGCGATGCAGGGGCCGATCGCGGCGGCGATCCGCGCCCGGTCCGCGCCGAGCGCGACCATCGCGTCGACCGTCGCTTCGCACACCCCGGCGAACGCGCCTTTCCACCCGGCATGCGCGGCGCCAACCACGCCGCTGTCGGCATCGGCGAGCAGCACCGGCGCGCAATCGGCGGTGAGGATGCCGAGCGCGAGGCCCGGCGTCGACGTCACCATCGCATCGGCGCGCGGGCGCTCCTCGAAATCGATCGGCGCGACCACGGTGACGACATCGGCCGAATGCACCTGATAGACCGTCACCAGCGACGCGTCCGGCGCGACCGCCTCGACCGCCAATAGCCGGTTCGCGGCGATGGCGTCCGCCTCGTCGTCCGAGCCGGTGCCGACGTTCAGCCCGGCATGAACCCCGGTCGACACCCCGCCGCGCCGGCCAAGAAAGCCGTGCTTTACGCCGTACAGCGCCTCGGCCCGGATCACCTCCACCGTCATAAAGCGAGCCGCATGATGTGATCCTCATCGGCATGCCTGCCGACCATGAAGGCATAGGTCTGCACGAACTCGAAGCCGTAGCGCGCATAGAAGCGCCGCGCGCGGTGATTGTCGGTGAAGACCGAGAGGTAGAGCTCGTCCGCGCCGCGCGCGCGGGCCTCGGCGATCGTCCAGTCCATCAGCCGCGCGGCGACTCCGCTGCCGTGCCAGGGCTTCAGCACATAGAGCTGGCGCAGCTCGATCGGCGTGCCTTGGGGGGTGAAGGGCAGCGAGGGCGGGCCGAGCTTGGCATAGGCGGCGAGCTGCCCGCCATCCTCCGCGATGCGGATCGCATAGGCGGGATCGGCGAGCTGTTCGGCCCAGCGTTCGGGCGCGTGGTTTTCGAGGAAAGCGGCGAGATTTTCGGGCGTGTAGAGATGCCCGAACGTCTCGACGAAGCTTTCCTTGCCCAGCTTCGAGAGCGCTTCGGCTTCTTCGGGCCGCGCCAGGCGTTCGATCATGCCAACCCCACCGGTTGCGGCCAGCCGGGCGCGGTCGCGGCCAGTACCTTGAACAAATTCCCCATCTTATCGGGCGCGACCAGCCGATCGCGGTCCGCCGCCACCCGTGGGCCGAGCGCCGCCGCGCGCGCGTCGATGCCGAGCGCCGTCAGGAACGCGCCCTGCGTCACCGGCCCGTGCGGCACCACGCCGCCCGCCGCGAGCGCGGCGGCGAGCGTCGCGAAATCGACATGCGCGGTCAGGTCATGCTCGCCCGGCGCCTCGAACGGGTTGACGAAGCCGTGCGCGCGCACCGCCTGCAGCGTCTCGCCGATCGCGGGCCCGTCATAGCCATAGTCGATCGCCAGCAGCACCCCGCCCTGCGCGGCGAGCCGGCCGGCCAGCGCGCGCACGATATTGACGCTCGCCGGGCTCGTCTCGATCACCGCCCCCGCGGGGGCATCGCGCAGCGCTTCGGGCAGGATCGCGTCGGGCACCCGCGCCCCGGCGATGGGCAGGAACAGCGTGTCCTGGCAGGCGACCAGCCGTTCGTGCCAGCCGTCGCGCCCGCGCACCAATTGCCGGATCGGCAGCGCGTCGAAGAATTCGTTGGCGACGATCAGCAGCGCTACGTCCTCGGGGAGCGTGTCGATGCTATCGTGCCACGTCGCTTCGCTTAAACGCTCGGCCTGCGCGGCGCGGAGCACCGGGCTCGTCTCGACCAAATGGACTGGCGGCGCGAGCCCCGCCTTGGCCATCGCGCGCCGCGCGTCCGCCGCCAGCGTCCCACGCCCCGGCCCCAGCTCGACATAGACGGCGTCGGGTCGCCCCGCACGGTCCCACAGATCGGCGAGCCACAGCCCGATCAGCTCGCCGAACATCTGGCTGATCTCCGGCGCGGTGATGAAATCGCGCCCGAGCGGATCGCGCGTCGCGTAATAATGGCCGTTCGCCGCCGCCATGTACTGCGCGATCGGGATCGGCCCCGCGAGCGTGATCGCCCGCGCCAGCCGCTCGGCGAGCAGCGGCTCGGGCGCGGTCATGCGACGCTCTGCTGTCCGGCGATGCTCTCCACCCGCTGGCGCCGGCCCTTGGCGGTCGCGATCAGATAGGCGCCGCCCAGGATCATCGGCACGCATAGCCACTGGCCCATATGGATGCCGCTCTTCACCAGCAGCACGTCATAAACGCCGTAGAACGCGTTTGTGGGATCGTAGAATTGCGCGTCGGGCTCGCGGTAGAATTCGACGATGAAGCGCGCGACGCCATAGCCGAGCAGGAACAGGCCGACGAGCATCCCCGGTTGGTAGCGCGCCTTGGTGCGCCAGAACGCCCACCAGAGCAGCGCGAACAGCACGATCCCCTCCAGCCCTGCCTCATAGAGCTGGCTGGGATGGCGCGGCACGTCCGCCGGGGTGCGCGGGAAGATGATCGCCCAGGCCACCTGGCTCGGTTTGCCCCACAGCTCGCCGTTCACGAAGTTGGCGATCCGGCCGAAGAACAGCCCGAACGGCACGCAGGCGCTGAGATAATCATGCACCCGCAGCCAATCGAGCTTGTGCGCGCGGGCGAAGAGGATGATGCCGATCGAGGTGCCGATCGCCCCGCCATGGAAGCTCATCCCGCCGTCCCATAGCCGGATGATCTTGAGCGGGCTCAGCAGCATGTCGGGCGAATAGAAGAGCACATAGCCCAGCCGCCCGCCCGCGATGATTCCGATCGTCGCGTAGAAGACCAGATCATCGGCATGGCGCCGCGCCATCGGCGCGCCCGGTTGGGCGATCAGCTTCAGCAGATACCAATAACCGACCAGGATGCCGGCGATATAGGCGATCGAATACCATTTGATATCGAACGCGAAGCCGCCCAGCCGGATCGGGATCGCGACCGGATCGATGCCCAGATCGGTGAAGCGCAGATGCCGATCGGCGGCGGCGACGAGTGACAGGATCAAGGCTTTTCCCCAAGCTGCGCCGCCTCCATAAGGGGCCGGACGCGCAAGACCAAGAGGAGAGAGTGATGCCGACGGTGCTCGACCAGCGCATGGATGCGGTGTTCGCCGCGCTCACCGCGCCGGGCGGACAGATGCCACTGACCCAGGTGACGCGCGACGGGCGCGATTACCCCGCCATCGCCGTCGCCCCGCCGGCGCTCACTTATTATTTCGCTCATTTCTGCAACGAACACGCCGACAAGACTTTCCTCGTCGCCGGCGAGGAGCGGCTGACCTTCGCGCAGGTCCACGCGATCGCCCAGAATGTCGCCCGCGCGCTGGTGGCGGGGTTCGGCGTGGCGAAGGGCGACCGGGTGGGCATCGCGATGCGCAACTCGCCGAGCTGGATCGCGCTTTACATGGGCGTGCTGATGGCGGGCGGGGTCGCGACCCTGCTCAACGGCTGGTGGCAGACCGGCGAATTGGCGGAGGCGATCGCCGATGTCGACTGCCGCCTTGTCTTCGCCGACGCCCCGCGCGCACAGCGCCTCGCCGAGGCGACGGGGCTGAGCGCCGAGGTGGTGCCGATCGACGATCGCGCCCCGCTTGCCGAAGCGCTCGCCAAGGTGACCGAACGGGGCGGCGACGCGGCCGCGCTGCCGATGCTCGGGGGCGACGATCTGGCGACGATCCTGTTCACCAGCGGCTCGACCGGCCGATCGAAGGGGGCGTACAGCGATCACCGCGCGGTGACGCAGGCGATCTTCAACTACCTCGCGAGCGCGCTCACCATGCTCGCCATTACCACGCAGGACGGAGGTTCGCCGCCAACCCAGCACGCGACGCTGCTCAACGTGCCGCTGTTCCACGTCACCGCCGAAGTGCCGGTCTTCCTGCAAAGCTTCGCGATGGGGCGCAAACTGGTGCTGATGCCCAAATGGGACGCCGAGGAGGCGATGCGGCTGATCGAGCGCGAGCGCGTGACCTATTTCGTCGGCGTGCCGCTGATGAGCTACGAGATCCTGACCCACCCCAGTCGCGCGCGCTATGACCTGTCCACCGTCACCGATTTCGCCGCCGGCGGCGCGCCGCGCCCGGTGGAGCATGTGCGCCGGCTCGATCAGGAGATGGGCGGGGCCAAGCCGCTGATCGGCTATGGCCTGACCGAGACCAACGGCGTCGGCTGCGGCAATTTCCGCGACAATTACCTCGCCAAGCCCAATTCGACCGGCCGTGCCTCGCCGCCCTTGGTCGAACTCGCGATCCTCGACGGCAATGAACGGCCGCTGCCGACCGGCGCGCGCGGCGAGATCGCGATCCGATCGATCTGTAATTTCCGGGGTTATTGGAACAATCCGCAAGCGACCGCCGAGGCGTTCACCCAGGACGGCTTCTTCCTGACCGGCGACGTCGGCTATCTGGACGAGGACGGCTATGTCTTTATCGTCGATCGCAAGAAGGACATCATCATCCGCGGCGGCGAGAATATCTCGTGCCAGGAAGTGGAGGCGGCGCTTTACGAAAACCCCGCCGTCGCCGAATGCGCGGTGTTCGGCCTGGCCGACGAGCGGTTGGGCGAAGTGCCCGGCGCGGTGGTGCTGATCCGCGCGGGCGACGTGATGGATGCCGAAGCGCTGTGCGAGTTCCTGGAAGCGCGCATCGCCAAGTTCAAGGTGCCGGCGAAGATCTGGCTCGCCGAGGGGCCCTTGCCCCGGCTGGGGACCGAGAAGATCGACAAGGTGGCGCTGAAGGCCGAGTTTCGCGCCAAATGGGCGGCGCGGGAGGTGGCTTAGGGCGCGGGCGCGTGGTCACCGCCGCACCGCTTTGGCACCGGGGGATGGAATAGGGCCCGTCACCCCGGGACTTGTTCCGGGCTCCACCGTGCCGCCAGACTTGGCGCCGGTTGGCTTGACGGTACTGTAGATGCCGGAACAAGCCCAGCATGACGGTAGAGTCGATTGCGATGCCGCGTTTTCGTCTGCGGAGGGATTGAGTCGATCCCTACGGCCCACGCCCCCACTTCCCCTCGCCGACTCGCCCGCCTAAACCCCCGGCATGGCGCGGCTTCCCCTGATCGACCGGCGGACCTTGCTCATCACCGGCGGCGCGGGGGTGGGGTTGGCGCTCGCCTGGGGGCTGTGGCCGCGCCGTTACGCGCCTAATCTCACCGCCGCGGCCGGAGAGACGATCTTCGGCGCCTGGGCGAAAATCGGCGAGGACGGGCATGTTTCGGTCGCCATCCCGCAGGCCGAATATGGCCAAGGCAGCTGGACCGCGCTGCCGCAGATCTTCGCCGATGAACTGGGCGCCGATTGGCGCACCGTCTCGGTCGAGCCCGCGCCGCTCAACCCGCTCTACGCCAATCGCCTCGGCGGCGCCGAGCTGTTCGAAGGGCTGTTCGCGCAAATCCCCGAGCCGCTCGCCGCCGGCCATGTCACCCGCACCGCGCTGGTGCTGACGGCGGGTTCAAGCTCGGTCCGCCAGTTCGAGGGCACGCTGCGCCAGGCGGGCGCGGCGGCGCGGGTGCTGCTGAGCAAGGCGGCGGCCCGGCGCTGGGGGGTCGATTGGCGCGGCTGCGTCGCCGAAGGCGGCTTCATCACCCATGGCAATCGCCGCGCGCGCTTCGCCGAGCTCGCCGCTCAGGCGGTGCAGGAGGAACTGCCCGATCCGCTGCCGCTGCGCGACGAGGAATCGGGCGGGGTCGCGGGCCAGTCGCTCCCCCGGCTCGACGTGCCGGCCAAGGTCGATGGCTCGGCCAATTTCGCGGGCGACGTGCGGCTGCCCGACATGGTGTTCGCGTCGGCCTGGAGCGTGCCGCCGGGCGGCCGGGTGACCGGGCTGAACCGCGCCGCCGCCGCCAAGCAGCCGGGCTTCCTGATGCTCGTCGAGCAGCCCGATTGGATCGCGGCGGTGGCGAACAGCTGGTGGGCGGCGAACCGCGCGGTGGAGGCGCTGGCGCCGCGCGTGCAGGGCGCGCCGGCGCTTTCCGCCGCCGGGATCGATCAGGCGCTCGACCGCGCGCTGGAGGGGCCGGGCACGCGGCTCGCCCAACGCGGCGATCTGCGCGCGGCGTTCAAGGGCGCGCATGTCTTCACCGCCGATTACCGCGTCGGCCTGGCGCCCCACGCCTCGCTCGAAACGCAGAGCGCGACCGCGCGGCTCGAGGGCGGCCGGCTGGAGCTGTGGCTGCCGACGCTCGCCCCCGGCCTGGCGCGCGACGCCGCCGCCGCCGCGCTCGGTCTCGCGGCCGGCGCGGTGACGGTGCATCCAATGCTCGTCGGCGGATCGTTCGGTATGGGGCTGGAACCCGCCGTCGCGGTACAGGCGGCGCTGATCGCCAAGGCAGCGCAGCGGCCGGTGCAACTCGTCTGGTCACGGCGCGAGGAGCTGGCGCGTGATCCCTTCCGTCCGCCCGCCGCCGCAAGGCTGACGGCGCGGCTGGGTGGCAACGGCTCGATCCTCGGCTGGCTGGCGAAGATCGCGACGCCCGCGACCGGCCAAGCGCTCGCGAAACGGCTGCTCGCCGGCGACCCAGGCGCGCAAGCCGCGCTGCTGCTGGAAAGCGCGGGCGATCCGGCGGCGGTCGCGGGCGCGGTGCCCTATTATCGCTTCCCCGCCTTCGCGCTCGATCATCACCCGGCCGAGATCGGCGTGCCGACCGGCTATTGGCGGAGTGGCGCGCATAGCTACACCGCCTTCTTCACCGAGTGCTTCCTGGACGAGCTGGCGCACGCCGCTCAATCAGAAGCGCTGTCTTTCCGCGTCGGCATCACCGGCGAGCCCCGGCTGGTGCGTTGTCTCTCGACCGCCGCCTCGCTCGGCGGGTGGGAGGGCGGCGTGCCGGGATCGGGGCAAGGGATCGCCTGCCACTCCTTCCGGGGGAGCCATATCGCCGTGCTCGCCGAGGCGCATTTCGAGGAGGGCCGCGTGCCCAAGGTCGATCGCCTCGTCGCGGCGGTCGATTGCGGGCGACAGATCAACCCGGAGCTGGTGTTGCAACAGATCGAAGGCGGGCTGATCTTCGGCATGGCGGCGGCGCTTGGCGCGCCCGTTGGCTTCGAGCACGGCCGGCCCGCGCCCGCGCGGCTCGGCGGGCTGCGCCTCCCACGCCTTGCGGACACGCCCGACATCACCGTCGAGCTGATCCGTTCCGACGCGCCGCCCGGTGGCGTGAGCGAGCTGGCGGTGCCCGTTGTCGCCCCCGCCATCGCCAACGCGCTCCAGGCGGCGACAGGCTTCCGTTTGCGCCACTTGCCCTTTACGGCGGCGGCATGAGCCTGCCGCCCAGTCATCCCCCCATAAAGCCGCGCCGCGTTGGGGTGATGCTGATCAACCTGGGGACGCCCGACGCGCCCGACACCAAATCGGTGCGCCGCTATCTGGGCGAGTTCCTGTCCGATCGGCGCGTCGTGGAGATCCCCGCGCCGCTGTGGCAGCCGATCCTGCGCGGCTTCATCCTCAACACGCGTCCGCAACGCTCGGCCGAGGCCTATCGCGCGGTGTGGAGCGACGAGGGTTCGCCGCTCGCCGCGATCACCCGCCGCCAGGCCGAAGCGCTACAAGCGCGGCTGGGCGAGGGCGTGCTGGTCGATTGGGCGATGCGCTATGGCCGGCCCGCCATCACCGATATGCTGAACCGGATGTTGGCGGCGGGCTGCGATCGGCTGCTGCTGGCGCCGCTCTACCCGCAATATTGCGCGGCGACGACGGCGACCGCGAACGACAAGGCCTTCGCCGCCCTGCGCGCGCTGCGCTGGCAGCCGGCGGTGCGCACCCTGCCGCCTTATTATGACGATCCGCTCCATATCGCCGCGCTCGCCGCCGATATCGGCGCGGGGCTCGCCGGTCTCGCTTTCGAACCGCAGGCGCTGCTGGTGAGCTTCCATGGGATGCCCGCGCGCACGCTGGAGCTGGGCGATCCCTATCACTGCCAGTGCCAGAAGACCGCGCGGCTGCTGGGCGAAGCGCTCGGCCGGCCGGTCACCGTCACGTTCCAATCGCGCTTCGGCCCAGCCAAATGGCTCGAACCCGCGACCGACGACACGCTCGCCGCGCTGCCCGGCCAGGGGGTGAAGCGCATCGCCGTCGTCGCGCCCGGCTTTTCGGCGGATTGCCTGGAAACGCTGGAGGAAGTCGCGATCCGTGGCCGCGAAACTTTTCTGGAAGCGGGCGGCACCGATTTCGCTTATCTCCCTTGTCTGAACGATCGGCCGACGGGCATGGATATGCTCGAAGCGCTGATCGCCCGCGAACTTCAAGGCTGGCATCAAGCCGGCTAAGCCGAGGAGAGGAAAATGGCACGGGTCGCAATCGTAACCGGAGGAACGCGCGGCATCGGCGAGGCGATCAGCCTGGCGCTGAAGGACAATGGCTTCACCGTCGCCGCCAATTATGCCGGCAATGAGGAGCGCGCCCGCGCCTTCACCGAGCGTACCGGCATCGCCGCCTATAAATGGGACGTCGCCGATTTCGACGCCTGCCAGGCGGGCGTCGCGCAAGTGGTGAGCGAACTCGGGCCGGTCGATGTGCTGGTGAACAATGCCGGCATCACCCGCGACGGCACGATGCTGAAGATGACCTATCAGGCGTGGAAGGAAGTGATCGACACCAATCTGGGCGGCTGCTTCAACATGGCGAAAGCCGTTTTCGCCGGCATGCGCGAGCGGCAATGGGGCCGGATCGTCAATATCGGCTCGATCAACGGCCAGGCGGGCCAATACGGCCAGGTGAACTACGCCGCCGCCAAATCGGGCATTCACGGCTTCACCAAGGCGCTGGCGCAGGAAGGCGCCAAGTTCAACGTGACGGTGAACGCGATCGCGCCGGGCTATATCGATACCGACATGGTCGCCGCGGTGCCGCCCGAGGTGCTTGAGAAGATCGTCGCCAAGATCCCCGTCGGCCGGCTGGGGCAAGCGCAGGAAATCGCGCGCGCGGTGAATTTCCTGTGCTGCGACGAGGGCGGGTTCATCACCGGCTCGACGCTGAGCATCAACGGCGGGCAGCATATGTATTGAGGGTGGGTTCGGGGGTTCTCCGCGGAAGTGGCGTGCTCCCTAGAGAATGATCATCTTACACCGTAGCGCCGAAAGCCCCTCCCCTTCAGGGGAGGGGTTGGGGTGGGGGCGGTCAACAGGCGCCACTCCCTGCATCGAGCCCCCCACCTCCCAACCTCCTCCCCTGAAGGGGAGGAGGAGCAAGGTAAGATGATCATGCTCTAGCGACCCACCGCAAACCCCTTCCTTTCAGGGAGGGGCTTCTATCATGAAGCCACAATAAGCCCCTCCCTGTAAGGGAGGGGTGGGGGTGGGTAGGGCCTTAAGCGACACGTCTGAATACGAATCCGACCGCCCCCTCAACCCATCAACCGCCGTCCCCCGCCAACACCACCCCCGCCTCGGGCAGCAACACCGGCACCCCCTCACGCACCGGATAGGCCAGCCCCGCCGCGTCGCTCACCAGCATCTGGCGACTTTCGTCCCAGCGCAACGGCGTCCGCGTAACCGGGCAGACCAGTCTTTCGAGCAGCCAGGGATCGATCGGGCAATCGCTCACTGCAGCGTCACTTCGTCCGCATCGCCGGTGCGGCCGAAGAACGCCATCAGCTGAGTCAGCAGCTCCGCGCGCGCCGCCAGATCGGGCGATTCGAGCAAAGCCTGCTTCGCCGCCGCGTCGAACGGGGCGATCTGCGCGACACCATTGACCAGCGATTCGTCGTCGAGCTTGGTCACCGCGTCCCAATCCACCGCATAGCCCTGCGCGTCGGCGAAGCGCCGCGCCTCGCTCTCCAGCGCCGCCCGCGCGGGGTGGGCGAGCGTTTCGGGCTCGGCCGGATAGGGCAGCAATTCGGCCTCGACCTGGCGGAAAGCGGTCGTCACGTCGAGCTCGCGCAGGATGCGGAACAGCGCGACCCCCTCCAGCACCAGATTGTAGCGGCCATCGTCGAGCGCTTCGAAATGGGCGATGCGGCCGACACAGCCGATCTCGAACAAGGGCGGCACCTGCCCGGGGCCGCGCGGCTGGATCATCCCGATCCGCCGATCGCGCGCCAGCGAATCGCTCACCATCGCCCGGTAGCGCGGCTCGAAAATGTGCAGCGGCAAGTGCATCCGCGGGAAGAGCAGCGCCCCCGGTAGCGGAAAGATCGACAGGCGGGTGCGTTCGCCCATCAGCCGAACAGGATCGCCGAGAGCCGCCGGCGCGTGGCCGCGACCCACGGGTCCTCCAGCCCCACCACCTCGAACAGCTTGAGCAGCCGCTGGCGCGCGGCGCCGCCGTCCCAGGCGCGGTCATCGGCGATCATCGCGAGCAGCGTATCGGCCGCGCCCTGATGATCGCCCGCCGCCATCTGCCCGCCGGCGAGCTTGTAGCGCGCCGCCATGTCCTCCGGGTTCGCCGCCGCGTGCGCCATCAGGCCCGCCAGATCGGCGACCGGCTCGGCTTCCTTGGCGAGCGCGAGCGCCGCGCCCGCACGCGCGATCTCGGGCGCCTTGGCCAGTTCGGGCGGCAGCTCGGCGATCAGTGCCTCGGCCGCCGCCGCATCGCCCGTGCCGATCATCGCGCGGATCAGGCCGGAGAGTACCGCCGGATGCTCGGGCGCCATGTCCGACAGCTGCTCGAAAATACCGCGCGCGCGCGGCGCGTCGCCTTCGGCGAGGATTTGTTCGCCCATCGCGATCAGCGGTTCGAGTTCGGCCTCGGCCTGCGCGCCGTCCGCCTCGATCGGCAGCTGGCGCAGGATCTGGTCGAGCGTCGCGCGCAGCTGGCTTTCGGTGCGCGCGTTGGTGAGATCGGCGACCAACTGCCCCTGGAACATCGCATAGACGGTGGGGATCGAGCGCACCTGGAATTGCGCGGCGATGAACTGGTTCTGATCGGTATCGATCGGCACCAGCACCACGCCCTTATCGGCATAAGCCTCGGCGACTTTTTCCAGCACCGGCTTCAGCGCCTTGCACGGCCCGCACCATTCCGCCCAGAAATCGATGATGACGAGCTTCGTCATCGAGGGTTCGACGACGTCGCGGCGGAACGCGGCGACCGCTTCGCGCTCGGCGGCGCTCATCCCCAAAGTGGCCAATGCAATCGCTCCTGGCGGGGGCGGCCCCCGCGTTACTCTTGACGACCGCCTATTTGGGCGCGGTGCGGCGCCAAGCCAAGGTTTTTCGTGGCGGCGGGTTCGGCAAGCTGAACCAGCGCGGCACCGGATCAAACCACCTTCCCCGAAAGGGCTTGGCAGGGTGTGATTCGCCTGCTAATGGCCCGCCCTCACCCGCGGGGAGCGCTCTCCCCGATGGCGCCAGAGCGGGCGTAGCTCAGGGGTAGAGCACAACCTTGCCAAGGTTGGGGTCGAGGGTTCGAATCCCTTCGCCCGCTCCAGTTTCTTTTCGAAGCGCCTATCGCGCCCGCTTCAGCACCCAGCTCACGCTCGCGCCGCCGGCCGGAGCGCTGCCGCTGACGACCAGTTGGTGCGTCGCGTGCGGGCGGCCTTCGGCGTCGAGCCAGAGGCTGTCTTCCACCGCCAGGCTCCCGCCGCGGCAACGGAATTGCCAGAGCGCGCCGCCGGGCAGGCGCAGCAGTGCCGCGAGCCCGTCGCTGGTCGGCGAGATTTCCACGCGCGGCGCCACATGGAAGCGCAGCGCGAAGCTCGCCCCCTTCGCGCGGCGGCCGGCGGGCAGGAGCATGTCCTCGCCGCGCAATTCCTTGCCATCGGCGGTCAGCACCAATTGGCGGCGGTGGCGCAGGCCGAAGCGGCGGCCGTAACCGTCATGGCTCGCCTCGATCCGGCTCGCGCTATCGCTTTCCTGGCGGCTGAGCTCGACCTCGCTCACCCCCTTGCCCAGCGTGCCGTCGGCGTGGATCGCGGTCGAGTTGCTGTCCCCCACCACCAAGGTCGAATGCGCGGCGGTGGTACGCAGCCCCTCGGCGAGCGTGGCGGGGACGCGCGCGATCGCCTGGCGCGCGCCGCCGCAATTGACGATCAGCCGCTGTTCGCCGTCCGAAAGTTCGAAAGCGAGCGTCGAGGCGCAGCCGCCTTGCGCCAGCCGCGCGACCGGGGGCGGGGCGGCGTCGATCACCACCAGGGTCTGCCCCGCCGCGAGCCGCTGATAGCCCCAGTCGCGCGCATGTTTCAGCGGGCGGGTACGCACCCCCGAAGCGGCGACCACCGCCTCCACCGCCTCGGCCGAGACAGGTCCGGCGCCCTGCCAGCTCGAGAGCGCGCCGTCGCCCAAGGTCAGCCCAAGCAGCGCGGGGACCATCCGGGCGAGCGTCTCGGCGATGAAGCCGGGCGGGTCGAGCCGGCGCGCGGCATAGCCTTCGCGCAGCATCGCCAGCAGCGCGATGATCTCCAGCTGGGCGAGCGGCGCGCGCTGGGCACAACCGCCATCGGGATAGATCGCCGCCGCCAGCGCACGCTGGAGCCCGGCCTCGCCGCCCTTCTGTCGCGCTTCGCCGCCGGCGATCAGCAGCCCCGCCATCGTCACCCCGCACCAGGCGGCGATGCGCGCGGCGCCCGGCGCGGCCTTGTCGGCGGTACGATCGAGGTGCCGCGCGCCGCGGGCGAGCGCGGTGAGCACGCGCGATCGATAAGCGAGATCGGCGCTCGACAGGATCAAGGGCGCGTGCGCCGCCCAGAACAGGATGCGCCGGCCGAGCAGATCGGGCGCCCAGGCGGGCTCGCTCACCGTTTCGGCATGGACCGCGAGCCAGGCCTGCATCAGCGCTTCGGCGATCGGCGCCCCCTGCGCCCGCGTGGCGACGGTGGAGAGGTCGCGCAGCCAGGCGAAGCTGTGGAGATGCTCGGCGAAGCGCGGCGAGAAACCCGGTTTGGCGAGATCGAGCGCATCGAGCGCGATGCTCTCGCCATACAGCGTCAACCGGCCCTCGAGCAGCGCCTGGCCGCGCGCGGGATCGCCCAGCACCGGATCGTCGGGCACCGCGACCAGCTTCAGCGGTTGCTTCCCCGCCAACCGCAGCCCGTGGAGCGGCGTGCGCCAGGTGAGCCGCGCGAGCCGTTCGGACAGGCGTTCGGCGAGCGAAAGCCCCTTGTCGCCGCCTAGGCGGACCAGCCGCTTCCCCGCCTCGATCGTGTCGGCGATGGTCTCGCCCGGGTCGCGCTCGGCCACCTAACCCCTCAAGGCGCTGATATTGGCGGCGTAATGCGCCGGGCCGCCCTTGAACACGGCGGTGCCCGCGACGAGCGCATCTGCCCCCGCCTCGATGCACGCGCGCGCGGTCTCGGCATCGACCCCGCCATCGACTTCGAGATCGATCGGCTTGCCGAGCGCGTCGATCGATTTGCGGATCGCCGCGATCTTGCGCAGTTGCGAGGTGATGAACTTTTGCCCGCCAAAGCCGGGATTGACGCTCATCACCAGCACCAGATCGATCTCTTCCAGCACATAATCGAGCATTTTCGCCGGCGTCGCCGGGTTGAGCGACACGCCGGCGCGCTTGCCGAGCGCCTTGATCCGCTGGAGCGTGCGGTGGAGGTGCGGCCCGGCCTCGGGATGCACCGTGATCGTGTCGGCGCCGGCTTCCGCGAACGCCTCCAGATAGGCGTCCACCGGCGAGATCATCAGATGGACGTCGAACGGCTTCGCCGTGTGCGGACGCAACGCCTTCACCACGGCGGGTCCGATGGTGAGGTTGGGGACGAAATGCCCGTCCATCACATCGACATGGATCCAGTCGGCGCCGGCGGCGTCGATCGCGCGTACTTCCTCGCCCAATTTGGCGAAATCGGCGGAAAGGATCGAGGGAGCGATGCGGACCATGCGCGGCGCCATAGCATGGCGTCATAGGCCCGCAAGCTAAGGGTTCATCCGATCCGGCGCAGCGGCGCGATGAAGAAGCCGTCGCACCCGCCTTGGTCCGCCAGCGTGCCGGGGGCGGTGCGGATCGGCGCGGTGGCGGCGATGCCGGGTGGGAGCGCGGCGGGGTCCGGCGGGGCGAGCGTGAAATCGGGGCGGGCGGCGAGGAAGGCCGCGAGCTGCGCCTCGCCTTCCTCGGGCTCGAGCGAACAGGTGGCGTAGACCAGCAGTCCGCCCGGCTTCACCCAATCCGCCGCGCGCGCCACCAGCCGCGCCTGCAGCGCCGCGAGCTCGGCGATCTGAGCCGGGCCGACACGGTAGAGCACGTCGGGGTGGCGGCGGAAGATGCCGGTCGCGGTGCAGGGCGCGTCGAGCAGCACCGCGTCGAACGGGGCATCGGGCGTCCAGGCAAGCGCGTCGGCGGCGATAAGTTCGGCGGCGAGCCCGGTGCGCGCGAGATTTTCGGAAAGTCGCGCCAGGCGACTTTGGCTGATGTCGAGCGCGGTCACCGCCCAGCCGGCGGCGGCGAGTTGCAAGGTCTTGCCCCCCGGCGCGGCGCAGAGATCGAGCACGCGGCCCGGTCCGGCGCCGATCAGTCGGGCCGGGATCGAGGCGGCGAGATCCTGCACCCACCAACGCCCCTCGCCATAGCCTTCGATCGCCGGCACGCTCGCGCGGGCGACGCGGAGATGGCCGGGCATCAGGCTCTCGCCGCCCAGCCGCGCGGCGAAATCGGCGGTTTCGCCGGGATCGGCGAGCGTCAGATCGAGCGCGGGCGGCGCGGCGAGCATCGCTCCGGCGGCTTTGACCGTGTCGCCGCCCCAGGCGGCCGCCCAACGATCGGCAACCGCCGCCGGCAGCCGCGCCGCCTCGGGCAGGCTGGCACCCCCACGGCTGAGCGTGCCGAACACACCGTGGACCAGCCGCCTCGGCCCGTCCTCCACCAGCGGCAGCACCGTCGCGATCGCGGCGTGATCCGGGGTGCCGAGCACCAGCTTCTGCGCCAGCGCCAGCCGCAGCACCGTCCGCGCCTTGGCGTCATCGGGCAGCGGGCGCGCGGTCGCCGAATCGATCAGCGCGTCGAGATCGGCCAGTCGGCGCAGCACGGCGGCGGCGAGCGCATGGACCAGCGCGCGATCATCGGCGCGCTTCAGTCCCTGGGTCGCCCCGTGCAGCGCGCTCTCGAGCGGCTGGCCGCGCCGCAGCACCGCGTCGAGCAGTTTGAGCGCCGCCTTGCGCGCGGCCACGCCCTCTTGTTCGGGCGCGCCCGACTGTCCATTTCGTGTCATCAGGAGGAGCCAAATGGGCGAACGACCCCGCCATGTGAAGCCACCCGCGCATCTTTCGCCCAACAAACCGGTGCCGAAGCCCGCGCCGGCCAAAGAGAGCGACGATCCGATGGGGCTCGACCCGACCCGTTACGGGGATTGGGAGTTGAAGGGGATTGCGGTGGATTTTTGAGGGCGGGTGGGCTGCGCAATGGCGAAAGCCGGGGCCTCGCCACTCTTCGCCCGACCGGTCAGGTAAGGATCAGCGGATATAAATCCGTCCAGTCTGGGTTTGCTCGTTCGATCAACGCGATCTTCCAATCCCGCCGCCAAGCCTTGAGCGCCTTCTCCCGGATGATCGCGTCCTCGATTCGCTCATGCGGCTCGGCAAGGACAAGCGTTTTGATCCCGTAGCGCCGGCAAAAGGCCGAACCTTCGTCGCGACGGTGTCGATCGATCCGCGCCGCGAGATCGGCGGTGACGCCGATGTAAAGCATCCCGCGAGGTTTGCTCGCCATGATGTAGGTCCAGCCCGGCATGGTGCGAGGGTGGCGCGAATAGCCGGGAGATGCCAGCTTTCGCTGGCATGACGCTTCTGAAATCTAAAACGAGAGGGCGTCGCCCCAGCGAAAGCTGGGGCCTCCCGGCTATTAGTCTTCCCGGCTACTCGCCCCGCCCGCCACGCGCTCTATTCCTCCCGCAGCGGCCGGTTGAGCAACGCCTCGATCACCTCACTCACGCCCGTCCCCGCCAGCAGCGCGCAGACCGCGTCGACGACCGGCATCTCCACCCCCACCGCTCGCGCCGCGTCGCGCAGCACCGGCGCGGTCGCGGCGCCCTCCGCGACCGTCCGGCGGTCCGTGAGCAATTCGGCCGCCGCGCGTCCCTCGCCCAGGCCGACCCCCAGGGCGAAGTTGCGCGATTGGGTCGAGCCGCAGGTCAGCACCAAGTCCCCCAGCCCGGACAGACCGGCGAGCGTCTCCGCGCGGGCGCCGCGCGCCAGGCCGAAGCGGGTCATCTCGGCGAAGCCGCGCGCGATCGTCGCCGCGCGGGCGTTCTCGCCCAGCCCCGCGCCCGCCACCACCCCGCAGGCGATGGCGAGCACATTCTTCACCGCGCCGCCAATCTCGGCGCCGATCACGTCGCTCGACCCGTAAAGCCGCAAGGCGCCGCCCGCGAGCCGGGCGATCAGCGCCGCGCGCAGATCGGCATCGGCGCAGGCGAGCGTCAGCGCGGTCGGCTTGCCCGCCGCCACCTCGCGCGCGAAGCTGGGGCCTGAGAGCACGGCGATCGGCGCCGCCGGGTGAAGGTCGGCGGCGACCTCGCTCATCAGCTTGCCGGTGCCCGCCTCGATCCCCTTGGCGCAGAGGATCAGCGGCCGCGTGCCGACCGCCGCCTCGGCGAGCACCACGCGGACGAATTGCGCCGGCGCAACCACCAGCAGCGCCTCGCAATCGGCCAGATCGCCGAGTGACCCGGTCGCGCGGATCGTTGGGGAGAGCGGCACGCCGGGCAGGAAGAGCGTGTTCTCGCGATCGCGGTTGATCGCGGCGACGACGTCCGGCTCGCGCGCCCAGAGCAAGGTCTCGCCGCGCCCGGCACAGACCTGGGCGAGCGCCGTCCCCCAGGCGCCCGCGCCGATCACGCCGAGCTTCACGCTTTCACTCCCGCGCCGCGCACCGCCTCCGCCCCCGGATCGAGCGGCCAGCGCGCGCGTGCCGGCGTGTCGAGCGGATCGGTGAGCCCGGCGGCGAAGCGTTCGGCGCCCGCCCAGGCGATCATCGCGGCGTTATCGGTGCATAGCCACAAGGGCGGCGCGACGAAGCGCAGGCCATGCGCGCCCGCCAGATCGGTGAGTGCCGCGCGTACCGCGCCGTTCGCCGCCACCCCGCCGGCGACCACCAGCGCCGTCGCGCCGCCCGCGCGCTCGATCGCCCGCGCGGTGCGGTCGATCAGGCAATCGACCACCGCCGCCTGGAAGCTCGCCGCGAGGTCCTCGGTCGACACGCGCCCCGTGTCCCACGCCCGCGCGACCGCGCTTTTGAGGCCAGCGAAGGAGAAATGCGGCTCGGCCGCGCCTTTCAGCGGGCGCGGTAGCGGCACCTTGCTCGGATCGCCCAAGGCCGCCGCGCGCTCCACCGCGGGCCCGCCGGGAAAGCCGAGGCCCAGGATCTTCGCCGTCTTGTCGAACGCCTCGCCCGCCGCGTCGTCGATCGTCGTTGCGAGGCGGCGATAGCTGCTCACGCCCTCGACCAGCAGCAGCTGGCAATGCCCGCCGGAGACGAGCAGCAGCAGATAGGGGAAAGCAAGACTGGGGTCGGCGAGGCGCGGGCTCAGCGCGTGCCCCTCCAGATGATTGACGGCGATCAGCGGCTTGCCCGCCGCGTGCGCCAGCGCCTTGCCGGTGACGAGGCCGACCATCACCCCGCCGATCAGCCCCGGCCCGGCGGTCGCGGCGATCGCGTCCACCGCGTCCAGCGTGACGCCCGCTTCGGCCAGCGCCGCTTCCACCAAAGGCGTCAGTATTTCGACGTGCGCGCGCGCCGCGATTTCCGGCACCACCCCGCCGAAGGGGCGGTGCGCGGCTTCCTGGCCCGCGAGCTTGTGCGCGAGCACCTGCCCGTCACTGGTCACCAGCGCGGCGGCGGTTTCGTCGCAGGAGGATTCGAGGCCGAGGATCAGGGCCATCCCTTTCCTCTAGCCGCTTGGCGCGCTAGCACAAGCGCAATGACCCTGTTCCGCCTCGGCACGCGCGGCTCGCCGCTCGCGCTCACTCAAGCCCGCATGACTCGCGACGCGCTGTCCCAAGCCCATGGCTGGGCAGCGGACGCGATCGAGATCGTCGTGATCAAGACCACGGGCGACAAGGTGCAGGACCGCGCGCTCGCCGAGATCGGCGGCAAGGCGCTGTGGACCAAGGAGCTCGATCGCGCGCTGCTGAGCGGCGAGATCGACTGCGCGGTGCATTCGATGAAGGATGTCGAAACGGTGCGTCCGGCCGAGATCACGATCGCGGCGATGCTGCCGCGCGCCGATGTTCGCGATCGGCTGATCGGCGCGGCGTCGATCGACGCTTTGAAGCAGGGCGCGGTGATCGGCACCAGCTCGCCCCGCCGCGCGGCGCAGCTCAAAGGACTGCGGCCTGATCTGGTGACCACGCTGCTGCGCGGCAATGTCGATACGCGGCTGGCGCGGGTGGCGGACGGAACGGTGGACGCGACCTTGCTCGCCGCCGCCGGGCTCGATCGGCTGGGGCGCGAGGGGGTGGGCGCGCCGATCGAGGTTGACGTCATGCTGCCGGCCCCGGCGCAGGGCGCGGTGGGGATCGAGTGCCGCGCCGATGATGCCGCCGCGCTGGAACGGCTCGCCGCGATCGCCGACGTGATGACTCTGGCGTGCGTGCGCGCCGAACGCGGCCTGCTCGCCGCCCTGAACGCCGATTGCCATTCGCCGATGGCGGCGCTGGCGGAGCCCGAGGGCGACGCGCTATGGCTGCGCGCCGCGCTCTACGCCGCCGATGGCAGCGAAAGCGTGCGCGGCGAGGCGCGCGGGCCGGCGGGTGATTTTTCCTGGACGGCCGCGCTCGCCGCCGATCTGCTCGCGCGCGCGCCGGCGGCGGTGCGCGCGCTGTTCGGGTGAGGATCGCGGTCCTTCGCCCGCAACCTGGCAATGCCGAAACCTGCGCGCGGCTGGTGGCGCTGGGGCATCAGCCGGTCGCGCTTCCCCTGTTCGAGATCGCGCCGCTCCCCTGGGCGGTGCCGCCGGGCGATTTCGACGGGCTGCTGCTGACGAGCGCCAACGCCCCGCGCCATGCCGGTCCCGCGCTGACCGCACTCGCCGCGTTGCCGGTGCTCGCGGTGGGGGCGGCGACCGCGCGCGCCGCGCGCGCGGCGGGGCTGAACGTGGTCCGCACCGGAAGCGGCGACGCCGAGACGCTGCTCGCCGAACCACATGGCTTCGCCCGCCTGCTCCATTTGGGCGGCGCGGCGACGACCATCCGCGCCGAAGGGGCGGTGCGCGCCTCCATCCCCGTCTACGCCAATCGGCCGGTCGGCGTGCCGCTTGACGCGATCCGCGATCTCGCCGGGGCGATCGTGCTGCTTCACGCCGCGAGCGCCGGCCGCCGCTTGGCCGATCTGGCCGACGCGGCGGCGCTTGATCGCGCGCGCGTGACGCTAAGGGCGATCAGCGCCCCGGCGGCGGCCGCCGCCGGCCCGGGCTGGGGCGGGGTGCGGATCGCCGAAGCGCCCAACGAAGCCGCGCTGCTCGCTTGCGATTGACCGCGCCAGCCGGCCCGCCGATAAGTAGGCCATGATCGAGCCGCCGCCCGCAAGCCTGAAGCCCCGATCGCGCGCGGCTTTGTGGATCGCGCTGCTCGCTTTCCTGGTCGGCACGGCGGTCAGCCTGGTGTTCGTCAAATATTATGCGCGCTTCCTGCCGCGCGACATGCAGCCCGAAAGCGTCGCGGCGGCGCCAGGGGACAGCGGCTTCGTTCCCCCGCCCGAGCGCAGCGCGATCGCGCCGAGCGTCGATAGCGAGGCGGTCGCCGCGCGCCAGGCCAATCTCGCCGCCGAGCTCGCCGCTCTGGAGGCGCGCGCGGGCGCGGTCGATCGCGAATCGCTGGCCGCCGCCAGCAATGCCGGCCGCGCCGAGGGGCTGCTCGTCGCTTTCGCCGCGCGCCGCGCGATCGATCGTGGGGCGGGGCTCGGCCTGCTCGAATCGGCGCTGCGCGAGCGGTTCGCGCCGAGCCAGCCGCGCGCCGTCGCGATCGTGCTCAACACCGCGCGCCAGCCGGTCACGCTGGAGGATCTGCGCTTGGGCCTCGAAACATTGGCGCCCGAGCTGACCAGCGCGGTGAGCGACCAGGGCGTGATGGCGGCGATCCAGCGCGAGATCGCGGGGCTGGTGGTGATCCGGCGCGCCGGCTCGCCGTCGCCGCGCCCGGTCGATCGACTGGCGCGGGCGCGGCGCGCGCTCGACGCGGGCCAGGTGGAGGTGGCGCTCGCCGAAGTCGGCCGCTTGCCGGGCGCCGCGCGCGCGCAAAGCTGGACGGCGGCGGCGCGGCGCTATGTCACCGCGCATCAGGCGCTCGATCAGCTCGAACTCGCCGCGCTCAGCACCCCGGTGATGCCGATCACCCCGCCGGCGACGACGCCAGCGCCGGCGTCAGCCCCAACCGCTGCTGCAACGCCAGCGCCCCCGCCGGCGCCCGCTCCTTCGCCCCGTTGATGAAGAAGATGAAGCTGTCGCGCGTGTGCTTCGGCGCGGGCTCGGCCGCGTAAGGCAGGCCCTCCGGGCTCTCGCCCGCCGCCCAGCCGCGCGCGACCTTGGCCCAATGATCGAGCGCGTCGGGCGTGTAGCCGGCCGGCTCGTCAGCCTGGGCATTCTCCAGCCGGGCATAGACGAAATCGCCCGAAACATCGGCGATCGCCGGATAATCGGCGGAATCGGCATAAACGATCGCCACCCCGGCGGCGCGGCATAGCGCGACGAATTCGGGCGTGTGGAAGCTCGCATGGCGCACCTGCACCGCATGGCGCAGCGCGAGGCCGGCTTCCGCCTGGGGCAGCAGCGCGAGGAACGCGGCGAAATCCTCGGCGTCGAACTGCTTGGTCGCCATGAATTGCCACAGGATCGGGCCGAGCTTGTCCCCAAGCTCGACGATCCCCTGGCCGACGAACCGCGCGATCGACTCGCCGGCTTCGGCCAGCTTCTTGCGGTTGGTGCAGAAGCGCGAGGCCTTGAGCGCGTAGACGAACCCTTCGGGCGCGGTCTTCGCCCAGGCGGCGAAGGTCGCGGGTTTCTGGCTGCTGTAATAGGTTGCGTTCACCTCGATCGCGGTCATCGCCCGCGTCGCATATTCCTGCTCGCGTTTCTGCGGCAAGTCGGCCGGGTAAAAGGTTTCGCGCCAAGGGGGATAGCTCCACCCGCCAATTCCGATGCGAATCGCGTTCATCGCGGGAGCTTAGAGTCCGTTTGAAAAAGGCGCACGGCGCCTTTTTCATGGCGGTGCCAGCCCGCTCCCCCACCCGGCCACCCATAGATTACTGCCATTGGGTGGCCGGGTGGGGGAGCGGGCTGGCACCGCGAAATGCGCGATGAGCGCATTTCCAGACAACGCTTAGGCGCGGCGGGAACCGCGTCAGCCGATCCACCGCCAGATGCCGGCCGCGATCCAGGCGGCGGGCTGATGCGCCCAGGTCGCGGCGAGCCAGATCACCAGTCCGCCCGCCAGATCATGCGGGCGGAAACCGCCGAACCGCGCGCGGCCCTGCGCGATCGCCTGGAACGGCCAATAGCTGGTCAGCGCGACCCAGGGGCCCCAGAGCTCGGGGTTCAGCCGCGCCTTCTTGGCGTCAAGCGCTGCCGCGCCCACCAGCGCGAAGGCGGTGAAGCCGCCCGCGACGATGAACTGCGCGGGAATCGGGAAGACGAGGATATGCGCGATGCCCCACAGCGCGAACGACCAGAGCATCGGGTGGCGGGTGATCGCGTAAACGCCGCGCGCCGCCGTGGGCGCCTTCACATTCGGGGCGGGAAAGGCCGGGTTGCCGATCAGCGAGCCCATCAGCAGCACGCTCGCGATCAGCATGATCAGCGTGGCGAGCGCCCACAGCCCGTCGCCCGCTTCCCATAAAGGCGCATCGACCGGCGCGGCCTTCCACGCCCGCGAAATCCACCAGAGCGACGCGAAGGCGACCACCGCGTAGAGGATCTGGAAGCCGATCGCGCCGAGCAGCCGCACCAGCGGCGCGCGCAACGGGTGAGAGAGGATTAGATGCCCGGCGACGAAGCTCGCCGTGGCCAGCACCAGTTCGCCATAACCCGCCATCGCCGCCTCCCCCGTCCGACGCGCGAGGCTAACCGATCATTTCACCCCGTGCATCCATTTCTTGAGCGGGAAAGACAGCAGCAGGAGGAGAACGCCCAGCCCGATCGAGGCCTGGCCGATCACCGAGAAGGTGGCGGTGTAGGTATCCAGGCTGACCTTCAGATTGGTGACCTCGCCGCCCACCGTTTCCACGCTCGCCACCTGCGCCACCACGCCCGCGACATATTGCGCGCACGAGATGGAAAGGAACCACACCCCCATCATCAGCCCCACGATCCGCGCGATCGACAATTTGGTGACCATGCTCAAGCCCACCGGCGAAATGCACAGCTCGGCGATCGAATGGATCAGATAGAGCCCCGCGAGCCACACCAGCGCCACCTTGTAATCCGCGCCGGCGAAGCCCGCGCCGAGCACCAGGAACAGGAAGCCCGCGCCCACCCCGATCAGGGCGATGCCGAACTTGATCGGGATCGAGGGTTCCATGCCGCGCTTGGCGAGCGCGCCCCACAGCATCGTCATCACCGGCGCGAGCGCGACGATAAAGAAGGCGTTGAAGAACTGCGTCTGCGGCGCGCTGATCGCGAAATCGCCGATCACGCGCAGATCGGTGTTGCGATCGGCGAACAGCGTGAGCGACGAGCCGGCCTGTTCGAACAACGTCCAGAAAGTGACGTTGAACACGATCAGCACCATCGCCGCGAGCATCATCTCGAACTCGCGTCGATCGCCCGCGAACCACGACCAGATCAAGATGCCCGGCACCGAGACGAGAAACGTACCAAACAGCAATTTGCCCATCAACGGCAGCGACGCGACATAACCGATCAGCCCCGCCCCGGCCTTTGGCGGCTCGGCGTTCATCAGATTGACGAACAGCAGGTAGAGCAGCGGCACGGCGACGAGCGCGCCGAGATAGATCAGCAGATCGTTGCTCTTCGCGCCTACCGGGCGATCGCCCACCCCGTTCAGGCGGCCGCCATCGAACTGGATCAGCGCCCAGCTGAGCGTCATACCGAGCGCGGCGAGCCCGAACCCCGCCCACCAGCCAAAGGCATCGGCCAGGATCGGACAGAGAATTTGCGAGAAGAGGGAACCCAGATTGATCCCCATGTAGAAAATGGTGAACCCGGCATCGCGGCGGCGGTCACCCTGTTCGTACAGCGCGCCGACCATCGTCGAAATATTGGGTTTGAAGAAGCCGTTGCCGACCGACACCAGGCTGAGCGCGATCAGCAGGATCGCCACATGCAGCGGGCTGCGCTCACCGTCCGAGGTGAAGCCGCCCTTGGCGATACGCCGCACTTCCGTGCCATTGGCGCCGAGCAGCGCGACCGAGCCGTCGTCCTGCCCCTTGATCCGCAGCGACTGGCCGCGATCGATCAGGTAGCGTGCCTCGGCGCCGGCTTCCTGGCGCACCTGCACTTCATATCGTTGGCCGTCGATCGTCGCATAAGGCTTGGCCTGCTCGCCGCCGAAGCACAGCGTGAAATAGCCGATCGCCATCAGGATCGCGCCGAATTTCACCGAGCGTTTCGAGCCGAGATACTGATCCGCGATCAACCCGCCGACCAGCGGGGTGAGGTACACCAGCGCGGTGAAGCCGCCATAAAGCCCGGTCGCGGCGCGATCGCCGAAGATGAAATGCTTGGTCAGGTACAGCGTCAGCAGCGCGCGCATGCCGTAATAGCCGAAGCGCTCCATCGCTTCGGTGGTGAACAGGCGGGCGAGCTGTACCGGGTGGCCGAACCAGGTCTTGCCGGCGCGCGGGGGAAGGGCGGCCTCGGCGGCGGTGCTCATGGGGAAAAACGCTCCTAAAAACTCTTTTGACGTTTTGGTGACGGTTGCCGCGCGGAACAGTAGCGGCAAAAGCGGGGCTGTAAATGGCGCGGGGGCGGCGCTAAGCGACCAAGCCATGTTCAACGATCGCACCACTCCCTTGTCGCTGCTGCGCACCCGTCGCTCCGGGCGGCCGCGCGACATGATCGCGCCCGGCCCGAGCGACGCGCAGCTCGCCGCGATGCTGGAGATCGCCGCGCGCACCCCCGATCACGGCAAGCTCGCCCCGTGGCGCTTCGTGATCGTCCCCGCCCAAGCCCGCGCGCGGTTGGGCGCGGTGATCACGACGGCCTATCGCGCCGAGCGCCCGCAGGCGGCGCAGACCGAGATCGCGGCGCTGGAGGCTTTCGCCACCCAGGCGCCGGCGCTTGTCGTGGTGCTCTCCCACCCCAAGCCGGAAAGCCATATCCCGCTGTGGGAGCAGGAATTGTCGGCCGGGGCGGCGTGCATGAATCTGCTCCACGCCGCGCACGCGATGGGCTTCGTCGCCGGCTGGGTGACGGGCTGGCCGACCTATTCGGACGCGGTGCGCGACGCTTTCGCGGCGGCGCCTACGCGGATCGCCGGCTTCGTGTTCATCGGCTCGCCCGGCGCGCCGCTGGAGGAGCGCCCGCGCCCGGCGCTGGAGACGGTCGTCTCGACTTGGGGCGATTAAGGGGGATGGACTCTGGCGTCCGGCGGTGTATTAAAGCAGCATGACGGCGCTCACCAACGAAGACAGCCCGGTTTACGTCAAGCTGCGGCAACATATCGCCGCCGCCGTGTTGCGGGGCGATTATCGCGCGGGGGATCAGCTCCCCTCGGTGCGCGCGCTGGCCGCCGAATATGGCGCCAATCCGTTGACGGTCGCCAAGGCTTACCAACGTTTTCAAGATGATGGCTATGTCGAGGTGCGGCGCGGCGTCGGCATGTTCGTGCTGCCGGGGGCGGCGGAGAAGCTCCGCGACGTCGAGCGCGCGCACTTCATCGATCAGATCTGGCCGCGCGTGCGCGAGCAGATCGATCTGCTCGGCCTCGATCCCGCGCAATTGCTGGACGGGGTTGCGGCCTGAGCAACTCGCGCGCTTTTCGCTGCCGATAATCGCGTTTCATCGGGAACCAAAGGCGCTTCGTCGCGGTTGCAATCAGTCAGATGGGAGTCTGACCATGCTGCACTCGCCGATCACCCTGGGCCGAACCGGTTATCGCCCCAGTTTCCGCGCCGAGGAAGTCAATCGCTGCCCGGGCTGCGGGGGCAATCATTGGTATGTTGGGCGGGTGACCGCCGAATGCGCCTTTTGCGGCTCCGCCCTGCCGATCGCGGCGAGCGGCGGGCGTGAGGGGTTGCCGGCGCGGGCGGCGTGAGCTCGGCGTTCGCGTGATCCGCGGTCGATTTGTTCCCGCAGAGGCGCAGAGGACGCAAAGAGGACACTGAGATCGAGGTGTCGTCCCAGCGAAAGCTGGGGCCTCGGGCAAATGCAGCGCTCTGGTTCATAAAGGCTCCAGCTTTCGCTGAGGCGACGCTCCATGTCTGGCGTCCTTATCGTCGCCGCGTCCCCCCTTGCGTCCTCTGCGCCTCTACCCGAACGAAAAACCCCGCCGCCTCAAGCCGCGAACGCTTCCGGCGCCAGCGCGTAAAGCGGCGCCGCGCTCGCGCTCGCCGCCGCTTCCAGGCCGAGCGCTTCGGGTACGATCTGCGCGACGTAGAAATCGCACACCGCGCGCTTCATCGCCAGGAACTCGGGATCGCCCTCGGCCTGGCGCGCCGCGCGCCCCTCACGCTCCATCAGCCAGCCGCACACCGCCGTGGAGAGCATCGTCAGGAACGGATAGCTCGCCGCCAGCCGGTCCTCGATATCGGCGGTCAGCAGCCGCCGGGCGACACGCTCACAGGCGTCGATCAGCGTGCCGAGCCCCGCATCCTCGGCCACGTCGCGCATCTCGGCGATCAGGCCGAGCACCACGCCGCCATTGTCCATGCTTAGCTTGCGGCCGACCAGATCGGCGGCCTGGATGCCGTTGGTGCCTTCATAGATCGGGGTGATGCGCGCGTCGCGGAAATGCTGAGCGACGCCGGTTTCCTCGATATAGCCCATCCCGCCATGCACCTGGATGGCGAGGCTGGAGACTTCGCAGCCGATATCGGTGCCATGCGCTTTCGCCAGAGGGGTGAGCAGATCGAGCCGCGCCTGCGCGCCGGGCTCGCCGAGCGCCGCGCGATCGACTTGCGCGGCGGCGAGATACACCAGCGCCCGCGCGGCCTGGGTCTGCGCCTTCATCCGCATCAGCATCCGCCGCACATCGGGGTGCTCGATGATCGCGACGGGCGCGCCGCCATGGCCCGCGCGCGCGCTCTGCACCCGCTCGCGCGCATAAGCGACCGCGGCTTGCGTCGCGCGCTCGGCGATCTGCACGCCCTGCAGGCCGACATTGAGGCGGGCGTTGTTCATCATCGTGAACATGCAGCGCATCCCGCCAAATTCCGGGCCGATCAGCGTGCCGACACAGTCGCCATTATCGCCGAAGGAGAGCACGCAGGTGGGCGAGGCGTGGAGGCCCAGCTTATGCTCGATCGAGACGACGCGGATATCGTTGAACGCGCCCGGTTTGCCATCGGCATCGAGCCGGTATTTGGGCACCAGGAACAGCGACAGCCCCTTGGTCCCCGGCGGTGCATCGGGGGTACGGGCGAGGACGAGATGGACGATATTCTCCGCCATGTCGTGATCGCCGAAGCTGATGTAGATTTTCTGGCCGCTGATCGCATAAGTCCCATCGCCGCGCGGCTCGGCCTTGGCGCGCACCGCGCCGACGTCCGATCCCGCCTGGGGTTCGGTGAGGTTCATCGTGCCGGTCCAGGCGCCGGTCGCGAGGTGCGGCAGGTAGAGCGCCTGCTGCTCCGGGCTGCCATGATGCGCCAACGCCTCGATCGCGCCGACGGTGAGCGTCGGCGCGAGCGCGAAGCCGACATTCGCCGCGCCCAGCGTCTCGAGCACCGCGGTTTGCAACAGGAAGGGCAGGCCCTGGCCGCCGAATTGCTCGGGCACGCCGATCGTCCCCCAGCCGCCCGCGACATAGGCCTGGTACGCGTCGCGATACCCCTCGGGCATCACCACGCCCTCGGGCGTCCAACGCGCGCCGACCGTGTCGCCGACGCGGGCGAGCGGCGCCCATTCGCCTGCGGCGAAATCGCCCGCGCCTTCGAGCACCGCGTCCACCACGTCCGGGGTCGCGGCGGCGAAGCGTTCGGTCGCGGCGAGTTCCGCGATTCCGGCGATATGCTCCAGCACGAAGCGCTGATCGGCGACGGCGGCGGTGAAGGGCATCGGGCGTCCTCTCTTGTGCAGGTGTTGGCCGCGCTATAGCGCGCGACGGGTGGCGCCTCCAACCCCAACCCAGTGCCTGCCCTTTGGTCCGGCAGCGATCGAAACCGCCGCCGCGCTGATCCTGGCCGGCGCGCCGGTCGCCGTGCCGACCGAAACGGTGTACGGCCTCGCCGCCGACGCGACGCGCGGGGAAGCGGTCGCGCGGATCTATGAAGCCAAGGGCCGGCCGAGCTTCAACCCGCTGATCGTCCATGTCCCCGATCTCGGCGCGGCGGAAGCGCTCGGCGTGTTCGATCAGGGCGCGCGCGCGCTCGCCGCCGCTTTCTGGCCCGGGCCGCTGACCCTGGTGGTGCCCCGGCGCGAGGGCGCGCCGGTCGCTTCGCTCGCCACCGCCGGTCTGCCGACGATCGCGCTCCGCGTGCCGGCGCATCGGGCGATGCGCGCGCTGCTCGCGGCGACCGGGCGGCCGCTGGCGGCGCCCTCGGCGAACGCGAGCGGGCGGATCAGCCCGACGCGGGCGGCGCATGTGCTGGCCTCGCTCGACGGGCGGATCCCGTTGGTGCTCGATGACGGGCCGACGCCGGCGGGCTTGGAATCGACCATCGTGCTCACCGGGGCGGCGCCGCGCCTGCTCCGCCCCGGCCCGATCGAGGCGGCGGCGATCGAGGCGGTGCTCGGGTCCCCGCTGGCAGCGGCGGGCGACGCCATCGTGGCGCCAGGCCAGCTGGCGAGCCATTATGCCCCGGGCAAGCCGTTGCGGCTGAACGCGAGGGAGGCGGCGCCCCACGAATGGCTGATCGGCTTCGGCGCGGTCGTGGGTGACGACACGCTGTCCGCATCGGGCGACCTCGCCAAGGCCGCCGCGCGGCTGTTCGATTGCCTGCACCGCGCCGACGCAAGCGCTTATGCCCGGATCGCGGTCGCGCCGGTGCCGACCGAGGGTTTGGGCGCGGCGATCAACGATCGGCTCGCCCGGGCGGCGCATTAATCATCAGGTCCGTCGCGCGAGCCAGCCCGCGAGCCAGCCGAGCAGCACCGAAAGCGCCACCGCCGTCAGCCCATAAGCGAAGGAGCGGCGCTCGGCCTGACGCGCGACGAAGCGCTCGAAGCCCGTCTTGCGGATGTCGATATCGCGCACCGCCACCGCGAGCACGCGGCCCTTGCGCACCAGGAAAGTCTCGGCGGTGAAGCGCCCCACCGGCACGCGCGCGGGGATGGCGATGCGCGCGCGGTAGAGCACGCCATCGGCGATCTCCACCGCCCCCGGCGCCTGATAATAAAGCCCCGCGCGGGCGCGCAGATCGACCAGCCCGCGCACGAAGCGATCGCGCGCCTCGCTCTCGGCGCCGCTGGCGGGCGAGAGCTGAAGGCTGTCCAGCCCCAGCTCGTAGATCGCGCGGCTGCGTTCATCGAGCAGCTGGTCGATCGGCTTGGAGGCGGCGATCGCGTAGAAGCTGGGCACCGAGAGGAAGCGCGTCGAGGCGGCGTTCACCCAGATGCCGGCGATCTTCTGCTTTTCGCGCACCAGGATCGGCTGCACCGGCCCCTTCACGACCACGACGATATCGGCGTCGCGCTCCGCCGGCACCCGCCCGCCGGGATAGAGGATCGCGCCGAACAGCAGCAGATCGGCGCCGGTGAAGCTGTATTTGATGTCGATCGAGCGCTGCGAAACGTCGGGCACCAGGACGGGCTTGGGCGCGGGCGCCTGCGCCATCAAGAGCGGCGCGGCGAGCCAGGCCCAGTGCCTCACCGCGCCAGCTCGACCGAATAGATCTCGTCGGGCCGGAAGCCCAGCCCGAGCGCGACCCGGATCGCGAGCGTCAGCACGATCAGCGCGAGCACGAGGCGCAGATATTCGGGCTGCACCTTGCTCGCCAGCCGCGCGCCCAGCTGCGCGCCGATCACCGAGCCGATCAGCAGCAGCCCCGCCAGCACCAGATCGACCGCCTTGGTGGTGAGCGCGTGGACCATCGTCGCCGCCGCCGTGACGAACAAGGTCTGGAACAGCGAGGTGCCGACCACCACCGTCGCCCCCATGCCGAGCAGATAGAGCATCGCCGGCACCAGGATGAACCCGCCGCCCACCCCCAGCAGGATCGTCAGGATACCGACGACGAAGCCGAGCAGCAGCGGCGCGAGCGGCGAGATATAGAGGCCGCTGGCATAGAAGCGCGTGCGCAAAGGCAGCGCGGCGACCAGCGGATGGTGGCGACGCTTGCGCGCCGGCAGCGGCCGGCCGGTGCGCAGCGCGACGATCGACTGGATCGATTCGCGCGCCATCGTCACCCCGATGAAGCCGAGCATCAGCACGTAAAGGATCGCGATCGCGGTATCGCTTTGGCCATTGGCCTGGAGCAGCCGGAACAGCCCCGCGCCGACGAGCGAGCCGAGCACGCCGCCCGTCACCATCACCAGCCCCATCTTCACGTCCACGCCGCGCCGGCGCCAATGCGCGAACACGCCGGAGACGCTGGCGCCTGTCACCTGCGTCGCGGCGGAGGCGGCGGCGACGGTCGGCGGGATGCCGTAGATGATGAGCAGCGGCGTGGTGAGGAAACCGCCGCCCACCCCGAACATGCCCGACAAGAGCCCGACACCCCCGCCCAGCAGGACGATCAGCACCGCATTGACGCTGAGATTGGCGATGGGAAGGTACAGGTCCATGCGCGCGCCACCCTAGCCACGCGCGGCGCGCAAGGCACCTAGAAATCGGTGCCGAGGCTGAGCGCGGGGCCCGAGCCGGGCGCTGCCCCGCCCGCAACGCGCTCGCGCCAATCAAGCGTCAGGCGCAGCCGTTGCCGCGCGAAGGGCAGCGTCGCGCCGATCGTCGGGCCAAGGTCGAGCCGCTCGGCCCCGGTCTGCGCCGCGCCCCAGATGCCCGCGCCGACGCCCAGCTCGATCCCATCGCGCCGCGCGACCGGCGCCTCGGCCCGCGCCGCGCCATCGACATAATAGACCCCTCGTCCGCGCCCGATGATGCCCGCCTGGCCATAGGCTTCCAGCCGGAAGCCCCGGATGCGCTCGGGTCCGAAGCCGCCGATCACGCCGAGCGCGGGTCCGCCGCCCGCGCCGTCGATCGCGACGCGCTGCTCGGCGATCAGGCGCAGATGGGGATCGGCGCGCCATTCGAGCCCGATCGCTGCCTCGCTCCCCGGTCCCTGGAGCGGCGCCGCCACCCGGCCGACGAGCGCGAGCCGGTCTTCGAGCCGATAGGCGAGCCGCGCCCCCGCCTGGCTGCCGCCAAGCTGCCCGCCGAGCGGACCCGCGCCGAGCCCTACGCCGCCATCGTCGCGGGCAATCAGCCAGGCGCTGCCAGACCAGCGCCCGGCGGAGGTAGGAAACGGGACGATTGGGAAATGGCTGCTGATATCGGCGCGGGAGGGCTCGAATTGCGCTAGCGCGAGCAGGGCGACCGTGACGCGTTGGGGGTCGGAATCGGCACGGCCGGTCAGCGATGGCCCGTCCCGAGCAGCAGATAGCGGATTTTGAGGGATCGCCGTCGCGATCATGGGTGTGGCGGCGCGCGTCGCCATCAATTGTCGCGGCGCCATGGCGATGTCGCGGTCCAGAAGCGCGACCGGCTCGAGCTCGGGATAGCGTAGCACCGGGCCGCGATTGGGCGCGACCGCGAGGCGCGGCGGCGCGACCGGCGTCGGCCACAGCATCGCCGCGCGCAACGCCACCCAGCCGCCGAGCACCAGCCCGAGGAAACGCAGCGGCCGCCCGTTCACGCCGCGCCTTGCGGGAAATGATGCGCCGTCTTGTCCCAAATCAGCGCTCGGCCGCGCAGCAGGCCGATATAAGTGGTGAGCGCCCGCCGCGCCGCCAGCAGCGCGATGTAATTGCCGATCAGCAGCCGGGGCGCGGCCGCGATCCCTTCGCGCCAGCCATAGAGCGTGGCGGTGAAGCTCATCCGCACCGCCAGCCGCCAGAGCATCAGCGCCGTGGTGGCGATTAGCAGCGCGGGGGGCAGCAGCGCCGGGCGCGCGCTGCCCTCGATCAAATGGCCAAGGCCCCCCGCCGCCCACAGCAGCAAGCCGGCATAAGCCGCCGCGAGGACCAGCACCGCTAGCGGCGCGCGGCGATCGCGCAACCGCATCCAGTGATCGCGCCAGGCGAGCGGGCGGCTCCACCCGAGCCGATCCCACCCGGCGAGCGCGATCCCCACCATCCAGCGCGCGCGCTGGCGCACCGCCGCGTCCAGCCGATGCGGGAAATAGGCGCGCACCGCGACCGGCGTCCAGCTGCCGGGCGCTTCGGGGACGTGGACGAAAATGCTCGATCCCCCCGCCGCCGCGATCGCGAGCCCGAGTTCATAATCCTCGGTGAGGCTGGCGGGATCGAACGGTGCCTCGGCGCCGCCGATCCGCTCGAGCATGGCGCGATCGAGCGCGCAGCCGACCCCGGCGAGCGGCAGCCCGGCGCCCAAGGCCTCGCGCACCTGCAGCTGCTTGGCGTGGCTCTCGGCGAACTCGTCTCCATAAACGGCCGAGATGAGGCGGCCGCGCGGATGGATCAGCGGCAATACCGGCAACTGCACCGCCGCGTGGCGCCCGATCAGCCAATCGAAAATGCGCAGCTCGGCGGGATGCACCAGATCCTCCGCATCATGCAGGACGACCGCTTTTATTCGGCCAGATACCGTCTCATCGCGCAGCAATGCTTGCCAAAGCGTGTTCAAACAATCGGCTTTGGTCGTCGGCCCGTCGCGCGCGCCGATCACCAGCCGCACGCGCGCGTCACGCTCGGCCACGGCGGCAACCGCCTCGATCGTCGCCCGATCATTGGGATAGGCGCCGACGAAGACCGTGTAATCGGGATAGTCATAGCGATCGAGCAGCGCGTTGAGCATCTCCCCGATCACCGCCGCCTCATCCCAGGCGGGCACGAACACCGCCATGCGGCCCGGTGTTTCCGCGAGCGTGAAGTCCCGGGCGCTGAAGCGCGGCCCCGGCCGCAATCGCCGGCGCAGCAGCCGCCAGGCGAAGAGCAGGTCGATCATCAGATCGTCGAGCCCGCCGATCACGAAGCCGACCGCCGCGAACAACAACGTCTCGCGCGCGCAGGCATCGATCACGGCGAGTAGCGTCATCCCCCAATCCGCCCCTTTGTAGCGCCGTTGGTTTGCGCCGCGCCGCTGGCCGGATCAAGCTAGACTTGGCCGCAAGGCCTTCATAGCCTGCGCCAAACAAGCAAAAGGGGGTGGGCGTGAGGCTTGCGATTCGGCTGGCGTTGCTGGCGATCGGGTTGGGGCCGCTCGCCGCTTCGGCCGAGAACGGCCCGCAGGTGGTACTCGCCACGCCGGGCACCAACAACGGCGCGATCACCCGCTTCACCGCGCGCTTCAGCCAGCCGATCGTGGCGCTCGGCGATCCGCGCGCGGCGGCGCCCTTCACCGTCGATTGCCCCGTCGGCGGGCAGGGCCGATGGGCGGATCAGCAGACCTTCGTCTATGAATTCGCCCAGGGCCTGCCGGGCGGCACCAAGTGCAGCTTCGAGCTGCGCGAGGGGCTGAAGAGCGCGGGCGGCTATGCGGTGGTCGGCCAGCGCCGCTTCACCGTCGATGCCGGCGGCCCCGCCGCGCGCGCGGTGCTGCCCGCGCGCTATGACGGCGAGATCGAGGAGGGTCAGGTGTTCCTCGTCGCCGCGAACATGGCGCCCGATCGCGGCTCGGTGAGTGCCAACGCCTATTGCAGCGTCGATGGCATTGGCGAGAAGATTCCGGTCGATGTGCTCGGCGCCGATCTGCCGGCCAAGCTGCTGGGCGAACTCGGCACCGATCGCTATCAGGTGACGAGCTTCCTGGAGGAAGCCGGGCTGCCGACCGAGCTGCCGAAGGAAGCCAGCGCGCGCGCCGCGGCGCTGAAGAGCGTCGTCGCGCTCAAATGCCGTCGACCGCTGCCGCCCGGGCGCGACATGGCGCTCATCTGGTCGGGCGCGATTCGGGGCGCGGGCGGGCCGCCCGCCGGCACGGACCAGCGCTTCGATTACACCGTGCGCAAGCCGTTCACCGCGCGGTTCGAATGTTCGCGGGTCAACCCGCAAGCCGGCTGCTCGCCGGTCGAGCCCGCCTGGGTGCGTTTCACCGCGCCGATCCCCGCCAAGCTCGCCCAGGCGATCGCGCTGAGCGCGGGCGGCAAGACCATCGCCCCCAAGCTCGGCGCGAGCGACGGCGCGGCGCGGGGGGATCAGCGCGAGTCGGCGACGGTCAGCGAAGTCCGTTTCGCCGCGCCTTTGCCCGAGAATAGCGACGCCATGCTGACGCTGCCCGCGGGCATCACCGACGAGAGCGGCCGCACGCTCGCCAATGCCGAACGTTTTCCGCTGAAAGTCCGCTTCGATGCGCCGCCGCCACTGGTGAAGTTCGCCGCCTCGTTCGGTATTTTGGAGGCGAAGGAGGGCGGCGTGCTGCCCGTCACCGTTCGCGCGGTCGAGCCGGCGCTCGCGGGACGCAATCTGCCACTCGGCGGGCAGGCGCTGCGGGTGGACGGCGCCGATGGCGAGGTCGCGCGCTGGCTGCGCACCGTCGACAAGGCCGATGATTATCAGAGCCATGAAGAGAAGCGGGGCGGCGAAACGGTGCGGATCAACGACACCGGCGCCGCGCCGATTCTCGATGCGGGCGCGGGCCAGCCGCTCAGGCTCGGCCTGCCGGGCAAGGGCAAGGCGTTCGAAGTGGTCGGCGTTCCGCTCAAACAGCCCGGCTTCTACGTCGTCGAGCTGGCGAGCCCCGTGCTCGGCGCGGCGCTGCTCGGCCGGCCCGCCCCGCGCTATGTCGCGAGCGCGGCGCTGGTCACCAACATGACCGTCCACTTCAAATGGGGGCGCGACCGGAGCCTCGCCTGGGTGACGACGCTCGATGGGGCGAGGCCCGTCGCCAACGCCGAAATCCGCGTGACCGACAGCTGTTCCGGCCGTCTGCTCGCGCGCGGCGCGACCGATCGCGCCGGCGGGCTTTACGTGCGCGGGCTGCCCGAGCCGCAAACCTATGGCGGCTGCGAGGGCGAGGGCGATGCGCAGCACCCGCTGATGGTCTCCGCGCGCCTTGCCGGCGATTTCAGCTTCACGCTGACCGATTGGGGCGAGGGGCTGCGGCCTTACGACTTCGATCTGCCTTTCGGCTATCAGGCGCAGGGCGAGATCATCCACACCGTGTTCGATCGCACCCTCGTCCGTCAGGGCGAGACGGTGCATATGAAGCACATCATCCGCCAGCCGACGGCGGCGGGCTTCGCGCTCGGCAAGGGGTTCAGCGGCACGCTGAAACTGAGCCATGCGGGCTCCGGCACCGAGTTCGACGTGCCGCTGACGATCGGCGCGAACGGCATCGGCGAGACGAGCTGGACCGCGCCGCAGGGCGCGCCGATGGGCGACTATAATCTGCGCATCGTCCGCGGCGGCGAGACGATCTTCACCGGCCAAAGCTTCCGCGTGGACGAATATCGCCTGCCGACGATGCGCGCGAGCATCACTGGGCCGAAAGAGGCGCTGGTGCGGCCCAAATCGGTGCCGCTCGATCTGTTCGTCGGCTATCTTTCGGGCGGCGGCGCGCCGGGGCTGCCGGTCGATCTGCGCATCGCCTGGGCGCGGAGCGACGACGCGCCCGAGGGCTATGAAAGCTATCAATTCGGCGGCACGCCCGTGAAGGAAGGCGTGCGCCCGCTGAACGGCGAGGGCGAGGAGGACGAGGCCCCACTGCCGCCGGTGCAAACCCTGCCCGTCACGCTCGACGGCCAGGGCGCGGCGCGCCCGCTCGCAGAGGTGCCCGCCGGCATTCAGGGCGCGGCGACGATGCGCGTCGAGATGGACTATCAGGACGCGAATGGCGAAATCCTCACCGCCGCGCGCTCGCTCGCGGTCTATCCCTCGGCCGTGCGGCTGGGGGTGAAGACCGATGGCTGGCTGATGAAGGCGGACGATCTGCGCCTGCGCTTCGTCGCGCTCGGCGTGGATGGCGCGCCGGTGAAGGGGCAGCGCATCGCGGTCGCGCTTTACAGCCGCCAGATCCTCACCGCGCGGCGGCGGCTGATCGGCGGCTTCTACGCCTATGACAATCAGGCGAAGACCACGAAGCTCAGCGCCGGCTGCACCGCCACTACCGACGCGCAAGGCTTGGCGCAGTGCAGGATCGATCCCGGCGTGTCCGGCGAGGTCTATGTGGTCGCGACGACGAGCGACGCGAACGGCAACGCCACGCAAAGCGTGCGCTCCGTCTGGCTCGCGGGCGATGACGAATGGTGGTTCGGCGGCGACAATGGCGACCGGATGGACCTGATCCCCGAGCGCCAGGATTACAAGGCGGGCGAGACCGCGCGCTTCCAGGTGCGGATGCCCTTCCGCGCCGCGACCGCGCTGGTGACGGTGGAGCGCGAGGGGGTGCTCGCGAGCAAGGTGGTGCAGCTGTCGGGCAAGGACCCGGTGGTCGAAGTGGCGATGCCCGGCGCCTATGCGCCCGATGTGTTCGTCTCGGTGCTCGCGGTGCGTGGGCGGATAACGCCCGGTTTCTGGGATTGGCTGAGCGATTTCGGTGCCTGGCTGGGCCTTGCCGCCAAGCGCGAGCCCGCGGGGGCGCCGACCGCTCTGGTCGATCTCGCCAAGCCGGCCTACCGCCTCGGCATCGCCAAGGTGAAGGTGGGGTGGGAGACGCACCGGCTTGGCGTGAGCGTCCAAGCCGATCGCGAGCGCTACGCCGCGCGTCAGGTGGCGCAGGTCGCGCTGCAGGTGAAGGCGCCCGATGGCAAGCCCGCCCCCGACGCGGACGTCGCGTTCGTCGCGGTGGACGAGGCGCTGTTGCAATTGGCGCCCAATGACAGCTGGGATGTGCTGACCGCGATGATGGGCGAGCGCAGCCTTTCCGTCCTCACCGCGACCGCGCAGACGCAGGTGGTCGGCAAACGCCATTACGGCAAGAAGGCGGTGGCGGCTGGAGGCGGCGGCGGCGGCGATGCCGCCGCGATCAACCGCGAGAATTTCCAGCCAGTGCTGCTCTGGCGCGGCCATGTGCCGCTCGACGCACAAGGCCGGGCGCGGGTGGCGGTGCCGCTATCCGACGCGCTGACTCGATTCCGGCTGGTCGCGATCGCGAGCCAGGGGCCGGGGCGGTTCGGCACTGGCGAGACGGCGGTACGCGCGGCGCAGGATCTGTCGATCTTCGCCGGCCTGCCGCCAATCGTGCGCACGGGTGACCAATTTGGCGCGATCTTCACCCTGCGCAACAGCTCGGCCAAGCCGATGCGCGTCACCGCCGAGGTCGCGCTGACCCCGGCGATCGCGACGGGGCGCCCGCAGACGGTGGTGGTCCCCGCCGGTGGCGCGGCGCCGATCCTGTGGACGCTCACCGCGCCCCAATCGCCGGGCACGCTGCGCTGGCAGGTGCGCGCGAAAGCCGAAGGCCAGCCGGCGGCGGACGCGATCACCGTCAGCCAGCAAATCGAACCGCTGGTGCCGATCGAAACCTGGGCGGCGACGCTCACCCGTGTCGGCGCCGCGCCCTTGCTGCTCGGCGCGCCCGCCGGCGCGCTGCCCGGACGCGGCGGGGTGAGCGTGCGGCTGGAGGACGCGCTCGCGCCGCCGATCGAGGGTGTGCGGGCCTATATGACCGCCTATCCCTATAACTGCCTGGAGCAACAGCTCTCGCGCATCGTGGCGCTGGGCGACGCGGCGGGCTGGGCGCGGCTGGCCGCCGCGATCCCGACCTACCAGGCGCCCGATGGCCTGCTCCGCTTCTGGCCGTCGGACTCGCTCGAGGGCTCGGAGGCGCTCACGGCCTATGTGCTGTCGCTGACGAGCGAGGCGGGGCTGGCGATCCCCGAGGCGCCGCGCGCGCGGATGGTGGAGGGCCTGCGCGCGGTGGTCGACGGGCGACTGAAGCGCGAAAGCTATGGCGATGTCCGCCTGACCCGCCTCGCCGCCTTCACCGCGCTCGCCCGCGCCGGGGCGGCGAGCCCGGCGATGCTCGGCCAGCTGCAGCTGACGCCCGCCGAGATGCCGACCGCGCTGCTCGCGGACTATCTCGCGGCACTCGACAAGCTGGGCGCGGCGAACGGCCCCGATTTGCGCCGCGCGGGCGAGGACGAGCTGCGCCGGCGGCTGGTCTATGAAGGCACCCGGATCGACCTGACCGATGACAATCAGCCCTGGTGGCTGCTTTCCAGCGAGGATACCGGCGCGGTGAAGGCCGCGCTCGCGGTGCTCGGCCGGCCGGGCTGGGAGGCGGACGCGCCCAAGCTGATTGTCGGCGTCTCGCTTCGGCAGCAGCGGGGGGCGTGGGACACGACCACCGCCAATGCCTGGGGCGCGCTGTTCGCCCGCCGCGTGGCGGCGCTCTACCCGCCGGGCGCGATCAGCGGGACGACGCGGCTGGTGCTCGGCCCCGTCGAGGCGAGCCGCGCCTGGCCGCTCGCTGCCGATGCACGCACTGTCAGCCTGGCGCTGCCGCCGGCGCGTGCGCCGCTGGTGATGACGCAAAGCGGCGGCGCGGCGCCCTGGGCTTACGTAGCGGTGAAGGCGGCGGTGCCGCTCACGGCGCCAGTCGCCTCCGGCTATCGCCTCAGCCGCAAGGTGGAGGTGGTGCAGGCCAAGCATCCGGGCCGGCTGACACGCGGCGACGTGCTGCGCGTGATGCTCACCGTCACCGCGAGCGCCGCGCGCAATTGGGTGGTGGTGAGCGATCCGGTGCCGCCGGGCGCGAGCATCCTGGGCGCGAACGCCAACCAATCGAGCCTGCTCGCGCAGGGGGACACCGGCGGCCCGAGCTATGTCGAGCGCGGCGGCGCCGCTTGGCGCGGCTATTTCGCCTGGCTGGGCGAGGGCGAGACGACGGTAAGCTACACGGTGCGCCTGAACGGCACCGGCCGCTTCGCGCTGCCCCCAAGCCGCGTGGAGGCGATGTACTCGCCGGAGTTGCACGCGGCGCTGCCCAACGCGCCGGTGGTGGTGGGGGTGAATTAGGGGTGGACGGTGCGTTTCGATAAGGCCGCCAAAGTTCCTCCCCCACAGGGGGAGGGGGTCCATCGCGCAGCGATGGTGGAGGGGTATCGCCCTCGAACAACCGGGGACACCCCTTCGTCAGTCGCTGACGCGACTGCCACCTCCCCTTCCAGGGGAGGAGCTTGGTGAGCCCGGCCCTGTCGGCTATGCCCCGCCGCTCGACCCTCATCACCGGCGCCGTGCTGCTGCTGCTTGCGCTGCTCGCCGCGCTCGATTTCGCCACGCGTCCCCCGCCGCTTCCCGATTTCGCGCAGGCGCGCGCGGCTTGGCGGCCGAGCGAGGCCTGGCTCTATGATCGCCACGCCGTGCTGATCGATAGTCAACGAGTGAGTTTCGCCGCGCGCCGGCTCGCCTGGACGCCGCTCGGGAAAATCGCGCCAGTCGTGCCCGAAACGATCATCGCCGCCGAGGACAAGCGTTTCCGCGCGCATGGCGGGGTCGATCTGCTCGGCCTGGCCGGCGCGCTGCGCGATCGATTCGGCGGCGGACGGGCGCGCGGTGCCTCAACCATCACGATGCAGCTCGCCGCGTTCCTCGCCCCCGATCTCGCCGCGCCGGGCGCGCGCGGCTGGCGCGACAAGCTCCGCCAGATGCGCGCCGCCTGGGCGATCGAGCGCGGCTGGCGCAAGGAGCAAATCCTTGAAGCCTATCTGAACCTGGCCGGGTTTCGCGGCGAGGCGCAGGGCATCGGCGCTGCCGCGCTCGGCCTGTTCGGCAAGACGCCGGAGACGCTGGGGCGCGAGGAAGCGCTGCTGCTCGCCGCGCTGCTGCCCGATCCGCGCGCCGGCCCCGCGCGGGTCGCCGCCCGCGCGTGCCGGTTGAACCGGGGGCGCGATTGCGCGGCGCTCGTGAGTGGCGCTTGGGCGATGCTGGGGCCCGCGCGCAGCCTGGCGCTCGATCCCGGGCTCGCGCCGCATCTTGCGCAACACCTGCTCAACCGCCCGGGCCTGCGGGTGCGCACCACGCTCGACGCCCGGGTGCAGCGGCTCGCGGCGCAGGCGCTGCGCCATCAGCTGGCGGTGCTAGGGAGCCGGGCGCGCGACGGCGCGGTGATCGTCGCCGATGTCGCGACCGGCGAGGTGCTCGCTTATGTCGGCGGTATCGCGGGCGGCGGCTCGACCGCGCCGGCGGTGGACAATGCCGCCGCCTATCGCCAGGCCGGATCGACGCTGAAGCCCTTTCTCTACGCGCAGGCGATCGAGCATGGCTATCTGACCCCCGCCTCGATCCTGGACGACTCGCCGGTTCAGCTCGACACCGCCTCCGGGCTCTATGTGCCGCAAAATTACGATCGCGCCTTCAAGGGCCCGGTTTCGGCGCGCACCGCGCTGGCGGGCTCGCTCAACGTGCCGGCGGTGCGCACGCTGCTGCTCGTCGGGGTCGAGGCGTTCCGCGATCGGCTGTGGGACACCGGCTATCGCGGGCTGGTGGAGGATGGCGATTATTACGGCTTCTCGCTCGCGCTCGGCTCGGCCGAAGTGACGCTCGCTGAGCAGGTCGCCGCCTATCGCGCGCTGGCGACGGGCGGCCTCTGGGCGCCGCTGCGCGTCACCCCCGGCGCGGCGCCCGCCCCCCGGCGCGTGACGAGCCCGCAGGCCGCCTGGCTGGTGAGCGACATGCTCGCCGACGCGAACGCCCGCGCGGTCACCTTCGGGCTCGATTCGGCGCTGCGCCTGCCCTTCTGGGCGGCGGTGAAGACCGGCACTTCCAAGGCGATGCGCGACAATTGGTGCATCGGTTTCTCAAGCCGCTACGTCGTCGGCGTGTGGATCGGCAATGCCGAGGGCGATCCGATGCACGCCGTATCGGGCACCAGCGGCGCGGCCCCGGTGTGGCGCGACGTGATGCGCGCGCTCCACGCCGGCGCGCCCGGCCGCGCCCCCGCCCCACCGCCGGGGATCGAGGCCCGCCGTGTGGCCTTCGCCGGTACGGGCGAGCCCCCGCGCCGCGACTATTTCCTCGCCGGCACCGGCCAGGCGCTGGTCAGCGCCGCGCCCGCCGCCGCGCGCCGACCCCGCATCGTCAGCCCCGTTTCGGGCAGCGTCTATGCGCTCGACGCGGACATCCCGCCCGCCAATCAGCGGCTGGCGGTGAGCCTGTCCGGCGCCGCGGAGGGGCACCGGCTGTGGCTCGACGGGCGGGCGCTCGCCTCCGCCCTGCTGTTCCCCACGCCCGGCCGCCACCTGCTGCGGCTGGTCGAGCCCGGTGGCCGCGTCGTCGATCAGGTCGTGTTCACGGTGCGTTGAGCCGAAGCGCGGGCAAGACCATCGCCTTGCCTGTCCTTTGCGAATCACGTAATTCCAATGAAGTCGTCAAGAATCGGAGCATTTCGTCATGCGATCCACTCTTGCTTCTTTCGCCGCGCTGGCGGTGCTGACCTTCGCCGGGCCGCTGAATGCACAGTCTGCCCCTGACGACGTCGTCGTGAACGGGCAGCACCTGCCGCGCGCGGCGGCGGAGGCGCGCGCCCGCGCTTATGTCCGCCAGGTGGGCGTCGCCGCCGGGTTGCGCCAGGCGTCGCGCTGGATCGATCCGGTGTGCCCCAAGGCGATCGGTCTCGACGCGCCGCTCGCCGATTGGGTCGAGGCGCGGGTGCGCAAGGTGGCGGCGGCGGCGGGGGCGAAGCTGGACAAGGCCGGATGCCGCGCCAATTTCTTCGTCCTGTTCGTGGCGGATGGCGCGCAGACGACGCGAGCCTTGCTCGATCATGTGCCCGATCTCGTCGCCGACCTTCCCCGTCCGCGCCGCGAAGGCTTGTTGAAGGGCGAGGCCCCGATCCGCTGGTGGTATGAGAGCGCCCAGCGCTCGCGCGACGGCGGATCGTTCTATTTCTATAATAACCTCGGCGGCGGCGGCAGCCTGATCAGCGCGAGCACCATCACCGCGATCGATCACGCGACCGTGGTGATCGATGCCGAGCGCGCGACCGGCGCCACCTTGTCGGCGGTGGCCGATTATGCCGCGCTGGTCGGTCTCGCCGGCCTCACCCCGCAGACGCCGCCGCCCGGCGATTCGATCCTGGCGCTGTTCGAGGGCGACCGGCGCGCGCGCGAATTGAGCCAGTGGGACCGGAATTTCCTGCGCGCGCTCTACCGCGTGCCGCTCGCGCGCGAGGCGCGGCAGCATCGCGGCATCCTGACCCAGCGGCTGACCGAAGCGGCGAGCGAGTAAGCCTCAGGCGCGCATCAGGCGTTCCAGCGCCGCGCGTTCCAGCCGCCACAGCCGCCATTCGCCCTGCTCCTCGGCGCCGAGCCGGGCGTAGAAGCGCTGGGCGGCGCGGTTGTCGGTGAGCACTTGCCAGTCCATCCAGGCGCAGTCGCGCGCCACCGCTTCGGCGGCGAGCCCGCGCATCAGCGCTTCGCCGACACCGCGCCCGCGCGCGCCGGGGGCGACGAACAAGTCCTCCAGGTAAAGCACCGCCTGGCCGAGCCAGAAATGATAGGTCAGGAACCACAAGGCGATCCCCTCCAGCCCCGTGGCGCCCGGCGCGATCAGCGCGCCGCAGCGCGCGCCGGGCCCGAACAGCGCTGCGTGCAGCCCCGCCTCGCTCGCGCGCATCCATTGGCTCTGCCCGGTCTCCGCGGCGAAGGCGGCGACCAGCGCGTGGATCGCGGGCACGTCGGCGGGTGTCGCGGCGCGCACCGTCATCGCCGCGCCAATGCCGAGAGCGCGACGCCGCTCACCCGGCAGATGCGCCATTCGTCCATCATTTCGGCGCCCATCGCGCGGTAGAAATCGATCGCCGGCTGGTTCCAATCGAGCACCGCCCATTCGAACCGGGCGCAGCCGCGCGCGACGGCGATCTCCGCCAGCCGCTTGAGCAGCGCCTTGCCCACGCCCGCCCCGCGCGCGGCCGGGGTGACGTAGAGGTCCTCCAGATACAGCCCGCGCCGCCCGGTCCAGGTGGAGAAATTGTGGAAGAACAGCGCCATGCCGACCGGCGCGCCGTCCATTTCCGCGATCAACGCCTCGGCCGCCGGTTTGGGGCCGAACAGCGCCTCGTGCAGCAGCTCGGGCGTCGCCAGCACCTGATCGGCGGCGCGCTCATAATCGGCGAGCTCGCGGACCAGCGCGAGCAGGGTCGGCACATCGGCGGGTTCGGCGAAACGGATCATGCGGGCTCCCTCGCCTGGCGCAAGCCGACCAGGCACCCGGCGATGATCAATGCCGCGCCGCCCGCGGTAAAGAGCGAAACGCGCTCGCCGAAGAACAACCAGCCGAGCAACGCGCCCCACAGAAAGGCGCTATACTCGGTGAGCGAGAGCAGCCCCGCCCCGGCGCGCGCATAGGCCCAGGCGAGCAGCACCGCCGAAACGCTGCCGAGCAGCCCCGCCGCCACGATCAACGGCAGATCGCCGAGCGCCGGCAGCCGCGCCAGACCGAGCGGCGCACCCGCCACCGCGTCCGCCCCCGCGCCCAGGCTGAGCAGCAGCGCGAAGATCAGGCCGGTGAACAAGGTCACCTCGATCGCGGACGCCGCCTGCGCCTGGCGCCGCAGCGCGATCAGGCTCACCGCGTAGAACAGGGCCGCGCCGAGCAGCGCCAGCGTCCCTAGCGGATCAGCGACTCCCGCCGCCGATTGTCCCAGCGCGATCACCCCCACCCCGCCCGCGGCGATCGCCGCGCCAAGCAGCGCCCCCCGGGTGAGCGGCTCGCCCAGCAGCAGCCAGCCGAGGAACATCGCCATCAGCGGGATGGGAAAAGTGAGCGCCACCGCCTGCGCGATCGGCACTCGTGCCAGGCCCCAGAAGAACAACAGGCCCGAACAGGTCGCCGGCACCCCCCGCTGCAGGTGCAGCGCGAGGATGCGCCGCGCCGGCCACCGCCCTCCGCGCGCGACGAACACCGGCGCGACCAGCACGACCCCCGCGACCGAGCGCCACCACAGCGCCGGATAGGCGCCATGCCCAAGCGACAGCGCCTTCATCGCCGCGTCCATCAGCGAGTAGGTGCCGATGCCGACAAGGGCGACGAGGAAGGCGATGCGGGGGGATGTCACGCGGCGGGTGGTGGCGCGGTGTGGCGGGTGAGGCAAGGGGTGGATCGACGCGACAGGCCGATGCCCGCCGCTGCGCTATTTCGCCGGGGCCGAAGAAAGGCACGGCACATCCGCCGCCGTCCAGTCGATCTCATCGGTTGTCGGCACCGTCTCGCCCTTGCCGACAACGCCCTTGGTTTCCGAAGGATCGTATGAAATCCAGCCCATGCTATTGTCGAACGCGGCGATCCGGCGATTGTCCCGTTCGGCGAGCGCGGTCTCGATCTCCGGTTGATCGACGCGGGTGCCGCGGATCATGCGGATCGCGCCGTCACGCAATTCCCATGCCCTGTGGTAGCGGCGGCCGAACATCTGCTGGTCGAAGCTTGGCTTGGCCGACCATTGGCGCGGTTGCGTGAAGGTTGGCAGCCGGACCGTGGTGACGTGGCAGCTATATTCAGGTTCGGTGTAAAAGGGCAGGCTCTGGTCCTGGCCCGCCGCCCGAACGCGCCGTTCCGGCGGGCTGAAGCCCCCGCCCGGTAGTGCCATTGATCGCCCGTTGCCATCGTCGACCTGCCAGGAGACGGTACCGGTGCCGACGATCTTCAAGATGCTCGCGCGCGCGCTGCTATCATAATGCCACTGCACATCCTCGATCGATTGCCAAAAGTCGCCGACGGCGTTTTCACGAAACGCCGCGAGCAGCTGATCATTGCTCGCCGCCGAGAACTGGGCCTGCTGCCCCAATCCCTTCATGCCTCGAATGATGCTGGTGGAGGTGAGCCGGGCTGGCTTATCGAAACCGGCGCGCGCGTCGATCTCGATCAACTGTAGCTCGTCGGGCGATGGCGCGGGGTGCCACGCCAGCTTTTCCAGGTCACTGCCCTTGGCGGTGAGCGGTAGAACGCGCGAAGCGGGATAGAGCGGTTCGGCGCTGGGAAGCGCCACGGGCGGCAAAGTGCCGTCGAGCCAATAGGCCTTGCCGTCGATATGCGCGCGTACCAGCACATGATCGAACAGGCCGGGCAAGGGCAGCCGTTGCTCGAAGCCATCGTCCTTGCCGCTGGTGTTGACGAGCACCGGCTCCGCCTCGATCCCTAGTTGCGTCAACAGGGCCAGGAGCAACGCGGTCTTACCCTTGCAGTCGCCGTAACGCCGCTGCCACGTCTCATCGGCCGAGGCCGGCGTCAGGTTGCCGCCATTCAGCCCCACATAGATGTAGCGCACGTCCTGCTGCACCAGCTTCAGCGCGGCGCGGGCGCGATCGAGCGGCTTCGCGTGCGCACGGGCGATATCGCCGGCTTCGCGGACGAGCGGCGAGTCCCGGCCAAGCGTCGACGCCTTGGCGAACAACGGGGCGAAATGACGCGAGATCGATGCCCAGTCGGCGAAATCACTGAATTCTACCCGGCGGAGCCACTGATAACGCGCGGGCGCGTCCTTTGGCGGGGAGATCGGCGGCGGGTTGTCCAAGCGAAAATCGATGCGACGGTCACCGTCTTGCTGGGCCACCGCCAAGTCGGGTGTCACCTTGACATTGGGGTTGCGACCCTGATCCCAGCTAAGCTGAAAATGGTAGCGGCCCGGCGCCGGGCTGGGCGCAAGCTGTAGCACGCCGCTCTGCGACTGCCCGAGCGTCGGGTCGCTGTCGAACTGCGTCATGTTGACTTCCAGCGCGTCGTCCACTCGCAAATCGGGAATGCGCAGTACGGCGGTAAGATTTCCGTCCAGCCGTGCGGCTTCGAGCTGGTCTTCCCGACGCAAGATCTCAAACTTTGCCGTTTTCAGTACGTCAATCGTCTGATCGCCGCGGATGACTTTTATATCGTGAACGATTGGCGCACCCGCGATCGGATTCCACACGATCGAGATATTGCCGAGTTGCAATGCGGCCGGCTGCAGGATTTTCAGCCGGTAGCCGATATATTGCGCTTGGACTTTACCGCTCAGATGGACTTCGATATCTTGGCGCTGGACAAATACCGGGCCGCTGGCCTTGTCGGGAACGGGTAAGGTCTGTGACACCGTGGCCCAGGATGGCAGCGGACCGCGTCGAATCTGTTGTGGTTCGGCATGCACGCCGCTCGCCGCGAAAGCCAAGACCGAAGCGAAAGTCACAAAGCGCATGATACCCCCCGAGATGGGCTTTATAGTGCTGCTCCTCAGCATTTTTTCAAGGGATTAAGGGGATAATCTAGCAGGCAGGTCAATTTTATTGCGACAGCACAGCTAAAGACGCCCAGAGGCTACGGCTCTACCGCAGCCGCATCCGATCGCCCTCGATGCTCACGCTCGCCAGTTCGCGCAGATAGCTGTGGCCGAGCAGCGAGACATTGGCGCCTTCCAGCACCACGCCCTGCACCCCCGAGGCACGCTTGCCGTCGAGCACGATCTCGTCGATCGTCACTTCCTGGCCGCGCACCGGCCCGCCCGCGCCCAGGCCGACCACCGTGAACTGGCTGCGATCGAAGCGCACGCCCGCGCGCTCGGCATCTTCCACCGTCAGCGCCACCGTGTCGGCGCCGGTATCGACGACGAAGCGCACGGGCATGCGGTTGACGTCCGCCACCGCCAGGAAATGCCCCGCGTCGCTGCGTTCGAGCACGGTTTCGCGCGGCGGCTCGGTGGCGGCGGCGGGCGCGGCGGGCGGAGGCGCCGCCGCCACGGACGCGCGTGGCCGGGGATTGGGCATGATCGACCCGATCCCGACGCCCAGCACGAGCATGATGAAAACCGCGAGCCGCATGGCGCCGAACATAGCGCCCCAGCCGTTCAGCCCGGATGAAGCGGCGTGGTTAACGAGACTTCTTGGACGTGTTAAAGCTCGCTTCAATTTCAAGTAACCGTGTTTCGGCAATCATTTTGTCCAAAATACCTTCAATTGCTTCAAACATCCTATCCTCAGCTTCGCTCACACGAGCGAATGCTCGATCGGCTTCAACCGTGTTTCCATGTTTTGCATAATTATTATAGTGATGCTGAAATACCCGTTGTTTCTCGCTGGCCGATAGCGCGTTTCGCAGTCGATCTGAAATGTCAGCCGAGAATACCATTTGCGCCTCTGTCAATGCTAGGTATAATTCCTTCCGAGCATCAACGCTCAGCTCAACATTACTGTGGAACTCACTCAATATCGGCCTGATTCGAGCTATGCAAGCTGCTCGTCGATCAAGTATCTGTATGCGCAGAGATTGCTCTTGGATGAAACGGTCAGAGCGCCTCTGTTCTTCTGCTTGTTTAATCTGGCGGTTGCTAATCGCAACTTGCCGCAAACCCACAATTGTAGCGCTAAGGACGGCAGCGGCACCCGTTGCAAATGTCGCCGCTGCCTCCCAGCTAACCGCAGAAATGCCATGGGCGACCGTCATTCGTGTGCTTATTCGGCAGCCACCGCCGGCGCCTGCGCCGCTTCCAGCTCGGCGGCCTTGGCTTCGACCAGCTTCACGATGTGATCGACCATCTCGGCGCTTTCGACCGTATGGTCGGTGACGCCCGAGAGATAGACCATGTGCTTGCCATTGCCGCCGCCGGTGAGGCCGATATCGGTCTCGCGCGCTTCGCCGGGGCCGTTCACCACGCACCCGAGCACCGAGAGCGACATCGGCACGCGGATATGTTGCAGCCGCTCCTCCAGCGTCTGCACCGTGCGGATCACGTCGAACCCCTGGCGCGCGCAGCTGGGGCACGAGACCACGCGCACGCCCCGATTACGAATGCCGAGCGCTTTCAGGATTTCGAAGCCGACGCGTACTTCGTCCTCGGGCTCGGCCGAGAGCGAAACGCGGATCGTGTCGCCGATGCCGAACCACAGCAGCGAGCCGATGCCGATCGCCGATTTCACCGTGCCGCCGACGAAGCCGCCCGCCTCGGTGATGCCCAGGTGCAGCGGGCAATCGACGGCTTCGGCGAGCTGCTGATAGGCGGCGACCGCGAGGAAGATGTCGCTCGCCTTCACCGCGACCTTGAATTCGTGGAAATCATTGTCTTGCAGAAGCTTGATATGATCGAGCGCGGATTCGACCAGCGCCTCGGGGCAGGGCTCGCCATATTTTTCGAGCAGGTCCTTCTCCAGGCTGCCGGCGTTCACGCCGATGCGGATCGCGCAGCCATTGGCCTTGGCGGCGTTCACCACTTCCTTCACCCGCTCCGCCGAGCCGATATTGCCGGGATTGATCCGCAGGCAGGCCGCGCCCGCATCGGCGGCTTCCAGCGCGCGCTTATAGTGGAAATGGATGTCCGCGACGATGGGAACGCGCGCCGCGCGGGTGATCTGGCGCAGCGCCGTGGTCGACTCGACGTCGGGGCAGGAGACGCGGATGATGTCGGCGCCGGCTTCCTCGCAGCGGCGGATCTGATCGATCGTCGCGCGCGGATCGCTGGTCGGCGTGTTGGTCATCGTCTGCACGGTGACGGGCGCGTCGCCGCCCACTGGAACATTGCCGACCATGATCTGGCGGCACTTGCGGCGCTGAATGTCGCGCCAGGGGCGAACGGACATGAAATCCTCGATCTCGGCTGGATGTTGCCGCGCGATATAGCGTTGCATTGCGGCCACGTCGATACGATAGCGCCCGCGACCGGGGGCACGCCGGCGCGAAGGACCAAGGCTTGGCTCGACATTATGGCATGGACTGGCTGCGCATCGGCGCGTTCGGCCTGCTGATCTTCTATCATATCGGCATGGTGTTCGTGCCATGGGACTTCCACGCCAAGGCGCCGGTGACGCAGGATTGGGTGAAACTGCCGATGCAGGCGGTGAATGCCTGGCGGCTGGCGCTGCTGTTCGTCGTTTCGGGCTATGCGAGCCGTGCGATCTTCACCCGCCAGCCGGCGCCGCGCGCGTTCCTGTGGGGGCGCACCAAGCGCCTCGTGCCGCCGCTATTGTTCGGGGTGGCGGTGATCGTGCCGCTGCAGCCCTGGCTCGAACTGGTCGGCAAGAAGCATTACGCGCACGGCTTCTGGTATTTCTACACCCATGATTTCTGGAGCGCGTCGATCGTCGGCGGGCTGATCCTGCCGACCTGGAACCATTTGTGGTTCGTGGGCTATCTCTGGGTCTATACGCTGCTGCTCGCGCTCGCGCTCGCCTTGCTGCCGGGCGCGGCGCGGCGCGCGATCGCGCGGGCGGTCGATCGGGCGCTGGCCGGGCCGCTATTGCTGATCGTGCCGGTCGCGCTGCTGGTCGCCAATTGGGCGTGGAGCTTTCCCGGGATCGGCGAAACCCATGCGCTGATCGACGATTGGGGCGCTCACCGCGTCTATCTGCCGATGTTCCTGTTCGGCTTCGCCCTGCGCGAGAGCGAGCCGCTGTGGGGCGGCATTCGCCGCTGGTGGGGGCTGGCGGCGCTGCTCGCGGCGCTGGGTTTCGCCTTCATCGCGGCGGTGGAGCTCGGCTTCGCCAACGCTGGCGCGAGGATGGGCTGGACCTTGTGGTTCTGGTTCGGCGTCGCGCGCTGCTTCCAGAGCTGGGGCGCGGTGATCGCGCTGCTGGGGCTCGCCGATCGCTATCTCAACCGCGACGCGCCCGGCCGGGCGATGCTGACCGAGGCGGTGTTTCCCTTCTATATCATCCACCAGACGATCATCGTCGCGCTCGCCTGGCCGCTTTTCTGGGCGGGGCTCGGCGATTGGGCGATCTTCGCGCTGCTCGCCGTGGCGACTGTCGCCGGCTGCTGGCTATTCTATTGGATCGGGCGCGAGATCACGCTGCTGCGCCCGCTGATCGGGTTGCGCGCGCGGCGTGCCGGTTGAGGGAGGATGCCGATGTGGTCGCTGATGGTGCATGGCGGCGCGGGGATTTTGCGGCGCGCGGATTTCCCGCCCGATCAGGCCGAGGGCGCGCGCGCTGGGCTGCGAGCGGCACTCGCCGCGGGGGAGGCGGTGCTGGCCGGCGGCGGGGCGGCGCTCGACGCGGTGGAAGCGGCGGTGCGCGTGCTGGAGGACGATCCGCACTTCAACGCCGGACGCGGCGCGGTGCTGAGCTATGATGGCTGTGTGAGCCTCGACGCCGCGATCATGAACGGCGCCGACCGTTCGGCGGGCGCGGTGGCGGGGGTGAGCGTCGCCAAGAACCCGGTGAGCCTCGCCCGCCGGGTGATGACCGCGACCCCGCATGTGCTGCTGAGTGGGGCGGGTGCCGACCAGTTCGCGCGCGACCAGGACGTCGAGTGCGCCGGGCAGGAATGGTTCGCCACCCCCGAGCGCCGCCGCCAGCTGGAGGAACTGCGCGCCAAGGTGGATGGCTGGTTCGATGCCGAGATGAAATACGGCACCGTCGGCGCGGTGGCGCGCGACGCGGCCGGCCATGTCGCCGCCGCGACCTCGACCGGCGGGGTGATGGGCAAGCGCTGGGGCCGCATCGGCGACACCCCGCTGATCGGCGCGGGCACCTTCGCCGACGATCGCGCCTGCGCCGTCTCGGCGACGGGATCGGGCGAGTTCTTCATCCGCGCGAACGTGGCCGCCGAGATCGCGGCGCGGGTGCGGCTGACGGGGGCGGGGATCGACGCGGCGGCGGACGGCCTGCTCGCCGAGGTGCGCGCGCTGGGCGGCACCGGCGGGGTGATCGTGGCGGCGCCGAGCGGGGAGACGGCGTGGCGCTTCGTGACCCCGGGGATGTTCCGGGGAAGTGTCAGCGCCGGTGCCGAGGCGCGGGTGGCGATTTTTGGGGATGAGGACCGATGAACCGAGACAAACTGATTATCCTGGCGCCTGATTTCGTCGATCCCGCCTATCCGGGAACGCGCTTCTATTGCTGGCATTGCGCGTTGATGGAGGGGGTTCTGGCGAGCTTCCCTGATCTCGCCGACCGGCTTGACGTGGTACGCGTGGCCTTCCCGCGCCCACGAGAAGAAGTCATCGCGCTGATCGGCCCGGAAAATCAGTCGCTGCCCGTGCTCGTACTCGCCGACGACGCGACCGACGACATTGCCACCGGCAGCCATGACGGGCGGCGTTTCGTCGCGGGCAAGGACGCGATCCTCGCCGCGCTCTCGCGTCGCCATGGCATTCCCGAGCCGCACCCTTGAGCGAGTGACCGACAATCAATTCGACCAGTAAACATATTCCTGCCCCGGTTTCCACGGCGCGTTGAGCGGCACGTCGATCCGCACTGGTGCCTCCACCAGGGCCGGCCAGAGCGGCTTCTTCGCCTCGCGGTCATGCGCGGCGATCAGCGCGCGTAGCGCCGCGACGCGCGCCGGATCGGCGCTCGCGAGGTTGTGGCGCTCGGTGGGGTCGTGCGCCAGATCATAGAGCCAGGCCTTGTTCGGTCGGGCGGCAATCTGCAGTTTCCAGTCGCCCGCGCGCACCGCCTTGGTCTCGCCCGAGCGCCAGAACAGCGTGCGCGACGTCGGTGCGGTCGCCGCCAACAGGCTCGTGCCGTCAACTGGCCGATCGGTCGGCAAAGCTACCCCGGCGGCGGCGGCGGCGGTCGCGAAGATGTCCAGATGGTGCGCCGGCCCCGGCAAGCGCGTGGCCGGCGCGATGCGGCCGGGCCAGCGCAGGAAGAAGGGCACGCGCAGGCCGCCTTCGAAATAGGTCGCCTTATAGCCCCGGAACGGCGCGTTCGAATCGGGAATGCCGGTGTACCAAGCCGCGCCATTGTCGCTGGTGAAGATCACCAGCGTATCATCGTCCAGTCCCTGCTCCTTCAGCGTCTGGAGCACCCGGCCGATCCCGCGATCGAGCTGGCGGATCATCGCGCCATACACCCGCTGCACAGGGTCCTTGATCTGGGGCAGCGCGTCATAATCCGCCCGCGTCGCCTGCAACGGCGTGTGCGGCGCGTTATAGGCGAGGTAGAGGAAGAAGGGCCGGTTACGATTGGCCTTGATCGCGGCGATCGCCTGATCGGTGAAATAGTCGGTCAAATGCCCCTTGGGCGCGAAGCGCTGGCCGCCATTCCACTGCACGGCATAGGGCAGGTTGGGCCAGAGGAAGCGGTCGATCGGATCCCAGGGGAGTTTGGCGTTGACCACATCGGGCGCGTCCTCCGGCGCGTACATCCCGCCGCCCGCCAGGAAGCCGAGCGCTTCGTCGAAACCCTGGGCGCGCGGTTGCAGCCGCTTGGCCTCGCCCAGATGCCATTTGCCGATCTGCATCGTGTGATAGCCGGCGCCCTTCAGCAGTTTGGCGAGCGTGCGCTCGGTGGGCGGCACGCCCATTTGCGGATAATCGATCAGCCCCTGCGTCCGCTCTTCGTGGAAGATCACGGGCGGGCGGCCATCGGCGGCGCGCTCGGCATGGCTCACCGCGCGGGCGAAGGCGACGGGAACGGCGGTGAATTCGAAACCGAACCGCGTGGGGTAGCGCCCGGTGAGGATCGCCGCGCGCGAGGGGCTGCAAGTGGCGTTGGCGGCATAGCCGATGGCGAAACTCGCCCCCTCGCGCCCGATCGAATCGATCGCCGGGGTCGGCACCGCGCCATGCGCGACCCCGCCGCCATAGAAGCTGATATCGTTATGCCCCAGATCATCGGCCAGGATCAGCACGATGTTCGGCGGGCGCTTGCCGGCGGGTGGGGTGCGCGGGCCCGCCTGCCAGGTGATGGCGTGGTTCGCGGCGATGGGATCGCGCCAGCGCGCGATGATGCCGGGCAGGTAGATCTTGTACCGTTCGAACGCCGCATAGCCCGCGCCGACGAGCGCGATCACCAAGGCCAGCCCGATCCAGAGTCGCCGCATCACCCTCTCCCGTTCCGCCTCAGCTTGCCAAACGGCACGTCTAATGCAAATAGTTTATCGGGAGGCAACCATGGCTCGTTTCGCTGCGCGTGTTTTCCTGGGGCTTGCGGGGCTGTTGGCGGTGGTGCTGTGGGGACTCACCTGGTTCGATCTGCCGCGCGTGTCCGCCGCGCTCGGGCCGGTCGCGCCGGCCCCGCTCGCCGCCGCGACGCTGCGGGCGGACATGGGCGGCTTCTTCGCCGCCTGGGCGATCGGCGCGATCGGTGCGGCCTGGCGCGGCGATCGGCGGCTCGCCTTGTTGCCGCTGCTGTTGCTGGCGCTCGCTTTCGCCGGGCGGCTGTTCACGCTCGCCTTGACCGGCGATACGGCGATCGTGCCGCCGATGCTGGTCGAGGCCGCGCTGTTCGCGGGCATCGCGCTCGCCCGGGCGGCGCTGGGCCGGGGCGCTTGACAGGCGCCGCCGGGACCGGAAAGCGAGCATCAACCAAGGAGGGGACGATGGCCGATCTGGCGGAAGTGACGGGCATCATGGCGGCGGGCGGGGCCTGGCTGCCGGGCAAGCGGGTGAAGTTCGATTTCGGCGATACCGGCGTCATCCTGCTCGATGGCGTCGCCGAGGCGGTGAGCAACGCCGATCAGGAGGCCGACGCGACGATCCGCATCAGCTTCGAGAATTTCAAGAAGCTCGCCAAGGGTGAACTGAACGCGACCACCGCTTTCATGCTGGGCAAGCTGAAGATCGCCGGCGACATGGGCGTCGCGATGCAGCTGCAACAAGTGACGAGCAAGCTGAAGCTGGGCGGCTGACCGGCGTCGCTCAATAACGCTCGGCCAGACGGCGGAGCAGGATTACCCCCGGTAGCAGCAGCACCAGCACCAGGGCGACCTCCGGCCGCACACCGTCACGCCAGGTCGCGACCAGGATCGCCGCGAGCAGGCCGGGCAGCAGGAAGCGCACCAGCAGCATCGCCCGCCCGGTCCGGCCGATCGACGCATCCGCCAGCGCCGCGCCGAACGCCGCCCAGCCCCATAGCAGCGCCTGCGCGAGACTGATCGCGGCGACCAGCGCGACATACGCCGGCATCGCCTTGCCCGGGCCGAACGCGGCGAGCAGCGCCGCCACCGCCGGCGCGAGCGATACCAGCAACAGGATCAGCAGCGACAGGAAAGTGCCGGGCATGTCGATCCGGCGCAGCCGGGCGAACAGTTCGCGATGCGCGAGCCAGAAGGCGCCGACGATCACGAAGCCGACGATGAACCCGACCATCGCGCGCCAGCGGCCGTCGACCAGCTCGGTCCAACTGCCGGACCATCGTTCCGGCGGGCGCAGCTCCAGCGCGAGCAGCGTGATCGCGATGGAGAACACCCCGTCGGAGAGCATGATCATGCGATCGAAACGATGGCGCTCGATCCGCTGCGCCAGCGGCTCGTCCCTGTCCAGGCTTTCCGGCTCGCCCGCCACGCAGCGCCCCCTTTGTCCCCGCGCCAGGATGGCGCATCGCCCGCGCGTTCACAACCACCCGCCGCTCTGGCGCGGTGGGCGCGGGCGTGTATGGTGGCGCGGGGTTTTTCTGAGCAACCGGGGCTTTCCTTGAACCGCAACCTGATCGGCCTGGCCGGCATCGTCCTGATCCTGCTTGTCGCGCTTGTCTTCTCCGCCGATCGCCGCGCGATCCGGCTACGGGTGGTGGGCGCCGCCTTCGCGCTGCAGGCGGGGCTCGCGGTGCTGGTGCTGTACGTGCCGGCAGGCCGCGCCGCGATCCAAGGGTTGGCGACCGGCGTCGCCGCGCTGCTCGGCTATGCGGGCGAGGGGACCAAGGTGATCTTCGGGCCGCTCGCGACCGATCCCAAATTCGGCATCGCCTTCGCGATCTCCTCGCTGCCGGTGATCATCTTCTTCGCCGCGCTCGTCTCGGTGCTGTATCATCTGCGGATCATGCAGCTGGTGGTGCGGCTGATCGGCGGCGCGATCGAGCGGGTGATCGGCGTTTCCAAGGTGGAAAGCCTGTGCGCGGCGGCGAACATCTTCGTCGGCCAGAGCGAGGCGCCGCTGGTGATCCGGCCCTATCTCGCCGATCTCACCCCGGCGCAGATGTTCGCGGTGATGTCGGTTGGGATGGCGGGGGTCGCGGGGACGATCCTGGCGGCCTATGCCGCGCTGCTCGGGCCGACGGCGCTGCCCTATCTGCTCGCCGCCTCGTTCATGTCGGCGCCCGGCGGGCTGCTGATGGCCAAGCTGATCATGCCGGACGCGCGGGGCGAGCCGGCCGGCGCCGACGAGACGATCCGCGCGGTCGAGATCGCCGAGGATGAGGAGCGGCCCGCCAACGTCATCATGGCGGCGGCGATGGGCGCGCAGACGGGGGTGCGGATCGCGGTGGCGGTGGCGGCGATGGTGCTCGCCTTCGTCTCGCTGGTCGCGCTCGCCAACGGTATTTTGGGCGGGATCGGCGCGGCGCTGGGCGTGCCCGGGTTGAGCTTTCAGGGGCTGCTCGGCCAGCTGCTCGCCCCGGTCGCTTATCTGATGGGGGTGCCTTGGGGCGAGGCGGGCGCGGCGGGCGGGCTGCTCGGCACCAAGATCGTGCTCAACGAATTCGTCGCCTTCGCGCAACTGGGGCAGACGACCGGCCTGTCGCCGCGCTCGACCGCGATCATAACCTTTGCCCTGTGCGGCTTCGCCAATTTCAGCTCGATCGCGATCCAGATGGCCTCGGCGGGCGGGCTCGCGCCCAATCAGCGCCCGGTGATCGCCAAGCTCGGCCTGCGCGCGCTGCTGGCGGGGACGCTCGCGAACCTGATGTCGGCGGCGTTGGCGGGGCTGCTGATACCATGAGCGACGACGCGACTCGGGGCGGACCGGAGCATCGGCTGGAACGGCTGATCTTCTTCTCCGATGCGGTGTTCGCGATCGCCATCACGCTGCTGGTGATCGAGATCAAGGTGCCGGAGGTGCCCCACGGCGCGGGTGATGTCGCCTTCATCAACGCGCTGCTGCGGCTGACGCCTCAGTTCATCGGCTTCCTCATCAGCTTCTACGTGATCGGCGCCTTCTGGTCGGGCCATCACCGCGCCTTCGCGCTTGCCGCCAACTGGTCGCCGCGCCTGATGCTGGCCAATCTCAATATGCTGATGACGATCGCGGCGATGCCCTTCTTCACCGCGTTCGTCAGCGATTATGGCAACACCCGGGTGCCCGTGGTCGCTTATTGCGCCTGGCTGGTGCTCACCGCCGAGTTCAATCGCCGCATCCAGGCGATCGCCACCCGCGCCCCCGTGCTCGCCAAAGGCTGCGAGGCCGAGGCCGTTCTGGTGCGCCGACGCGGCACCGCGACGTTGCTCGGCGCGCTCACCGCGACGATCGTCGCCGCCCTCGCGCCGCTACCCTCGCTGGGGCAGGCGGCGCTGATGACCATCCCGCTCTGGCGGCTGGCGCTCGGCCGGATCGAAAAAACCGCTTGAAGCTGACGCGGCGTCAACGGCCGCACCGCCGGGGCCGATCAGGGCGCCTCGCCAAGCACTTCGGCGGCAATCGCATCGTCCTGCGCGGCGGTGCCGCCCGAGATGCCGATCGCGCCGATGATGCGCCCGTTGGCAATGATCGGCCGACCGCCGGCGACGGCGATCACCCCGGGCAACGACAGTGCCCCGGGTCCGTTGGCCAAGCCTTGCGCGAAAACCGCCGTCGTCCGGCGAAAGCGCGCGGCGGTCGCCGCCTTGCCCTGAGCGACCACGACCGAGCCATATTGGGTGTCGTCGAGCCGGGCGAAGGCGACGAGGTTGCCGTCCGGCTCGACTATCGCGACCGCCATGCGAAATCCCTTGGCGCGCGCCGCCGCGAGCGCGCGATCGAGCAGGCGCTGCGCGTCCGCCAGCGCGATCGGTGCCCCATAGGGTGCGGCCGGCGGGGGCGGGGGCGGCGGCGTGGCGGCTTGCGGCGCGGCCAGGCCGAGCGCGAGGGGGATCAGGCCGATCACCGCGTCGGCACCGGTTCGGCGCCCGAATAATCATAGAAGCCGCGGCCCGTCTTGCGGCCCAGCCAGCCGGCCTCGACATATTTCACCAGCAGCGGCGCGGGGCGGAATTTGGGATCGCCGGTGCCGGTGAACAGCACCCGCGTGATCTCCAGGCAGGTGTCGAGCCCGATGAAATCGGCGAGCGTCAGCGGCCCCATCGGGTGGTTGAGCCCCAGCCGGCAGGCGGTGTCGATGTCGCGCACGCTCGCCACGCCCTCGCCGAGCGCGAAACACGCCTCGTTGAGCATCGGCATCAGCACGCGGTTGACGATGAAGCCCGGCGCGTCGTTCGCATGGACGATCTCCTTGCCGAGCGTGCGGCCATAGGCCTCGACCGCCGCGACCGTCGCGTCGCTGGTCGCGAGGCCTCGGATCAGCTCGATCAGCCCCATCACCGGCACCGGATTGAAGAAATGGACGCCGATGAAGCGCGCCGGATCGGGCGACGCCTGCGCCAGGCGGGTGATCGGGATCGACGAGGTGTTGGAGGCGAGGATCGCGCCGCCGCCCAGCACCTGGCCGACGCCTTCGAAGATGCGCCGCTTGATCTCCTCGCGCTCGGTCGCGGCTTCGATCACCAGGTCGCATTCGGCCATCGCCTCGGTGCTGGCGACCGGCTCGATCTGCGCGAGCGCTTCGTCGACCGCCGCCTGCTCGATCTTGCCCTTGGCGACCAGCCTGGCGAGCCCCTTGGCGATCCCGTCACGCCCGGCCGCCGCGCGCGCCTGATCGACGTCCGAAAGCAGCACCCGATAGCCCGCCTGCGCCGAGACCTGGGCGATCCCCGCCCCCATCTGCCCCGCGCCGATCACGCCGATCACTTTCATCGCCCAGCTCCCAATCCGTTGTCGGGCGGCTCTAGAGCCAAGTGCGGTCGAAGGGAACCTAGGGCGCGGCGCGCGCCGGCTGCGCCTCGGCCAGCAGCAGTGCGAACAGGTCGCCCGGATCGCGCCATTCGCCGATTGGGGTCCAGCCGCCGGCGTTCAGCAGCAGCCGGGCGTCGCGCGCGCCATATTTGTGGCTGTTCTCGGTGTGGATCGTCTCGCCCGCCGCCATCGCGAAAGGCCGGCCGTCGATGGTGAAGGCGATGTCGCGCCGGGCGACGAGATGCATCTCGATCCGCGCCTGATCGTCGTTCCAGCGGGCTTCGTGCGCGAAGGCGTCGATCGGCAGCGTGCCCGAGAGTTCGCGGTTGATCCGTTCGAGCAGGTTGAGGTTGAAGGCCGCCGTCACCCTTTGCGCATCGTCATAGGCCGGGATCAGGATCTCGGTCGGCTTGATCCGATCGACCCCGATCAGCAGCAGCGCGCCTTCGCCGAGCGAGCCGCGCATCGCGCGCAGCAGATCGACCGCGGCGGGCGGGGCCATGTTGCCGATCGTCGAGCCGGGGAAGAAGCCGAGCTTGGGCAGCGCCGCAACGCCGGCCGGCAAGTTCAGCGGCTTCAGGAAATCGGCCTCGAGCGGCAGCACCGGCAGTCCCGGAAAATCGGCGGCGAGCGCGGCGGCGCTTTCGCGCAGGAACGCGCCCGAAATGTCGATCGGCACATAAGCGGCGGGCGCGATCGCGCGGAGCAGCAGCGGCGTCTTGGTGGAGGAGCCGGAACCGAACTCGATCACCGCCCGCCCGGCGCCCACCGCCGCCGCGATCGCCGGCGCCTGCTCGTCAAGGATGCCGATCTCGGTGCGCGTCGGGTAATATTCGGGGAGCGCGGTGATCGCCTCGAACAGTTCGGAGCCACGCCGATCGTAGAACCAGCGCGCGGGGATGGCGCGCGGGCGCAGCGCGAAGCCGTTCAGCACATCCGCGCGGAACTGCGGATCGGCGAGCGAGGCCTGGCCGTCTTCGATCTCGGGCTTCAACATCGGGCTCTCCTGTTACGCCGCTCAAACGCCCGGATCGCGCGCCAGGCGCACGCCGGTGAACTGCCAGCGCTGGTGCGGGTAGAAGAAATTGCGGTAGCTACGCCGCACATGCCCGCGCGGCGTGGCGCACGATCCGCCGCGCAGCACGAACTGCCCGCTCATGAACTTGCCATTATATTCGCCCACCGCGCCTTCGGCCGCGCGGAAGCCGGGATAGGGGCGGAAGGCCGAGCCGGTCCATTCCCACACATCGCCATACCAGCCGCCGCCCGGGCGCGGCTCGACCGCTTCGGCGCGATCGAGCTGATTGCCGCTGTCGGACGGCTGATCGGCGGCGGCTTCCCATTCGGCCTCGGTCGGCAGGCGCGCGCCCGCCCAGCTGGCATAGGCATCGGCTTCGTAGAGGCTGATATGCGTGACGGGCGCGGCGGGATCGATCGCGCGGCGCCCATCGAGCCCGAAGCGGGTCCAGACGCCATCCTCATCGGTCCAATAGAGCGGCGCCTCGATTCCCTCCGCGCGCACCCAGGCCCAGCCGTCGGACAGCCAGTGGCGCGCGTCGCGATAGCCGCCATCGGCGATGAATGCGGCCCATTCGCCATTGGTGATCGGCCGATCGGCGATCGCATAGGGCTGGAGCAGCACTTGGTGGCGCGGCCCTTCGGCATCGAAGGCGAAGCCCGCGCCCTGATGCCCGATCTCGACGATCCCGCCCGGCCGCTCGATCCAGCGGATCGGCCCCGGCATCCCAACCGGCACCTTGGGATCGGGGGTAAACAGCGCCGGCTCGAGCGGGTTCTGCGCGAACAGGTGGAGGATATCGGTGAGCAGCAATTCCTGATGCTGCTCCTCATGATGGCAGCCCAGCTCGATCAGCGCGCGGGCGGTTGGCGGCAGCGCGGGCAGCGCGGCCAGCACCGCCTCGGTCACCGCCGCGCGAAAGGCCAGCACCTCGTCCAGGCTCGGCCGGCTCAGCATCCCCCGGCGCGGGCGGGCGTGGCGCGCGCCTTCGGCCTCGTAATAGCTGTTGAACAGGAAGGGATAGCGCGCGTCGTACAGCGTATAGCCGGGCACATGATCGCGCAGCACGAAGCTTTCGAAGAACCAGCTGGTGTGCGCCAGATGCCACTTGGCGGGCGACGCGTCCTCCATCGACTGCACGGTCGCATCCGCGTCGGACAGCGGCGCGGCGAGCGCTTCGGTCAGCGCGCGCACCGCGGCGAAGCGGCGGCCGAGCGCGTCGAGCGTGGGGAGCGGGGCGGGGGCGGCCATCCTCATCGGCTTAGGTCCTCGCGCGCGGCCATGGCTAGCAGATTATTGCCCTAACCGGGCGCTCTATGCCTCGGCCGCGCCGCCCGGCACCCAGAGCGGATCGGCTCCGGCGTTCACGAAGCGTGCCGCTACGAACAGATAATCGGACAATCGGTTCAGATAAATCAGCGCGAGCGGGTTGAGCGCCATCGTGCGCCGCGCCGTCACCGCGGCGCGCTCGGCGCGGCGGGCGACAGTCCGCGCCAGGTGCAGCGCCGCCGCCGCGTGGCTGCCGCCGGGAAGGATGAAGCTGGTGAGCGGCGGCAGGCCGGCGTTGAGCGTGTCGATCGCGGCTTCGAGCCAGTCGATCTGGCGCGAGACGATGCGCAGCGCCATCGGGCCGGGGGTGAAATCCTCGCCGGGCGTCGCGAGATCGGCGCCGAGATCGAACAGGTCGTTCTGGATGCGCCGCAGCATCGCGCTCGGCTCGGCCCCGCCCAGCGCGACCACCGCCAAGCCGATCGCCGCATTCAGCTCGTCCACCTCGCCGATCGCGTTCAGCCGTGGATCGTCCTTGGCGACCCGGCTGCCGTCGACCAGCCCGGTGGTGCCCTCGTCCCCGGTGCGCGTGTAGATCTTGTTGAGCTTGACCAGACGCTCAGCCGCTCTTGCCGAAGAAGATCAGCAGCACGGTCGCGATCAGGATCGCGATCGCCTGGAAGAAGATGCGGCCCTGCATCATCCGGTTCGATTTGAGCGCCGAAACGCTCGGCCCGGTGCCTTCCAGATCGGCCTTGGTGGTTTGCAGGAAAGTGACGATGCCACGAACGAGCATCGCGACGGTCGCGATCATCGCCGCGATCAGCAGGAGCCAAAGGAACACGATCATGATGCGAAGATAGGCGCTTCGCCGCGCTTTGCCAACGCTATTTGCACGCGCAGCGCGTCGGCGAGCGCACGCCCGTCTTCCCCCGCCAGGCGTCGCGCGGCGAGGCTCGGCGCGCCGTCGCGCTTGGCCAGGCGGCGGCCATCGGGCCCGGTGAGCAGCGGGTGGTGGCAGTAGCGCGGCGTCGGCAGGCCTAGCAGCGCCTGGAGCAGGCGGTGGACATGCGTCGCCGCGAACAGGTCGCGCCCGCGAATGACGTGCGTCACGCCCTGCGCCGCGTCGTCGAGCGTCGCGGCGAGATGGTAGCTCGCCGGCGCGTCCTTGCGCGCCAGCACGACATCGCCTTGCGCTTCGGGGATCGCCCGCACCGTCCCGGCGAAGGCGTCATGCCAATCGAGCGGCCCGGCCTGAGCGACCGCCGCCGCCATGTTTAGCCGCCAGGCGTGCGGTTCGTGCAGCCGCGCGGCGCGCTCGGCCGCGCTCAAGCCGCGGCAGGTGCCGGGATAGGCGGGCGCGTCGCCATGCGGCGCGGCGAGGCTCGCGGCGATCTCCGCGCGGGTGCAGAAGCAGGGGTAGAGCAGCGGCCGCAACCGATCGAGCGCGGCGGCATAGCTATCGAGCCGGGCCGACTGAAAGCTCAGCTCATCCCAGGCGAGCCCCAGCCAGGCGAGGTCGGCGAGAATGTCCGTGACATGCTCGGCGCGGCTGCGGGCGCCGTCGATATCCTCGATCCGCAGCAGGAACCTGCCGCCCGCCTCGCGCGCTGTGTCATGCGCCCAGATGCCTGAAAAGGCGTGGCCGAGATGGAGCTTGCCGGTGGGGCTGGGCGCGAAGCGGGTGGTCAGCATCACGGCGCTTTACTCGCTCGATCGGGCGCGCGCGCGACTCGGCTGGTCGCGGGCAAAACCGGCCATTGACCGCGAGTCGCGGGTAATGTCATGATGCCGTCATCCTCTTCGGCGAAAGGCTGCGGCGAAAGGGAAGAAGCATGTACCATCCCGATCTGATCCGGCATCCGGACAGTTGCCCGGCGCTGGTGCTGAACGCGGATTACACCCCGCTCAGCTATTACCCCTTGAGCGTGTGGCCTTGGCAGACGGCGATCAAGGCGGTGTTTCTCGATCGGGTGGACATCGTCGCTTATTATGAGCGCGAGGTGCGCAGCCCCAATCACCGGCTGAAGCTCCCCTCGGTGATCGCGCTCAAGCAATTCGTTAAACCCTCGCAATTCCCGGCCTTCACGCGGTTCAACCTGTTCCTGCGCGATCGCTTCGAATGCCAATATTGCGGATCGGGCCGCGATCTGACGTTCGACCATGTGATCCCCCGCGCGCAAAGCGGGCGGACGACGTGGGAGAATGTCGTCACCGCCTGCGCGCCGTGCAATCTGAAGAAGGGCGGGCGCACGCCCAAACAGGCGCACATGCCGCTGATCACCCCGCCCTTCCGCCCGACGAGCTGGCAGCTGCAGGAACATGGCCGGCGGTTTCCGCCGAACTATCTGCATGAGACCTGGCACGACTGGCTTTATTGGGATGTCGAGCTGGAGGCTTGAGGGGTAGTAGGAAAACCCTCACCCAACCCTCTCCCGCAAGCGGGAGAGGGCTTTTCAGTTGCGCCTCTTCTAGCCCTCTCCCGTTCACGGGAGAGGGTTGGGTGAGGGCCCTTCTTCTTCACCCCAACCCCAACCCCAAAACCCGCCGCGCCGCCTTCAAATGCGGCGCGTCGATCATTTTCCCCTCCAGCGCCAACACCCCCGCGCCCGGATTGGCTTCGAACGCCGCCACCACCCGCCGAGCGTGCTCGAGTTCCGCCTCGCTCGGGGTGAAGGCGGCGTTGATCACGCTCACCTGCGCCGGATGGATCGCCATCATGCCGGTGAAGCCATCGCGTCGCCCGCGCGCGGCGTAGGCGGCGAGACCCTCCAGATCGCGGAAATCGGGGTACACCGTCTCGATCGCCGCCACCCCCGCGGCATGCGCGCCGAACAGGGTGAGCGAACGGGCGAGCTCATAGGGCGGGGTGAAGGGGCCATCCGCCTCGCGCGAGGTCGCCGCGCCGATCGCCGCCGGCAAATCCTCCGCGCCCCAGGTGAGCCCCAGCAGCCGCGCGGCGCAGGCCGCATAGCTACCGAGCTGGAAGATCGCCGCCGGCGTCTCGGTCGCGATCGGCAGGATCGGCACGCCTTCGGGCAGGCGCGCGATCGAGGTCGCCCCTTCCGCCTTGGGCAGCACTAGCCCATCGGGCCGCGCGGGCAGGATCGCGGCGAGATCGGCCTCGATCAGCCCGGACTCGAGCGGATTGACGCGCACCAGACGCGCGCAGCCGCAAGGCTCGGCGAGGAACGCCACGATCGCCTCCCGCGCGGCGCCCTTGCGCTCCGGCGCCACCGCGTCCTCAAGATCGAGGATCAGCGCGTCGGCGCCGCTCGCCGCCGCCTTGGCCATGCGATCGGGGCGGTCCCCGGGGACGAACAATAGCGAGCGCATCTTTCTTCCTCCGCTGCCGGCGGCGCTACCAGTCGCCCGCGCCGGCGCCAAGCGCGCACTCTTGATACTTTATACCATCACGTGTAGCCGGGGCCGACTCGGGAGAGACGAAAAGGGTAGAATGTTGAGATTCTGGATGTTTAGCGGCGTCGCGCTGGCGGCGCTCGCCATGCCCGCCGCCGCGCAGGAGCCGCATGTCGAGGCGCCCGTTGACGGCGCGCCTGCCACCGAACCGCAGAGCCGCGCGCCCGATCAGCCCAAGGAAGTGATCGTCTCGGCGCTCGTCGAACGCTCGGAGCGCGATGTGCTCTCGGGCACCACGGTGCTCACCGGCAGCGAGCTCAACCGCGCGACCCGGCCGACGATCGGCGAGACGCTGGCGCGCCAGCCCGGCGTCTCGGCCACCTCCTTCGGTCCCAACGCCTCGCGCCCGATCCTGCGCGGCCTGCAGGGCGAGCGTATCCGCGTGCTGACCGACGGCATCGGCGCGTTCGACGTGTCGAACACCTCGGTCGATCATGCGGTCGTCATCAACCCGCTGCTCGCCGAACGGATCGAGGTGCTGCGCGGGCCGGCGGCGCTGCTCTACGGCTCGTCGGCGGCGGGCGGCGTCGTCAACGTGATCGACACGCGCATCCCGCGCCGGCTGCCGGAACATGACGTGAGCGGCGATCTGATCGCCGGCTACGGCTCGGCGGCGACCGAGCGCTCGGTCTCCGGCCGGATCGACGTGAAGGCGGCGAGCCAGCTCGTCCTCACCGCCAATGGCAGCTATCTCGCGAGCGACGATATCCGCATCGGCGGTTTCGCGCTCACCCCGCAGCGGCGTGCCGAAGCGCTCGCCAGCGCCGCGCTGCCGCCGGTGCCGGGCGCCGACCCGATCGACTTCGCCGGCAACGCCGCGATCCGCGGCACGCTGCCCAACACCGCCAGCGAAACCTGGACGGCGGGGGGCGGCGCCTCGATCGTTACCGATGGCGGGATGATCGGCATCGCCTACAGCCATTATGCCAGCCGCTACGGCCTGCCGATCCGCTATGCGACGCTCCCCGGCCAAGGGCAGGAGGCGCCCCGGCTGGACATTGTGCAGAACCGCGTCGATCTGCGCGCGGAGGTCGACGCCAGGGGCCCGGTGATCGAGCAGATCCGCTTCCGCGCCGGCTATGCGCGCTATCGCCATTTCGAGCTGGAGCCCGATGGCGCGATCGGCACCGCTTTCCGCAGCGCGGGCTTCGAGGGTCGGCTGGAAGTGGTTCAGGCGCGGCGCGGTGCGTGGAGCGGCGCGTCCGGCGTGCAATATTTCAACCGCGAGTTCGACGTGGCAGGCGACGAGGCTTTCCTGCCGCGCAACAATACCTCGCAGACCGGCATTTTCACCCAGCAGCAGCTCGATCTCGGGCGGTGGAAGGTGGAAGGCGGCGCGCGCTATGAATGGACCGATGTCGCCAGCCGGGTGATCGCCGACGATTTGCGCTTCCCCGCCGCCAACCGCGCGTTCGGCGCCTTTTCGGGCTCGCTGGGTGCGTCCTATGGCTTGAGCGACCATGTCCGGATCGGCCTGAATGCTTCGCGGACCGAGCGTGCGCCTTCGGCCGAGGAACTGCTCGCCAATGGTCCGCATGCGGGCACGCAAGCCTATGAGCTGGGCAACCCCAATTTCAGGCTTGAGAAGAATTGGGCGCTGGAGGCGACGCTCCACGCGCATGGCGATGGCTACAGCTTCGACGCCTCGGCCTATTACAACTGGTTCGACAATTTCATTTACGAAAACCAGGTCGATCAGGCGGTGTGCGCTGCGGCGGCGGCGCCGAGCGGGCGCGATGTCGATCTGCCTTGCTTCCAGCAATTCCAGCGCTCGGCGCGCTTCTACGGCTTCGAGGCGCAGGGATCGCTGCGCGTCGCGCGCTGGCGCGGGTTCGACATCAATCTCGACGCGCTGGGCGATTATGTTCACGCGACGGTGAGCGGGGTCGGCCCGGTGCCGCGCATCCCCGCCGGCCGCTTCCTGATCGGTGCCGAGGCGCAGGGGCGCCGCGCGACCGGGCGGATCGAGGTGGAGCACGTCTTCCCGCAGAACCGCCTCGCCGCGTTCGAGACGCGCACCGCCGACTATACCTTGCTCAATGCGTCATTCGAGTTCCGACCGTTCGGCTCCAGCCGCACGAGCGTTCTGGTCAACGCGACCAACCTGCTCGACGCCGACGCGCGGCGCCACGCGAGCTTCATCAAGGATTTCGCGTCGCTGCCGGGGCGGGATGTGCGGGTGACGTTGCGGTTCGGGTTGTAGGGGGCGGGCCCCTCCACCGTCCTTCGGACGGTCCCCCTCCCCAAGCAGAGCTTGGGGAGGACTTTTTATGGCTCTTCTTAAATCCTCCCCAAGCTTGCTTGGGGAGGGGGACCACGCGCAGCGTGGTGGAGGGGCTAAGCCCGCTCCGCCAAGGCGCGTTCCCAAGCCAGTGCATGGCCGACGATCACGTCCAGATCGTCATAGCGCGGCCGCCACGGGAGCGTCGCCAGGATCGCGCCGTTATCGGCGACCAGCGCGTCCGGATCGCCCGCGCGGCGGCCTTCCAGGCGGCGCTCGATCGTCACATTGGTCACGCGGTCGACCGCGTCGAGCACTTCGAGCACCGAATAGCCCCGGCCATAGCCGCAATTGAGCGTGTGGCTGCGTGTCGGCTCGGCGATCAGCGCCTCGAGCGCGTGGACATGCGCGTCGGCCAGATCGGTGACGTGGATATAATCGCGCACCCCGGTGCCGTCGGGCGTCGCGAAATCGGTGCCGAACACGCTCACCCCGGCGCGCTTGCCCGTCGCCGCCTCCACCGCGACCTTGATCAGATGCGTCGCCCCCGCGGTCGATTGCCCCGAGCGACCCTGGGGATCGGCGCCCGCCACGTTGAAGTAGCGCAGCGCGCAATAATTGATCGGGTGCGCCGCCGCGACGTCGCGCAGCATCAGCTCGGTCATCAGCTTGGAGAGGCCATAGGGGTTGATCGGCGCCTTGGGCGCGTCCTCGCGCACCGGCACGTGATCGGGAATGCCATAGGTCGCGGCGGTCGAGCTGAAGATGAAGTGCGGCACCCCGGCTTTAACCGCGCTTTCGATCAGGCTGCGGCTCGCGGCGGTGTTGTTGCGATAATATTTGAGCGGGTCGCTCACCGATTCCGGCACCACCACCGATCCGGCGAAATGCAGGATCGCCTTCACCTGATGCTCACGCAGCAGGCCCTCGACCGCCGGGTCCTCCACCGCCATCTGGACGAGCGTCGCGCGGGGATCGACCGCCCAGGCGAAGCCGGTGACGAAATTGTCGATCACCACCACCCGGTAGCCCGCGTCGCACAAGGCGAGCACGGCGTGGCTGCCGATATAGCCCGCGCCGCCTGTAACCAGCACTGCCCCGTCCATCGTATCCCTTTCGATTTTGGCCCGCTGCTCCCTATCTAAGCGGGCGAAGAAATGAAGGAGCTTTTATGCGAACCGAAACCGCGACTCTGGCCGGAGGTTGCTTCTGGTGCACCGAAGCCGTGTTCAACGACGTGATCGGCGTGGAGAAGGTCGAGAGCGGCTATATCGGCGGCCATGTCGCCAACCCGACCTATCGCGAGGTGTGCGGCGGGAATACCGGCCATGCCGAGGCGATCCGGGTGACGTTCGATCCCGACCAGGTGAGCTATGGCGACCTGCTCGACATCTTCTTCGCGACGCATGACCCGACCCAGCTCAACCGCCAAGGCAATGATGTCGGCACGCAATATCGCTCGGCGATCTTCCCGCATTCGGATGAACAGCGTGCCGAGGCCAAGGCGGCGATCGCGCGCGCTTCAGGTAATTGGCCGGCGCCGATCGTGACGACGATCGAGCCTTTGACCGACTGGTACATCGCCGAGGATTACCACCAGGAATATTGGCAGGGCGACGGCCAGCGTAACCCCTATTGCATCGCGGTGATCCCGCCCAAGCTCAACAAGTTGCGCAAGAGCTTCGCCGCGCGATCGAAGGCCGCGCAGACGGTGGGGTGAGAGCGCGCTCAAATCCTCCCCAGCTCTGCTGGGGAGGGGGACCATCGCGAAGCGATGGTGGAGGGGCAACCCCCTCGAACTACCGGGGACACCCCTCCGTCGCGCTTCGCGCGCCACCTCCCCCAACGGGGGAGGAGCTTGGAACGATGGTCGCTACTCCCCCCGCAACGCCACCAGCGCCTCGACCAGCTTGGCGTCGTCCGCCGGATCGATCGGGGCGTGGTACACCTTGCGCATCTTCGCCACCTCCGCCGCCCAGGTCGCGCGGCTGAGCTTGGGCTGCGCGGCCAAGAACTCGCTCGAATGGCAGCCGGTGCAGTTCTGCGTCACCAGCTCGGCGCTGTCCGGCAGGCCCGGCGGATCGGCGGGATAATCGAAGCTTTTCGGCTTGAACGTCACGCTCGCCGCCAAAGCGAGCGCGCTCAGCAGCAGCACCTTCATGCGACCCGCACCTTCAGCTGTTCGACCGCGTTGTAGAGATAGCCGCCCGGGTTCCAAACACCTCGCATCGGCTGCACCCGCCCATCGGCGGCGGCGCAGCGGACGGCGAGCGTCGCCGTGCCGGGGGCGAAGTCGCTCGTCGCTTCCCAGCGACGGAAGCCATAGCGCCCTTGGTCCGGCCCCAGCGCCGCGGGGAGCCAGCTCGCGCCGCCGTCGCGGCTGATCTCCACCTTCGCCACCGCGCTCGCGCCGCCGAACGCGATGCCGCGCAGCGCGCGCGGACCGGGCGGCACCACCGCGCCGTCGCGCAAATTGGTGACGAAGCTGCGCGGGGGCATCGTGTTGATCGGTACGCTCTCGAACTGGCTCGTCCCTGGCGCGACTCCGCCATCGGCGGTCGCGGGGATGCGATAGGCGGTCTTCATCCAGAAATTATCGTCGGCCGCGTCCAGCACTTCGATCGTCGAGAGCGCCTTCACCCAATAGGTCGAGAACCAGCCGGGCACCACCAGCCGCAGCGGATAGCCGTTGAGCAGCGGCAGGCTGGCCCCGTTCATCGCGAAGGCGATCATCACCTCGCCGTCCAACGCATGATCGACGGCGAGCGATTTGAGGAAGCGCGGCGCATCGGGTGGCGGCTCGTCCAGCCCGCCGAAGCGCACCGCGACCGCGCCCGCTTTGATGCCCGCCCGCTCGAGCACCGCCTTCAGCGGCACCCCGGTCCACAGCGCATTGCCCATCGCGCCATGCCCCCATTGCGCGCCGGCGACACGCGGGCCAACATGCCCCCGCGAATTGCCCGAACATTGGTTGACCGCCGCCAGTTCGACGCGCGGCAGCTTGAGCAGCTCGGCGAGCGACAGGCTCAGCGGGCGGTTCACGGCCCCGGTCACCTTCAGCCGGTGCGCGCGCGGGTCCACGCTCAGCGGAATGTCCTGATAATGCCAGCGCGCGTAGAAACGGTCATTGGGGGTGAAGACGCCTTCGTCGAACACCTCGAACGGCGTCTCCAGCAGCGGCGCGCGGGTGCGCTGGAGGATCATCTCGCCCTTTTCAGCGAAGGCGCTGGTGTAGGGCCGGTCGCCATTCGCGAAGCCCAGCCTTGCCTCCCGCGCCCAAGCGGGCGCCGCCGCGAGCGCGCCCAGCCCGGCGAGCGTCTGGCGGCGGCTAAGCATCGCCCGCCAGCGGGGCGAAGCGCGCGACCTGCCGGCCGACCAGCGCGAGCTGTTCGAGCACCGCCGCGTCGCTCGCCCCGCCCGCCTCGTCGAACTTGGTGAGCTGCGAATTGATCGCGGCGGCGAACGGCGTCGGCCAGCCGCGCAACGCATGGACGATCGAGCGCAAAGCGGCGATCGTGCTGCCGGTCGCCTGCCAGCCATAAGCCGTGGCGATCAGCCCGACCGGCATGTCCGCCAGATAGGGCCGGGGATCGCGGGCGGTTTCCTCCAGCAGATCGAGCGCGTTCTTGACGAGGCCCGAGATCGAGCCGTGATAGCCGGGGCTGGCGATGATCACCGCCGAAGCGCGGCGCACCGCCGCCACGAAACGCTGCTCGCTCTCGGTGCGGGCATGGGCGCGCGGGTTGTAGAGCGGCAGTTCGGCCAGCGCCTCGCCGCCGAACAATCGCGTCTCGAACCCCTGTTGCGCGGCGGCGTCGAGCGCGATCATCAGCGCGCGTTCGGTGGAGGAAACGCCGCCAATGGTGCCGCCGATGCCGACGACGAGCGGTTTGGGATCGGTCATGCGCGGCTCTCTAGCCGAGTTGGGCGGACAAACCCAGCCCGGGCGCCCCCTCAATCCGCGTCGCGCAGGCCGAGTCCGATCGCGGCGGCGGCGAGCCATGCGATCCCGATCACCGCCAGCGCGACATGCCAGCCCGCCGCATCGAAGATGCGACCAACCGCGATCGCGCCCACCAGGCCACCGCTATAATAAGCGCAGAGGTAAAGCCCGCTCGCCGCCGCCTTGTCGCTCGGCGCGTTGCGGCCGACGCTCGCGGTCGCCAGTGCTTGCGCAAGGAACGTCCCCACCGCGATCAGCGCGAGGCCCCCGATCACCGCCGGCAGCGACGCGAGCGCCGCCAGCCCGAGCCCCGCCACCGCCAGCAGCATCGTCAGCGCGAGCGCCAGCGGCCGGCCGAGCGCCACGCCGAGCCGCCCGGCGAGCGGCGTCGTGATCAGCGAGGGCGCGAAGCACAGGAACACCAGCCCCAGCGCCGCCATCGACAGCACATAAGGCGGCCGCGCGAGCACGAAACCGACATAAGTAAACACGCCGATGAAGCCGAACAGGATCAGGAAACCGATCGCGAAGGCGCGCAGCAGGGCGGGGTTGCGCAAGTGTCTCGCCCAGGCCGTCCAGAACGGGCCGGCCGCCGGCATCATCATCGGCGCGCCCCCGCTCAGCGCGAACCGGGTGAGCAACGCCCCCGCCAGGTTCAGCCCGGCGAACACCATGAAGCTCGCGCCGGTGCCGGCAAGGCTCGCGACCGTCGCCGCGATCAGCCGCCCGATCAAATTGCTCGCGACGACGCCGGTCACGTAAGCGGCGAGCGATCCCGCCGCCTCGTCCGGCGCGCATTGCTCGGCGAGATAAGTGATGGTGAGCGTGAAGGCGGTCGCCATGCACAGCCCCTGCGCCACGCGCAGCAGCGCGAACACCCACAGGTTCGGCGCCTGGCTCAGCAGCAAGGTGGGCAGCGCGAGCAGCGCCAGGCTCATCCAGATACCACGCCGGCGATCGACCCCGCCCGCCAGCACCCCAGCGAGCAGCCCGGCGATCGCCATGCCGATCGTGCCGGCATTGGCGGCGACGCCGATCGCGGCGGCGCTCACCTGGAAACGCGCGGCGAGGCTCGGCAGGATCGCCTGGGTCGCGAACAGATCGGCGAGGGTGAAGAAGCCGATCAGCCCCATCAGCGCCCGGCCGAGCACCGGGCGCCGCGACCGGGCGGCCGCGATTTCCACCGCTTAGCGCGACTTTACGTCGGACGAGTAGAGCACCGCCGGCACCTTGCCGTTGTTGCGCCACCAATGCGAAATGCCGTCCGCCTCGCGCGCGACGTCGCCCGCCTTGTGCTCGATCGGCACCAGGCAACTGCTGCGATATTCGGTGATGCTGCCCGTGGCGGTGAGGATCAGCGCGGGGCGCCCCTTATGGCTGTGCAGCGGCACGATGCCGCCCGGCTGCACCACCAGCCGCCGCGTGCGCAGATCATAAGCGCCAAGGTTCAACTCCTGGCCGAGATCGACCGATTCGACGACGGTGTCGGTCACGCCCTTGGGCGCGGTGGCGGCGTCCTTCAGCGGATTGTCTCCCGCCTTGCCTGCGGGGCACTGGCCGGCCAGCGCGGGCGTGGCGAGCGTGAGCGAGGCGAGCAGCAGCGCGCCGAACGAGATGGATCGCATCGAAAAAACCTCCAGCAAAGCGCCACGCCCTGTCCCGGAACGCGTAACGCGGCGCCGCTTCTAGCCCCTGCCGCCCGCGGGGGCTTTTCGATTGCTGCGCTCGCGAAAGATGCCTCTGGCGTGGGTGGCGACGGGCGCGGTCATCGGCGGCTGACGGCCTCGCCATCGCTTGGCACCGCGTTAGCATCTGCAGCAAATTGTCTATTCTTGCGGTGCGCCGAGGGGCAATATTCGAAAGAGGCGGCCCCGCGATTGAGCCACAAGCGCGGCATGATCAATCGCGATCGATTCGGGCAGACGGTGCTCGTGCTGCAGGGCGGCGGCGCGCTCGGCGCCTATCAGGTGGGCGTCTATCAGGCGCTGCACGAGGCCGGGGTGACGCTCGATTGGATCATCGGCACCTCGATCGGCGCGATCAACGCCGCGCTCATCGCCGGCACGCAGCCGGGCGAGCGACTGGACAAGCTCACCGATTTCTGGCGGCGGGTGGAAACGGGCTCCACAGTTCCCGCCGCGCTGCCGCCCTGGCTCGGCCAGGCGACGCGCAACCTGATGGCGCTGGGCGGCGGCGTGCCCAATTTCTTCGAGCCGCAGCCAATGGCGTTCCTCAACCCGCATTGGCCGCTCGGCACCGAGGGCGCGGGCTATTATTCCGTCGCCCCGCTCGCCGCGACGCTCGGCAAGCTCGTCGATTTCGAGATGCTCAACGATGGCCCCACCCGGCTGACCGTGGGCGCGGCGGCGGTGACGAGCGGAGCGATGCGCTATTTCGATTCGCGCGACATGCGGATCGACGCGCGCCACATCATGGCCTCGGGCGCGCTGCCGCCCGCCTTCCCGCCGGTGCGGATCGACGGCGAGCTTTATTGGGACGGCGGCATCGTCTCGAACACCCCCGTGGAGGCGGTGTTCGACGATTTGCCGCGCAGGAACGGCGTGATCTTCGCGGTCCATCTGTGGAATGGCGAGGGGCGCGAGCCCGAGACGATCTGGGAGGTGATGCACCGCCAGAAGGACGTGCAATATGCCAGCCGCGCGGCGACGCACATCCACCGCCAGCGCCAGATCCACACGCTGCGCCGGGCGGTGCAGCAATTGGTCGACATGCTGCCCGAACAGCTGCGCGCGAGCGAGGAGGCGAAGGCGCTCGCCGCTTATGGCTGCCGCACGCGGATGCATGTGGTGCGGCTGCTCGTCCCCGCGCTGGAGAATGAGGACCACGCCAAGGACATCGACTTCAGCCGCGCGAGCATCGCCGCCCGCCGCAAGGCCGGCTATGAGCATACGCTGCGCGTGCTGGAGGAACGCCCCTGGGAAGCCCCGGTCGACGAAGACGAGGGCTTCGTGCTGCACGAGGCGTGCGGCGGCGAGATGCAGGCGCCGGTTGAGGGGTGAGGGCCTCAGCGCAGCGCCGTCAGCATCAACCGCCGAGCGTGCCACAAGGAAATAAATAAGCGACAGGCCACTTCGGATGGAAACGGCGTTACCTCGGGCGGCCTTCCAGATACGATGTGCCCATGGGCGAGCAAGGCTATATCGACGAACTCGAAAGGGCACTTGCTCGACCGGACGCTGATGAGATGTGCCGGCGGCTCGATGCGTGTTTTATCGACTGCCAAAAGCCGGACAGTTCGGACGACGCGACTGATGAGATTATCACTTGCTATCTCAACGACCCGGAAAAGGCTTTCGCCTATGTAATCCTCGCTGCGGCGCGCTCGGATGACCAGAAATTGCTCGGATGGCTCGCAAGCGGCCCGTTGGAGGATGTTCTCAGAAGCCCCTCCGACGAATTGCTCCAACGCATCATCGATGAAGCGCGCAAATCGGCCCGCCTGCGCTGGATGCTCGGCTTTCCGTTCAAGGTCGCGATGGCTGCGAGGGCATGGGATGCAATCGAGAAATTCCGTATGGACGGATCGGTTGAAGAGTTTCCCGCGAGATTATGCACGCCTAGATGATTGTCGCGCTTAAGGGGCGACTTGCGCCCCTACCCCCGCAACCGCCCCACCGCCCGCTCTCTTCCGATCAACGGCAGCAGGGCGGCCATGTCCGGGCCATGCTCGCGCCCCGTCAGCGCGCGGCGCAAGGGGAGAAACAGCGCCTTGCCCTTGCGGCCCGTCTCGGCCTTGAGTGCGTCGGTAAGGGCGTGCCAGGGGTCCGTCGCCCAATCGAGCGTTTCCGCCAGCAAGGCGGCGCGGGCGAGGAACTCGGCGTCCTCCGCCGGCCGCTCGCCGACCACGGGGCCTTCGATCACCGCCCACCAATCCGCCGCCTCGTCGATGCGGTTCACATTCGGGCGAATCGCGTCCCAGGCGGCCTCGCTCATCCCCGCGGGCAGGCGGTCGCGCACCGCCGCGAAGGGCAGCTGGTGGATGATCCGCGCGTTGAGCTGCACCAGCTCCGCCTCGTCGAACCGCGCAGGGGCGCGGCCGAAGCGGGCGAAATCGAACCGCTCGATCAGCGGCGCCATGTCCGCGAAGGGCTCGATCGGGTCGCTCGTCCCCAGCCGGGCGAGCAGCGCGCGCACCGCTTGCGGCTCGATCCCGCTCTCGCGCAACGCCGCGACCCCGAGCGAGCCGAGCCGCTTGGAAAGCTTGCCCTCCGCCCCCGTCAGCAGCGCGGCATGGGCGAAGGCGGGCGGCGTCGCGCCCATCGCCTCGAACATTTGGATCTGCAGCGCGGTGTTCGAGACATGATCCTCGCCGCGCACGACATGGCTGATCGCCAGTTCGATATCGTCGATCGCGGAAGGGAGCATGTAGAGCCAGCTGCCATCGGCGCGGCGCACCACCGGGTCGCTCATCGTCGCGGGCGCGAAATGCTGGGGGCCGCGGATCAGATCATGCCATTCGACCGGCTCCGCATGATCGAGCTTGAAGCGCCAATGCGGCTTCACGCCCTCTGCCTCCAGCCGCGCGCGCTCGGCGTCGGTCAGCTTCAGCGCGGCGCGGTCATAGACCGGGGGCAGGCCGCGCCCCAATTGCACCTTGCGCTTCAGATCGAGCTCGGCCTGGGTTTCGTAAGCCGGGTAAATCCGGCCCGCCGCGAGCAGCGCGTCGAACCGCGCCTGATAGCGATCGAACCGCGCCGATTGCCGCGCCTCGCCATCGGGCGCGAGCCCCAGCCAAGCGAGATCGGCGCGGATGCCTTCCACGAAGCGCTCCTCGCTGCGCTCGGCATCGGTATCGTCGATCCGCAGCAGGAAGTCGCCGCCTTGCGCCCGCGCGAACAGCCAGTTGAAGAGCGCGGTGCGGATATTGCCGATATGGAGCAGCCCCGTCGGCGAAGGGGCGAAGCGCGTGCGCACGGTCATGCGGAGCGCCTAGGCGCGGGACGCGGCACGGGCAATGCCTACTTGCGGGCGCGGGAAGCGAGGGCCTAAGGCGGGAGGAGAGCAAGGGGCTTTGCGAATGAAACTGCTGACCGGCAACTCCAACCTGCCGCTGGCGCGCGACGTGGCGCGGTATCTCGAAATTCCGCTCACCGAAGCGAGCGTGCGCCGCTTCGCCGATGAGGAAGTGTTCGTCGAGATCCAGGAGAATGTGCGCGGCGAGGATGTGTTCGTCCTGCAATCGACCGGCTATCCGGCGAACGACAATCTGATGGAGCTGCTGATCTGCGTCGATGCGCTGAAGCGCGCCTCGGCCAAGCGGATCACCGCCGTCATTCCCTATTTCGGCTATGCCCGGCAGGACCGCAAACCGGGGCCGCGCACGCCGATCTCGGCGAAGCTCGTCGCGAACCTGATCACCGTCGCGGGCGCCAACCGCGTGCTCTCGATCGATCTGCACGCGGGGCAGATCCAGGGCTTTTTCGATATCCCGACCGACAATCTCTACGCGGCGCCGGTGATGTCGGCAGATATCCTCGCGCGTTTTCCCGGGCGCAATCTGATGGTCGTCTCGCCGGACGTGGGCGGGGTGGTGCGCGCGCGGGCGCTCGCCAAGCGGCTGAACAACGCCCCGCTCGCGATTGTCGACAAGCGCCGCGAGCGCGCCGGCGAGTCCGAAGTGATGAACATCATCGGCGACGTAACGGGGCGCTGCTGTGTGCTGATCGACGATATCGTCGATTCCGCCGGCACCCTGTGCAACGCCGCCGCCGCGCTGAAGGAGGCCGGCGCGGAGGAAGTGATCGCTTATTGCACGCACGGCGTGCTCTCGGGCGGGGCGGTGGCGCGGGTGGAGGGTTCGGCGCTGACCGAGCTCGTCATCACCGACACGATCGGCAGCCCGCCGGCGGTGAACGAGGCGAAGCGCATCCGCCACCTGACGATCGCGCCGCTGCTCGGCGAGGCGATCCGCCGCATCGCCGACGAAACGAGCGTGTCGTCGCTGTTCGATTGAACGGGTAAGCGCGCCACCCGACATTGGGCCATCGCGACTTTTCCACAGCCGCTGGCGGCGCTATGGGGCGGCATGGACTCCAGCGCTTCCGGCCCCGATTATGGCCGCGCCTTCGCTCAGGCGATCGATCGCCTCCACGCCGAGGGCCGTTACCGCGTCTTCATCGACATTTTGCGCAACAAGGGCGCTTTCCCCAATGCGCGCTGCTTCGCCGGGCATAACGGGCCGAAGCCGATCACCGTCTGGTGCTCGAACGATTATCTCGCGATGGGCCAGCACCCGAAGGTGATCGCGGCGATGGAAGAGGCGCTGCACGATGTCGGCGCGGGTTCCGGCGGCACGCGCAATATCGGCGGCAACACCCATTATCATATCGATCTGGAGGCCGAACTCGCCGATCTGCACGGCAAGCAGGCCGCGCTGCTCTTCACCAGCGGCTATGTCTCGAACGAGGCGACGCTGGGCACGCTCGGCAAGATCCTGCCTGGGCTGATCATCTTTTCGGACGAATTGAACCATGCCTCGATGATCGCGGGCATCCGCAATTCGGGCTGCGAGAAGCGCATCTTCCGGCACAATGATCTCGCCCATCTGGAGGCCTTGCTCGCCGAAGCCGATCCGGCCGCGCCCAAGCTGATCGCGTTCGAGAGCGTCTATTCGATGGAAGGCGATGTCGCGCCGATCGCCGAGATTTGCGATCTGGCCGATCGCTTCAACGCGCTGACCTATCTCGACGAGGTCCACGCGGTGGGCATGTACGGCGCGCGCGGCGGCGGCATTTCGGACCGCGACGCGGTGGCCGATCGGCTGACGATCATCGAGGGCACGCTGGGCAAAGCGTTCGGGGTGATGGGCGGCTATATCGCGGCCGATCAGGTGATCGTCGACGTGATCCGCAGCTACGCGCCGGGCTTCATCTTCACCACCTCGCTCTCGCCGGTGCTGGTCGCGGGCGCGCTGGCGAGCGTGCGCCATTTGAAGGCCTCGAGCAGCGAGCGCGAGGGGCAGCAGGCGGCGGCTGCCACGCTCAAGCAGCTGTTCCGCGAGGCCGGGCTGCCGGTGATGGACTCGACCACGCATATCGTGCCGCTGATGGTCGGCGATCCGGTGAAGGCGAAGCGGATCAGCGACGTGCTGCTCGCCGAATATGGCGTCTATGTGCAGCCGATCAATTTCCCCACTGTGCCGCGCGGCACCGAGCGGCTGCGCTTCACTCCCGGCCCCGCGCATACGCCGGCAATGATGCGCGAGCTGACCGATGCGCTGGTCGAGATCTGGGACCGGCTGTCGCTGAAACTCGCAGCTTAGAGCGATTTCGAGGCAGGTGGGTCACCTGCCGGCTCGGAGATCGCGGCAAACCAACAATCTAGCGCGGCGCGGGCGTCAAGAGCCCGATTTGTCGTCGCGCTCGTCGCTCCCCGTCTGCGCGGCCTTGCGCACCGCGGCAAGATCGGCGCCTGAATCGATCAGCGCGATCAGCTTCGCCGCCGGATTGTCCGCGCCGCCATGCGGGTCCGCCGCGACGGGCGCCAGCGCCGCGCGCACCGCGGGCAGATCGCCCTCGCGCAGCTTCTCCATCGCGAGCAACACCCGCACGCTGTCCGCCTGCGGCACCAGCGCCACCGCTTCCTCCAGTCCCGCGATCGCGCCCTTGCTCGGCGTTTCGCCCAGCGCGGCGAAGGTTCCGTAATAGAGCACGAAGGGATAGGCATATTGCGGGTTGGCGCGATTGGCCTTCACGTACCAGCGGCGCGCGGCCTTCCAATGTTCGGTGCGCTGGGCGGAATCATCCTTGGCGGCAAGCGCGCGGCGCGCCTCGATCTGCCCCTTGTAGATCAGCGCGTCGACATTGTTGGCGTCGACCGCCAGCACACGGTCGCACGCCGCATCGGCCTCGGCCAGATTGCCCGCGTCATATACCATCTCGGCGATCACGCGCTGCACCCAGGCGTGCTGCGGATAGCGCGTGGCGATCGCCCGCGCCGGGGCGATCAGCGCCTTGGCCTGCTCGCTATTCACCCCTACCGTCGATCGGATGCGCAGCGGCATCATCGCGGCCTCGCCCGTGTCGAGCGGCCGCAGCGTGACGGGGAGCGGCTTCAGATCGGCGTTCGCCATCGTCACCGCGCGCAGGCGGCCGTTGCGATATTGGTCCAGCTCGCGGTTCAGCTGGCGCAGATCGCCGAACACCGCCTTGGCCGCGTCCACCGCCGGCACGCCCTTGTTCACCTGGTTCATGAATTCGGTGAACTGGCCCGATCGCTTGCCGCCGAGCAGCAGATAATGGATCAGCAGCCAGCCGCGCGCATATTTCTGCTCGGTCGCCTCGGCGTTCAGCTTGCGGGTGTCGCTGGTAACGAGCTCGGTCACGCTCATCGGCGTGTCGGTGAGGATCGAATAGCCGCGCGCGTTGTTCGCCGCGCCCAACACCACGTCGCCATTGGGCAGGAAGCGGACGACGGAGAAGAATTCGGCCAGCCCCTCGCCCACCCAGCTGGGATAATAGCCGCTGCTGGTGCTCAGGATCGCGTGATGAGCATATTCGTGGAACAGCACCAGCTGGGCGCTGAAGAACTCGTCCTCGCTGCCGGTGGAGCGCGGCGTGATAGCGATCGGGCCTTGCACACGCCCCGCGTAGAAGCCCGCCACCTGATCACCGCCCTTGCCATAGAGCCGCGCGACCTCGCCCTGATCGCGCACGATATAGATGGTCACGCGGTTGGCCGGCGCGCCGCTCGCCGACGGTAGGTTGAGCCCGTGACGCAGCGCCGCGTCGAAGCGTTCGAGGCGATCGGCGAAATCCTGCATCTGCGCGCGCGAGATGTCGCCATAGATCACGAAATGGGCGTTGCTCGCCTCCAGCCATTCCGCGCGCGCCGGGGCGGCCAGCCCGAGCAGCGCCAGCACCAGTCCCACCCAAAACCGCATCCGCCCGAACCCCGCTCGCATGCGGCGAAGTCTATGAATTCGGGCGAGCTTGTGAAGGGGCAATCACCCGAAAGCGGCGATGGCGAGCGTCACGAGCCCCAAACCGAGCGATAAAGGCACGCGCAGGCTCATCCACCAGGGCGGCGCCAGCCCGGCGCGGGCAAGGCGCCAATCGACCGCCAGCGCGGCGATGAGGCTCCCGCCGAGCACGATCAGCGAGGGTCCGGGCCAGGGCCGCCCTTCGGACCAGGGAATGGCGCTTGCCAGCGCGACGAGCGAGGGGACGACCGCCGCGATCCACAGCCAGGCCGGCGGTGCCTCGGCGCGGGCCGCGAGGCCCCACCACAGCCCGCCGAGGAACGACAGGATCAGCGCGGCATAGGCATAGCCCAAGGTCAGCGCCTGGAAATGGTGCGCCGTGTCGCCGCTCAGTAGCACGGTGAGCGCGGCGAGTTGCGGCAACAGCCCGGCGAGGCCGAGCCAGCGGGCAAGCCGTGGGGGATTCATGCGAGGGTTAGCGTGGCGTCGTGGCCGGGGATGGCGAGAGGCTCGGTGAAGCGGACGGTTTGGTGACTTAGATAGCCATCACGGCCGGGCTCGCTAAAAACATGAGTGACGCCCGCCATGATATCGACCACCCAATAGTGCGCGATGCTGGCGGCGGCATAGTCGCGCGCTTTCCACCCCAAGTCGCGCCGCAAAGTGGTGTGTGAGACTTCGATTGCGAGCGCCACCTGCTCGGCGGGCAGTCGCTTCTCGGGGAGAAGCGCGGTGTTAGCGAGCACGATATCGGGAGCGAGCATCGTATCGTCAGCAAGGAAAGTTATCGGGTCGCAGAGCAGCGGTGCGCCCTTTCCGATCGCCGTGTAAAGCGCGAACAGCAGTTTGGGAATGAAGCGACTATGGGGAAGATGCGCGGGCGCCACTCGAACCAATCTCCCCCTAGCGAGCTCGACGCGCATCAGCCTGAAAGCGTCACGCCCGATCATCGCTTCGTAATCGTCTGCGGTGAAGGCTTCCGCGCCTCCTTCCTTGACAAGCTCCCTCCCGACAAGGGCGACCTCCAAGCCCTCGAAAGCGCCGCGTGCCGCCATCGCCTCGAAATCCTTGGTGTCGAAGCCGATGCTGTCGGGCTCCGGCGGAGCAAATGTGACGGGCTTGTTCATAGCCTGCTAGATAGCACCCCCGCCCTCCGGGACCAAGCTCAGCTCACCCGCCCCGCCCAGGCATAGCCGCGATAGAGGGGGGTGAAGCGGGCGGTGCGCCCGGTCGCGGACGCGACGCCATCGAGCACCGCCGGCAGATCGGCGCGGGGGCTCACGTCGAACTTGGCGAGCCAGGCGAAGAGCAAGGCCTTGAACCCGCCCGGCAGCCCCTCCTGCTGGCCGAAATCGACCAGATCGAGCCGTCCGCCCGGCGCCAGCTTGCTCGCGCCTTCGCGCAGCGCGCCCGCCCAATCGGGAATCATCGACAGCGTATAGCTTTGGAACACGCGGTCGAACTGGGCGACGCCGAACAGCTTTTCCGCGTCGAAAGCGGTCGCATCGCCTTGCGCCAGGACGATGCGATCGCTCAGCCCCGCCTTGGCGACGCTCGCCCGCGCGGTCTCCAGCATCGCTTCGGAGATATCGATGCCGAAATAGCGCGCGTTGGGAAAGCGGCGGGCGGCCGCGATCAGGTTGCGCCCCGTGCCGCAGCCGATCTCCAGCACCGTGCCGCCCGCCGGCGGCGACAGTTCGGCGATCAGGCGATCGCGCCCGAGCAGATAATATTTGCGCGTCAGATCATAGATGTGGCGCTGGCTGCGATAGATCGCATCCATGTGCCCCGCATGGTCGCTCGCCATCAGTCCTTCAGCACGTAGAGATGGACGCCGCCATAGATCGAGCTGCGATCGCGCCGGGTGTAATCGAGCGACTCCTCGGCGCGATAGTCCCAACGATCGAGGATCGCGTCGGGTACGCGGCCGGGCAGGATGGTCGGCGCGCCGGCGGTGCGGAACAGTACGCGCGCGTTCGGCTTGGCGGTCCGCGTGATCTCGGTCCACAGCGCGGTGAGGATCTCGTCGGTCATCCAATCCTGCGCGTCGAGCAGCACATAGCGATCGCGCGAGGCATCGGGGCAAGACTTCAGATAATCGATGAAATTGGCGTGGCGCACTTCCACTCGCGACGCGCGATCGCGCACCGCCGCGTAATTGCCGGCCTGCAGATAGGGCGGCAGCGACGCGTCGGGCGCGTCCTGATAGCCGCGGCCGAACGCCTGCCAGGCGAAGTAATTCTCGCGCAGGTCGAAATCGCAGGCGAGCTTCTCCAGCCGCTCGCGCAGCACCACCGCCATCTTCGAATCGCCGGCCAGCGCCTCATATTGCGCGGGTGGGATGCCGAGCCCGAACAGCGAGGCGGGCTGATCGGTGAGCCAGCGGACGAACGCCTTGTCGAAGAAGGGGGCGAACTCGCGATCGAATATCTCGCGCTGCTCCTCGATCGAGCTCGCGCGCAGGATCACCTTGGGGTTGATGCCATTGAGCCGCGCGAGCAGATGCGCGGCGCCGATGAAATTGCCGAGCAGCCCCTGCTTGTACACGCCGCGCGCGAAACCCGAGATGCGCCGCCGCCCGATCAGATCGCGCCCTTCCCAATAGCGCCGCGTCATGTCGTCGAGATGCGGGCGGACATAGCGGCGATAGGCGCCGATATTCTCCTTGGTGTTCGCGCGCGCGAAGAAGCGGTGGAAATGCGCGTAATCGGGCAGATGCTGCGCGGCCGCCGTCTTCAGTTTGTTGAGCGCGATGTGCGCGGTGTTGAGATCGACCGCGGTGATCGCCTTGGGATCCGCGGTCAGATAGCTGAGCACGTTGCAGCCGCCCGAGGCGATCTGGACGATATGGCAATCGGGCGTCACCGCGAGCGCCTCAAGATCGACCGCCGGGTCTTCCCAGATCTGCGCATAGACCAGGCCGCGGAAGGCGAAGGTGAAGGCGCGCTCCAATATCCCCTGTTTGCTCAAATGTTCGTGGCGGATCACCGCGCTGCGAACGGCGCGGTTGCGCGGGGCTTTCATCACCTGGTCTCCATGGGTCGCAAGGCGACGCCAGATACGCGAAGGCGGCGACGCTGACAATCATGAACGACCGGCGAGGCTCGCCGACGCGAAAGGGGCCTGCCGTGGGCTGAACGGCAGGCCCCGCGAGCGCCGGGGATGGGAAGGGGCGCTCGAGCGCGTCCGGGTGCGCCACGCTAGCTACGTCGAGCAACCGCCTGCGGACGCACGCCTTCTTCGCGAAAATTTACGGCAGCAGCACGCGATCGATCACGTGGATCATGCCGTTGGATTGCGCCACATTGGCGATGGTGATGTTGGCGGTGCCGCCCTTGGCGTCAGTGACGGTGTAGCCCGTCGCGCTCTTCTTGAAGGTTAGCGTGCCGCCCTGCACGGTGGTGAAGCTGGCCGAACCGCTGGCCTTCACCTTCGCCGCGATCTGGCCGGCGGTGATCCGGCCGGGGACGACGTGATAGGTGAGCACGGCGGTCAGCTGATCCTTGTTCTCGGGCTTCAACAGCGTGTCGACGGTGCCGGCGGGGAGCTTGGCGAACGCCGCGTTGGTCGGCGCGAAGACGGTGAACGGACCGGGGCTCGAGAGCGTGTCGACCAGCCCGGCCGCCTTCACCGCGGCGACGAGCGTGGTGTGATCCTTCGAATTCACCGCGTTCTCGACGATATTCTTCGTCGGATACATCGCCGCGCCGCCGACCATCGGGTTCTTGGCCATCGCCAGGCCGCTGACCGACAGAGCCGCGGCGACCAGCGCCAAAGGCACGAACTTCTTCATGTGATTTGCCTCCAAAATGCGGGAGCACCTTGCCCGGTGCCGTGCGGAGCTACGGCGGGCTCCACCGCGCGGATGGTCGCGCGGTACGTTCGCGGACGGAGCCGGTGGTGGTTTGGGCCGCTGCGCCAGCCCGGCGTGTTCCCGGAAGCTTGGAGCTTGCGGTTATCGCTCTCGGGGCCCTTCCCCGGCGAGGGCCGGGGCCCAGTTGCGACGCCGCATGGAGCGCCGCGCCTCCGCTGGCACGGCCGGAATACTGGGCCCCGGCCTTCGCCGGGGAAGGAGAGGTTCGGCTTAATTTCCGCTGCCGCTCAAAACCGAATGCAGGCGTAATGCCCTAAGGCGTGCCCACCGCGCCCGTCGTGCCCGCCGCCGCCATATTGCCGGGGCCGTGATAGGCGATGATGCTCGCGACCACTTGCTGCATCAGCGCCTGGCGCTCGGCAATCGGGCGGCGGGTGTCGCCGATCATCACCGCGAGCGTGTAGCTGCGGCCGTCCGGCGCGGTGAGGATGCCGACATCGTTATAGCCGGCGGTCCTCGAAAGCAGATCCTGCCCGGTGCCGGTCTTGTGGCCGAAGCTCCAGCCGGCGGGCACCGCGCCACGCAACCGCATCCGTCCGGTCTTGGACGATTCCATCGTCGCGATCAGATAGCCGGTGGTGAAGGGCTTGAGCAGTTCGCCTTTCTTCAACCGGGACAGCGCCGTCGCGATCGCCGCCGGCGCCGCGCCATCGGGCGGATCGGCGACATAGGCGTCGAGCGCGGCGGTCCGCGCCTCGATCGGCAGCGCCGCGCGCGCGCGGACGAAGCCGTTGCCCAGCGCGTAATCGGGCTTCCACTCCAGGCCTGCGGTATGCGCCTGGAGCAGCCGCTCGCCCGGGCCGAAGCGGATGTTGCCGAGCGCCTTGCGCGTGATGAAGGCGCGCACCGCTTCGGGACCGCCGACGAAGCGCAGCAGCCGATCGTTGGCGGTGTTGTCGCTCTGGGTCAGCGCGCGTTGCAGCAGATCGCCGACATTGGTGTCGAAATCCTGGCCCGGCTTCACCATCGCCGCGATCGGCTGATGGAACAGCGTCAAATCCTCGCGCGTCACTTTCACCGGGGTTTCGAGCGTGAAGCGCCCGGCATCCACGCCGTCGAGCACCGTCATCGCCACCCACAGTTTGGAGACGCTCTGCTGCGGCAGGCGGACATCGCCATTGGCCGAGGCGAGCCAACCCTGATCGACGCTCGACACGGCGATGCCCACCTTGCCCTGGAATTGGCGGACCAGCGTCTGCACCGAGGCTTGCAGGCCAGGCGGTGGCGGCAAGAGGCGCGGCGCGGGCGCGGCCGGAATCGGCGTGACGGCGGCGAGCGTCGGCGCGCTCGGCGCGGCGGGAATGATCCGTGCCGCCTCGGTCGTCTGGCAGCCGGCGAGCACGATCGCGGCGACCGCCGTGCCGATCAGCGCGCGGTGATTGCGCACCTCAATCTCCTGCCGTTTCAACACGATGCGTTCCATGCCCCGGCACCATGCGGGAGCGGGCCTTACCAGCCTATAGATAAGGTTCCGGCGGTGCGACGAAAGCTAGGTTTTCTGCGGTGAGTCGTGCCGCCGCGCGCGTGCTTTCACTCGCCGTCAACTCTTTTCTTGCCCGTTTCGCTCAATGCAGCGCCACGGATCCCCGCTCGCTCGCCTCGACCGGGACGATGCGCGGAATCAGCAGGTGCAGCAGCGTGAGCGCGATCAGATAGCTCGACGCGCAGATGGTCAGCGCCGGGCCATAGCCCCAGCCCCATTCCAGCGCGCGCGCCTGGAACTGGATCATCCCGATCGAGCCCAGATTGCCGCAGAACGCCGCGATCCCGATCGTCGAGCCCACTGCCCGGGCGGGGACGATATCGGTCGTCACGCCGAATACATTGGTCGAAAAGCCCTGGTGGGCGAACAGCCCGAGCCCCAGGATCAGCGCCGCCCCCCAGGCATTGTCGATCGATTGGACGAAAGCGATCGGCAGCACCAGCAGGGCATAGACCAGCATCGTCGTCTTGCGCGCGCGGTTGACGCTCCACCCCCGCGCCATCAGCCGCGCGGGGAGCGCCCCGCCGGTGAGCGCGCCCGCCGCCGCCATCGTATAGACGAGCACCAGCGGCAGCCCCAATTGCCCCTGCTTCATGCCGAACAGCCGGTGGAACAGATCGGGCAGCCACAGCAGCATGAAGAACCACACCTGGTCCGACAGCACCTTGGCGACGGCGATCGCGAGCGTGGAGCGCGAGCGGGCGACATCGATCCAGCGCACCGGCGCGGGGGCGACCGCGTCCTGCGCCACCGGCCGCACCCGGATCGCGAACCAGATCGCGACCCACACCAGCCCGAGCCCGCCGGCGAGCAGGAACGCCGCCTGCCAACCGAACGCGACCGCGAGCGGTGGGATCAGCGCGGGGGTGACGATCGCGCCGAAATTGGGCGCGGTGTTGCCGATGCCGAGCGCCAATTGCCGCTCGCGGTGATCGAAATAGGTCGCCGCCGTCTTCACCGCCGCCGGGGTGCCGACCGATTCGGCCACGCCCAGCACCACGCGCGCGGTGATGAAGCCGACCACGCCGCTCGCGAAGGCGTGCGCCATCCCCGCCAGGCTCCAGATCGCCACGCCCAGCGCGAACCCCCAGCGCAAGCCCACCCGATCGATGAACCAGCCGGTGCCCAAGAACGCGAAGGCGGTCGCGAATTGGAAGGCGCTACCCATATTGGCGTAATCGCGCTCAGACCAGTGAAACGCGCTTTCCAGCGTTGGCTTGAGCAGCGCCAATATCTGCCGATCGACATAATTGAGTGTCACCGCGGCGAACACCATCGCCACGATCAGCCAGCGCGCCGCGCCCGATCTCTCGCTCAACACCCTCTCCCTGCCCTTTTGGCCAACGTTGTCAGCTTCCGATCCACTCGGCTAGGGGGAAACCTAAGCCGCGAGTGTCGGCGGAGCGGGAGCGACGATGCAAGCAAATCCGCCTGGGGAGGGCGACAAGCGCCGCTTGCCGATGGCGGCGGATCTTTATGGCGATATTGAGCCCGTTCCGCCGGCGAACTGGCGCGATTATCTGCCCGGGCTGATCGTGGCGGGGGCGGGCACGGCGGCGGCGGGGTTCATCGCCGATCATTACCACGCGCCGCTGACGCTGATGGCGCTGCTGATCGGGCTGGCGCTCAATTTCCTCTCGGCGGACGCGCGGCTGCACGCCGGGCTCGGCTTCGCCTCGCGCGCGCTGCTGCGCTGGGGGATCGTGCTGATCGGGGTGCGGGTGACCTTCGCGCAGATCGTCGCGCTCGGGCCGGTCGCGCTGCTCTGCGTCGTGCTGACGGTGGCGGCGGTGATCGGCAGTGGCGTGATCGCCGCGCGGCGCTTCGGCTTTTCGAGCGCGTTCGGGGTGCTCGCGGGGGGCGCGGTCGCGATCTGCGGGGCTTCCGCCGCGCTCGCGATCGCAACGACGCTGGGCGAGCGACGGATCAACCAGGGCCAGCTCACCTTGGTGCTGGTCGGCATCTCGGCGATGAGCGCGCTGGCGCTGGTGCTGTATCCCAGCCTTGCGCAGCTGATGCATCTGTCTGACGTGAAGGCAGGCTATATGCTTGGCGCATCGATCCACGATGTCGCGCAGACGCTCGGCGCGGGCTATGCCTATTCGCCGGGCGCCGGGCAGAACGCGGCGATCGTGAAGCTCACCCGCGTCGCGCTGCTCGCGCCGGTGCTCGGGGTGATCGCTTTGTTCTTCAAGGGCGAGGGGAGCGGCCCCAAGGCGGGGGTGCCGTGGTTCGTGATCGGCTTTTTCGTGCTCGCCGGGGTCAACTCGGTGGCGCCGCTGCCGGGGATGGTGACGCACGGCGCGGAGGCGCTGGCGGGGGCGATGCTCGCCACCGCCGTCACCGCCACCGCCATCCGATCCCCGATGCGCCAGTTGATGGAGGGCGGCGCCCGGCCACTCTACGTGATCGCGAGCGCTACGCTGGTCGCGCTGGCGCTGGCGACGGCGGCGGCGGTGTGGCTGGTGGGGTAAGCAAGGCCATCAACTCTGATGACAGGCCAATATAGCGCTGTTTTTGATCGCAAAAACCGACCGTCGCCCCGGCGAAAGCCGGGGCTGGGCTTCTTCTTCTTCGGTCCAAAGGCAGCCTAACCCCGGCTCAAGGCCGGGGCGACGTGTATCAGAGAAATCGCGGTCGATTGTCGCCAACCGTCAACAAGGATAGCGCTTGGTCATCAGCCCCGCCCAGGCCTGTTTCACGCTCAGCTTGCGCTGCGGCGCGGGCAGGGCGCGGAATTGCTTGATGATCTCGTCGCTGGTGATCCCCGTCTGGCCGACCGGCGGCGGGCAGCTGCTCGGCTTCTTGCCGGCGGCCGCCTCACGCGCGAGATCGGCGCGATAGGCCGCCCCCGCCGCCTTCACTTCGTCGCGCAACAAACCGATGTCGGGCGAAGCGAGCGCGAGCACGCCCTTGGCCTTCAGCGCATCGGCCTTGTCCAGAAATTCCTGCACGGTCATCGCCTGCGCGGCGACGGGCAGCAGGGTCGCGGTAGCGGCGAGCAGCTTGGTGATCAGGCGCATCATTCTCTCCCCAATGATTGGCGCGGGCGCGCATAGCGGCCCAGCATGGCGGCAAAAGGGCGGGAGGCTCAGCTCGGGCAGGGGAATTTTTCCCGCAGGAAGCGGGCGATCACCTCGTTCAGGCTTTGCGCCTGCTCGGCCTCGGGGCGCGCGCGGAGCCAGCCATTGACGTCGTTCCAGTCGAGCTTGGATTGACCCTGGGGCGGCAGGCAAGCGGCAGGGGCACGGCCGGCGGCGAGATCGGCATTATAGGCGGCGCGACCTGCCGCGAGCGCCGCGGCCAGATCCGCATAAAGGGCTTTGAATGCCGGCGATTCCTGGTCGAGCGGCCCTTGCGCGGCCAGCGCACGTTGGCGCGCGAGCCATTGACCGAGGGTCGTCGGCGCAGCCTGTGCGGCTGCCGCGGACGCAAAAATGGCGGCCAGCGCCGCCAGGATGATTTTCTTCATGAGCACCTCCGCCGGGGTTCATTGCGGTATCACAATGAACCCCGGCTGAAGCGATCACGCCCCTTGCGGGCTCGGTGAACCGAACGGACCCGGGCGCCGCGTCTTGGGCACCGAGGTGCCGATCGCCGGCAGCGTCGGCTTGCTCGCGCCGGGATCGGGGCGATCGATATTGCCGCCGCCGATCAGCCGCTTGATCTCCTCGCCGGTCAGCGTCTCATATTCGAGCAGCGCGTTGGCGATGGTGTGGAGCTGATCGATATGGTCCGTCAGCAGCTGGCGCGCGCGCTCCAGCCCCTGCTCGACGAAGCGCTTCACCTCGGCGTCGATCAGCCGCGCGGTCTCGTCCGACATCGGCTTGGCGCGCGCCATGCTGTAGCCGGTGAAACTGTCCTCGCTCTCGCTGAAATCGAGCGGCCCCAGCCGGTCCGACAGGCCCCATTTCGTCACCATCGCCCGCGCCAGACGCGTCGCCTGCATGATGTCGTTGGAGGCGCCCGAGCTCACCTTGTCGTAACCGAAGATCAGCTCTTCCGCCACGCGCCCGCCGAACGCGACCGCCAGATCGGCGTGCATCTTGTCGCGGTGATAGCTGTAGGTGTCGCGCTCGGGCAGCGGCTGGACCATGCCGAGCGCGAAGCCGCGCGGGATGATCGTCGCCTTGTGGATCGGATCGGCGGTCGGCTCGTGCGCGAAGACCAGGGCGTGGCCCGCCTCGTGATAGGCGGTCATGCGCTTTTCGTCCTCGGTCATCACCATCGATCGACGCTCGGCGCCCATCAGCACCTTGTCGCGCGCGTCATCGAACTCACGCGCGGCGACCAGTCGCTTGCTGCGGCGGGCGGCGAGCAGCGCCGCTTCGTTGACCAGATTGGCGAGATCGGCGCCCGAAAAGCCCGGCGTGCCGCGCGCGATCACCCGCGCATCGACATCGGGCGCGAGCGGCACCTTCTTCATATGGACCTGCAGGATCTTCACCCGGCCCTCGATGTCGGGGCGCGGCACCTGCACCTGGCGATCGAAACGGCCCGGGCGCAGCAGCGCGGGATCGAGCACGTCGGGCCGGTTGGTCGCGGCGATGATGATGATGCCCTCGTTCGCCTCGAATCCGTCCATCTCGACGAGCAGCTGGTTGAGGGTCTGCTCGCGCTCGTCATTGCCGTTGCCCAGGCCCGCGCCGCGATGGCGCCCGACCGCGTCGATCTCGTCGATGAACACGATGCACGGCGCCGATTTCTTCGCCTGCTCGAACATGTCGCGCACGCGGCTGGCGCCGACGCCGACGAACATCTCGACAAAGTCCGAGCCCGAAATGGTGAAGAAGGGCACCCCCGCCTCGCCGGCGATCGCGCGGGCGAGCAGCGTCTTGCCGGTGCCGGGCGAGCCGACCAGCAGCGCGCCCTTGGGAATCTTGCCGCCCAGCCGCGCGAACTTGGTCGGGTCCTTCAGGAACTCGACGATCTCCTGCAATTCCTCGCGCGCTTCATCGATGCCGGCGACGTCATCGAAGGTTACCTTGCCTTCCTTCTGCGTCAGCAGCCGCGCGCGCGACTTGCCGAAGCCCATCGCGCCCGATCCCGAATTCTTCTGCATCTGGCGCAGCACGAAGAAGGCGATGCCGAGGAACAGCAGGAAAGGCAGCGATTGGACCAGGATATATTGCCAGATCGACGGGCCTTCCTCCGGCCGCGCGGTGATCGTCACGTTCTTGCGCAGCAGCCGGTCGGTCAGCTGCGGGTCCTGCGGGGCATAGGTGCGGAACTTGTCGCCGCTCGTCAGCGTGCCGGTGACGACATCGCCGGCGATGTTCACCTCGCGCACCGAGCCTTCGTCGACCTTGCCGAGGAACTGCGAATAAGCGAGCGTGGTGTTCGCCGTGCTGCTCTGGCTGCCCGCCTCGACGAGCGTGACGAACAGGGCGAGGCCGACGAGGATCGCCACCCACACCATCAGACTCTTCATCCAGGGGTTGTTGTTCTCGGGCTGCTTGTCGTTGTCGTTCATCGGCATCGCATGGACCTCTTCAGCCGCCAACATAGGGGGCGGAGGATTAATGACAATGGAACATCATCCGGATTGCGCCGATCCGCGCGATCGGCGGGGGGGCGCGGCGGCGAATCGCCACAGCGTGCCGGCGGGGCGCACGATCACCCCTGCTTGAGTCGCCGCCTTCCCCGCCTCCAGCGCGTCGAGCAGCGGTTCGATATTGGTGGCGGCGGAGAAGGTTGGGCGGGTGATGCCCCGGGCGGCGCGCACCTGCTCGATCGCCGCACGGGCGAGCCGGCGGCGGAGTTCGCGGGGGAGATCGGCGATGTCCAGCGCGAGAATATCCTCCTCGCGCCGCGCACGCTCGCGCCAGAGCCACGCTTCGATCGCGGCGAGCGTCACTTCGGCCTCGGCGACATGCGCCGCGCTCCGGGCGAGGTGTGCGGGGTCGAGCAACGGCGTCCGGTCGAGCAGCGCGCGGTATTGGGCGCGATCGAAACGCGGATCGGCGTTGCTGGGGTCGTCGACGAAGGGAAGCCCGGCGGCTTCGGCGAGGGCGCGCAGTTCCGCGCGGCGCCAGGTGAGGAGGGGGCGGAGGAGAACGCAATTTCCCTCACCCAAATTGGCCGTCGCCCCAGCGAAGGCTGGGGCCTCGTGCCGCCGGAGCGCTTCGTCGGCCAAAGGCCCCAGCTTTCGCTGGGGCGACGTGGGTTGAGGGCGGGTTAAGTCGTTTTGCGGCAACAGCTGCACCGCCCGGATGCCCGCCAGCCCCGCTACCCCGGAGCCGCGCGCGGCGCGCATCAGGAAGGTTTCGGCCTGATCATCGGCGTGGTGGGCGGTCGCGAGCAGCGCGTCGCCGGCCGAGACCGCCCAGTCGCCCAACAGGCGATAGCGCCGCGCCCGCGCCCAATCGTGAAGATTCTCCCCGCGCTCCGGCGCATCGTCCACCGCGAGCGTCGCGTGCGGCACCCCGGCGCCTTCGCACCAGCGCGCGACCATTGCCGCCTCATCCGCGCTTCCCGCGCGCAAGCCGTGGTCAACCGTCGCCGCCACCACCTGCCCCGGAAACGCCGCCGCCGCGAGCGCGAGCAGCGCCATGCTGTCCGGCCCGCCCGACACCGCGACCGCCAGCCGCCGCTCCCCCAGCGGCTCGATCAGCGCCGCGACATCGCCGCGCAGCCGCCCGACCGCCGCGGCGTCGAGGCCGCTCAGGGCTTGCACTTCTCCGCCGCGCGCCCGCGCGCGACATCGGCCTTCAGCTGCGGCGTGAGCTTGGCGGCGTACACGTCCTCCAGCTCCGCATAGACCTTGCAGATATCGGCCGAGGGCTTGCCGAGCTTCTTGAGCGCGACGGTCAGGTAGAACAGGCTGTCCGGCGTGCGCTCGCCATCGGGGAATTTCTGGTAGTTGGTCAGGAACGCCCGCGCCGCCTGTTGCGGCTGATTATCGTCCAGATAGGCGCGGCCGAGCAGGTTCTGCGCCCAGCTCGCCCGGCGGTGCTTGGGATATTTGGCGGCGACGTCGGTCAGCTGCGTCTCGGCCTCGGGATAGAATTTGGCGGTCCACAGGCGGTAGCCATAGACATAGCCGTCCTCGGCCGGATCGCCCGTCGCCGGCTTCTCCACCGCCGCGATCGCCTTCGCGCGGGCGGCGTCATTCGCCGGCTTCATCGGCGGCGGCGTCACCGCGCCGGGACGGCTCGCGGGGGCGGGATCGCTCGCGCCGGGGGCGGCGGTGGGCGGGGTGCCGGCATCCTCCAGCGCCTTCAGCCGGGCATCGGTCGCGCGCTTATAGGCGGCGAGCGCGTCTTCCAACTGGCGCAGCTTATACTGGTTCTGCTCGACCTGCCCGGTGAGCGTCGACAGCTGCGTTTCCAGCGAGGACACCCGCGCGGTGAGGTCCGCGACCGGGCTCGTCGCCGGCACGCCGGGGGCGGGGGTGGTCTGCTGCGGCGGCGTGATCTCCGGCGGGAAATATTGGCCGTTGCCGCCGGGAAACACCTTGCGCTGCACCGCGCGCATCTCGCGCTCCAGCCGGTCGACCCGGCCCTCGATCGCGCTCTGCGCCTGAGCGGCGCCGGTGAGCGTTAGCGTGGCGAGCAGTGCGGCGATCCAATAGCGCTTCATGATCGATAATCTCCCCGTCCCGCTTATAGCGCGCCGCGCGGTGGGCGCCAGCCTAGGGTCTGCCCCAGGCCATGGCTTCAGGGAAGGATATTGCCCTGGCCGTCATCGGGCGCGGGGCGGAAGGCGGGGGGCGCGGCGGTGTCCGCCGTGGGCGTTGGCCGGGCGGCGGGCGCGCTCGGCGTCGCGGTCGCGGCGGGCGCCGTCGCCCGGGCGAGCAGCGCGGCGGCGGAGATCGGCACGTCCTTGATCGCGCGCTTCCCGTCACCCAGCGGCGGCACCGCGCTGCCGTTGACGGTGATCGCCAGCTTGTCCGGCCGGCCGATATTGATCATCGGATTGTTCGCGTCCGGCGGCACGTCATAGCGTTCGCCGGGCTGCAGCTCATGCTCGTAGAGCGTCTTGCCGCTTGCGTCATAGATGCGCAGCCAGACGACATCGGTCGCCGCCAGCGTCACCTGGCCGCCCGTGGGGCGCGGCGCGGGCGGGGGGGCCGCCTGGCGCGGCGCGGCGCCCGGCTCGGGCGCGGGCACCGCGACCACCGCCGTGCCGTCTCCCCGGAACCAATTGGTGCCGTACCAGATCGCGATCCCGCCGAGCAGGATCGCGGCGACCAGCGCGAGCGCGGTGGCGAGGCCGCGTGGCGGCAGGCGCGTCGGATCGCGCGTCTCGTAATTCAGCCGGTGGAGCGGCGGCGCCGGCGTGGCCGGGCGCGGACCGTCGCCGGTTCCCCGCACCTCCCGCCCGATCGCGACTTCATCGACGCCCACCGCCCGCGCGTAAGCCTTGGCGAAGCCGACCGCGTAAGTGGAGGAGGGCAGCCCGGCATAATCGCCCTGCTCGATCGCTTCCAAATGGCGGATCGGCACGCGGGTGCGCGCCGCGATCTCCGCGAGCGACAGCCCCTGCGCCTCGCGCGCCTCGCGCAAGCGCGCACCGGCGCCCTTGGTGAAAAGCGACGGGTCTGCGCCGGGATCGGCGTCGGTCATGCAAGTCTCCGCGCGGCGGTCGGATGGCAAGAATTGCCAAGGCTTGTTGCAACGCGGATTCGGCCTGTCAACGGAAGCGACCGGCCCCTCGCGGCTGATTCAGCTCAATTCGACGCCATTCTCGGTCGCCCACCGACTGAGCGCCCCGCGCAGGTCGCGCGGCGGGCGCGCCAACAGCCCGGTCAGCTCGGCTTTCAGCGCGGCGCGATCGAGCGAGCGGATCATCGCTTTGATCGGCCCGACCGCCGCCGGGGTGATCGACAGGCGATCGATGCCGAGCCCGATCAGCGCCATCGCCTCCAGCGTGCGTCCGCCCATCTCGCCGCACACCCCCAGATCGACGCCGCCGCTCCGCGCCTGCGCCGCGACCCGCGCCAGGAAGCGCAGGATCGAGGGGCTGAGCCAATCATAGCGCTCGGCCAGCTTGGGATTGGCGCGGTCGGCGGCGAACAGGAACTGCGTCAAGTCATTGGTGCCGACCGAGAGGAAGTCGAGCTGGGGCAGCAGCAGATCGAGCGTCTCGGCGAGCGCGGGCACCTCCAGCATGCAGCCATACCGGATCGCGCTCGGCAGCTTGCGCCCCCGCTCGCCCACCCAGCGGCGCTGTGCCTCGAACAGATCGCGCGCCGCCTCATACTCCCAGGGCTCGCTCACCATCGGGAACATCACATGGAGTGTGCGCCCCGCCGCGGCCTCGATCAGCGCGCGCGCCTGGACCTTCATCAGTCCGTCGCGCTCCAGCGCCAGCCGCAGCGCGCGCCAGCCCATCGCCGGGTTTTCCTCTTCCTCCGATTCGTCGCGCAGATAAGGCAGCACCTTGTCGCCGCCGATATCGACGGTGCGGAACACGACAGGCTTGTCGCCCGCGGCGTCGAGCACTTCGCGGTAGAGCCGCTGCTGGCGCTCGCGCTGGGGGAGCGTGGCGGAAACGAGGAACTGGAATTCGGTGCGGAACAGCCCGATCCCGTCCGCCCCGGTCAGCTCCACCGCGCCGACATCGTCGCGCAGGCCGGCATTGACCATCACCGTGATCCGCGCGCCGTCCCGCGTTTCCGGGGGCAACTCGCGCAGCGCGGCGAAGGAGGCGCGGCGTTTCTGGCTGAACAGCAGCTTGGCGGCGAAGCCCTCGGCGATCACCGGGGTGGGGCGGGCGAAGGCGGTCCCCTCGGTCACGTCGAGCAGCAGCAGATCGCCTTCCGCCACCAGCCGGCGGATGTCGCGCACCCGCCCCAGCACCGGCACGCCCATCGCCCGCGCGACGATGGTGACATGCGCGGTGAGCGAGCCTTCCTCCAGGATCACGCCCTTCAGCCGCCGCCGGTCATATTCCAGCAGCTCGGCCGGCCCCAGGTTGCGCGCGATCAGGATCGAGTCCTGCCGCAGCCCCAATTGCGCCGCGGTGCCCATCTGCCCGGAGACGATGCGCAGCAGCCGATTGGCCAGATCCTCCAGATCGTGCATCCGCTCGGCGAGCAGTGGATCGTCGATCTGGCGCATCCGCATCCGGGTGCGCTGCTGGACGCGCTCGATCGCCGCTTCGGCGGTAAGGCCCGCGTCGATCGCCTCGTTGATCCGGCGCGACCAGCCCTCGTCATAAGCGAACATCTTATAGGTCGCGAGCACCTCCTCATGCTCGCCGCCCACGCCGAATTCGGCCTGCGCCGCCATCCGCTCGATCTGCTCGCGCATCTTGGCGAAGGCGGCATAGACGCGGTGGCGCTCGGTCTCGATATCCTCGGCCACGGTGTGTTCGATGGTGATGCGCGGCTGGTGGAACACCGCGACGCCGCGCGCCATGCCCTCCACCAGCTTGAGCCCCATGATCCGCTGCGCGTTCTGCGGCGTCGCGCGCGAAGGGCCGCCCGCGCCATCGATCAGATCGGCGTTGGCGATCAGCTCGGCGAGCACCATCGCCACCGTCTGCAGCGCCTCGATCTCGACATCGGCATAGCGGTAGGGCTCTACATGCTGGACGCACAGCACCCCCACCGCGCGCTCGCGCCGGATGATCGGGACGCCGGCGAAGCTGTGGAAGCGGTCTTCCCCCGTTTCCGGACGATAGGCGAAATTGGGATGGGCGGCGGCCTCATCGAGGTTGAGCGTCTCCACCTCCTCGGCGATCGTACCCACCAGCCCCTCGCCGAGCGCGAGCTTGGTGACATGCACCGCCGCCTGATCGAGCCCGCGCGTCGCGAACAGTTCGAGCAGCCCGTCGCGCAGCAGATAGATCGAGCAGACCTCGCTGCGCGTCGCCTCGCCGATGATCTGGACGACTTGATTGAGCTTGGCCTGCGCCGAGCTCTTCGCCGCCATCACATCGTGCAGGCGCACCAGAATTTCGCGAGCGGAGGCGGTGGCGGAACTCGGCATGGCACAGGGCTAGCAGATCGCGGGCGGGCGCGCCAATCGGGTCGGGGGCGGTGCTGGGTCGATCACCTCAAGCGCAGCCCGCCGTGCGAGACCAGTACGTGCCAAAGGAATTCCACCCGCTGCCCCTCGATCGGGCGGCCGTCGCGCTTGGGCGGGGCGATGCGCAGCAGCGGCACCGCCGCCAGGATCGCGCGGCGCAGGCCGGGGTAGAAGGGCGTCTCGCGCAGCACCCGGCAGCTGACCCGCGCGTCGAGCGCGATCGCGCATTGCATCCGATATTCCACCTCCAGATCGAGCTGCATCAGATCCGGATCGACCAGCGGGAAGAACTCGTCGTCGGTCACTTTGTGGACCCAGCGCGGTGGGGCGAAGCCGGGTTGGGCACCGCCGCCGCGATCGAGATCATAGACCGCCTCGCCCGCGCCCGGCAGCGGCGCGGCGGGGGCAGCGGGCGCCGCCGGGGCAGGCGCGGGTGCGGGCGCGGCGCGCGCGAGCGCGCCCTCGGGCGGGAGCGGCGGGGCGGGCGTGGCCGGCGGCGCCGCGGGCCGCGCCGGCGGCGCCGGGGCGGCGGCATGGGCGCGCTCGGTGCGCGCCTGGAGGCTCGGCTTTGCCTTTTCCTCGGGACGGTCGAGCGGCAGGAGCGTCACCACCGTGGTCCGCTCGCGTAGCAACGGCGGCGCCGGGGTGGTCCAGCGCCAGAGCAAGGCAAGCAGCAACATCCCCAACACCAGGGTGCCGCACAGCAAGGCGGCCACGCGCTGGCGTGGTCCTGTCGGGGCATAGCCGGTGGGCATCGCGGCTGTTTAGGGCCAGTCGCGGGCGCGCGCCATCCTGCGTGGGAGACGCGTCATTTGGTGGCGGTCGAAAGCGGCGGCGGCTCGAACGCGATGGTGAAGCGCACTCGGGCCCGGTCGATCTCGACCCCGTTCACGCGCACCGGGATGGCGCGCAGCACTTTGACATATGCTAGCGCCGCTTCGGCGAAGCCCCAATTGGGCGGAGTCTCTTGATCGATCCGGCAGCCGACGAGCTGATGTCTCAACGTGAGCTTGCAGATCAGTCTCACTTTCCCTGCTTGCCGACTAAGCCGCGCTTGCCCGGGATAATATTTGCCTAGATCGACGAACTCGCGTTCCCACTCGGGCTGAAAGATGCGTTGCGCGAGATCGCCGGCACCGCCGCCATTGCCGGTGCCGGTTCCGCCGCCGCTGCCGCCCTGCCCCGATCCGCCCTTGCCGCCCGCCGTGCCGCTGCCGGTGGTGAGCCCCTGCGCCTGAGATCCGCTTTCGGGTGTCGCCGCCGGGAGCGGGGTCGGCGCGGGCAGCAGCGCGCTGACATCGGGCGCGGTCAATGGCGCGGTCGGGGCCAGCGTGATTGGCGCGCGCGGGCCGGCACGGTGCGCGATCGGTCGCGGCGCGAGCGGCGTCGGACGGCCGCCAGGGTCCGGGCGATGCCGAGGCGGCGGCGGTGTCGCGCGCGAGGGCGGATCGACCTGCTTGGGCGGCGTCACGGTGAAGCTCTTGAGCGCGGGTTCGATCGGAACCGGCGACGGCGCGGCGCGGATCAGCAGCAGCAAGGCGAGCGCCGCGAGCAAGGCGGCCGAGAGTCCCCCGCTCCGCACGCGCTCACGCACTCCCGTCGGGCGATACCCCAGCGTCATCGCGCGTTTCTATTACTTCGGCGCGCCCAGTGCTTGCAAGAAATTGACTAACGGCGCGCAAGTGCCGCTTCGGCCTCCGCCAATAACGTCGCGACGATTTCGGCGACCGGTTCTTCCTTGGTCACCATCCCCACGGACTGGCCGGCCATCAAGCTGCCTTGCTCGACATCGCCGTCGATCACGGCGCGGCGCAGGGCGCCGGCCCAATAATGCTCGATCTCGAGCTGGGCGGCGGCCATGTCGGCGCTGCCGGCGTCGAGCGCGGCGGCGACTTCGCGCTGCTTGGCGATGAACGCTTCGGTCCCGGCGTTCTTCAGCGCGCGCACGGGGATCACCGGCAGGCGCGGATCGATCTGTACGCTCGCGATGGCATCGCGCGCCGAGGCGCGGAAGAACGCCTTCTTGAAATTGGGATGGGCGATGCTCTCGCTCGCGCAGGCGAAGCGCGTGCCGAGTTGTACCCCGGCCGCGCCCATTTCCAGATAGGATGCGATCGCCGATCCGCGCCCGATGCCGCCCGCGACGAAGATCGGCACCTCGCCCGCCAGCACCGGCAGGATTTCCTGGGCGAGCACGCCGGTCGCGACCGGGCCGATATGCCCGCCCGCCTCGCTCCCCTCGATCACCAGCGCGTCGACGCCCGAGCGCACCAGCTTCTTGGCGAGCGCGAGCGCGGGGGCGAAGCAGAGCAGTTTCGCCCCGATCCCCTTGATCGCCTCGATCGCGCCCGCCGGCGGCAGCCCGCCCGCGAGCACGATGTGCGAAACCTGGTGGCGGCCGCAAATCTCGATCAGTTCGTTCAGCTGGGGGTGGAGCGTGATCAGGTTCACGCCGAATGGCCGCCCGGTGAGCGCCTTGGTCGCGGCGATCTCCGCGTCGAGCAGGGCGGGCGGCATCGCCCCCGCCGCGATCAGCCCGAAGGCGCCGGCGTTCGAGACGGCCGCCACCAGATGCCGTTCCGACACCCAGGACATCGCGCCGCACAGGATCGCGCTGTCGCTGCCCAGAAAGTCGGCGCCGCGCGCCATCAGCGCGCGCAGCCGTGCGGCGCCGGAAGGAGAAGTGGTCATGGCGGCGGGGCCTAGCGCTCCGGGGGCGGCGCTGGCAAGCTTGGGCGCGCAAGCCTTGGGGGGAGGATGATGCGGCTGGCTCGGCTGCGCGGCATGCCGCGTTCGGTTTCGGTGGCGTTGCTCGCGCCGGTGATGGCCGCGACCGCGCCGTCGCTGCAACGTTTCTGGGCGCGCTGGCGCGATTTCGCGCGGGAAATCCTCATCGTCGTGCTCGGCGTGCTGATCGCGCTCGGCGCGCAGGAGATCGCCAACGGCCTGCACGATCAAAGCGCGTCGGCCGAAGCGCGTGCGAATATCCGCGCGGAGATCGCCGAAAATCTCGGCCGCATGGCGCAGCGCCAGGCGACCCGCGCCTGCATCGACGCGCGGCTGGCGGAGATCGCCGCCTTTTTGACCAGCGCCGAAAGCGGCGCCGCGCGGCGTCCGATGCGCTGGATCGGGCGCCCGCAGACCTGGCCGATGCAGCAGAACCGCTGGGACGCGGCGGCGAGCGCCGGCAAGGCGAGCCTCCTCAGCCCCAAGGAGCAGGGCGATTACGGCGCGATCTATGCGAACACGCGCGATTTCCAGGCGAACGAAGCGGTCGAGCAACTCGCCTGGGCGCAGCTGCGCGGGCTGGCCGATCAGGCGCGGCCGAGCCCGCAAGAAACGGTGCTGCTGCGCGAGGCGCTCCAGAACGCCCGCTACACCGCCTGGCTGATCAACGTGAACATCTGGCAGGCGAGCCAGGACGCGCGGCGGCTGGGGATCAAACCGCACACCGATTGGGTCGGCTCGCGCGGCGTCTGCGTGCCGAGCGACACGCCGTTCGAGCAAGCCGTGCGCCAGACGGGCGCGAGCGCGCTGGGCGAGCCGCGGTAGAATCGCGCGGTGCGCCGTCCTCAAGGCGTCGCGAGTTCGGCCAATGCCTGGCGGAGCTTGGCCTCCGCTGTCGCGGCGTCCCAATGCGCCATCGTCGCCACCGAATGGCCCCGCGCCGCCAATCGACGCGCGGCGAGCAACCCCAGATAATAGCCCGCGCGCGGCGGCACGGGCTCGGTCCGGTCGTCGGTGCGGAAATAGAGCGTCTCGGCGCGGCTGCCGCTTTCATCGAGGTGACGGGTGAGATCGGCGACGAGCCGCGCGCGATCGCGATCGACCGCCTCGGTCATCGCCCTTGGCAGCAGCAGCGCTTCCAGCGACGCGCCGGGACTGAGCACGGCCGAGGCGTGGGTGGCGAGTCCCTCGGTCCACAGGCTCGCCCATAACGGTCCGCCTTTCGGGGCGAAGAATTGGCGGTGATAGAGGTGGAACAACTCGTGCGTCAGCAACACCGTGGGCTCGCTATTGCCCGTCCGCGCGATCACATCGGGGCCCAGCAGCATCGCGGGCTTGCCGCCGATCGTCTGCGCGCGCCCGTCGAAGCAGCCGAGCGAGACCATCACATAGATGTCGCCGCGCCAGCGATTGTCCGGGAACGCCGTGTCGAAGCGGGCGAGCGCGCCGGGCAGCTTGCGTGCCAGGCTGAGGCCCGCCGCGCGCATCGCCGGCGCGAGCGTGATCAACCCGCGCAAGTCTTCCGGCTGCAGCCCGCCGCTGGCCAGCTTGGGGCATTGCACGTCCTGCAATATCCGGGCGTTGGGCGCGAAATAATAACGCGTCCACAATGCCTGCGCCGCCTCGGGCGCGCGGCGCGCCTTGGCGAGAAACCGCCAATAGCCCGGGGTCAGGTCATGAACGCGGGACGCGCGGGCTTCGGCGCCGCCCGTGACCGACACCGCCCAGAGGGCGGCCAAAAGGACCGCGCGGCGCGCTCCGGCTCCTGCGCCGGGGCAGCAAGGGCGAGGGGCGCTCCGCATCGCCTCAGCTCGTCCACTGATCGGGAAGCGCGGGACATTGCTCGACATGCCGCGGGCCGGCGCGCCGAAAATCGGTGAGATAGCATTCGTCGAACACGCTGCAGTAGCAGCCGCGTAGCTCCAGCTTGCCGCGCCGATGGTTGAGCCTTTCCCATAGCGTTACATTGGTGGCGGTGCGGGGGATCGAAAGGATCAGCGCCTTGTCGCCCGGCAGCAGCACCGCGCCGACCGGCCCACCGGTGACGACCGTGCCGCCGGTTTCCCGTATCAGCCCGGCATTATCCAGGTTTGGGCGCGAGGCGCAGCAGGCGCGGATCAGTTCGGGCCAGTCGCGCACCGCTTTGCCCTCATAACGGATCGCCAGCGCGCGCACCCGCGCGGGCCCTGAACCGGCGCTTTGCAGCGTCAGCGCGATGTTGGGCTTGTCCTCGACCAGATTGCTCGAATTGAGCCCGACATAGGGCCAGGACTGCGCCTCGACCAGTTTCTCCATCGTTTCGCCATGCCGCACGGCGACGACGATCGAGACGACCGACGTGACCAGCGCCGCCAGCGCGACGACTTTGCCGAGCCAATCGCCGCCGCCATGGGCATGGGGCGCATGGATTTCAGGGGCGTCCATCGCGGCGGGCTCCATCGATCGGGGGGTGAGGTCCATGTCGCGCGGGGAAGCGCGACGCATCAGCCGCCACATGGCGTCGTCCAGTCGCGCGCGGCCAGGCAGGCGGCGACCGTCGCGCGCTCATCGGCGCCGAAACGCTGCTCGACAAGCGCCAGCAGGCGATCGACGCTCTGGTCCGCGCCCATCGCGAACAGCGCGGCGAGCAGTCGCGCGACGTCCGCCGCGCCGTGCCGGCGGGCCAGCGCCTCGATCAGCAGGGCGGGGCGGGCATAGGTGTTCAGGAAGTCGCGTTGCTCGGGGCCGGCGAGGATCGGCTCGGCCGGGCCGGCGGCCGCGATCTGCTTGCGGTAATCGGCGATCACGCGGTCCAGCGTCGCCGCGCCGTCGACCTCGCCCGTCCGGCGCAGCGCCAGATATTCGGCGACGCCTTCGTTCAGCCAGTCGACCGTCTGCGGCGCGCGTGACCAGAAATGCGCGATCTCATGCCGCACGGTCAGCATTGCCGGGCGGTTCCGCGGCGGCGCGCGCAAATCGCCCTCGCGCAAGATGATGAGCGGCAGCCGCGAATAAGAGAGCGATCCGCCGCGCGGGGTGAAGATCAATTGCGGCCTCGCCGGCGCCCCCGGGCGCGGCGGGCCGAGAATGCCGCTCGCCCAACCCGCCATGTCGGCGGCGGCGGCGGCCTGGGCGCGCGCCACGGCGCGTTGATCCGGGCCGATCGTGCCGTTGACGAGCAGCCGCACGCTCGTGCCACCCGCCGACACGCGCTCCTCATCGAACAGCGGCGAGGCGATCAGCACGATATCGGCCGGCTGGTCGCTGCGCAGCGTCAGCTCGGCGCCGCGCCGCGCCGCCTCGGCGGGGGAGGCGAACCGCCAGCCGCGCGGTAGCGAGGTCCGCAGCCGCCAGCGAATCGGGTCGTCGATCCGCACCAGCGGGTACCAGGCGCCATAGAGCGACAATTCCAACAGCGTCGCGCTGATCTGATTACGGCCATCGGGGTGCAGCTGCCCAGGGCCCGAATAGCGCAGCACGAGCGAACGCCGCGGGCAGGGCACGTCAAAGGCGCGCGCGGCATCGATCCAGAAACGCGTTGCTCCCGGCGGATCGAGTATCGGCCGTACCCGCCGACCATCGACCAGCGCCTCGCTTATCTCGATCTCGCGGTGCAAGTGCAGCCGGGCGACCGCGCCTTCGCAGGCGATGTTCGTCGCCCGGACGGTGGCGGACCAGCGAGCATCGCGCGGCGCCAGCCGCAAATCGATCCGGTAATCGGCGGGCGGCGGCGCCGCCACCGCGGGCAGGGGGGCGAAGGCCATGCCCGCCGCGCCGATCGGCCAAAGTCGGCGGATCGCCGCTCGGCCCATTCCCGGCCCCACCAAACCATTCATATCGCGCCAACCCCGCCTTGTACCGTCCGCGAACGGCCCGTGCAGCTATTGACGAATTGACGCGATTTCCGAGCGACTTTACGCCAAGCGACGCGGGAAATTCGTGAAGCGATAGCGACCTTACGTGAGTGGACACGCCGTGAGCGCGCCCCCGGCCGGGCGATACCCAGACAGCCTTCCCTGGGACATTGGCAATATATTCCGGCTGTTCGCCCTGGCGGCCGCGGCTGGCGTGTCGCTGGCGGTGTTCGGGCCGTTCGGCACGTATCAATCGATGCCGATCGCCGAACGGCTCTTGTTCTGGGAGCTGGTGCTGCTGTGCGCGGCCGCGCTCCATGTTCCCGCCTTGTGGCTGGCGGACCGGGTGGGACGGATCGCGCGCCTGCCGGCCCCGCTGTGGATCGCCGGCGCGGGCCTGTGCGCCGCCGCTCCGACAACGCTGATCGTCACCGGCATCATGGCGACCCTGTATGGGGTGGCGCGCGCGCCCGGATTCGCGGCGATGTATCTGTTCGTCGTCAGCATCAGCGTGCCGATGCAATTGTTGAGCTATGCCGTGCTGCGCTGGTCGGCGGCGCCGCCGGCGCGTGTTCCCGCCAGGGCGGCGCCGATGCCGCCCCCGGTCGCGCCGGCACCAGCGCCCGCCGAGCCGCGCGCCGAAGCGGCGCCAGTCCCGCCGCGCCGCGCCGTGCCGTTGCTCGATCGTCTGCCGGCGCATCTCGGCCGCGACATCCGGTGTCTCGAGATGCAGGATCATTATGTCCGCGTGCATACCGAGCACGGCTCGACGCTGCTGCTGATGCGTCTGAGCGATGCCGAGGCCGAGCTGGGCGATTTGCCGGGCGAGCGCGTGCATCGCTCCTGGTGGGTCGCGCGCGAGGCGGTGATCGGCACGCACCGCCGGGGGCAATCGATCGCGCTCGAACTCGCCGGCGGCCTGACCGTGCCGGTCAGCCGGGCGAAGCTGCGGGATTTGCGGGCGGCCGGCTGGCTCGATGGCGCGCCGATCCGCTTCGGCAGTGCCGCCGCGCCAGGCGCTTAAGGCGCCGGCCGGGCGGTGAGGCCGCCTTGGCCGAAGCACGCTTGGCGCGACGCGGGCAACCGGGGAAAGGGTGCTGGAAGATTGCCGCGCGCGGAGCCGAAATCGCCGAGGTTTTGCTAGGCCTCGGTTTCCACCGCGCCTTCGGCCATGATGTCGTCGCCATCGAGCCAGTGCACGATCTCGGCGGCGGCGGGATGGTCGAGCGCGGCATAGCGCGCGCGGAGCCGGGCAGCGTGCGCTCCCAGTCGTTCGTGCCCGGTATCGTTCAGCAGCAGCAGATCATCGACGATCATGTCGGCCAGCGGTGCGCCGAACAGGCTGTGGGCGGCGGCGGCCAGCGCCGCGCCATAGCGATAATCGTCGCCCTGCGCGTAGCTCATCGGCAGCGTCAGCGCGGGTAGGCAGCCGAGCAGCGGCTGCAGCGCGGGGTTGATCGCGTGGCCGCTCAACAGCGGGGCGAGGGCGGCCGGGCGGCCGGTGAACGCGCGCAGGTGCAGGAAGCGCGACATCCGTGCCCCGTCGTTCACCGGATAATTGTCCCACAGACACGGCGCGCGGCCGAGCTGTTCGGCGACGCGGCGCAGATGCCCCGGCGTGATCTCGCGCGCGCAGACTTCCTCGCCGGTCCAGTAGACGCGGATCGCGGGATCGAGGCGCCGCCCCAGCGTTTCCAGATAGGCCGGCGGGCGCGCGCCGAACACCCGATCGAGCACCGGATCGTCGGAATAATAGGTCGGGCAGAAATAGAAGCGCGTGGCGCGGCTCTGCTGGGTGCAGAAATCGACGAGCGCCGCCTGTTGCGCCGCGAGTTCGGGCAGATCGCCGCGCAGATCGTCGAACAGGATGGCGAGATCGTCGATCCCGATCGCGTCGAAATCGGCCAGGCGCCGGGCGAGGTCGGCGCGCGCGGCGGCGTCGAACGGATGAGTGGCGCCCTTGGGTGTCAGCGCGATCCCGAACCGCATCCCCGCCGCGCGGCACGCGGCGCCGAAGCGCGCGAGCGCCGCGCTTTGCGCCGGCGGGTGAGGCTCGCGCCAGGCGCGCCGCAAGTGCCGATCGGCCTTGGGGCCATAATGGTAGAAGCGATAACCGGCGCCGGCGAGCGTCGTCATCACCCGAGTGCGCGCCGGCCAGTGCCAGATCGGACCGAAGCGGCCCTCGATCATGCCGAGATCGGGAATTATGCGCCGCCCTCCCCATCGCTGGACTGGCCTTCGATCCAGCTACGGCGGACGCGCAGGTCTTCATCGAGATGCACCAGATCCGCCTGGTGGCCGACCGCGATCGCCCCCGTGCGCTGAGCGAGGCCGAGGAACGCGGCCGGGTTGGCGCTCGCCATCCGGCTCGCCTCGGCCAGGGTGCAGCCGAGCAGGTCCACCGCGTTGCGCACCGCCTGCGCCATGCTGAGCGCCGACCCGGCGAGCGTGCCCTGCGCGTCGCGGCAGGCGCCGTCGACCACGCTTATCTCGCGCCCGCCCAGAGTGAAAAACGGCCGCGTGCCGCCGACCACGGGCATCGCATCGGTCACCAGCATCGGCCCGCCGAGCCCTCGCGCGGCCAGCGCCACCCGCAGGCTCGCGGGATGGACATGCCAGCCATCGACGATCAGCCCGAAATGGCCGCGCCGATCCTCCAGCGCCGCGCCCACCATCCCGGGCTCGCGGCTGCCGAGCTGGGTCATCGCGTTGAACAAATGGGTGAAGCCCGCCAACCCCTGGTCGAGCGCCGCGCGGGTTTCGGCATAGCTCGCCATGCTGTGCCCGGCGGCGACGATCACCCCGTGCTCGCCGAGCATCCGGATCGCCCCCGGCGGCGCGAGTTCGGGGGCGAGCGTCACTAGGCGCACCCCGCGCGAGGGCGCGCACAGCCGCGCGATCATCGCCGGGTCAAGCGGGGTGAATTTGGTCGCATCGTGGATGCCGCGCTTGGCGGGATTGAGGTGCGGCCCTTCGATATGGATGCCGAGCACGCCGGGCACGCCCGCCGCGATCGCCGCTTCCACCGCCGCGATCGCCGCCTCGATCACCGCCAGATCGTCGCTGATCAGCGTCGGCAGCAGCCCCGTGGTGCCGAAGCGGCGATGCGCGGCGGCGATCGCGCGGATCGTCTCGACACTCGGCGCATCGTTGAACAGCCGGTCGCCGCCGCCGTTCACTTGGGTGTCGATGAAGCCGGGGAGCAGCCAGCCCCCCGCCAGATCCTCAACCATCGCCTCGGGCGGCAGCGCGTCGGCGGCGATGATGGCGGCGATCCGCCCACCCTCCATCAGCACCGCCTGGTCCTGGGCGGGGCCCGATGGCAGCATCAGCGTGGCCCCGATCAGCGCGGTCGCGGTCATAGCGTCTTGGTCACCTTGGCGAGAAAGGGAGGGTGATCGGGATCGCGCCCGCGCGCAAGGGCGAGCGCGTTGGCGAGCGGGTAGAAGCTTTGGATCATCGCGATCGCGGCAAGGGCCGGATCGGGCGCGCCGAGGGCAGGAAGCGTCAGCGTCGCCGGCGGCGGGGCCGAGAAGCTATCGACCAGGATCGTCCGCGCGCCCCGGGCCCCGAAGTCCGCCAGCCGCGCGTCCAGCCCGGCCCGGGCGGCGTCGCCGGGCGCGAAGATCAACACCGGATCGCCCGCGGTGATCAGCGTCATCGGCCCGTGCGCCACCTCGGCCAGGCTGAACGCCTCGGCATGGATGCCCGCCACTTCCTTGAACTTCAGCGCCGCCTCCCCGGCGATCGGCAAGGTGAAGCCGCGCCCCAGCACCAGCAACCGCGTCGCGGGGGAGAGGATCGGCAGCGCCGGGCGCCAATCATGGCGCGTCGCCGCCGCGAGCAGCGGCTCGATCCCCTCGAGCGCCGCGAGCAACGCCCTGTCCTCCGCCCAAGCCGCGCAGAGATGGGTGAGGGCCACGAGCGTCGCGATGAAACTCTTGGTCGCGGCGACGCTGGTTTCGACGCCGGCATGGAGCGGCACGACGACGTCCGCGCGCGCGGCGAGCGGCGAGTCGGTATCGTTCACCAGCGCGATCAGGATCGCCCCTTGGCGCTGCGCGTCCTCGGCCGCGCGCAGTAGATCGGGGCTGCGGCCCGATTGCGAAATCGCGAACAGCGGCACCCCGCGCAGGCGCGGCGAGCTTGCCTGGTAGAGCGCGCCGATCGACGGCGCGTGGCTGAGCGTGGGGGTGGCGACGCGCGTTTCGAACAGCATCTTGGCGAACGCCGCCGCCTGATCCGAGCTGCCGCGCGCGATCGTCGCGGCAAAAGGTGGATTCTTGGCGCGCAAGACTGCCCCGAGTTGGCGCATCAGCGCCGCATTGCGGCTTATCTGCGCACCGCAAAGCGCGGCGGCGGCCGCCGCCTCCCGCGCCATCATGGTTTCGCCGCGCACGCTCTGCCCTCCCGTCGTCATCGCCATGCATACCAATATCCCATATTTTGCCAATGGTATTATAGTGGTTGCAAAGAAATAGCGCCAACGGCACAATCGCGGCGGGAGGATCGGGCGATGGCACAGGCACCCGCGGACACCAAAGTGCGGCGCGTGATGGGGATGATGAGCGGCACCTCGCTCGACGGGGTGGACGCCGCGATCATCGATACCGATGGCGAAACCGTGCTTGGCTTCGGCCCCGCGCTGCTCCGTCCGTTCACCGAAAGCGAGCGCGCCTGCCTGATCGCCGCGACCGAGGCGGCGGTGGCGGCCAGCCGTGCCGGCGCACCGCTCCCCAGTTTCGCCGAGGCGGCGCGGGTGGTTACCGCCGCGCACCTCGATGCCGCGCGCGCGCTGCTCGCGCGGCCCGATGCCGGCCGCGTCGAACTGATCGGACTGCACGGACAGACCGTGCTCCATCGCCCCGAGCGGGGCCTGTCGGTTCAACTGGGCGACGCCGGCGCGCTTGCCGATGCGCT